>Ga0114966_10000227_pt1 | contig 53589 bp, 48 predicted proteins | sample M_130207_XF_Meta_FD_87029 | JGI IMG/M metagenome (GOLD analysis project Ga0114966, IMG submission 87029) | Freshwater microbial communities from Lake Montjoie, Canada to study carbon cycling - M_130207_XF_MetaG | ecosystem: Environmental > Aquatic > Freshwater > Lake | place: Lake Montjoie... | reverse complement strand
TGGTCTAACTTTCACATCATAATGGATTGATTTTTTAATATTTTGTGGGAAAATATTAGGTAAATGAGCGTTTTTCCATTCATTAAACATTTCATTGGTTTCATTATCCAAACTCATCAATTTATGTTTAAATTTGAATAAAATGGATTTATCTTCAGTTATAGCAGTTGTTGTTTTGTTAATAAATCTCAAAAAGTGTTGAATAAAATGTTCTTGTGCATTGTTGGATAAGGAAGTATGAATTTGCGTTGCTAAATAAGGTAATAAAAAAGATGTGTTTTTCAAATTAGTTTTTTCGTGATTTATTGTTGGTTGGTATTCTTCTAAATAAAACTTTTCTAACTTATCAAGCAGTGCTGTATCACCACCTTTCTTTCCTCTGTTATCACGAGTGCCTAATGTCTTGATACAATACAAAATAAAAGTATCATCAATTTCAGGCAAAGCGATTTTATTGGAATAGCAATTCAACACATACAAACGGATAAACTGGTAAGAATGTATCATTAAATTATTCATTTCAAAAACCAGATTATTTACTACAGGTTGCACCAAATCACGATTGAGTAGAACCGATTTAAGCGTTGTTTTGATGGTTTTGTATGCGGATTTATCATTATTCCTAAACTCTTTGAATTCGTATTTCAACTTCTTCTTTTTCACCATTCTATATATTTACTAAAGAAAATAATTTTAAGTAGTTTTAACGAAAAAACTTCTAATTATTCCTAAATAATTTCATTATTATTTTGTTTCAATTGTTCTTTTTTTTTTTGATACGCTATTTTATTATATTCTTTTTTTTTTTCCTTTGGGACATTGGTATTGTAATTTGTTTTTTCTTTATACTCTCTAACTTTTTGCTTAATTTCCTCTTTATGATTTTCGTAAAATTTTTTACTTCTTTTAGGAGCGGTATAATTCTTTAATTTTTCTTTTAATATTTCGTTTTCTTCTTCTAATAACTTAATTTTATCTTCATTATTCATTTTGCTAATACAATATGTCAAGACATTTTTAAATAATTTTTATAAAAATAATAGTTTATAAAAATGGGCGTTTGAAATGAGAAAAGGTGTAAAATATATTATAGATTATTATGATAACTTGTCTGATTTTACATTTTTTATTCATGATGAAGAATATTCATGGCATCATTCAGGTTCAGTAATTGATAAATTTAATGAAGCAGTAATGAGTAATAAAATGTATTATAATATCAACGATAAGTGTTATTGGAATACTCGCGATTTAATAAAAAAATGTCATGGAGACGACGTATATAATAATTTTATGTTATGGTATAATGAATATATTGAGGATTATATTCCAATTTCTAAAGTGCCTAATAATTCAGATTTTATTTATGGATATAATGGTTCAGCACAATTTTTAGTACATAAAGATTTAATAACAAATTTACCAAAAGAATTTTATATAAAATTATACTATTGGATTATAACAACAAAATTACCAAATCATTTTAGTGGTAGGTATTTAGAATGGACATGGCATATTATGTGGGTTATTTATCCTAATTATATAAAATAATTGGTATATTCCTTTGGCAAGCGCCATAGCTTTGCGAGGAATATAACCGGAAAACTTCGACTCGCTTCGCGTGGTTTATGTTTTCCTCTAAAAGTCTATAATATTTTTTCAGCAATTAAATATCCATTTCTTATATTTATTTGCTTAATAATTTTCCATGACGGATCTGTATATAGTTCTTGCACAATCAATTTGCATTTATCAACGTTAACATCATCTAACATTAATATCTTACATCTGTTCTTAAGTAATTGAAATTCATAATATGTTGTAAATTCTCCCCCATCCAACAATATTACGTCAAATATGTTGGGTAAATTTATATTATTTAAAAATAAACTACATTTTTTCATATTTATAATATCAACCTCATTCCAATGTTTATACATTTCATTTGATAAACATTGCGGAAATATCTGATAAAAATTGTCAGGTTCTTCATTCCATATAACTTCATTTAATATATGTATTTTATCGTTATCTGTATATAATTTAGCTGCATCAGCACATTTTTCTTTATTACATTCAAGACTATAAAAAACGTAATCATCATTTCTATTTTTAAAACCTTTTGAAAATGCTCTTGTGGACCCTAAGCCATTCCAAGTTCCAATTTCTAAAAAAGTTTTAAATTTTAAATCAGCCGCATATTTTTCAATGTCTTTTGAAAATTCGTCATTGTTTATTTGTCCTAAATTATATTGGACATGTTGTTTATAATTTTGTTTATCATTAAGCTCCCACATTATATAAGTAAAATATATTACTATTATGTGGAAATAAACGCGTTATTCTTCACTTACGTTCCGATTATACTCCTTCGGCTTTGTCTACAGAGTATCAGTGGGTATATATTTATTGTAAAACTCATCTATAGTTAATCCAGACTTTTTAAATTCATTTTTATAGTATGTAGATTTATCATATTCAGATGGATATTTTATATAATAACATAATTCATGTGAATATTCCCCTACAGACCAGCTTGTTTTTCCATTAATGTTTCTTACAGCATACATAACATAAGGAAATTCTTTAACAAGATGTAATACATTATTTTGTTCCAAATGAAATTTTATTAATCTTTCTATATTCCAATCACATTTATTTTTCATTTTTATAAAGTAGTCGTTTGATTTAAGAACCAAATTATTTAAAATATTTAAATATATTTCTATATTATTCTTTGATAAAACTGCATGTCTATCGGTGCATCCATCATAATGCTCACCATCAGGTATCCATATACATGTGTCATTCATACAATTTATTTTTGGATGAGGCAATTGATATATATAATCACTTCTTGTAATAATAAATCTATCATATTCATTTATTAAATTATTAGATATAAGATTTTGCAATAAAAACCATCTGAAAAAAATCAACATGCCGGCAGAACCTCTGTGTTGATTTTGATTATCTTTAATTCCACCAAAAATATGGTCCTTGATTTTAAGAAATTCTCTCCAGTATAAAGGTTTTTTATAGGTAGTTATATTTTTATGGATTATAAAATTAACATCACTATTACTCTCTTTTTTTCCAAATACTTTATTTTTCAAAAAATTATTTGGAAAATTGTTATCATATATTATAATTTCATCATCATCGTCATCAACAATATTAAAATCAAAAGTGTCTTTTTCATGATTTCCATAACATTTAATATTATGAGAATTGTTCATATCGTTACTTGAAAAAATAATATTTTCTAATTTTTCATATTTAGGTCTACCATTAGATAATATCTTGTAAGCACATTCAAAATCATCCCCAAAATCATCACGTTCATTATGTAAAAACTTATATTTTGCAGTTTTGTAAAAAGGATTATTATAATCATAATCAGTGTTTACTCCTATACATAAACATAAATCAGCATTCAATTCATCAATAACATTTTTTTTGAAACTATCAAAAGTTAATTCATGTGCTCTTGTTTCTCCTAAAATAATAACTAAGGTTTTTGACATATATATATATATATAGATATATATATACTTCTCTAATCACACATATAATTATTGGAGGAAAATTTCTGATTATACTCCATAGCTTTAGTGAATGAGTATGTCTAATTGCCGAAATATTATAAATACATTTTCTTTTTTCATAGTAAATGTATTTATATGATAATTTACAAAAAATCATTACCTTAGATAGATATAATGAACAAAAAGGACCACCACATATAACCGCTATAAATTATGCAGGTCAACAACAAAATAACCAGCATAAGCGGTTTACATTGTTGTCTGAATATTTTTATAAACCACCAAGAGTTCTTGCGATAAATGATAAAATAAAAAGGATAGCTACGGGATGTATTGATATAGCGGACCCGGGAAATAACAACAATGATGTACATTTTTTTTTGAAAATATCATTGTTTTTAGGAATGACAACTGCTTCTTACTATTTTTTATATTTTTACAAATATAAACGTTGAAATTTATATTTTTGATAGTATATTTTCACTGCTAATATATATATATCAGTATTCTATCAATGGCTAACAATGACTCTACTAATAATACTGAATCGAATGTATTAAAATTACAATCATTACAATCCGAATTTAAACTAGTCATGACGCAATATCAACAGGCGTACGCTAATTATATAAGCAGTTTACGATCGTCGACTGATCCTGCTTCTAAAAAATCATTTGTTGTAATACCAGACAGCACTTTTTGGGGAGGGGGTGATACTTTTATATCTGATAACAAATCGACTTCTGTGGAAGATTGCATTGCATTATGTAGCGCTAATTCTAGTTGTACTGGGGCTACATATGTTTCAGACATAAAACATTGTTCGATGCGAAGAGGTCAAAACTACATATACCCTGATGTTGATACAAATAGCGCAATCGTTCCCGAATTGATGCAAAATACTCAAGTATTAAGTATGTTAAACCAAAAATTATTGGATATAAACAAGAATATGGAGAACACATTGGGTTCCATGTCTAGCTCTGAAAATAGCGATATAGCCGTGAAAGATTTGAAAAAGGGTGAATTAACCAGCATTTATAATTCTTTAATGGAAGAACGACGAAATATAAATAAAATGATAGATAATTCTACTGCTATTGAGCAATCATATACCGACAATTCTATTTATGTAAGTCAAAATAATACTACTTATACTTTTTGGACTTTAGTAGCTTTAATCATAGTTGTATTTACATTGAAGATGCAATTTTATCCCGAATTACAATTAAATATGGTAAGTCTAGTTTATTGGACCATCATAATAATATTATTTATAACTTTGATGATGCAACTAAATACACCTACAGGGTATTTAGTATGGTTAGCATTAATTGCGATGGTCATATTGCAACAAATGAATATGTTGCCTCGAATATAATTATATTGTATTATATCAATGACCAGTGAATTATCAACAAATGGATTATCGGCAACTTTAAGACAAGGCTTGCAATTTAAAACATATCAAAATAAAATAATCACAGCTACAAAAAATAGCAACACATATACGCAGCTAGAAAAGAGCAGCAATAGTGCTAAGGAAGGGTTTACAAATATATCATCCCGGCAAAGCAACGATGCAGTACAACAAACCGAACAAGTTTTAAGTGCATCTCACATATCTCAAAATGAAATTTCTGAGTTGGAAAATTTACAAACCACCTTTAACTCTCTTTTAGAACAATTTCAAAGTGCACAATCTCAACTACGTTTTACTACCAAAAAGTATGTGGATGTAACCAATCAACCAGCAAATCTTCAAGGAAAGCTTACCAATGTGCGTGTTAATAGTGTGTTAAATGATGCAAATATTTTGTCCTATTTGGGAGAATGGAATGATAAATCAGACGCTCCAGCAATGGACGTAATACTAGATAAGAGGCTTACGTTTAATGAGTGTAAACAAGCAGCCATGGATACAGGTAAAAGATATTTTGGATTGGAAAATCAGGGAGTAGGGGAAGAAGAAGAATTTGCAACTTGTTCCACTAGTAATGATTTAACCGCTGCTCAAAAATATGGTAAATACAAACCACTATGTTCTTTAGGTAGTGACCAAAATATGTATGCATCGAATGATTCAACTATTGCTTTTTATAGCAATGGTCAGTTTGGTGGTTATTATGGGTGCTTTAAAGATTCAGTTGACCCTAATAAAAAAGCTATGATTGCAAGTGGTCCAAATATGGCGAGTTATACGCCTGTAAATGTGTGTGGCCCTATGGGTATGGGTCCATGGGGTAATTTTGGGTCTGGATCCATTGATACAAATGGAGCAAGTTGGATCTGGTATACTCCGAATGCTCAAAATGATGCTCCGAATAATCTAGGTGCTCCAATGACTTTAATATACAATTTTATTTATAATGGGTCTACTTATGTGAATGCCAATGTAAATGGTGCATGTGACAATAAGGCAAGTGTATATTTAAATGGACAACTAATTGGTAACATCGAAAATGGATGGTCTGATGCTAAAGTACCAAGCTTTCCAATTACCATAGCTCCCGGAAATAATTATATATCTGCTGCTGTTGAAAATGCTGGCGGACCTGCCGGATTCATTTTATCTGTACAAGACCCGCAAAAAAACTTTTTATTTAGCACGAATGCCGATTGGAAATATACAAATATCTCACCGACACTATTGATTCCTAATGGACATAATTATTCCTATAATTCTTGCAAAAAATATTCAGAAGATGCTGGATATGGTTTATTTGGATTGCAAAATGGTGGAGAGGGTAGCTCTACATGTTTTGTTGGTAATGATTATAATGATGCTACGAGATATGGTGTGTCCACTGGAGCGAATTACTTGAGCGCTGATTCAACCAATCGTGTTGCTCGCGCATTTGGTACTTCTTCTGTAAATGCTATATATGAATTGGACAAAGTAGGAAATCCTGCTGATTTGAATAAAATCGGGTATATAGATTACGATGGAGAATTATCAGAATATCCTGCAGATATGATTGGAGCAGATATGTCAATTAAGAATAATGCTAGTTGTAGCAAAAAAATAGAGAATATAGATAGTTTTCAATGGGGAAATTATCCCAATTCGGGTAGTAAAATGACACCAGGCACTCAATGCGGGTTGTCTAAGGTTATAGCACCAGATAATCAATCATTAGATCAAATAAGGTCCCGATTAGTAGATGTTGCTGAAAAATTGGTTCAAAAAATAACTTATTTAGAAACGATGAATATAGATTTGAATAATCAAATGGGAATTGATAAAAACGTACTGAAACAAAATCTACAGCAATATAAGGATGTTGTTACCAAATACAAAAAATCATTTGATATGACAAATATAAATGGTATTATGGCTGATAGTGATATAGTTGTATTAAAAGAAAATTATACATATGTGTTTTGGACCATTTTAGCTATTTCTGTAGTTATTATTGCTATGAATTTGTTGAGAAATAGGTAAATAGGCAAATCAATATATTATGTTATTATGTTATAATATATATAATATATAAATGGCAAACAATAATGGAATGAATAGTCTAGATGCTGGATCTGGTTCATTAATTAATGCAAAATCTGTAGACTTTTCTGATGTACAAGAGAAAAATGCACAAACATTAACCGATATCCAGAATCTACAAGTCATTGAAAAGGATTTATTTACCACTTTAGAAGAAGGCCTATCGTCAAATATATTAACCCCCGAACAAAAAGATAGCATCATTAATAAAATAAACGAGATTGCGCAAATGCGTGCCAATTTATATAAAAATATGAGTGGGGTTTTTTCGTTTTTCCAAAATAATGTGTCTTCTGCGCGAGATACACTTATGGAACAAAGCAGCGCTGTTGAAATCGTAGAGCATGAATTAAATGAAGCCAAACGACGACTTAAATTAATTGAGAAGGAACAGGCTGACAAATTAAGACTCGTGGAGATAAACACCTATTACGGAGAGCGATATGCAGATCATACTAGCATAATGAAAACCATCATCATTATCTGTTTACCGATTATGTTATTGGCATTTTTAGCAAATATAGGATTTTTGCCGCCTACTATTTATTCTGTTTTAGTCATAATTATTGCAGTAGTTGGTCTCATTTATATTGCAAAACAAATATTACATACTATGTCACGCGACAATATGAATTATCAAGAATACAACTGGGCTTTTAAAACTAGTGAAGCACCACCTATTGATACCAGTAATCCATCTGGAACAGATCCTTGGAAAACTTCTGGTATAATGTGTGTAGGACAAGCGTGTTGTTATGATGGGAACACATATGATTCTACCTTAAATAAATGTGTTCCTCCCGAAGTTTCTGATGGAGCTACCACACTTGATGCAGCTAATGTCAGTTCTGGTTCTGGTTCTGGTTCAGGGTCGGGTTCAGGATCTGGTGTTTATACTGCACCTATGGGAGGATTTGGGGGATTGTAAGAATAATCAAAATTTATAATAAATATATAGTATAGTTATAATAAATGAATTTTATAGGCAATAATCCAAATATGAATCTAACACAACAACAATTAGATGTGACTTCAAAAATTAATCAAATGTTGGCACAATCATCTGATGCATTAATGTGTGGTCCAGATTGTCAAAAAAAAAGACAAACGGACAAGCTTAAACAACAATATGTAGACGCTCAAACAAATATCAAAACGGCTCCAACACAACTAAAACAAGCCGAAAAAAATTATTATACTTTTGCAGAGGGTGATGCTGGTTATAATAAAGTGCTTGACAAGGAATTAACGCAAAAAGCGGATAAAATAGGTGAGACTATGCAGCAAAATTTTAACGAGAGTGTGAATAATGCTACAACACTAAATGACACGTATAATAGTTTATACACCAATTATCAACATGTTTTAGAATTATATAATGACTATATTGATGAAAATGACGATTTAAATCGAAAAATTATGAAACATGGTAGCGATATAGTTACTACAGACCGAAAGACATATTACGAAACACAAAATTATGAAACACTTGTTAGTTGGTATCGAATTTTCAGATGGATATATTTTATACTAGTAGTTGTTTTTATTATAGCTATATTTTTGGCAGATAGCGCGTCATCTTTATTAAGAAAAATATTTATGTTGATTTTAGTTATAGCATATCCATTGGTTATAACCTATGTAGTTACATATGCAATAAGTGTTCGAGATCGCATTATTTTATTGATGCCCAAAAATATTTATAAATCTCTTTAATAAATAATTTTGCTGCAGAAAGAATAAAAAATAATATGTAAAATATATTATTTTTTATGTGTATTTATATTTGTAATGATAGTTGCATATATGATTATATAATATTTAGTGCTCGTCACTTCCATTTCCGTGAATTTCTGACATTTCATCCACCTCAGGATATAAAATTTCTACACCTGACCATTCGTTCTTCTTATTTTTACCAAATTTAATATCCATATACTCGCATAATTCAACTCCCTTAGGAACCTTTCTCGAACCTTGTGATTCTTGGAACCAGATTTTGAATTGTTCACACAATTCCCTCTTGGCTACTTTCTTTCCAATTTTAACTACTATCATCTCGGATACAAATGCCGCAATATGGTCTTGGCCCTTACGATATTTATTAGATGATGCCAAGACTTTTGGACAATCCTCTACCAATCCCTGAGTTTCATATGCGCGTTTTACCAGCATTGACGCAAATAGAGGGGACCATTTGTGTAAATTATCTTTTAATTTTTTATCTTTTGGAAATTGATTCGGATTTTCATCTGTAATAACCTCTTTTGAATCCGCGTCTACAAATTTAGATTCAAAATCAACTATACGAATACGTCGCCACGTCCCATCATCATTACTATTTACCTCGAATAAATTATTCGTACATAATACCAAATCAAATTGTGGAATAAACGTTTCACTTTCACAATACAATTGTCTCGCTTGAAGAGGATCACCACCAGTTAATTCTTTCATAACTCCTTCATTAATTTTACTATCTTTTTTAGGTTCTTGCATAACGGCATATCTCACTCCTTTTAATTGCATGATCTCTGAGGATGTACCACCAATACCAGGTCTGTCTGTAGTTACAAGAGTAACTGGCACAGTCGCTTTATATTCACCCAAAGTATGCGTCATTAAATCTGTCAATATAGATTTTCCGTTGCTACCACTACCTCTATAGATGTTAAACGTTTGATTTATATTATCTCCGATCAAAGATGACGATAAATGATCCCACATATATTTATTTAAAGACTTATCTGGAAATAGCTGCTCCATAAACGTTACTATTTTTTCCACTAATTGCAAATCGTCTACTTCTGATATCATATTAAATGGGATATAATCAATATTAGTGGATTTTGTAATATAATCTTGTGGATACCCATCTCGAAATACCTTGTTTTTAAAATCAATGACTCCGTTATTAAAACACATTAAATATTTATTAGAATCCATATTTTTAATAAAATCAGGATCATAAAATATAGCAGCCGCTTCTTTCATGATTTTATCCTTTTCTGCGGTCCTTTTCATTCTTCCAGATATTGTCGATGCATCTTGTGATTTTTTCCTTAAATATTCAATCTCTTTGTTATTTTCGTCTCCTTCAGAGTGTACATAATTATTTAATTGATCTGTTATTTTATATCCAAGATCTGAATATACATTAAAGAACTCTCTAGAAATAGATAATCTAAGTTTCTGACCCAAATCTGGAACCCATCTATGATTGTGGAATACCCACCATTTTTGATCCGTAATACTGCTACATACAAATTTATCTTTATACATATGATTCAATGCCAATGCATAATTATATTCATTGGGATCCTTAATGGTCTCTTCTATAAAATAATCTCTAGTGGTTATTTTTACCCGCATATAATCATCCAACGCGTCTTGTTTTGCCCAATACATAATAGAGCGCTGAGTTACCCCATCTGGTCGACTTTTAAAATATTTTGTCCATTTATTATACAAATCTGGTATAGTATTATAATCAAAATCATCTGCTTTACTGCGCAACATTACCCAAGAAATAAATAGTCTGTCATCTGTATGTTTTAATGCAAAAGCTACTAACCGATTTTTTTCATGTGACCCAGGTTCATAATATTTTTTAGGTAGAACTTGCGTGTATTCATGAATTTCTCTGATATAGTATTCTAGTGGTTGCAAAGAGGCAAGCATTTTATCCACGGCTTGTTTTAATATTTCAGGGGTTTTAATGTCTTCCAACGATATATCATCTTCTTTATTTTCATTTTCATCATGATCGTTGACTAATAATTTTAATTTGGTTTTACTGCTATGTTTTTTTAATTTGGTTCCTCCTGAAACACGTTTATCATACTCTGCTTTGATTTTTGGATTTATCTCAAATTTGGGGTGTTCGCTATATTGTACCGATAATTTATTAAAATCTTTCGACAAATCAAGTTCAGATAGTTTTCGCTCATCCATCGTAAATTCACCATCAACACTATCATATTTAATAATATAATACTGGGTTAATTCATATGCTTGATGTCCAGGCTTTCTTGAACCATATAGTTGCCAATTGGTAGTACCTTTGCTTATACCTTGATCCAGGACACTTGGCCAATCATTGATTAATGGTAGCTCCCAAATTTCTCCTATTTTTTCTAATACTTTTTCTCGCAACATAACCTGCATTACATGGTCCATTTGAATACCGATAATAATATGAATCCCATCTTTTGTAAGTGACTTATCTGCAAGCCTATTTACTTTTTGCTTTTCGAATACAAATACTGGAAATGGTTTATTTGCTACAAATGTATAGAATTCTTTGAGCAATTCCAGATATATTACATTTATTAAATCTTGAACGTTGCTTTTGGTGTGTTGTCTTGTTTCGACATCATAGTTGTATCTGAAATCGAAATCTAATGCTATGGGACCATTATTACAAAGTTGGCGCTCTGTTAAATGTTCTTTTCTATTTTTTACGAATACACTTTCGTGATATAATTTATAAAATATAGGTAGATCTTCTGCGGGTATTATATATGAACCTGGATACACATTTAAGTCTTTGTCTGGAATTCTTGTATGTGTAGGTGATATATTTGCCCTATCTACGGATTCATTCTTAGCACTATGCTTTGCTAAGAAATCGTTTAAATCTTTAAAAGGTGATGATACTGACATGTTGGTATATTGATATTATATAAGAATATTTTTCTATTTCATTTTTTTTTATAATTATTTTATCGATCCATGTTTATAATTATTTGGAAAATCAACATAAACGCAAAATGACAATATAATATATATGTCATCATCTTCCTCTGATAAAAATATGATTCCTATTTCAAAAGAAACTATTTCTAGATTATTACACGATGTTAAAAATATAATGAGAAGTCCGTTGACAGACAATGGAATTTATTATGTGCATGATGATGTGGATATGTTAAAGGGATACGCGCTTATTATGGGACCATCTGATACACCTTATTTCGGTGGTGCCTTTTTTTTCGAATTTAACTATCCTACAGACTATCCTCATAGTCCACCCTCATTGAAATATTGCACAAATGGTGATGGTATTCGATTCAATCCTAATTTATATACCGGTGGAAAAGTATGTGTGTCTATTTTAAATACATGGCGGGGAGAACAATGGACTTCTTGTCAAACGATATCTACTGTTCTATTAACGTTATGCACTATTTTATGTAAAGATCCTTTATTGAATGAACCCGGAATCACCTCGACACATCGTGATTTTAATAATTATAACAAAATAATTGAATATAAGAATATCGATGTTGCTATTTTAAAAATTATTACTAGACACAAGGGTATATATCCAATGCAATTTGATATGTTTTATTCTATTATACATGAGCATTTTATCAAAAATAGCGACACTATTATTAAATATTTAGAGAAAAAAATAGTGGAAAATCCGAAACCGGTTCATATTACTACTGACTTGTATACTATGCATGTTGTTGTCGATTATGCTAATTTATATAAAATATATAATGCGACACTGAAAAACGTGCTTTCTATTGCTACTATTTGAATAGGAATATGGAGGAAAATGTAGACGAAGCGAAGAGAGTCGATGTTTTTCGATTATATTCCTTCGGTTGGTGCCTTCGGAATATGAATATAAACAAAAATTGAATTAAAAAAATAACTATAAAAGTATAGTATAAGTAAAGATGCATTTCTGCAGCACATGTAAAAATATGTACTATATCCGCATAGATAGTGAGGATACCAATAAATTATTATATTACTGCAGACATTGTGGAAATGAGGATTCCATTTTAACTGTTGAGAATGTGTCTGTAGCTAAAACGCAAATTAAGAAAAGTGAGCAAAGTTTTAGTCACATTATTAATAAATATACAAAATTAGACCCAACATTGCCTCGCGTGAATAAAATTTTGTGCCCCAATGCGGAATGCACTACAAATACGCATGACTCACACAGAGAGGTCATTTATATTCGTTATGATAATGTAAATATGAAATATATTTATTTGTGTTCTACTTGTGATATTGTTTGGAAATCAGATGAACAGAAATAACATGAAAGATTAGGACATTTTCAATATTAAAAAAATTGAATGATTTCTATTTAAAAATACTCTTAGTATATAAATAAATGAGCGACGAGATTGAAAATAATTATTCGGAAGAAGAATCAGATTATAGTGATAGAGATGATGATAGCGATAGAGATGATGACGATGATGAAGAGAAAGTTATACCCACTATTGCATCAAAACTTAAAAAACCTGTAGTGCCTAGTGAATTAGATGATGATGATGATGGGGGTAATCCTGATGATGATATTGTTATTGATGATGATGAAGAAGATGTTGTACCCGATGATGATGAAGATGAAGATGTGGAAGATATAGTATCTGATGATGATGGGGAGGATGAATATGGTCAAACAGCAGGTGCTGGTGCAGGTGCAAAATTAAAACAAAAAACTCCTCTTGCATCTACTGCGGTTCCGCTGTCATTATCAGATAGCGAAGATGATGATGATGATGATGATGACGAAAATGATGACTCCTATCTGCAAAAATTTAACACTGAAGTTAATAAAAATTATATCGTTGATAACCATCCGGAATGCATGATAAATAATTATGATGAAATATCCGCTATGGCGCGGGTTATTCGTGATAAAAATAACAATGTAATTGATGATTTACATAGAACGATTCCTTATTTGACAAAATATGAAAAAGCTCGCATATTAGGACAGCGAGCAAAACAAATTAATTCAGGCGCGAAAGCATTTGTTAAAGTACCTGAAAATATAATTGACGGATATTTGGTAGCTGAGCTTGAATTGCTGCAAAAACGCATTCCATTTATTATTAGACGCCCTATAGCTGGAGGAGGTTGTGAATATTGGAATTTAAAAGATTTAGAAAACATTGGGTTCTAATTATTTTCATTAAGTTAAATAATAAAAATAATATGTGTATGTTAATATATGTACAATTTTGCAAATGCTATTTTAATAGTTGTCTTTAATTATTCAAATTGCATTTACAATAAAGATTTCATAAAAAGTATTTATGAAAAACATTTCAAAACTATCATTTTTTATTCAGATTACCCAATCACTCAAGATGATGAAATAAATTTTATAAATATTAATGAGGGGCATTGTGTTCACAATATATTTAAACACTTTTACAATAAATATAATAAATTAATTGACGATAGTGATGGAATTTTTTATACTATGGATGACAATATTGTAAATGTAAATATTTTGAATTTATTTGATAATAATAAAATTTTATATTATCCTCCCAATAGTAAATACTTATCAACTAGCAGAGACTCATACTTCGAAACGCTAGTGGAGAAGCATGTTAAAATTTCTACAAGCAATTTATTCAATTTATTCAATGACGTGACATTTCAAAAATATAATATTAATAATTTTAGTGGCAGTTTTTCAAATTTTTTTTATTTACCAAAAAAATATTTAACATATAAATTATTTGAATTATTTGAATTATTTTCTAAATATGAAGTATTTTTTGAAATTTCTATACCAACAATTATTCATAATATAGAACACGATGAAACACAATATCAATTGTTTACATGTGATATATTATGTAACGCCAATAGATCATCTTCGGGAACGTTGGAGGATGATTATAATCAGGAAACTACGGCTTGCACAACAAGTATTAGTTCCCGTCCAAAAATTTTAAATAAAGAATATATTTACCATTCGTTAAATCATAATCATAATCTTTTTTTACATCCAATAAAATTTAATAAAACTCCAATTAGTAAAGAATGGTTAAAAGAAATATTTTGCAAAGAAAAATGTGTTATTATAACAACTATTAACAAACCTACCGAAACTATTTTTAAACATATAACTAACCCAAATTATGATGTTATTATTGTAGGAGATAATAAAACACCAGATGATTATATAAATTTAAATTGCATTTATTTAGATATTTCTGCACAAAATAGACTTTTTCCAGAATTAAGCGCAATGTTTCCTTATAATCATTATTGTAGAAAAAATCTGGGATATCTTTATGCAATAAAGAAAGGATATAAAATAATATATGAGACAGATGATGATAATATTCCTTATGATAATTTTGACAATGTTTTACAATATGATAATATTCAAATGATTTCTGAAAAAAATAATAAATGGATTAATATATTTAAGTATTTTACAAATAACGCATATATCTGGCCTCGAGGATACCCTTTAAGTTTATTGAAAACAACTCCTAATTATTTAATTCAAGATACAGATAAAACACCATCCATTATAAATGGGTTAGTTGAAAATGATCCTGATGTCGATGCTTTATTTAGAATTATATGCACTCATCAAGATAGCATTCAATGGGAAAAAAACAAAAAAATATTAATAGACAATAAAAATGTTTGTGTATTCAATACCCAAAATACTTTTTGGTTAAACCCAGACTTATTTATATGTTTATTAATCCCATCTTCAGTATCTTTTCGTTATTGTGATATATTGCGCGGAATTATTAATAATATTATTTTGAAAAAAACAAATAATTATATGATGTATTCGTCACCAAATGTAGTTCAAAATAGAAATGAACATAATTTAATAAGTGATTTTAAAAGTGAGTATGAAATGTATATTCATAATGAAAATATATTAGATTTTATTGAAAATAAAATAGAATTAAAATTTTTATACATAATTCAAACTATTACAAAGTTGCCAGATATTTATGAATGTCTAAGAAAGCGGAATGTTGTATTATTAAGTTTTAAAGAGAACACATCTGATACAACTATATTTTGCCCCAACTCAACTTGGACCACTGGTAGAAATAAATTGCGAGAATATGTTTTAAATTTAAAAGAGAAATATGATTATTATATATTTTTAGACGAAGATGTATTATTCGCGGATTACTCTCAAGAAAATGGTTTTAATAAACTTGAAGAATTAATTATTAAATATAAACCATACATATCAAATCCTAGTATGAATGATTATTACGCAAATAAAACATATTGTAATAATTTACCATTAGGTGAGACGCAGACAACTATATGGTTTGATGGTATGTGTAACGCTTTTTCAAAAGAAGCGTTTTTTTCAAATGTGTTATTTCCATATATTGATATATTTGATAATAAATCATGGTGGATGTCCCAATATATCATGATTATTTTATGTTCTATTTATAAAAAAGAAGTAGTTGTATTTAATAATTTAAAAGTAACAAACGAAATACATAGCGCATACCCCAAAGAAAATGTTTTTAAACAATCAGAACAATATGTTTTTAATAATTTAATAAATGTTACACAATTAAATATAATTAATGATGTAAAATCATCATCCATTTTTAAAATTATAGATTTTTTGAATATAGTGTTACATAAATTTAATAAAATAAATTTTGTTGATGTTGGATGTGCTGTCGGAGATGTTAGAAATCTAATAAAACATAATAATTTATTTTCCATTGGAATTGATCCATTAATTAAAAAATATAAAGATTTTCCTCATAATACTTTAAGTAGTTATAATATTTTATATGATGTTGCTATAGATATTGAAGAGGGTGAAAAAAAATTTAATATAACCTCATCATTGGCTACATCATCTTTGTATGATTTTAATACAGAAATAACATCTGATGAAAATAATAAAAGTTATTTTTATATACCAAAAAGTAATATTGATTTTATTACAAATATAGTTGAAACACAACAAGTAAGAACAAAAACATTAAAAAATATTATTGAAAAAGATTTAAAAAATGATATTATACACATTTTAAAAGTTGATGCACAAGGTAACGATTTAAATGTAATTAAATCTCTTGGTAATTATTTAAATAATGTCATGTTTATTGTTATTGAAAGTACCAGCGACAATACTACATCTTTATACAAAAATGCAACATCTTTTTCACTAGATTATGCTTATTTGAAATCATATAATTTTGAATTAATAACCAAAGAAATATTATTGAGAGATGATTATGATTGTTTGTTTTATAATACAAATTTAATAAAAAACATAGATTTAAATTGGGATAACAAAAATTTTAAAGAAATAATAGTTAAAACAGAAAATAACTCTAATGTGAAATCTAACTTACTATCTATTTATAATAATTTGTTAAGTAATAATGTTGTTACCCAAAAAGATGTAGACATTTTGGATAAATGGATTACTTATTTTTAATTTAATATTTTATAATTATATATTTATTATATATGAGTCATAAAATAATTATATTAACGAGAACTTATTTTAAAGATGGAGACATTTTAATGAAAAACTTATGTTCAACATTGAACATTTTTGTAAATCGTGATAAATATAAATTTGGTATTATATTAGATGATGAAACTATAAAAGATCATACTTTAGGTGAATTATTATTAAATGAGAATAATGTGGATTATATTTATTATGAACCTTTACCAAATAATCATTTAAAATTATTTCAAGCATTGGCTTATCCAACTATGTCATGGGGATATGATAGACAACAATGGTCTACATTTTACATGGACACATATGTTGAAGAAGATATAATTGGTGTAGTAGATTCAGACTCAACATTTACGAATTATCTCACTGATGAAAATATTTTTACAAAAGATGGTAAAATAAAATTACTAGGACTCAAACCATTAAATTATTGGAAGCATTGGTTAAAAGAATCCTCATCCTATTGTTTTAAAAATGGTGCACAACATATAAATGATGATGTAGCACTAAAATTTAATACAGAAATCGATCTTATGTGCACTAATATTATGCCTATGTTTTTCTGGAAAGATACATTTAAAAATTTTCGCAATTATATTTCAGATATATGGGGAATGAGTTTTGACGAAGCATATAAAATATTTTCAATAAAACCATATTGTCAATTTAATATTTTAGCTAACTATGCATTAAAATTTGAAAGTGATAAATATGAATTTATAGATATAAAAATACAAACAGACAAAAAAGTAAGCGTTGCACAAAATGGATGTCCTACATCAAGAGATACATTAGTTGGGTTAATTAAATCTTTTAGTATTTCTGAAAATAATTTTCCATCTGATGTGATTATAAAATCATCACTTATTTCGTCATTTGGTAATGTTGAAACAAATATGTCTTATAAAAATTTAATAAATGATACTCGTCATGCTAACAATTTTTCTTACTTTATTAATAACTCATGTTCATGTGATGAAATAAATGAACATTATAAAAATGTGTATAGAGATATTGCAAAATTAGGTGATACTAAAAAAGAAGAATTAAATAATAAAGTTATGCATTTTTTACATCATGAATTTAACCAAATATTAATAAAAGGTTAACACTAAATGGATGAGTTAGCCTAAGTTTATTGGATAAAACTATGTAACGTTATTGGAGGAAAACGCGGACGAAGCGAGGCAAGTCGAAGTTTTCTGATTATATTCCGAAGACGCAAGCCGAAGTAATAGCTTGCATTTGTATATATAAAATGGTATTAAATACTATTTTTTATTTAATATATTATGAATACATGTATAGTAAAACGATTAGCAAATGAACTTAAAACAGAATTGACTCTTAATTATGATAAAATATCAGTTATATATGGAACTAATTCTACCTCAGTGAATATAAATAATGTCACTTTTATTTTATCGAATTCATATCCTTTTTCACCTCCTAGTATTTTTATAAACACTTTTTCTAATAATATTTCATATTACCAATTTATGATATCTTCGTCCCCGCGTATAAATAGAATAACACGTACATTAAATAACAACACATGTATGTGTTGCACAACCATTACCTGTAAAAACAATTGGATGCCTGCATACGATTTAAAAAAACTGATGACAGAGATTGAAAAAATAAAACAGATTAAACAAAAAACCAAATATATTATGATGACTGAAATAGTATGCAATGATTTCAGTTACAGAATACACGACAATGTAAATGCTGATATTGAACATGTAATATTAGGATTTCTGTATTAATTTATTGCTTTTTTATATTTATTGTGAAAATTACTTATATACATAGTACCAATGATATACATAGGAATAAATAATGAAAATTGCGTTGTGTTTTATGATAAGCGGTGAACAAATATTAGTAAAAGAAAATATCTGGAAAGAATGGATTGATGTAAATAGCGATATTATTAATATTTATTTTCATTACAAAGATATCAATACCATTAAATCCAATTGGATTAAAAAATATGCGATACCAAATGCAAATGTAGTAGAAACTTCATATTTTCATATGGTGCCCGCTTATTTATCTACGTTGTCTTATGCTGCTCAACACGATCTAGATAACCAATGGTTTTGTTTATTGACTGATACTTGTGTCCCTATTATCAGTCCTTTAAAATTTCGGGAAATGTTTTTTAAATACGCCGCATTTAGTATCATCGATGTTAGACCTGCATGGTGGAATGTGAATTTTCATAAAAGAGCTAATATGAGCCGTTTAAAAAAGGAATTTCATTTGGGAAATAATCCTTGGTTCATTCTGAAGAGAGAAGATGTAGCACGATGTTTCATGTATGCCTCTGCAAATAAACCATTATATAATCTAATTTGTGAGGGCGGCGTTGCCAATGAAAGCATTTTTTCTATCATATTACACACCTTTAACCAATTAGATAAAATTAAAAAGGCCGACACCCATGTCACCGATTGGGCTAGAATGACGACTGCTACCAGTCCCCATGTATTTACAAAAGGAGATAAGGCGGACATTGATTTTATAGAAAAAACGATGCACGAGAATAAATATATCATGTTCTTGCGAAAAATACATAAGGATTTCCCTGAGGAAATATTAAATGACTTTATTTGGAAAGAAGATCATGATGAGGTTATTAGAGAAAAACGAGTGGCTCGCATTCTACGATTAGAGCGTAACATGTTTTGGGAAAAATGGGCAGCCAGTTGCTCGCCTGTATTATTTATTCCGGTTGCAATTACGATGATTGCATCCGCAATATGGTATGTATTTTGGTAATATGTCGTGATCCTTAGAATGTTTTATCTCTCTATAATATATAAAAAATGCCAGATAATAAACGCGTTGTTATTCTAGATGATTTTATTGAATATGAGGATATTTATTTGACTCCACAAACAAGTCCTTCTACTAGTATCATTGATAGCGGTACCAGTAAAAGTTGTTGCTGCTGCTGCTGTACCAACCCGAATGAAGTAGACTTGTGGTGTTTCAAATATACGTCATATAATTCATACTCTATATATGATGATAAAATAGACAGCATTATTGATAATTATAACGATAATGTTGGTGGTGGTACTGGTGTTGCTGATAACATAAATCCGATGGCCAAAAAATATGGAAATAACCCTTTACGAAAAGTCAGTAAAGTGTATTGTTGTGGATTCTGTGAATGTTGTGAATGCAAATGTTGGATGTGTCCATGTAACGCTGTAACCGAATGTTGCTGTGTCACTTTTAGTTGTGTTTAGGGGATGCAACAAAACTCATTCGTATGCATAGGTCCTAAATGCCAATTTATTATACGTCGTAAAACAACTGGATTGTTTCAATAGTTTTATTTGTCATATTTATTGGATTTATCCAATAATTTATTTGTTCTTCCAACGTATTTAATCGTTGTGTCCATTCATTTTTTTTTGATTTCTTTACAACGCAAATTCCTTTTCCGTCTGGACCCCAACACGAAGTGATATTTTCTCCATTTTTTACATAATCGTCTGGATTAAATCTTATAAAGACTATAGGTCTATGTCCTAAATCTTGTGATAACTCCATTATACGTTTGTTTTCGCAACTACAATCATAATCTGTATGCTGGTTTTCATCTATTTCTATGATTACGATTTGGTATCCTAAATCTAGCAATAAATCTGGTCTTCTCTTTGAGCAACCACCAGATATTATTTTATCCGCAATCCATTTCAAATCGGAAAATTGTGTTTTGATGTATTCTACCACTGCATATTCTTTGGTTTTATAATTGCGTGTTACTGGTTTGTCTGGAAACAAGTTTATAAAACAATATAGACAATATCCATCGTATTTTTTTTGAACAATTGTTGAACACCAATCGCTTTTACAAGTTTTGTGTTTTACATCCACCATATTTTCCAATTTATGTGCTCCACAATATATAGCCTTTGTTTCACCTTCTTTGTTATAATTTGGTTTAACTTTACACCCAGGGTTAATACAATTTTTGTGTTTTATATCCATCATATTTTCCAATTTGTGTGCTCCACAATATAGAGCCTTTGTTTCACCTTCTTTGTTATAATTCGCGTTAACTTTACACCCAGGATGAATACACATTTTGTTTTTTATAGCTACCATATTTTTCATTTTATGTGCTGAACAATATACTACATTTGTCTCGCCATAGGTGTTATAACTTGGATGTATTTTACATCCAGGATGAATACAAGTTTTTTTTTTCATACACACCATTCCATCTAATTTATGTGTTGAACAATATAGTGTCTTTGTCTCGCCACTAGCGTTATAATTTGGTCTAACTCTACATCCTGTATGAATACAAGTTTTACTTTTTACATCAAACATCCCTTCCATTTTATGTCCTAAACAATATATCCCCTTTGTCTCACCTTCGTTATTATATAATGGTCTAACTTTACAACCAGGATGAATACAAGTTGTGTGTTTAACATCAACCATATTTTCCAATTTATGTGCTAAACAATACAATGCTTTTTTATCGCTTTCTTTATTAAATGATGGTTGCTTTTTACATCCTAGATGAATACAAGTTTTACTTTTAAAATCAACCATTCCATTCTTTTTGTGTGCTGAACAATATAATGCCTTGGTCTCACCTTCGTTGTTAAAAATTGATTGCTTTTTACATTCAGGATGAATGCACATTTGTATAATAATATAACTAGACAAATATTTAAATCAATTTTATATTTATAAAATCTGTGTTTGAAATGTTAAAACTTATTTGGTACTCTCCATACAAAGGCGAGATGTAAGTATTATATTGATACATGATGACAAAAATAAAAACTAAAACTCCCAATATCAAAGATAGATTACCTATACTAAAAGATGAAATTGAAAAACAAATTTATCGCATTGAAAATAATGTTAATTCTAAATTATTACAAATTATATATTATATATTTATATTTTGATGAAAACATGATTTGACACATTTTAACACCTCCATCGATTTCCGCAGTCGATACAGGTAACAAAAATTGTCATCGGTTCATCACTAGAGCGTATTTGCAGTGAGTAGTAGGTGCACTTGCGACCGAAACATTTACGACATTTGAAAGTATCAGTTGCGGCTTCAATATTTGTATCAAATTTATTGATATCTCTTTTAATTTTCGTTTGGATCAATGCTGACCACCTATCATGATTTAATTCTTGATGCGTCATGAATGCCAATACTTGTGCTTTAATATCCCCGTTTTTGATCAGTTCTAATGTTTTAGCATTTAAATTATTGATAATGCTTCGAAGTCTGTCGAGATACAATTGGACATAAAACGGGTTGTCCCATTTTTTGACGACTTTTCGATTAGTGGCCTCTTTCAAGGTGTAATTATAAACACCTATTTCTAAATTTTTGGAATACTTTTCATTTGCAATAATATCGTTTAATTTAGCACGAATATTTGTTCGGAACTTTTCTGGGTTGGCTATAGTGCGCATTTTCTTATTAGATGTAAATATATAACATATATTTAAATCATAATCAATTTTTAATTCTATTCCTTCGGCTAACGCCTTCGGAATATAATCGAAAAACTACTGGTCGCGATGCGACCAATCCGTTTTCCTCCATAATCTATACCTACTTATTCTTTTTATCTTTCTTTTTTTTGTCCTCGCTACCACTACCACTATCGCTGCCGCTAGCACTATCACTACTATCGCTATCACTAGAATCATCGTATTCTTCCGAACTTAACTCAGATCCAATATCTTCAAGATCCAAATCATCATCATCGGGCTCATTACTATCTTCCAATTCATCGCTGTCTTCTTCATCCTCACCCTCAGAGCTATATTCCTCACCACCTCCATCTTCATCCCCCTCGTCGCTATCTACAACAAATCCGTCTTTCAAATAGCCGTCCTTTGTTTTCTTTTCTTTAGGAATACTGGCTAATTCATCCACCTCCATTTCATCCTGCGCTGCAGTAGCAGCCAAATCTTCGAACCCACCGAACAATTTTTCATACATCTTTGCCCACATTTCTACCGATAAAGACGTCAACAAAAATGTCTTATCCTCTTGCATAAGCATGCAACTTAGAGCACAACTACCGAAAAATAATACGGAATCAACCGGTGGTGGAAAATCATATTTGTTTTCCGTATTGGCTTTGCCGTCAATTTTACCATACAATGAAACCAAATATTTTTTGCCTTCTAGTTTGACTATCCATTCTGTTTGTTTCGAAAAATCAGTCGCTTTTTTAAATCCACACTTTTTGTATAATTCTTCTTCATTATATTCCTTGATAGTAAGAGATTTCGTTACACCCGTTTTTTCAACAATAACGATTCCAATATTTTGTGGCATTTCTATTGTATTTATTATTTTTATGAATAGGTTTAAATAGTTTCTTCTTATAATAGTTAAGAAGAAAGAAATAAAAAAAAAATGAGAGCTACCGCAAATATGAAAAAAAACGAGACCTTATCCTTAGCAAAAAGACCAGACCCTGTTAAAATATATATTGATAAATACTACCCAAAGGCAATATTGTCAAAAATAAATGAATTAGATGATTATTTTAAATGCACTACAAATTATACTAGACTATTATCTTCTAGCGGAATTTTTCAAATAGAGAATAATAAATTGTATAAACTTAAACCGATGGATAAACCGATAGTCACTATTAAGAAATATTGTGAAGATTATGAACTTCCTGAATATTTTCAAGAAATCAACTTATTGGTTGATGCTAGTTTACAAGAAAAAGAAACTATTTACTCGCAAATACCATATGAACATATTACATCGAATATTGTTTCATTTCACTATTCATGTCAAGGGTTAATCGACAATCATAATAATGCAAAAAATATATATAATGAAGGAATAGACAATACTGCTCAGAAAAAACAACGAAATAAAGAGACAAAATTAACGCTGGTTGTGGAAGGAGAATATGACGACAGCATTAGACTACAAAATGGCACTCCATTGCAAACAACTCCTAATAAATATTCACATTTTATACCCACGAATGTGTATTTTTTAGCAACTGAAGATATTGAAAATTATTTAATTAAACAAGATATTATTGAGTTTTTATCAGTGCTAATCTAATATTATAATAGTGTATGCTATTCTGGGCGATTCGAACAACTATTATTTCTATAACTTTGATATTTTTAGTCCATCATCTAATATTATTTTTTACAAAAACATTGACTATTCCGAAAATTAAAGATTTAGTAAATGCACCTGCCCATAAATATGAAAATATATATAACGCTATGTCTTCTACCTCTTCTAGTTCAAATCCTTACGACTTGTCAAAGGATTATGAGAATTTGTTACCCTCTTCTATAAAACCAGAAGTAAATTCCATGAAGAATGAATTGAAAAATTTTTTGAAAAAACAATTAAAGGGGAATAGCGGCAATGGTAGTAGTAGTGGTGCTAGTAGCACAGACATTTCTGCTTTAGAAACATATTCCGCCAATCAATATGCGGCTTATTAAGTAATATGGGGCTTAATCACATAGTTAAACCATATAAAGATTAGGTAACTATAATTAATAGAACAATATGCTGAGCGAGTTTGAACAAACAAATCTGTTAAAAGATTTTCCTAATGTAGAATTGTCTTATGAAAATATTATTCATAAAACACTTCATAATCCTTCGACAACGCTGCGCATGTCTACAGATTATAATCAGGAAACATCGGCTTGCAAGCAAGCCAACATTTCCCTTCATAACCCGCCTACTGATTTTGTATTAGCCATTCCTGAAGGGACAAAATATTTTGCATGGTTTACCACATATAAGGCACAAAATGTATGTATCCTCCTAGAAATTTCGGAAAATAAAAAAATATGCAACATTCAAATGGTTAGCACATGTTTCCACAACCAATTGTCATACGGAACTATTTTTTATGGTACTTTATTTAAACACAACAATACATCCTTTTTTTGCGCCGAAGATATATTTTATTATAAGGGTAAGGACATATCTAGGAATACATTTGTAAGTAAATTGGAATTATTTAGACATATTTTTTCGACCGAAATCAAACAACTTGCTTATACACCTAACAATATTGTATTCGGTCTTCCTCTAATAAATTCTTCCTATTCCGAATTAATTACGGCTGTTGATTTATTACCATATCAAATTAAATATATACAATTTAAATATGCTCAGAGATCGTGTGCTACTATTACAAATATGAAATATAACTGCTCTTCAGTCACTGATTACAACAAACACGAATATAAAACCCCTCCAACTAAAACTCCTTCGGCTAACTCTATCGCATTGCATCGCAAGCAAGGAGTTCAATCACTCACCTACGGCTCGCAGCACACCTACCAAAATAATCGGAACAACCCTTCTTCTTATACAACCAAACAAACCTATTCTACTCCCAAATTGGATTCGAAGAGAGAAATAGTATTCAAAGTAAAGGCTGATATTCAAAATGACATTTATAACTTGCATCTTTTCGACAATAATGTCGAGTCATTTCATGAAGTAGCGTATATTACCGATTATAAAACCAGTGTTATGATGAATAAGTTATTTAGAAATATTAAGGAAAATCAAAATCTAGACGCGCTTGAAGAAAGTGACGATGAAGAAGAATTTCAAAACGAAGAAATCGATAAATTTGTACATTTAGACAGAGAGTTCAACATGGTTTGCACATATAATTTTAAGTACAGAAAATGGATGCCGATACGAGTGGCCTCAAAAACGGAACAGGTTGTCACTAAAAATGACTTGAATCAATTGCTTCGTTCAGAAAAAAATAAATATTAAATATATAGAAGCCATGTCCAATTATTTATTTAAACCATCCGCGCAAACTTTGCCATATGCAAATGTTGATGGTGCGTATGTCAACAAATTTAATACCAACTGGTCTGGAAGTTTTAGTAGTAATGAAAGTCCAGCACGATTTGGGTTGCCTGAACCCGTTAATAAGGATCAAGCCGCCATTCCATATATTAAAGGAATGGGTATGAAAGGTGGGTCCAAAAGACATTCTTCTTATAAAAAAAAATCTATGCGTAAATATAAGAAAATGGCTAGACGCTCTACAAAATCTAGACGCATTAAACGATCTGTTAAGGCGAGACGCACTAGACGATCCGTAAAGGCGAGACGCTCTAGTCGATCTAGACGAGGCGGTACTTATCATCAATGGGGTAGCAATATTCCCAACACACCCAGTTATTCCACTGGTGGCGTTTTAGCCGCAAAAGATTCCGCTCTTGCAAACCCTATTCCCCAACATAAGCTTTCTAACTGCACTAATTGTGTAGACAATTATAATTTTAATACTAATAAAGGGTTCCAATTTTGGTAAGATAATACAATAATAAAATTTCAAATATATTTATCTGAAATTTTATTTACTTTTTGTAGGAAAACGTAGGCGTTAGCCGAAGTTTTCTGGATTAAGCTCCGGTTGTTCGCCGAAGGCGAACCACTTGGTGGGCACTACGTGCCCACTGAGAACGTTAGTGAAGGAGCTTTCATTTTCCTTTTCCTCCAAATTTTATCAAACACTTCCCTGATAGAAACGGATCTTTAGACTCCTCATCCACATCTTCCTCTTTATCCTTTTCTTTCCCTTTATTCGATTGCTTTTTTAATCCTGGCTCGTACATGACATTCCATAAACTATTGTTTTTGCTTACAAGACCATCATATTCTATAGAGTTTGTACCAATGATTCTATAACTTTGTTTCTTATAATACGCCTTTCTTTTCAACCATTGTCGTTGAAATACATCATGACTATCCACAAAATCATAAATCGTTGGTATAGTAGTCGCGTGTTTCGCACGTAATATTCGCCCAACTATTTGTACGACGTCTGTTTTTGGACTGATCAAGAACTCTGTGTTAAGTGTTGAAATATCCAATCCTTCTTGCGCCATACTATAACTGGCCAAAATGACTTGTTTCTTTTCCGTCTTTTTAAGCTCTGCTTCATTCATACCGCCTACGTAGTACCCTACACTTGCGTAATTTTTACAAACGATTTTCTTATACATGTATTCCAAAATATTCAAATTATGTGACATAATGATGGTATGTACTTGTGTCAAAGGTTTCACATATGGATTTTCTATGTAATGTTGCTCATATGCTAATACTTTTGAACATGAAGGACATTTTGCACGTCTTTTCACCTCCTTTTTAAGGCCCGTTTTTTTATCAATGACTACCTCGCATATTTTGGCAGCTTCCACTACCTTTTCCATACAAGGTAAACAATAATTCACTACATTACAACATGTATTTATTACCAAATAGTTATCGTTTTTGTTGCATATTTTACAACAAGGATTTGCCTTATCCATAGCTTCTTTGTGCTGCGAGGCGAAGGTGAGTGATTGAACTGCGTAGGCGCTAGCCGAAGGAGTTTGTGTTTTGATTATGTCTTTGGTAACACCACCGACATCATCCATATCCACTCGAATATAATCATTCAATGTTTGTATTATAAATTCTGTCCTGCGATTATAACTACATAACTTACTAATCATGGAACTGATTTGCGGTTGTCCTTTGAAATCTAATATCGTTTCATTAAAATCGGGATCGGTCGTTTTATACGTAATCGCTCTGACTTCCACCTGATAATCATTTTTCTTCTCCGCTTTATACACTACCTCGCCTAAAAACATTTTGAATACTTTGGTAGTTCCATCTTTTCTATCCATAGTAGCAGATAAACCCAACATATATTTAGTAACAACTTTAAACAACGCCGTAGAAAATGTCTGACTAGAAATGTGATGTACTTCATCTATAATAGTTAATCCAAAGCTATCAAACAAGGATGACGGATATTCCTTCAATACTAAACTTTGAAGCATACATAATACGATATCTTTATTTTCAATGTCAATTGTCTGTCCTTGAATTTTCCCCACTCGTGTGCCAGGTAAAAACTGCTCTATTCTTTCTATCCATTGATTCATCAAAAACTCTTTATGTACGATAACCAATGTCTTCTTTTTTAATTTACTAAGAATATACAATGATGCACTTGTTTTACCCCACGCACACGGCAATTCCAGCAACCCCCCTTTAGGTACGGGTCCCATAACATACGTAATATATTTTTCAACTACTGGAATTTGATAATCTCTCAAAGTTCCGTTGAATGTTAGATGAATTTCATCTCCTTCTGGTATTTTATTTTGATTGGGTTTGCCAAAATTATTTACACCATAATAATGCGGTACATATATTTTATTTGATGATTCTCTATATACAGGAAATTTTACTTGGTTGTTTGGTCCGTAAGAACCCATAGTAAGAGGACTAATCGTTAAATCCTCTTTAATCTGTTTTTGTTGTGCTGGGGTTAATTCCGCTTTATGAAGAGTATACCCCTTTTGTCCAAGATATGTATTTAGCATTTTGTTAATTTGTTAGTTAGTTAGCAATATTTAGCGTATTATGTCTATATAGTTTCTAATAGTCTTCTAATATTTTTTCAATTTTATTATAATTTATTATATTCTAATATCATAATATATATAAATGGATAGTTTTGATAAAATGTTTAAAAAAGAACATGTAAGTCAAAATGTGTTGGCCGTTCTTTTTATCGTTTATTTAATCATGGGATATAAAACACCAGAACCAGTTGCTGGTATGATTGACACGACTATTGGTAAAATAGTAGTTGTATTGGTAGCAGTTCTTTTATTTGCCTATGCAAATCCCGTTTTAGGAGTACTTGGATTATTCGTCGCTTTTGATTTGATTCGACGATCATCTCTATCTACTGGTACATATGCTCTTGAAAAGTATATGCCGACTGAAGCAAAAAAATATACTGAATTGACTCAGTATAATCAGTTCCCATATACACTTGAGGAGGAAATGGTTAAGAAAATGGCTCCTACTAAATATGTGGCATCTGATTCCACACAGGTGCATTTTAGCCCTATACTAGACGACACGCACGATGCCGCTCCTATTAATTACACCGGCGTGATTTAAGACTAATCATATTATTATCAAGTATTTCAATAAAAAATTGAAATGCTTTTTTCCAAATATGTCATATGCACCTACAAAGAATCAATATATTTTAAAATGTGGAAACAATTCAATCAAGAGGAGATCGCCTATTTTACCAAGCTCTTCTTGTTAGAGGGTAAAAAATGTACAAATCTAGCATCAGATATGTATTCAAATGGTGACATATATCGAGGTGAACATAATTCAAGTGGTGAAAAGCACGGGTTGGGTATTATGTTTTACGCGAATGGAAACATCTTTCAAGCCAGATGGAAAAATAATATTGCATCCGGATCTGGGTATTATGTTGCGCCAGATGGAACTGAAATGATTGGCATTTGGAAAAATAATTTATTTCACGGAAAAAAAAACAAAATAAGATTTCCCTCTGGATCAGTATATGAAGGAGAATCCGCCTTTGGTGCCATCACTGGTCAGGGTGTTATGACGACTACTGATGGAGATATTTTCAGTGGAACACGTGTCAATAGCTTAATGCATGGACACGCCCATATTGTTTATGGGGATGGAAACACCTATACTGGATTTATGAATAATAACGAAAAATGTGGATTAGGAGTGTATCAATGGACAAATGGTAATGTATATAATGGACATTGGTATCAAGATGAATTCCATGGCGTGGGTGTTTTGGACGCATCACGCACTCATGGAAAAATGTTTCATTGTGATTGGCAGTTAGGATGTCAAATGGATACGGGTTATGAGGTGGAATGTTGTTATGCTTCGGCATAACAAGATACAAAATATAAAAATACAAAACAAAAATATAAAAAATATAAAATGCAAAATGCAAAACAATACAAAAATAAAAACTTTTTTATTCGGTTATTATATGGGAAAAAATACACGTATACCTATTCGATATTTACCAAAAAATCTGACTAAAAAAGATAAACAAAAACAAATTCGTATGTTGATGAAATCAAGGAAACTATATAAAAACAATAAATATTATACACGAAAAATGGTTCCATCTTATCATAATAAATTGTCAAAACATGTAATAAACGCGCGTAAAATATATAAAGTAGATAAAATAGTTCCAAGCAAACAACTATCGTTAGCTACCGGATGTTCTATAGCTTCATTAGAAAAAATAGTAAAAAAAGGTGAAGGGGCGTATTATTCATCTGGCTCAAGACCAAATCAAACACCACAATCATGGGGGTTTGCACGTTTAGCTAGTTCAATAACCGCTGGAAAGGCCGCTGCAGTTGATTATGATATTTTAGACAAAGGATGTAATCATAAAAAAAAGGCGTTTAATCTAGCTAGAAAAGCCAAGAAAATGTATAATCACGGCACATCAAAAACTCGAAAAGTAAGTATTTAGTTTTCACCCATTTACTTTGGTTTATTCGGTACATACTCCTCCGCTGACGCTACAGAGTATAATCAGAAAACTGCTGGTCACTTCGCGACCAGTCGTTTTCCTACAAATGTAGTAGGCACTGAGCCAGTTGTCACATAAGTCAATATATAAGTCAATATATTGTAAATTAATAGAATAATAACTACAAATACAACAGAAGACAACAACATCATAAATATGGGACTGGAAAATAGACTCCCTATATCGTTATATGTAGCGGATTTTACATTCACATTGGTAACTTCCTCTTCTTCTTCCGAATTGCCTGTAGGATTACAATCGATATATATTTCATTACCCCCACCCCCATCATTCGTGGTTGGTCCATCCGGATTTAAAAATAACAATGCATCGCTGTTAAAATTATCTCTGTCATATGGTCTTAAAAACGCCTGCATTTTTTTCAATGTGTCCGCGCTTATGGATATCGCATTTTGCAACCCATATGCTATATAATCTATGCTATCGGAATTATATGTATAAAAAGGTTCCATTGGGATTATGTCATCTAGCGTAAATGAAGAAATCCCTTGGTTCACTCTTTCACCTATCGAAGGGGCGCCGGTTGAAACCGCATTTATTATTTCTGTGATAATTTGTGATGCTTTAGAAGAAATACCTGAAGTATTTATAGGAATGCATACATAAAGTGGGTTACCTGCACTATTGTTGGGAGTATGTGTAATTATTATTTCTGCATCTGTGTTTGCATTATTAAATAAATGTACGGACGGGCTCACTATCATGATTTCATCTACCTTCATTTTTACATTATTGTATTTGGCTGGTGGATTTGCGTCGGCTTCATATGTTAATTCTATTTTAGTACCATAATTTGTAGCGGTGCTATCACTTGTTTGATATTTAAATGAATATGCGCATTTATAATTACACGTTCCTGAAATATTTTGCGGAGATATATTCATAGTGTTGTTATTACTCATTACTAATATAGTAATATAAATAAAAATATTAATTTATTTATATAAGAATGAAAATGAATTTAACTAAAGGCAAAATATCAAAACTTCACAATAAGAAAAAGCAAAGTGTAAAAAAATACAAAAAGAGGGCAAAGACACATAAAACCAAAACATTAAGAAGGAAACACAAGTCAGTAAATCTAGTTAAATCTACCTTGAAAAATTACAAGGTTTGGTTTGGGGGTGAGGGTGATGGTGCTACTGATGCAGTCAGTCCTATTGTTGATGCTACTCCTATTGTTGACGCCAGTCCTATTGTTGATGCCAGTCCTATTGACAATGCCAGTCCTATTGATAATGTCGCTGCTGCTCCTATTGTTACTACTGATGTTGATGCCAGTCCTATTGATAATGCTAATGCTACTATTGACAATGCTTCTAATGACAATATGGAGACTGATGCTGTTGCTGATGCTATTCCAGAAGAATCTCCTATGGAGATTGGTGTTGAGAATGTTCCAGCTGCTTCTGCTACCGATGATATTCCTAATGCTTCTGCTTCTGATATTCCTCAAGAATCTCCTATGGACATTAATACTGAGGTTGGTCCTGATGTCGATGATGTTATTCCTAGCCCTAGTGTGGATGATAATATACCCGAATTCATTTCCCAAGAAAATACTCCTGTATTAGAAGAATCTACACACATCATAGATGAGCCATCAGAAATAGAAGTAGAAGCGTCTGCACCTGTACCAGTACAACCTCAAGAACAAATATCCGCGGATGATCTTGCATTATTACGCGCTATTAAAGCCATAGTTAACAAAGCTGTTCAACAACCACAACCTTTAGTTGATGAAAACGCAGCAAGCAGTGTTGCTGACACCGCCATAACATTCGCGAACGCATAATCTAAATATAAGGAATATATTTTATGGTGTCATTATCATATATAGTAGTTTTAAAAGCCTGATTGTATCCTTCTACATATATGCTGTCGCCATTATATATTTTAGGGCATCCATATTCATTTGTACAACTTTTTCCATTTCGAACAACGGGTAATTTCACACTATTATTTTGATCACTCATAGTATAATATTGCCAATAATCTCTAGATGTATTTACAGGTCGTCCCATTAATGGCAATATTTTGTCAGATGACCCATTTATTGGCGTTAATATACCTACTTGCCTATAACTGGTGTCTACCGCACTAATATTTGTGGATACATTGATTGGTATTCTTCCAGGTGGTATTATATTCATTTCTGGCACCAAATATCTTTCATCCCTTAATGGTGGAACATAAGGATTCATTAATACATCACCTGGTAGATTTGTGTAGCCATAATTTGGTCGAGTAAAGAAACCAAACATTCCTTGATTTATCGGCATTCCATAGCCTCCTGCGTTTCTCTCATGTTGCTCTTCTCGAATAACAACCTTTTGTTGATTGTTAGATGCCGACTTGGATTGAGTAGACACTATAAAATAGGTAACAATACATACGATTATTACGAAGGAAAACATGGTTACGTTTTCAATACATATTACTCCTGGTGGACATTTTTTGGTCATTATATATATACACAATAATATATATGATGTCATTTTAATAATTTATACTATCACTCTTACATTTTGGGGTATACTCTTACATTTTGGGGATTTGCAATCCAGATGGACCTCCAGGAGCAGTAAATTGTTTGGCCATTTGTGCTAAACCATCCAAATTTTTAAGGTCGAATCCTTGCAACATAGTTTTGGCTTGTTCTAATAAAGGACTCATACTTTTCATAGCATCCGCTAATTGCATTTGTTGTCCCATAAGTCTCTGAGTGTCATCTGTTAGTCGTTTAATACCATCTCCCCCTATGATTTTGTTCAAATCATCATATGCATCTTCAATAGTGGAGGCATAATCAATGCGATTATTCTTTTTTCCATACATGGTCGTCATTCCATCAGTTTTTGAAGCAGAAGCTGGAACAGGTTCAGATTCAGATTCAGGTTCAGTACCAGTAACAGGAGTGGCGGCAGCAGCAACATTAACAACATTTTTAGCAGTATCGGTTGCGGTTTTAGCGACCTTTTTAGCAGTATCCGTTGCTTTAGCTACAGCAGTAGCAGCAGCGTCAGCAACAGGCTTTTTAGCAGAATCTATCGCGTTTTCCAACCCTTCCTTTACTCTTGCACCAACCATTAAAACACTAGTAAGAACCAAAGGAATGGACAATATAACTATCTTATTTTTACTAAAGAATGATGTTAAATAAGCTACTAAACTGAAAAATATGATGGCTGTTATGTTACCCATCACCAAAAACCCCAATATGTTACTTACTGCTAAAAATAACACAAAATACAATACATATTTGTTTTCTAACATGTTCAAAACGGCCTTGGGTACTTTCATTGTTATATATATTATATATAAATTTTTAAAAAAATTGATTGTAATAATAGAAATATAAATAGTTGATAATATTATTGATAAATGGTGCAACAAATAGTACAACACAATAGAGAATCAACCGCTAGCGCTCCTGATTCTGGGTCTGCAACTACGCGTTCCGCTCCGTTGCATCCCCTAATAGAAGGATTCCATTGCAAATTTACTCTTCTTATTTGCGAATTACATAATAAACATATGCATGGGTTTACCGAAGAAAGTGACCCAAACGTTCAAGGTCATTATTTAGTTGTTCATGACAGCACTAATCATAGCATATTTAGACTACTAGGCACAAATGCAGATGGTGAGTATGTTGATAGCGCGAATGATAGTGATAGTGATAGCGATGCGGACATAGAAAATCATAGCGAGAATGACACATATTTTGATAATATTTATGGCATTATGGAGTATTATAGACATAAATATTATGATTTGTTAGAAGATTTTAATGTTCCTCATAATGTATTTGGACCCAATAAGGAACACCCTCTTATTAGAAATTATTACAATATTATTACCGATGTAGATAATCACCTTAAACCTGAAATAGGCCTAAAGCTTTATTTATCTGGTGGCGAATGTGTCGCTATATTAAAAACCTTTTGGTTACGTATTATTCAACGCACGTGGAAAAAGGTATATAGTCAACGGGCTGCTTGTTTAAATAGACGTATTAGAATTAGTTCGTTAAATCATCGTACCATGACGGGTAGATGGCCTGATGATTGTCTAGTATTGCCTACTATTCGTGGGATGCTTTATAATCTAATGTAGATTACTTATTTTGATGTAGCATCTGTGCTATTTCCGCTAGTCCTACTTGATCTATTACTTGATCTACTACTTTTACTTGATTTACTCGTCCTACTTTTTGACATTTTTTTATGTGACAATTGGGGATAAATCGCCTTAAAACCACCTCTTTTATTTCGGCTACTTTTACCTTTTCTACTCGTACTTTTACTTTTCTTACCACCTCGACTTTTGCGTCTTAATTTTCTCGTTTTTCTACGTCTTCTCTTGCCACCTGCAAGCCCTGGGGGTGGAGCAGGTGGGGCAGGTGGAATTAGATTTATCGAATTAGGGGGAAGAGCAGTAGCATTGTCTACATCGGCTAATGCAGGCGGAACTTCTGCATCTAGATCTGCCAATCCTTCTTGAGTTAACGGAATTTCATTGTCACCTACAGCTACTACATTATTAGGCGGTGTTTGTTTACTTAATATATCTTGCAATAATGCGTTTATTTGATTAATAACACCGACAAATTGCGAAGTCTTATCAGCAGTTAAATCTAAATCAGGATTTTGCATTATGGCATCTATTCCATCTCTTAACTGCATCAATGTACCCGTTGCTCTATCGAGCAATGTCATTAAATACGCCTTTTGTTGTCTTAATCGTTGCAATTCAACATTCTGGTTGTCTTCTTGACCCATCATCTCCCCTTCTTGTCCCTGACCCTCCAACTCTAGAATTCGTCGGTTTAATTTGTTTATCAATCTCAACAAATTATACACCTTTAATCGCACCTGATTGACAATAGTCAGAATAATATTATTTTTAAAATTAACATTTCGTACATACGTATTAAAATGATTTAATATAACATTGGTTTTTTGAAATGCTGCAGATATAGCTCCACTTAAATTATTTATACGTCCAATTTCTGCTGGATCAAACCCTGCATCTCGTGGAACGGGTAATAATTGATATTGTACTGCTTCTTCGGCCATAATATATTATATATAGATTATATTCAAAAATCGTCATTTTATATTTACATATGTTGTCCAGATTTTGGATCTACTATTTCGTCCAACGCCTTTTTAATTTTGGTCATTTCATTCATAATATCTTGTTGATCTTGTTTTGTTTGTTTAATACCTTGCTCGGTTAATTGCGTACTCATTATTAAATCATCCGTATATTGTTTTAATATTCCCATTGCCCTTAATTCATCCATTTTTTGTTTGGCAATATAATCATAATATTTGTGGTAATCATTTTTAACGCCTTCTAAAAACTGATTTTCCTTTAATGTATTTTCTAAAAATTTGCGTTTTCCTAGAAGCAAATTCCTTTTCGCTTCTATTTGCGCTTCTATTTGGACCAAATAATTATCCCTTTCTGCTAATGTTAATTCATATGATGGAGTGTTCATTTTTTAAATTATATATATAATTGTCGGATATAAATAATTTCGGCGATTTATTGCATGGTTTATGACGCTTACTACAGATGCCTACATAGTAGGTAATTTCTTGTGGGTGTATGTGGGGGCGATGTAGGCATGTTGTAGTATCCACATTTTATCCGCGCAATAATACTATTACACCTTTGCACATTTAAAACGCCGACCTTTACATGTGCTACAAATAATTCTTTAATTTTCGTGTTCTATTTGATTTTTTCCTAATAAATTTGGTTGGTCTTTGATATGTTCCTTTAATTACATTTTCGTATTTTTCTTTTGGTATTTCTTTTACTACTTTCTCTATATTCTTCTTCAAATCATCAAACGTTAATCCTTCTAATTTATGTAATCGTGATTTCATCATGCTAAAATAATTTTCTATTGAATTTGTAAAATGTTGATATGGGACGCTATATAATAAATGATTATGCTTATTTACTAATTCTTTTATTTTTGCATTTCTATGACTACTTGCGTTATCTAAAATAATTAATTTATTTTTGAATTTGGTTGTTATAAATTTCTCTAAAAAATCATATAATCTAATACTATCAATTCCACCTTTGCCATATAAATCCCACCCTAAAACTCCATTTGCTGATATAGCAAATATTCCAGTATATTTTTTGAATACTTCTTGCGAGTGTGTTTTTATTACACATCGCTTACCTAAATTACTATAACAATGACTTCTTTTTTGTAATGCACTTATACTGGTCTCATCTATGCAAATAATGTCTTCTAATTTATGATGTTTTATTTGCTCGTAAAAATCTGTTAATTTTTCATTTATGTTTATATCTTTACCAAATCGTTTGACGGGTTCATGTCTTATTCTTGTTATTTTCAAAGTGATATTATTGTCATTTATTATACGATTGATATGAAACCTACTCAATTCAACATTAAACTTGTCTTTTAATTTTAGCATTAACTCACTCATAGTAATAGTTTTATTTTTCTGTATTTCATCTAATAAAAACTTTACATGTTCTTTATGAACCTTATATGCAACTGGTATTTTATTATGTCTTTTAATTTCACCATCTTTTTTATACATATCAATCCATCTCATTAAACTTCTTGGAGAGCATTTGAATATTTCACATACTTCTACTTGTGATTTATCACCTATTAAATAATATTCAACTGCATTTAATTTATAATCATTTCCTTTATGTGTAGTGGTCATACTTATTATTATAGCATAAAATATTTAAAAATATATCACAATATACTATTAAATATGGAAGAAGAATTTAATATAATGAAGGCGGAAATAGAAACATTAAAAATAAAAAATACCGAATTAGAAGAAAAATTAAAAACATATACAAGCAATCATCGTCATAAAAAATATTATGATAATAATGCTGAAGTTGTAATACAACGAGCAAAAAAATATATGGATAAAATAAAGGAAACTAATCCAGAAAAAATAAAAGAGTGGCGACATACTGCGTATTTAAATAGAAAGGAAAAGTTGAAACAATCTAATGAAGAGATTTAAATTTCCGTTGTAAAACTCGTATTGATTTATTAATTTTATTCCAATCGTGTTCCCACATAATGACTAAATTATAACCCAAATCTCTAATTTGTTGTTCTCGTTCTAATGTATTTTGGTATAATTCGCCGAATGTAGTTTTCGTTGATTTATTTATTTCTGTTGATATAAATTTGTTAGGGTTTCCGTGCCAATAATCACCATGAAACTCATATATTGTATTTGTTTCTTCGCAATAACCATCTGATTTATAATTAGTATTTGGTATAGACAATTCATTGCCATTTTCTGCGTGTTTAATTAAAATATTATCTTTTAATTGAATAAAATTTAACCATTGTATTTGAGATTTTGAATATTGTTTTTTATTTTGACATTTTTGACAACCTTGCGGTCTGGTTTTATGGTTATGATTGTCAGGAGTTTTTTCAAATTCTCCGTGAATTTTACAATTAATTATTACATTTACTGAACTCCCTTTATAATCAACTTTAGAATAATCATATTTATCTCCATGTATTTTTTTAGCGTTATTTACAAAATTGTTATTTTTATAACACGTTTCACTTATTTTATTTCTTGAACATTTATTACAACTATGTCCTTTTATATGAATATATGGTATTTGTGAAAATTCGCCGTGTATTTTACATATTATCGTCACTGGTGTTTTATTATTTACGTATTTGATTTGCGAATAGTCAAATAATGCTTGACTATTACAATCAATATGGACACATTGCGATTTTTCAATAAATTCATTTTGTGTCATTGTATAACAATTAGAACAATTAGAACATTTAGAACAACCGCTACCTTGTAAATGTTTTGTTGGTGTTTGTTCAAATTCTCCATGCGTGTTACATATTATAATTACCATTTCGCCTGAATTCGCATACTTTACCTTTGAATAATCATATTTATCTCCATGAACTTCTAATGCATCACTAATAAAAATTTCATTTGATTTTCTTTTTATATTTCCAATATTTTCATTTTTACATATTGGACAACCGCTACCTCGTAAATGATTGTTCGGTTTTTGTTCAAAATTGCCATGTGCGGTACATATTATAACAACTTTTTCATTATTTTTTTTATATTCAGTTTTAGAATAATCATATTTATCTCCATGAACTTCGATTGATTTTTCAATAAATTCTTTTGTATCATATCTATAATTATTGCCACATTTTTGGCAACCGCTTCCCATTTTATGCACACTTGGCAATTGTGAAAATTCACCATGTGTTTTGCATAAAATAGTAATTGGTGTATTATTATTTTTATATTCAACAATCGAATAATCATATTTATCTCCGTGTATTTCTTTTGATTTATTCAAAAAGTCTTCTTTGCTATCGCTCACTTTATTTAAGAAACTATTTTTCGAACACAATTGACACTCGCGTCCATTTAAATGTTTATTAGGTGTTAGTAAAAACTCTCCGTGCGTTTTGCATATTATAATTACTTTTTCTATTGCCTTTTTATAATCAGTTTTAGAATAATCATATTTATCTCCGTGTATTTTTTTCGCCTTTTCAATGAATAATTCAGTCATGTTATAAATTGTATATAATAACTAATAATATTTTATAATCAATTTTATAAATAATATATATTTAGGAGTTTCGGCGTAATACTATTTAAAGAATTATCTTTATATAATATATAGAAATGAAAAAAGCAAAACCGAAAGTTAAGGAAAAGAAGAAAGATGAAGAAAACTTTGATTATATGAAAACAAACAAGGATAATATTAACAATATGATTAAAGACCAGACTATTTTACCAATTATAAATGATTTAGTAAATAGAACAAATAAAATCGTTATTCATGCGTATCAATTTATTAAACTTTATTGCATATATCAATACGAAAATAATATACAATTTCCAGTAATAGATAAAGAATTTATATGCGATGTTTTTAAGGTTTTAACGATTAGAAAATGTAATTCTGGAGGATATACAGAAGAAAATATGCCAACACAATTAAAATGTTTAACCACATTTTACAAAACCCATTATGCTAATACTATTTCTAATAACGAAACAATTTATTACGACAAGTTGAGTTATGTTTTACCATACGAAGCAATTGATATGACCACGAATATCAATAATAATATCCAAGAGCATTTCATTGACCATTTGAATAAATATGTAAATATTGTATTTAACATAAAAGAAAAATCCGTACAAATAACCAAAGAAAATAAAGATAAAAATGTTAGAAAAGAATTGCACAAAAATTTATATGATGAAATTGGTAAAGTTAAAAAGGATTTAATTAATTTTACCGATTTTACAAGTGATACAATATATCACGCTTGGATTAGAAAACAAAAGAATAAATTGTTTCCAAATAAAAATAGTTTTGATAAAGATAATATCCATTATGATTTGAAATCCAATACACAAGATTATTTAATTTCTATGTTTCATATTTCAAATGAATTAGAAAAGTTAAATGAAGTAAGAATTCAAAACGAAGAAAAACAAATACGATTATTTAATGTATTACCATTACGCACCAATATCGTAGGTAAAAATATTTGTATTGATACTTGTGCGTTAATTTCTAATTTTTTAGGAGATGAACCAACATCTACACATTTGAAAGATTATAAAAAAGAAAATAATCAATATGATTTATGGAATAGATTTTTCAAACTAAATAAAAGAGTATTCAAGAAGGGTCAAAAATATACATTTAGTTTTATGATTAGAACTGATGGTATTTCTGGTTGTTCTTTATTTGTGAGAACCGATACCGACGGAAAACCATTAAAGAAAACAAATAAAAATAAAAAATGTAGCGAAGAAGTTAATACTGATTATATTGAAAAAACAGAATTAACCGATGAATTGAAAAGTATGAAGGTTGTTTGTGCTGACCCTGGAATGAGCGACCTTATATATTGTGGTGCGAAAGATGACGATGGAAACTTACAAACTTTTCGTTATACACAAAATCAACGAAGATTAGAAACCAGATTGAAAAAATATAATAAAATTATGGATAAAATAAACAAAGAAACGAAAATACAAGACCAGACAATTAAAGAAATAGAAACAACCTTATCAAATTATAATAGTAAAACATGTAAGTATAATAAATTTATGGAATATTGTATTGAAAAGAATAATATAAATTATAAATTGTATAACCATTACGAACAACGATTATTTAGAAAACTCAAATTAAATAGATTTACAAATACACAGAAAAGTGAATTGAAAATGGTAAAGAATTTTTCAAATAAATTTGGAAAACCAGAAAATACAATTTTTGTCATGGGTGATTATGATAAAGGAGATTACCATATGAAAGGATTAGAACCAGTTATTTGTAAGAAATTTAGAAGAATATTTAAGAATGCGGGATATAAAACATTTTTAGTAAATGAATTTAGAACTTCAAAATTGTGCAATTGTTGTCATAACGAATTGGAACATTTTTTAGAAAGACCAAGTCAAAAACCAAAATATAAGAAAGAAAATAAAACAGAAATATGTCATGGATTATTACGATGTCAATCGGTTAAGCATAAAAGCGAAATATTCCATAACAGAGATAAGAATGCCGTCCAAAATATGCTGAATATAGTAAGTTCTGTATTAAATACAGGAAAACGACCAGACGCATTTTGTAGAGTAATAAATTCTTAAACTTCATATCCGTTTCAAGACGGGTACTAACCAAATTTTTGCATTTTTTTGCTTATTTTTTTCGTCGTTAAGTCGGCGTTTTAAATGTGCAAAGGTGTAAAAATGGGATTTAAAATCTTTGCCTTATATAATTTAGGATGTCAAAGACTATTTCAGACCCATTAATAACTCCAAACGATAGCCGCTACGTAATGTTCCCAATTCAAGATCAAGATATATGGAAAATGTACAAGACACAAGTGGATTGTTTTTGGCGCGCAGAAGAAATCGATTTAACCAAAGACTTGACTCACTGGCTTACGTTATCCCCTGATGAGCAATATTTCATTTCTATGATTTTGGCTTTTTTTGCAGCGAGTGATGGAATCGTGTTGGAAAATTTGGCGGTGCGTTTTATGGGAGAGGTACAATTGGCTGAAGCTCGCGCCTTTTACGGGTTCCAAATCGCCATGGAAAATATTCATAGTCAAACATATAGTCTTTTGATTGAAACATATATTAAAAATGAGGAGGAAAAAAGCAAACTTTTCCGGGCCATTGAACACTTCCCTTGTATCAAAAAGAAATCAGATTGGGCGCAAAAATGGATTAACGATAAGCGCAGCAGTTTTGCAACTCGTCTTATTGCCTTTGCATGTATCGAAGGTATTTTCTTTTCGGGGGCGTTTTGCAGTATATATTGGTTGAAAAAACGCGGGCTCATGCCAGGATTGACCTTTTCCAATGAGCTGATTTCCCGCGATGAAGCACTCCATACTGAATTCGCCATTTTATTGCATAATAAACTCCATAAAAAAGTTAGCAAGACAAAAATTCATGACATTATTAAAGAAGCCGTTGATATTGAAACCGAGTTCATTTGTGATGCGCTCCCGTGTAGACTTATCGGTATGAATGCGCTGATGATGACACAATATATCCAATTTGTGGCCGACCGACTTTCCGTTCAACTGGGATGTGATAAGATATTTAATGTTGCTAATCCATTTGATTTTATGGAATTAATCTCTATGCAACAAAAGACGAATTTCTTTGAGTCGTCTGTAAGCGATTATGCACTCGCAAATAAAACGAAGGACGACAACACGTTTGAATTTAATGAAGATTTTTAGATTAGTATAAAAATTGAAATGATTCAGTTGAATGTAGTCATATTCACAATAAAACAAAATGGGAAACAATCTATCACAACCAAAAAATACAGACCCAAATTATCAGTTAATGAGAGATGAAGCTATGAAAATATTTAATCTAAGAGTAAAATCCTATAGTTATGCTCATCATGGAGCATATAATGAATATATTGATTTGTGTCGTGCTCAATATGAATTAGATTGCATGCCTAAAAATATTCGTCAAGGTTCAAATTACACCGAAAAATGCGATAATTGGGGGAATCGAATTCATTAAAAAATAATCATAAAACAAATCAATATATAAAAACATGATGTGAACATAACTATAATGATCACATGCAACTTAAATGGCGGTCTAGGAAACCAATTATTTCAAATATTTGCAACCATTGCTTATTCACTACTATATAAAATTCCATTTGGATTTCTATACAAGGAATCATTAGGAGGTCGATTTCATAATAGACCCACGTATTGGCATTCCTTTTTATCATCTCTTGCAAATTTCAATTATGAATCCATTCCCACTATGCTTCCATTGAGAGAACAAAATTTCATGTATAATGAACTTCCAAGTCCTGTCGCCTTAAAATCTGAAAATATTGTATTATCTGGATATTTTCAAAGTTATAAATATTTTGCTCCTTTTTTCCCAACTATTTGTAAACTTATTCGATTAGATAAACAGCGAGAGCAAGTGTTAAATGAGATGGCTACTATTTATGATATATCTCATATAACCAATATGGTTAGCATGCATTTTAGAATAGGTGATTACAAATATTTACAAAATAGTCATCCCCTAATTAGTATTGAATATTATAAGAAAAGTATTACACATATTATAAGTTCTACGAATAACCCTACGTTATCAATAATATATTTTTGTGAAAAAGAGGATAACGTAGAGGTGTTAGATAAAATAGATAAATTACGAATCGCTTTTCCAGAATGTTCCTTTATTAAAGCTCCTGATAATATAGACGATTGGAAACAATTATTATTGATGAGCTGTTGCAATCATCATATTATTGCAAATAGTTCCTTTAGTTGGTGGGGAGCGTATTTTAATTTGGAGGAAGATAAAATAGTGTGTTATCCTGATCCATGGTTTGGTCCTAGTGCAAATCATAATATCGACGATTTGTTTCCGGATACATGGACCAAGATTAGCGCATAGTAGTAGTGGAGGAGTATTCGTAGAAAAGGATATAAATTTATGTTATACATTTATAGTTATAACATAAATGGATAAGTTGATAACGGACAACTTGATGACGGAAAAAACAGGAGACAATGACAAAATCAAAAACGACTACTTATTACTCATTATGAATTGTGTAAAATATAGAAAAAAGGCGCTTGTTCAAAAATCGGATTGGTTACAGAGAATCCCATCGTATCTAAAATATTACCATGTCATTGGTAACGAAAACATGGAGAAGGACTTTTTAATCGATGAAGAAGAGAGAATTATATGGGTTAAAGCCAAGGACGACTATAATTCTTTACCTAGCAAAGTCATCGCAGCCTTTTCAGCCATCCAACAAACCCACACATTTAAATATATATTCAAATCAGACGACTCTGTTTTATTACAAAATGATAAGTTTTTTGATACCATTATTGGTGTTATTACAAGGATGGTACCCAAGGTCCATTATGGAGGTAAAATAGTCAATGTGGAAATTCCTTACATGTCCAAATATTATTTATTGCACCCAGAATTGCCTAAGGATATGATTATTCAATCTACGAAATATTGTAGTGGTAGTTTATATTTTCTCTCTTCAGAAGCAGTTACAAACTTAATACCAAAGAGAGAAAGTGTTTGCAAAGAATATTTAGAAGATTATGCTGTTGGCCTCAATTTACACCCTTTTTTTAAGAAAATTATGTTACCTATATCAACAGATAAGTATTTCAAGGAATTAGAGGAATGGTAGGATGGGGTAGTTGTTGAGGAGGAGGATGAGGAGAGTATACTGAAGGGAAACGTAGGCTTGCTTGCAAGCCGATGTTTCCTGACTATAATCCGAAGGCGTTAGCCGAAGGATTATAATTTACGATATTTAGACATAAAGATGTTGTTCATAGTGTAATTAGATATATAGTTTATGCTACAACAATTTTCGGATATTAAGCATATTGTATATATTAATTTAGAATCTAGAACAGATCGAAAAGAGCACGTAGTTACAGAATTAAGCAAGTTAGGTATTGGGGAGGACACGGGTGCGTTAGTGCGTTTTAATGCGGTCAAACTAGCTACCGGTAATGGCGCGTTGGGATGTAGCATGAGTCATTTAAAATGTTTGGAAATGGCGAAGAAAAACGACTGGTCACATGTACTTATTTGTGAGGACGATATTGTGTTTTTAGATCCAACATTATTTATAAAACAAATAAATGCGTTTTTATCGAAATCACATGTTTGGGATGTTCTTCTTTTAGCAGGAAATAATATGCTCCCATATAACCCAGTGGACGATACTTGTATCCAAGTGATGCATTGTTTAACGACCACTGGATATATCGTTCAAAATCATTATTTTGATACCTTGATAAAAAATTACAAGGAGGGGATTGTTAAATTAATGAAAACCCCGGGTGATAAAAAATTATATGCGCTTGATAAATATTGGATAAATTTACAGATGGAAGACAAATGGTTTTTAATTATTCCGTTATCAGTTATCCAACGAGAGGATTATAGTGACATTGAGGGTAAAGTGACCAATTTTAAAAAATATATGCTTGATTACAATAAATGTTATAAACCCATTCACTAACGTTATAGAGTTTTAGAAAAATTCGCTACTGGACAATGTCTTCGTTTTCCTCAACAATATACTATAAATAAATGATTTAGAAATATTTATTTATTATTTTATATTATGATTATAAGTATGACAATATATAATGCGGTTGCGTATGGAATGTGTTTTCACATGTTTATGTCTTATTTTTGTCCATCCCATTACAAATCTTTTTTCATAAATGCTACATTTCAAACTATTCTATTTTATAGTAAATGCGAGATGTGCATTAAACATAATATTCTGGCTATACAAAAATTCCCACCAATTCAATTTATTTTAAATAAAATAGATGACTACAGCATACAGAATGTGATTGATATCGAATTTATTAAAGATGGTTTACCAATATTTACAACAAATAAGGAAGGGATTGTATCCACGATAATAGATCTAGATCCCGATTTTTGCATTTATTCAGATTATTCAATGTATAACATTAATAAAAAAATAAATAAAATGATTTTTAATAAAGACGATAATAACACTATAGACGATTTTGATTATAAATTGTCTACATATTCATTCATTTCAATTACGATGATAATTGATTCCGGATTAGGGGATGATGCTAGCGAATCATATCCACTTACATTCTCGGGTGAACTATATAATTATTATTTGGTAAATAATACATTCAATAAAAAAGTGCTCTTCTATTTGCTAAATAAACAACATGGTGTTAAATATGATGATTCAACATTTACATATAAATTAAATATTATCGACGACAATGTGAATATGATAAGTCTATCTGAAAAAGATGTATTGATTTTGAAGGAGGATACATATGAAATTTGCTCACAACCTGATGATTTGCCTATAGTTGACAATATTAATACATTTATGTGTTCTAGTGATGTGGACATGGACACTGATATAGGGGCTAATGTAGGAAATATTAGTGATAATATTAAATTTTTGAATATAAATTCACCAGAAATAAGTAAAGCAAGAAAAGTGGTAGATGTTACATTTACTGATATTAGCACTAGCGCTAATGCTAATACTCCTGCAGTTGTTCCTCCAGAAAATAGCATAGATATATTAGACAATGACTCAAATGAATATATAAATGTAAAAAATGAAGCAGAAATTGATGAATCCGTTCTGTATAAAATATTCAAAGGTGTTAATAAGATATACCAAAAACAATATAAAAAAAATTGATATATAATATACTATATGGTAACTCCCCAAAGTACTATGGCAACAGATACATCTAGTATGCAGCAAAAAGTGGATGTTATTGCCGACACACCTTCGGTTACAGCGAACAGCACACATAAATTATCCGATAAATGGACTATGTGGGCTCATTTACCTCATGACACCGACTGGAGTATAGGAAGTTATAAAAATATATACACTATTGAAAATGTCGAGGGAGCTATCGCTATTACTGAAACACTTCCAGAAGTGTTAGTGAAAAATTGTATGTTATTTATTATGCGACAAGGTATTAAACCTATTTGGGAAGATCCTAAAAATAGGGCAGGTGGTTGCTTTTCATACAAAATCGCGAATAAATTAGTATACGAGGTCTGGCGTGATATTAGTTATCTTCTTGTAGGCGGCACGATAAGCTCACAACCATCATTTGTTGCCAATGTAACGGGGATTACCATATCACCAAAAAAAAATTTCTGTATCATAAAAATTTGGATGTCGACATGCGCGAATCAAAATCCAGGCATTGTCACGTCAGAGGTCAAGGGTTTAATTGCCCAAGGATGTCTTTTCAAAAAACATACTCCTGAATATTAACTGATCCATTGAATCATTCAATAACAATAAACATAATTTTTACAATATATATAAAGATTATGTCCCATTCATTACTATGGAGTTCGCAATACCGAATGCTATATCCAAAACGTCGATATGTTTAAATATGATAGTCAAAAACGAATCGCATGTTATCGTAGAAACCCTCGAAAACTTGTGTTCCTATATAAATTTTAGTTATTGGGTTATATCTGACACTGGGTCTACAGATAATACCAAAGAGGTTATTACCTCTTTTTTTCTCGCCAAAAACATTCCAGGAGAAATCGTGGAACACGAATGGCGGGATTTTGGTTACAACCGATCAAAGGCTCTCGAATGTGCTTACAATAAAACCGATTATTTGCTCATATTTGATGCGGATGATAGATTGATTGGCGATTTTAAATTGCCTGTTGTTTATGATAAAGACCAATATCAATTACTTTTTGGTACGAATTTTGTATACACTCGTCCACTATTAATCAATAATAGAAAAAAATGGTGTTTCAAAGGCGTATTACATGAATCTCTTTCCAACATGGAAGAAGTTAATGGGTTAGCCATTATAGAAGGCAATTATCATGTTATGTCGGGTAGAACTGGAGCTAGAAGTCAAAACCCTAACAAATATATCGACGATGCCAATATATTAAAAAAGGCGCATTTTGATGAATTGAAAACAGACTACAATTTGTCATGCCGATATGCGTTCTATTGTGCCCAAAGCTATAAAGATGCTGGGGTGAATTATTACGATGATGCTATTGAATGGTATAAAAAATGTTTGGATTTGAAAATGTGGGTGCAAGAAAAATTCTATGGTTGTTTAAACATTGGATTGATCTATAGTTATAAAAAAGATTATTTGAATGCATTAAAGTATTGGTATAAAACGATTGAATATGATCCGGAGAGAATTGAAGGTATCATTCACGCTATGAATTATTTGAGAAATGATGGACAACATATAATCATAAATGCACTATATCATAAATTTAAAAACTATAATAAAAATCTAGAGGGGAAATTATTTTTATTTAAAAATGTGTATAACGACGAATTGGAATATCACAACACTATTTCTGCCTTTTATATTAACGATAAAAAAAGTGGGTATGAATGTTGTAAAACGATCATACTCAATAATACTATATCATATTCACTATTAAAATCGACGATATCAAATATGCAATTTTATATTGATTTTTTGAAGAATGATTTGACCAGTGACATCGCCAACAGCAATGCCATTAAAATGTTTTATGTAGTGGACAAAATAATGAGTGATATTTGTTGCAAGAATGAACCAGTGGATGCAAATATAATGAATATTTGGAATATTTTATTTGAAAAGTGTCGTCCGCTTTTGACAACATATGACAACAATTACTCATTCGTAAATAGAGAAAACCCGCAAATTATTATATCCTTTACTACATGCAAACGTCTCGAATTATTTAAACAAACTATACACTCCATATTGAATCATTGGCTCGATGTGGATAAAATAGATTATTGGTTTTGTGTGGATGATAATTCATGTCAGGAAGATAGAAATGATATGAAAACATTATATCCGTGGATAGACTATTATATGAAAAATACAGAGGAAAAAGGTCACAAACGCAGCATGAATATTATCTGGGATAAATTGAATGAACTAAAACCGACTTATTGGATACATATGGAGGATGATTTTCTATTTCATACGAAAATGAATTATGTTGAAGAAGCTATCAGGGGGTTGAGCAGCAGTGCATGTGTAGATGCGCAAGTAAAACAAATATTATTTAATAAAGATTATGGAGAAACTATTGAACAATATAATTCAATGGGACATGTAATGAATAATGTCGTTAGTGATGACAATAACTCCATAATTATACACGAATTTAAAGAAGGCGTGTTTCCTTATCAGAATTGTCATTATTGGCCTCATTATAGCTTTAGACCTTCTTTGACTGATGTCAAAACTATTTTGGAATTGGGTAATTTTGACACGGAAGATACATTTTTTGAAATGACATATGCCAAAAAATGGACGACAACTGGTTATAAAACTGGATTTTTCAATAAAATCACCAATCGACACATTGGGCGGTTGACTATCAATAGAGGCGATAAAACGTCGCCAAATGCATATGAATTGAATAGCGAGGCGCAATTTTTTAAACCTCCTGCAACTGCTGCAGCAGCACCAGAACCTTCCATTAAAATTATAAATTTAGAACGGCGTGCCGATAGAAAAGCAACAACTATACAGAAATTAAGTGATGTTGGAATAAATGAAGACCAATATGAGTTTATTAAGGCTGTTGATGGATTCGCACTAGAACCTACTATCGAATTAAAACGCTTATTTGATGGCAATGATTTCCAGAGCAGAAAAGGATTTATTGGTTGTGCATTAAGTCATTATGATTTGTGGAAACGATTATTAGCCGACGATAAAAACGAATATTATGTGATTATGGAGGATGATTTCTCTCCTTGTTCCCATTTTAAACAAAAATTTATGTCATTGTTGCCTGTTTTTAAAGAAAAAGAAATGCTATTTATGGGATATCATATGTTTGAAAAAAATAGAAGTCAAGTATCGGATATTTATGTAGATGATCCTTCCTCCGAAATAATTAAAGTATTACCATTAAATAAAAAGTTATATATTGGTGGAACTTTTATGTATTCTATAAATAAAAAAGGAGCACAAATATGTGTTGATTATATTCAACGTTATGGAATTAAACATGGAATTGATTATCTTATGAAAATAATGCCGAATTTGTCTAGCTTTGAAACACAACACCATATGGCATTTTCTATTTGGAATGAACATGGAGTACCTATTGATTCCGATATTCAAAACATTGGAGATTGTTTTGATTTTTCAAAATTGTCCGATGTAGTTGAGGATTTTAGTGGAAAATCATTTATTAAATCGCAAAATAATAAAATAATAGGGTTTTATGGTAATGAATTATGTGAACGTGGAACTTCTATAGCTTTATATGATTATGCACATTTTAATGAAACTATTTTAAATAATAAATCAATTATATTTTATGAAAAAAATAATAGCAATAATAATGCAGATGTTATTGAAAAGTTTAATGCAAGATTTAATAACGTTTATGCGTTGAATGAATTTTCCAACATTGAAGAAATTGTTGAAAAGGAATCAATTGATATACTATATTTTATTAAATATGGTAAAAATGACAACAAACTTTCTAAAAAATGCAAAAATGTAGTGCATTGTGTATTTGATTGTTCAGAACCTCATGGTAATGTTTATGCGTCTATTGCGCCATGGGTCAAATATAATAACGGCAAATACCCATATGTTCCACATATTATAAATTTACCCCTACATAAAGAAAATATGCGCGATAAATTAAATATTCCAATAGATGCAATAGTGTTAGGTAGACATGGGGGTTATTATCAATTTGATATTTCATTTGTTCAAGAAGCAATTTTTGAATATGCTAGTTCAAATCCAAATACATATTTTTTATTTGTAAATACAAAACCATTTTGTAGAGAGTTGTCAAATATTATTCATTTAGATAAAATAATAGATCTGTACGATAAGGTGTTTTTTATAAATACATGTGATGCAATGATTCATGGTAGAAGTGATGGTGAGGTTTTCCCATTATCTATTGGCGAATTTTCAACATGTAATAAGCCAATTATTACTACAAAATCCGTTATTGATAATGGTCATTTAGAATTACTCGGGGACAAAGCTATTATATATAATAATAAAGAGGAACTATTAAATATATTTTCAGACTTCAAACAACATATATCTATCAGAACTGATTGGAATGCGTACGCTGATTACACACCTGAAAAAGTAATGAAAATATTCGATTCCGTATTTATTAATAATAAAGAAAATGTAGCGATCCAGAGCACTGGACAACGTAGCGAAAATGAGTTACATAATAAATATATTTTTATTCCAGATGTAGACCAATGCGGGTTCGATATTTACTATCATAAAAAATCATTACATACGTGTTTTGAAATTGCTGAAAAAGATGAATCATGTGTCGCATTTAATACTCTGGGATTTTTCAAGAATGTTGTAGATTTACAGAAAATATGCGCTTCCCCTTATTTTAAAAAAGGTGATGGCATTTACATTAAAAAGGAATATTATGATTTACAAATTTTGGAAAAAAATAAACATAACAAGAAACCACATAACGTATTCCTTTATTGGATAGGGAAAGAATATAAATTATTAAATATATTACGCAACATGATTTATTTGCATTCCACTAATGGAATAGGATACAATGTAATATTAATTACTCCTGACAATATTTCCGAATATATTGATATTCCTGATTATTTTTATGAATTATTACCAGCACATCAAGCTGACTTAGTTAGAGTATATGTAATATGCAAATATGGTGGAATATGGTTAGATAGTGATACTATAGTTATGGAAAGTTTAGATAGTTTATTTGATATTATTCAAAAAAAAAATGGGTTCTTTATACTGGAAAATAATAATTATCTTTGTAATGGTATATTTGGTAGCAAACCTAATACAGAACTAATGAATAATTGGAAATCTCATATAAAATCTACACTTGATTCTAAAAAATCAAACATATCGTGGTCTGAACTTGGGAATATATATCTTCATAATAAATATAAAACAACCACATTATTTAATAATTATGAATTATTTAATGGGTTAGATAATTTATATCCTGTTGGACCACATGCAGTAGAAAAAGAATTTATTTTAAATCCATATGATAATTTTAAAAATATTATTCGCACATATCAACCATTAGTTGTATTAGTAAATGCTGCTTATAAAGCAGTTGAACACTTGACTGAATTTGAAATTTTAAATGGTAATATGCCTATCAATTATTTTATTAATAAATCATTTTCTAATATGAAACATTTAAAAGATATAAATTTTATTGAAATTGGAACTAGTAATTTTGATACATTAATTCAAAATGCAAATGATGAAACCTCTGGATTATGTGTAGAACCATTGTCTCATTATTTGTATAGTTTACCATGTAAAAAAAATGTTATTAAAATTAATAAAGCTATTACAGATAATACAACAAAAAATGATGAAAAAATGGATATATATTATATTCCTGAAGATGTCATTGAGAAACAACATTTACCTGAATGGTTAAAAGGATGTAATAGCATTAATTCTATGCATCCATTGCATATAAAACACAATCTTCAACAATATGTTAAAATTGAAAATATTGGGGTTATATCAATTAAAGAATTATTATATGGAAATAGTATTCGGAATGCAGCATTTATAAAAATTGATACAGAAGGACATGATTGTACTATACTAAATGGGTTATATAATTATATTAAATTTTTGCCTGACATATTTCATCCATTAACTATTAAATTTGAGACCAATGAGAACACAAAGGAAATTGATGTGAATAATATATTAAATTTATATGAAAAAATTGGGTATGAATTAAAATCTAGGGACTATGATACCATTATAACTAAAAAAATTAATAACCATTCTAATATTTGGAACGAGCTGAATTCACTACAAAGCGAAATGCTGATTAGCGATGAAATACCTAAGACGTTAGTCGAGGAAAACGCGGACGAAGCGATGCGAGTCGAAGGAATACGTATTAAAATGTTGTGCAATTGGACAAATTCCGAAAATTTATGCAAAGAATGGTCTAATATGTGCGACGATCCTGTTAATTTTCGTTGGAAAAATTACCAGATAGTATGGTCAGACGATAAAGGCGAAATAGATTATTATGTTATTATTAATTCACCGCCTCGGGGTGCATATTTTGATCCCTTTAAAACAATAGTCTTCCAAATGGAGCCATGGGTAAATGATTCTACGAAGAATTGGGGTGTAAAAACATGGGGTCAATGGGCTGAACCTGATCCTTCCAAATTTTTGGCGGTTAGAGGACGTAAAACAGATCACCCTAATTTAGTTCAAAATGAAACAGAATTACATTTGAATGAATTATACCAGACTAAAAATTTTGAAAAAACAAGAGATAATGTGATTTCATCTTTAATGAGTAGTAAATATTATGACGAAGGTCACATTATAAGAGTTAATTTATTAAGGTTCTTAGAAGAAAAAAATACTTTACTATTTGATATTTATGGTGAACAAAATACTCACAATTTTAAAAATTATAGAGGACAAATATCTAAAAGCAATAAAAGCAAAGGATATGTATCTTATAAATATTACTTTATGATGGAAAATAATTTTGAAAATAATTATATTACAGAAAAAATATGGGACCCTATTTTATGCGAATGTTT
>Ga0114966_10000226_pt1 | contig 53645 bp, 45 predicted proteins | sample M_130207_XF_Meta_FD_87029 | JGI IMG/M metagenome (GOLD analysis project Ga0114966, IMG submission 87029) | Freshwater microbial communities from Lake Montjoie, Canada to study carbon cycling - M_130207_XF_MetaG | ecosystem: Environmental > Aquatic > Freshwater > Lake | place: Lake Montjoie... | reverse complement strand
GGTGCTAGACCGATTCAATTATTAAGGTTGGATTATTGCTATTGATTTTATAAAGACACCCCTTCTGCTATAGAGGGGGTGTTTTATTTGGTAGTCTTTTTGTTTATCTTCGTGCAAATCATTTATTCCATGAGCGAAATCTTAAATACCCCTTTTACCCATAAGCATATCGCGTTGGGCGCGAAAATGGCACCCTTTGCTGGTTACAATATGCCCATCAGTTATACGGGCATCAATGATGAACATGCAGCGGTAAGAAATAAGGTAGGTGTATTTGATGTAAGTCATATGGGAGAGTTTATTTTAAGAGGGCCCCATGCATTGGATTTAATTCAAAGCGTTACTTCTAATGATGCTAGTGTATTAGAAGACGGCAAAGCGCAGTACAGTTGTTTACCTAACACCGATGGTGGGATTGTAGATGATTTATTGGTGTATTGTGTAGAGAAGAATAAAGTATACATGTTGGTGGTGAACGCTTCTAATATTGATAAGGATTGGAATTGGATTTCACAACATAATACGCAAGGGGTGGAGATGCATAATATCAGTCCTAAAACGGCTTTGTTAGCAGTGCAAGGTCCTAAGGCAACGCAAGTGATTCAACAATTAACAAAAATGGATGTGACTAATATGCCTTATTATAGTTTTGCTAAAGGCGAAATGCTAGGTATTGATAATGTATTGATAAGTGCAACGGGATATACAGGCGCCGGTGGGGTGGAGATTTATTTTGAAGACATCAATGATAATGCCAATAAAATTTGGGAAGCTATTTTTGAAGCGGGAGCCGATTATGGTATTCAACCTATTGGTTTAGGTGCCAGAGATACTTTGCGTTTAGAAATGGGATTTTGTTTGTACGGAAATGATATTGATGATACCACCAGTCCTATAGAAGCAGGCTTAGGTTGGATTACAAAATTTACAAAATCGTTTACTAATTCAACTGCATTAGCCGATCAAAAATCAAAAGGAGTAGCTAAAAAATTAGTTGGTTTTGAAATGATTGATCGCGGTATTCCTAGACATTATTATGAAATTAAAGATGCAGCTGGCCAACTTATAGGATCCGTAACTTCTGGCACCCAAGCACCAAGTTTGGGTAAAGCCATTGGAATGGGCTATGTAGCAGCTGAACATGCCAAGCCTGGTATGGCTATATATATTGACATCCGCAATACTTTAGTGAAAGCACAGGTAGTGAAGTTTCCTTTTAAATAAGTTTAAGTATGCTTTATTTGTACCTATTTTTTGTGAGATAAATACTGCATTTTGACATGCATAAGAATTGCAATTTTGTTGCTTAACAAATCAAATTCTTATGAAAGCAATTAAAAACAAAGTGCAATTGATCGGACATTTAGGAGCCGATCCGGAAATTAAATTTTTTAAACAGGACAATCCATTGGCCAATATGCGTTTGGCAGTAAATGATCGTTATAAAAATGCCAAGGGAGAGTGGGTAGAGGAAACACAATGGTTTAATTTGGTGGCTTGGTCTAAGCTGGCACAGTATGCCGAAAAATATTTAGTCAAAGGTATTGAAGTAGCTGTGGAGGGTAGACTCCTTACAAAATCCTATACCGACAAAAATGCAGTCAAGAGGGTAAGTACAGACATTATTGTTTCAGAAATTTTAATTTTAAGTAAGAAAAACTCATTTACAAAAGAATTAGTTTAAAAATAAGCGTTTTGTATCTTTGTGTCTTATGAATGCAGTAAAGAAATCGAAACCTAGTTTACATACCGTACTTACGCCACAGCTTTTAGATCTATATGAAATTAAAGATAGTATTGTTGTTATCATAGATGTTTTCAGAGCTACTTCCACCATTGCGACTGCTTTATACAATGGAGCCAGTAAAGTGATACCTGTGGATTCGCCAGAGCTTTGTATTGAAGTGGGCAAACAAACTAGTGGGGTGACTGCGGGGGAAAGAGATGGTAAAATTATACCGGGTTTATCTTATGGTAATTCACCATCAGAATATCCCAGGTCTTTCATTGAAAATAAAACTTTAGTGATTACCACTACCAATGGAACTAAGTTATTGCATATGGCTTTGAAGCAAGGCGCAAAAAATATTATTACAGGTTCTTTCCCTAATCTAAGTAAAGTAGTTGAGTTTCTAAAATGTCAGAATGTCCCTGTTATTTTAGGATGCTCAGGCTGGAAAAATAAATTTAACATCGAAGATGTTTTATTTGCAGGAGCAGTCATTGAAGAAGTTAAGACCTATTTTGACATACAATGTGATAGTAGTTTTATGGCCAATCAGCTATATATGCAACAAAAAGATCAACTATCCACCTATATTAAAACAGTTACCCATTGGCAGCGATTGGCTGCTTTTGGTCTAGAGGAGGATATGTTGTATTGTATTTCAAGAGATACGGCACCATCCTTACCCCTTTTTAAGGAGGGGGCGCTCATCAATCAGGTCTAGATTTAATATTTTACCTATTACCTGAAAGAGGACTACTTAATTAGCCCACAAAGCCTTACATTTGCAAATTGCCCTTTTTTAAGGGCTTTTTGTACCATTATGGCATTACCCTACTTAGTAAAACACATTTATAGCTACGGCACCGAAGAGGTGATCCGACGCGGTAAAAAAATATTTGCCCTTAAAAATATTGAATTAGCAAAATTTGATCCTTTAATTGGAACTATATTTTGCAGGGTAAAGGATGATGGGTATAGTACCTACTATAAAGTAACCATTGAGAATTTTAAAAGCGCCGCCACTTTATCTTTAAGATGTGGTTGCCCTTATAATTTATCTGAAGTGTGCAGGCATAAAGCAGCTGCCTTATTTTATGTGCAGGATTTACTAGATAAAAATTTATTAGACTACAAGCCTGCCTCTTATAAAACCACCCATACTTTATTAAGAACAAAAAGCTTGGATTTGAAAATGATCCGAATGCTTTGTTCTAAGGCCATTTTTGAAAAAGCAGAAGAAACTTTAAAATCAATTAGGCCTCATATCGTTGAAAGTGAAAATGAAAAAGTAGTGGCTGAGTTTCACGATAAAAGCAAAACCTATCACATAATTATTCAAAAAAATGAAGAACGTTTTTTTGATACCTCCTGCGATTGCTTGTCCGAAACGGAGTACCCGCTTTGTTTGCATAAGACCATACTTTTATTGCAGTTGTTTCAATTAAAAGGAGCCGACTATTTTGAAACCATTCGCAATTGGGATAGAGAAAAAAATAAGCTTTTAGCATTATATGGATACACCTTAGATGATTATATAGAAGATAAATTTGAATTTATTTATCATGATGGCAAACCTTTTCTAAAAGTATTAGATGAGAAAGTATTAAAACTGAATGCCAATACTTCTATTACCACCATCAAGCGACCTAATTCAAATGATTGGGACTTAGAGGAAGAAGAAAAAATAAGTGTTAAGCCCGAAGTAAAAGAACGTTTTGGCATTGTCATGCAGCATCAACCTACTGCTTACCCTTATATTATTTTTAATGTTATTAAGGGAGAAGTCAATGAGGAAGGCACTTCATTTATTGGCAAAGTAGAGAAAGTAGATTTAGCAAAATTAGTGGTACCTGCTTTAATAAAAGAAGAGGATAAAATTTTAATACAGCTGGTGAAAAAATTGCAAACTTCCGAAATGTCTAAGTTCTTAAATAAGAACTCTCCATTTCAGGGCATTTGGGATACCATTGTTCATGCGGAGGAAGATAGCTTGCCCGACGAAACCAAAGAATTGATTCAAGAATATCTTCATCCAAAATTGGAGAAAGTGTGGCGGGATTTATCAGAACACCCATTTAATTTTTTCTTACCACACAACAAAAATTTTACTACCGCTAATTTGCAAAAAGCGGAATTGGTATTCAATACCATTCAGCCTAGCTTTAAAGTGGAGAAAGAAGATGATCGATACTTGGTGTATGCAGGGGTAAATTTACCAGAAGGTAATATCCCATTAGAAGACAATCACGCCAAATCCAATTTTATTTTTCAATACCATCATCAGTTTTTTGTTTGGAAAAATAGAGACGATTTATTTTGGGTGGAAAAATTTATGCCTAAAGGGTTTCACGAAATTGAATTAGATCAATGGCCGCAGTATTTACAAAGTACTTTATTGCCTTTGTCTAAAAAATACCAAGTGGCTTTAGAGAATGTGATTCAAGAAAAGATTAAAGGAGTAAAGCCTCAATTACAAATTCTCCTAAAAGAAAACGGGGATTATTTATTTTTTGAACCCTTATATGCTTACAATGACATCGTTGTTCAAAAAGAGGATGGCCCTTCGGTCATTCAACAAGTAGGCGACAAGATTATAATTTTAGAAAGAGACCTGGCTGCAGAAAGGCAATTAATGAATGTTATAGAACAATTGCATTCGGGTTTTATCCGACCCAACGAAGGCAATGTATTGGCTTTAAAAGGAGCTGAAGTTTTAAAAAATAATTGGTTCTTTTTGTTTATCGATACCCTGCGTGAAAAACAAATTCCATTGTTTGGAACAGAGTATTTAAAACAATTTAAATTTAATACTGCCAAGCCATCTACTAAATTATATATTAGTAGCAATACAGATTGGTTTGATGCCAAAGTGGAAATTTCTTTTGGAGAACAAAAGGTATCTGTTCAAGATATTAAAAATATGTTGTCTAATAAACAACAGTTTGTGCCACTAAAAGATGGTAGTTTGGGAGTACTTCCCGAAAAATGGCTGAATAAATATTCCTTATTGTTTAAAGTAGGAGAAGGGAAAACGGACACTTTAAAATTAAGTAAATACCATTTTTCTATTTTAGATGAATTGTATCAACAAAGAGATGAGGAAGAACTAATTTTCCAATTGGAAGGCAAGTATGAAAAAATTAGGGAACGTTATGCTATAGCTGATATCACCCCTCCAGAACACCTATTACCAATTTTGCGTCCTTATCAAGTAAGTGGTTTTCAGTGGTTGAATTATTTGCATGATGTACAATGGGGCGGCATATTGGCAGATGACATGGGATTGGGTAAAACCATACAAACCCTGTCTTTCTTACAGCATTTAAAACAAAAGAATGGCAAATTGGTAGCCTTAGTGGTTTGTCCAACGACTCTTTTATACAACTGGCAAAATGAATTAAAAAAGTTTACGCCTAGTTTAACTTACCATATTCATCACGGGGGTAGTAGAAACAAACAACTAATTTTAAAAGAAGAAGTGGAAGTAATTATTACCACTTACGGTACTTTAAGAAGCGATATTAAAATGTTTGTGGAAGTAAATTTTGATTATGTGATCTTGGATGAAAGTCAGGCCATTAAAAATCCTAGTAGTAAAGTGACTAAAGCTGCTTGCTTATTAAAAGCAGCTAATAAATTATGCTTAAGTGGTACGCCTTTACAAAATAATACTTTTGATATTTATGCTCAAATGAATTTTTTGAATCCTGGAATGTTGGGTACGGTGGAATATTTCAAGCATAATTTTTCTATGCCAATTGATAAGTTTGATGAGCAGGAACAAAAAGAGCATCTGCGTAAATTTGTATTCCCTTTTATATTGAGAAGAACCAAAGAACAAGTGGCCAAAGACTTGCCTGAAAAACAAGAAATGGTATTGTATTGCGAAATGGGCGATGCACAAAGGAAAATTTATGAAGCTTACCGAAATGATTACAGAGATAAATTAATTGGTATGGTGGAAGAGAAGGGTATACAAAAATCACAACTTTCTATTTTGCAAGGATTAATGAAATTGAGACAAATTTGTGATAGCCCTGCTATTTTAAAAGACGAAGCCTATCCAAATGAGTCTGTAAAATTAGATGAACTAACCCGTGAAATAGCCGAAAACATTGGCGGGCACAAGGCCTTGGTGTTCTCTCAATTTTTAGGGATGTTGGCGCTTATTAAAGAGCAGTTAAAAAAATTAGGTATTGATTATGAATATTTTGATGGAGGAAGTACCATTCAAGAAAGAGAACGTGCCATTGAGCGATTCCAAAATGATGACAACTGTCGCGTATTTTTAATTTCATTAAAAGCGGGAGGAGTGGGTTTGAATTTAACTGCTGCTGATTATGTGTACATAGTAGATCCTTGGTGGAATCCTGCAGTAGAACAACAAGCGATTGATAGAACCCATAGAATAGGACAAACAAAAAATATTTTTGCGTATCGAATGATTTGTAATGATACGGTCGAAGATAAAATTTTGAAACTACAAGAAAGGAAAAGGAATTTAGCTAAAGAATTAATATCGGACGAAGTTGGTTTTGTTAAATCCTTAACCAAGGATGACATTGCTTATTTATTTAGTTAGTAAAGCTCAACTAGTTATTACTTTTTATAAACAGATGTTTCGTCTAAAAATGAGGTAAGTTCAAATGTTCAATACTCTTATTTTATTTCTGCAGCAACTAATCCAGCCTTAGGGTTTTTCAAAAATTCATTTTTGCATTCAGTCGAACAAAATCCCAACACCTTATTTTCATAATGGGTGGTATCATGTATTCCTGCAGAAACCGGCATGCCACAAGTGGGATCTTTTTTATTATTGACTAAGCTTACTGCAAAGATTTTTTCTGTAGCCGTATCCGCTGCCACCACATTAATGGTATCTGTGGTGGAAACTAAATTATTTGAATTGCTTTGGCCACAGGCGAACAAAAGCATAACGCATCCTACTAAAAATCCACTTTTAACTATTTTCATACAATCCTATTTGCAACAAAATTACGATTCTATTGGAGGATCTAAAAACTAACATCCATTCATTTTAGGGTGAATATGGCCATTTGGTCCTATTTAGATCAAATTATAGGGGGTCTTAAGCCCAAATTGTCTATTTTATTTTATACTTTTATACTCTCCTTCTTATACAAAAGGAGCTATCTAAATGAAACAGGTACAATTACATACAACTATCACTAGTGCAAAAAATGCACCAGTACCTGTTTTGAATGAACCGAGCCCAATTTTGATGCCTAGCATCGTCGGATTTTTCTGCCGACGTGGATTCTGATAGGACGAGCAATTGGCACTTGCCCCTATCAGTGGAAAAAAACCCAAAGAATCATTCTTCCGCCAGCATTCTATTTTCCTTAAAATTAAAAGCTCATTGGAACAGAAAATTATAGTACGCGTTGCCCACAGTGGGGACGCCTCTTTTGCAAATGATATTACAGACGAAATGGCCTCCTCGGCTCAAGCACGTGGTACGGGTATTGCCAAACGCAGTCCTGAGTATGTAGCCATGAAAATAAATGAAGGCAAATCTGTTATTGCTTTAACAGAGGATGGAACCTGGGTAGGGTTTTGTTATATAGAAGCTTGGCAACATGGACAGTTTGTTGCCAATAGTGGTTTAATTGTAGCACCAGCATTTAGAAAAACTGGGATTGCGAAAAAAATTAAACAAACTACTTTTCAATTGTCTAGAGAAAAATATCCGAATGCCAAAATATTCGGATTGACTACGGGATTGGCGGTGATGAAAATTAATAGTGAATTAGGGTATGAACCAGTTACTTATAGCGAGCTTACCGATGATGAAGAGTTTTGGGCTGGTTGCAAAAGCTGTGTGAACTATGAAATTTTAATGAGCAAGGATCGTAAAAATTGTATGTGTACTGCCATGTTGTATGAAACTAAGCAAACACATCCAATTGAAGAAGTGGTGGCGGACTTTTCAAACAACTCTAAGTTGTATGAACGTTTTATGAAAATAAAACAAAGTAAATTATTGAACTGGTTTAGAAAAAAATAAATGTTATGGAAAAAGTTGTATTAGGATTTAGTGGGGGATTAGATACTACGTTTTGTGTCAAATACTTAACAGAGGATAAGGGATTAGAAGTACACAGTGTGATTGTAAATACGGGTGGCTTTACGGAGGAAGAATTAAAAAAAGTAGAAGCGCATGCTTATGCCTTGGGCGTAAAAACACATACGACTGTTGATGCGGTAAAGGGCTATTATGATAGCATCATCAAGTATTTAATTTTTGGGAATGTTTTAAAAAATAATACCTATCCATTAAGCGTGAGTGCTGAGCGTTTGAGCCAGGCATTGCATATTGCAGCACATGTAAAAAAAGTAGGTGCTCAATTAGTAGCGCATGGCAGTACCGGTGCGGGTAATGATCAAGTTCGTTTTGATATGATTTTTCAAATTATGATTCCGGGGGTTGAAATTTTAACACCTATTCGTGATTTGCAATTGAGTAGAGAAGCAGAGATTGATTATTTGAAAGGGAAAGGAGTTCAGATGAATTTTGAAAAATCGGCTTACTCGATTAATAAAGGGTTGTGGGGCACCAGTGTGGGAGGCAAAGAAACTTTACAATCTAAAGGTATGTTGCCAGAAAGCGCTTGGCCCACACCAATGACCAAAGAAGGACAAACCGAAGAATTGGTGATAGGTTTTGAAAAAGGAGAAATTAAAACCGTCAATAAAAAAACTTTCACACATCCAACCGAAGCCATTCATTACATACAAGCTATCGCAGGCGCTTATGGCATTGGCAGAGACATTCATGTAGGAGATACCATTATTGGCATTAAAGGAAGAGTTGGTTTTGAAGCGGCTGCCCCGATGGTAATATTAAAGGCACATCATGCTTTAGAAAAACATGTATTAACTAAATGGCAATTGTCATGGAAGGATCAATTGGCACAATTTTATGGCAACTGGTTGCATGAGGGTCAAATATTAGATCCAGTGATGCGGGATATAGAAGCTTACTTAAATAGCGCACAAGAACAAGTAACAGGAGAAGTTTTTATTCAATTGAATCCTTATCGTTTTCAAATATTAGGCATTGAATCGGTCAATGATTTAATGAGTGCCAAGTTTGGGAAGTATGGAGAAATGAATACAGGTTGGACTGGTGCAGATGTAAGAGGCTTTACAAAAATATTTGGCAATCAAACCAGCATTTTTCATCAGATCAAAGATTCGAATAAAAAATAAAATTAGGAACATGCAAAAAGTAAAAATAGGAATTGTTGGAGGTGCAGGGTATACAGGGGGCGAATTGCTACGTGTATTGCTACGTCATCCAAATGCCACTATTACTTTTGTGCATAGCACCAGTAATGCAGGGGAGCTATTGAGTAAAGTACATACCGATTTAGTGGGCGACACGGATATGAAATTTGTAAATGAATTGGATCAAAATATGGATGTACTATTTTTATGTGTAGGCCATGGTGATGCCAAAAAGTTTTTGACCACCCATGAAATAAAACCAAGCATCAAGATAATAGACCTTTCTCAAGATTTTAGATTAACAGAAACTTCATCCATTGGAGCAAGACAATTTATATATGGTTTACCGGAATTAAATAAGTCTTCCATAGCAGCAGCTCAAAATATTGCCAACCCGGGTTGTTTTGCCACTGCCATTCAATTAAGCTTATTGCCATTGGCTTCCCAAGGAGTATTGACGGATATTTTTACTACTGGTATTACTGGATCTACTGGTGCTGGACAAGGCCTTACGGCTACCAATCAATTTAGTTGGAGAGCCAATAATATTCAAGCTTACAAAACATTGCAACACCAACATATCCATGAAATAGAACAAAACTTGAATCGATTGCAAGCAAAAAATAAAGCAGCAGTTCATTTTGTTCCATGGAGAGGTGATTTTACAAGAGGCATATTAGTAAGCTCCATCTTGTCAACTTCATTAAAGTTAGAAGCGCTGTATGAACTATATCAATCTTATTATGCAGGAGCTTCTTTTACGCATGTAAGTAAAACCAATATCGATTTGAAGCAAGTAGTGAATACCAATAAATGTTTAATTCATCTGGAACAGCAAGGCGATAAAATTGCTATTCATGCGGTATTGGATAATTTATTGAAAGGCGCTGTAGGACAAGCAGTTCAAAATATGAATTTAATGTTTGGATTGGAAGAAATCGCAGGTCTTCAATTAAAAGCAAATTATTTTTAAACGACTTACTTAATTTATAACTATGTCTTTATTCAATGTATATCCTTTAAATCCTATCGCTATTACCAAAGCGGCTGGCAGCCGTGTGTGGGATGATAAGGGCCAGGAGTATTTAGACATGTATGGAGGCCATGCAGTAATTAGCATTGGTCATACGCATCCGCATTGGGTAAAAAGAATTGAAGACCAATTGCACGCAATGGCTTTTTATTCCAATTCAGTCATCATGCCCATTCAAGAGCAATTGGCTACTGCCATTAATGATGTTAGCGGTAAAAAAGATTTTCAATTGTTCTTATGTAACAGTGGGGCCGAGGCCAATGAGAACGCTTTAAAATTAGCTTCCTTTCATACGGGAAGAAAAAAAATTATCGCATTTAAAAAATCATTTCATGGTCGTACCTCATTGGCAGTGGCAGCTACGGACAATCCAAGTATTGTAGCGCCGGTAAATGAGACGGGTAATATTATCTTTTTGCCTTTTAATGATATAGCAGCATTGCAAAATTGTTTTGCAGCGCAGGGGAAAGAAATCGCAGCTGTAATTATTGAAGGCATTCAGGGTGTAGCAGGCATTTACGAAGCAAGTATTTCTTTTTTACAAGCCATTAGAAAATGTTGTGACGAAGCTGGGGCTGTATATATTGCTGATAGTGTTCAATGTGGCTATGGCCGTACTGGACAATTTTTTTCTCATGATATAGCGGGGGTTAATGCAGATATTTATTCCATGGCCAAGGGCATGGGCAATGGATTTCCTATTGGCGCTATTTTAATTGCACCGCATATTCAAGCTAAGTTTGGTTTATTGGGAACTACTTTCGGCGGTAACCCTTTGGCTTGTGCAGCAGCCTTGGCAGTGATTGAAGTGATTCAAAAAGAAAATTTAATGGCTTTAGCTGCTGAAAAAGGAACCTATTTAATCGGGGCATTAAAAAATACGGTTGGTGTTACAGCAGTAAGAGGCCGTGGCTTAATGATTGGTTTTGAAATGGAAGCCGGGCTAGAGGATTTGCGTAAAGTGTTGATGAATGATTGTAAAGTATTTACTGGTGAAGCCAAACCCAATGTGATAAGACTATTGCCTTCATTGGCTATTACGATGGAGGGTATCCAATTATTTTTAAAAAGTTTGAATGCAGCAATTCAACAATTGAAACAAACCCATTCTTAAAATTATGAAACAGTTTATTTCAGTAAAAGATGTTGCTGATATCAATGCATTGGTAAAAAAAGCATTAGCCTATAAAGCAGCACCTTTCTTAGACAAGGCATTGGGTGCCAATAAACGTATTGGCCTTTTATTTTTAAATCCTAGTTTAAGAACCAGATTAAGTACACAAGTGGCTGCACAAAATTTGGGAATGGAACCTATTGTTTTTAATGTAGACAAAGAAGGATGGGCATTGGAATTTGCAGAAGGCGCTGTTATGAATGGCAATACAGTGGAGCATATTAAAGATGCCGCTCCTGTTTTGGGCAACTATTTTGATATTTTATGCATCAGAACTTTTCCTGCATTGATCAATAAAGAGGAAGATTACAGTGAAAAAATTATCAACCAATTTATAAAGTATGCGGGTGTTCCAATAGTAAGTTTAGAATCGGCTACGCTTCATCCTTTACAATCTTTAACTGATATTATTACCATTCAAGAGTCCATGGCTTCTAATGCTTCTTTTAAAAACAAGAAACCTAAAATTGTTTTAACCTGGGCGCCCCATATCAAACCCATTCCGCAATGTGTGGCCAATAGTTTTAGCCAGTGGGTGAATACATGGGGAGAAGCCGATTTTGTAATTACGCACCCTGAAGGCTATGAGCTTTCTGCTGAATTTACTAAGGGGGCATCCATTACACACAATCAAGACAATGCATTGAAAGATGCCGATTTTGTGTATGTAAAAAACTGGAGTAGTTATGAGCAATATGGAAAGGTATTGTGTAGCGATGCTCATTGGATGATGAATAATAAAAAATTAGCGCTTACCAACAATGCCAAACTGATGCATTGTTTACCTGTAAGAAGAAATGTGGAATTGAGTGATGAAATATTAGATGGTCCTAATAGTATAGTGACTAAAGAAGCTTCTAATAGAGTATGGGCAGCACAAGCAGTATTGGCTGAAATTTTGAAAAGCAAATAATATAAAACGAGTTTAATAATAAAGGAAAATAGAGAAGTTAATTTATGGAATCATTGTATGTCATTAAAATAGGGGGCAATATTGTTGACAATCCAGCATTGTTAACTGCCTGCTTGCAATCTTTTGCGAAAGTAAAGGGCCAAGCTATTTTAGTACACGGTGGTGGAAAATTAGCCACCAGTATGGCAGATTCAATGAGTGTGCAACAAACTATGGTAGATGGTAGAAGAATCACAGATGAGGCTACTTTGAAAATTGTAACGATGGTGTATGCTGGCTATATCAATAAAAATATAGTGGCCCAATTGCAAGCCTTGGGTGTTCCTGCAATGGGATTATCTGGGGTGGATGGTAATTTAATACAAGCGCATAAAAGAATCAATACTGTTATAGATTATGGTTGGGTGGGCGATATAGATACAGTCAATACTGATTTGCTATTACAATTGCTTTCGACTAATACCAAGTTGGTTGTAGCGCCCATTACCCACGATGGCAAAGGACAGTTATTGAATACCAATGCCGATACCATTGCGCAAAGTTTGGCAACGGCATTGGCTTCTAAGTATCAAGTGCATTTAATTTATGGGTTCGAAAAAGAAGGAGTACTTAAGGACGTCAATGATTCCAATTCCGTGATTGCAAAGATGGATAAGCTGCTTTACAAAAAGCTGAAAGAGGAGAAAATTATTTTTGAAGGCATGATTCCTAAAATTGACAATGCTTTTTCGGCGCTTGAACATGGGGTGCAATCTGTTATCATTGGGAAAGCTGAAAAAATGGATGAATTAATTAATGGCAATTCAGGAACTACAATCACCAACTAATGTCAACCATCAATAACCTACAAAATTCAAATAATATAAACGTCTTACAAAAAGATGCAGTTGATTTATTAAAAACTTTAATCTCCCTGCCTTCTTTTAGTAAGGAGGAAGATAAAACAGCAGAAGTATTAGATCAATTTTTTGCAGAAAGAGGTATTCCAGCAAATAGATTAAAAAATAATATTTGGGTCACTAACTTACATTTTGATCCGTCTAAGCCTTCCTTATTATTAAACTCACATCACGACACGGTGAAACCTAATAAGGGTTATTCACGTGAGCCATTTAGTCCATTTGAACAAGATGGAAAAGTATACGGTTTAGGTAGTAATGATGCAGGAGGGTGCTTGGTAAGTTTAATAGCTACCTTTTTACATTTTTATACACAAACCAATTTGCCTTATAATATTGTTTTGGTGGCTTCTGCCGAAGAAGAAATTTCGGGGCAGGATGGCATAGAATTAATTTTACCTCAATTGCCTACCATTGACTTTGGAATTGTAGGAGAACCCACCAAAATGGAAATGGCCATTGCAGAAAGAGGACTGCTAGTTTTAGACGTAGTAGCTACAGGGAAAGCAGGCCATGCTGCAAGAGAAGAGGGAGAAAACGCTTTGTATAAAATATTACCGGATATAGAATGGTTTAAAAGTTTTCAATTTGATAAAGTATCTCCATTTTTGGGCAAAGTGAAGATGAGTGTTACGGTTATAGATACAGATAGTAAACAACATAATGTGGTTCCTTCCAATTGTAAGTTGGTGGTTGATGTACGCGTGAATGAATTATATACTTTAGAAGAAATTGTAGGAATAGTAAAACAAAATGTAAAAGCAAATGTCACTCCTAGAAGCGTAAGATTAAGAGCTACATGCATTCCCATAGACCATCCTCTGGTTCAATCTGGTATTGCTTTGGGCAAAGGTTATTATGGATCTTCCACTTCTTCTGATAAAGCTTTAATGACTTTTCCTACTTTAAAAATAGGGCCTGGCGATTCTGCCCGAAGCCATACAGCGGATGAGTTTATATACATCAATGAAATAGAATCAGGAATCTTAACTTATATTCAATTACTGGAAAAAATGTTTAATCATGAGTAAGCTTTGGCAAAAAAATAGTAAGGTATCAGCGTTGGTAGAAAAATTCACCATTGGGAATGATCAAGCCATGGATGGCTATCTGGCTGCTTACGATGTATTGGGTTCTATAGCCCATACTACGATGTTATCCGAAGTAGGGTTACTTACTGCATTAGAACAAACACAGATTAAAAAAGCTTTAATTGAAATATACCAAAAAATTCAAGCAGGAGATTTTAAATTGGATGCTGGTGTAGAAGACATCCATTCTCAAGTAGAAATGATGTTGACTGAAAGCTTGGGAGATGTGGGCAAAAAAATTCATAGCGCCAGAAGTAGGAATGATCAGGTTTTAGTAGACATTAAATTATTTTTACGTGCCGAATTAATCAGCATGAGTGCAGCGGTGCAAACTTTTTTTACTTTACTCCAAGAAAAAAGTGAAGCACATAAAAATGATTTACTTCCTGGCTATACCCATTTACAATTAGCCATGCCTTCTTCCTTTGGTCTATGGTTGGGCGCTTATGCAGAAAGCTTGGTAGATGACATGACCATGTTGCAAGCAGCTTATACCATTGTCAATAAAAATCCTTTAGGATCGGCTGCTGGGTATGGTTCATCTTTTCCTATTAATAGAAAAAGAACTACTGAATTATTAGGTTTCGAAACTTTGAATTACAATGTAGTATATGCGCAAATGGGACGTGGTAAAGCAGAAAGAGTAACCGCTATGGCCTTAGCCAATATAGCAGATACTTTGTCTAAATTAAGTATGGATGCTTGCTTGTTTATGAATCAAAATTTTGGTTTCATCCAATTCCCAGACGAATTGACTACAGGGTCAAGTATTATGCCGCATAAAAAAAATCCAGATGTTTTTGAATTAATAAGAGCTTATTGCAACCGGATTAAAGCATTGCCCAATGAAATAATGATGATGACGACCAATTTGCCTTCTGGATATCATCGTGATTTACAATTATTAAAAGAGCATTTATTTCCTGCTTTTACGCAATTAAAAAATTGCATAGAGATGGCTTCTTTAATGATACAAAATATGGAAGTAAAAAAAGATTTGTTGGAAGATCCCAAATATCAACATCTATTTAGTGTGGAAGAAGTGAATAAATTAGTCTTGGGTGGTATGCCATTTAGAGATGCTTATCAGCAAGTTGGGTTGACTATTGAAGCTGGTAATTTTACTTATTCTACTCAAATGAAGCATACCCATGAAGGTAGTTTAGGGAATCTTTGTACTAGTCAGATATCGGCCACCATGCAAAAAGTAGTGGCTTCGATGGAAATTGTTAAAGTGGAGCAACAAATCAAACAATTATTGAAACTTTAAGCCAATAATTGAAATCCTAACTGTATTTTTGAGCCTCTTAAGAAGAAAAAAAATATACTATGAAAAAAACATTATTTATTTTAAGTTTAGTTTTAGTAAGCATGAGTGCCATCGCTCAAACTAAAACAGTTCCAACTAAACAAGTAAAAGCAGGCAGTACGCAGGTAAAATTGGGCAATGCCAAATTAACCATCAGTGTTACACCTCCTTTAGTTATTAAGAATGTAAAAGACAGCGCCTCTTATGCATTGGGCTATAGAATTGCTCAAAGCATGAAAGGTCAAGGATTGCAAGATATTAATATGTCTGTCTTTGAAAAGGGTATCTTAGCTGGATTTCTTTCCAAAGGAGTCATTCCAGATAGTTTATTAGATGTTTGCATTAAAACCTACCAAGATAAAATGAGTCAAGAAAAAATCACACTAAATCGCGAAATTGGCGCTAATTTTTTAGCTGAAAACGCAAAAAAACCAGGCGTAGTTAAAATGTCAAATGGCATGCAATACCAAGTTATTGTAGCAAGCCATGACACTACCAAACCTACTTTAAAGAGTAAGGTAAAAGTACATTACCATGGAACTTTAATTGATGGAACTGTTTTTGATAGTTCTGTTCAAAGAGGGGAGCCAATTAGTTTTCCTTTGAATGGAGTAATTAAAGGCTGGCAAGATGGATTACAGCTAATGACATTGGGCAGTAAATGGAAGTTATTTATTCCTTCTGAGTTGGCTTATGGCGAACGTTCGGCTGGACCCTTTATTGGACCAGGGTCTACTTTGATATTTGAAGTAGAATTATTGGGCATAGAATAAGCACATAATATTTATGGAACACCCCCTACTGAATTCACAGGATGGGGGTGTTTTTATTGGTATTAAGTGGTAAATTTGTACCTCGTTAAAATAGTATTATGAAACAGAGTCTTTTTCCCTTATTAATTATAAGTACCCTATTTTTTGGCTGTTCGCCTAACAATGTAAGATTGGACGCAGGCATTTCAAAGCTTTTGGACAGTGCCGGGGTACAAGGAAGTTTTGCATTAATGGAAAATGGTTCTGGTCAATTTACTATTGCTAATTTATCTCGATACAAAGATTCGGCCTATAGCCCTTTGAATACTTTTTTTATCATCCCTAGTTTAATTGCATTGGACAAAGGGCTCATCAATCAAAACTCCAACACTTGGGTAAGTCCAGATTCGGTAGCGTTTTACCAAAATTTAATGCCTACTCTTGGAAGAGCGGCCATTATTAAAAGTATAGATTCCATTCATTATGGAAAAGGGGTGGTAAGTGCTGATATGCATGAATTTTGGAGAGATCAATCTTTACGTATCACAGCTGACGAACAACTTGGCCTTATTAAAAGAATGTATTTTAGAGAGTTGCCTTTTCAAAAACGTAGTCAGGAATTGTTTAAAAAAATGATTTCAAAAGAAGATAATAGTAATTATCATTTAAGTTATATAGAAGCTTCAGATTCATTAAGTCAAGCGTCTTGGGTCGTAGGTTTTGTTGAAGAAAACAAGCATATCTACTTTTTTGTTTTAAATACAAGTGCTGGAACCAAGGGATTAGCGAATCAGGCTGCTAGTAAGTCTTCGGTGCCTTTGTTAAAAGCCATTTTATTACAACAGGGATTTTTAAAAGGACTTAGATAGGTCGATAAAATAATTACCTTTACGTACACTATTTATGGAACAATATTGCAATTCTTTAACCAGCTATCAACGTTTAATTACCCGAGAAGTAAAAGTGGGTAATTTAATCATTGGAGGAGGTCATCCCATCCGAATTCAAACAATGACTACAACGGATACCATGGACACCGACAAAACGGTGGCTCAGGTAATTCGTTGTATAGAAGCGGGAGCAGAATTGGTTAGAATCACCGCACCTAGTAAAACAGAAGCAGAAAATTTAGCTGCTATAAAAAAAGCCTTACTTGCCAAAGGATTTTCAACTCCTTTGGTGGCAGACATTCATTTCACACCCAATGCTGCAGAAATTGCTGCTACCATTATAGAAAAAGTGAGGGTCAATCCAGGCAATTATGTAGATAAAAAGAAATTTGAACAAATTGAATATACGGATGCAGAGTATATAGAAGAAATTGAAAGAATTAGAGAAAGATTTTCGCCACTGGTATTAATTTGTAAGCAGCATGGTACCGCCATGCGTATTGGAACCAATCATGGTTCCTTAAGTGATCGAATTATGAGTAGGTATGGCGATACGGCTATGGGTATGGTAGAAAGTGCAATGGAATTTTTACGTATCGCAAGAAGCTTGGACTATCATCAAATTATTCTAAGTATGAAATCGAGTAATCCACTCGTGATGGTGCAAGCATATCGATTGCTGATTCAACAAATGCAAAATGAATTTAATGAATGCTATCCTTTGCATCTAGGTGTAACTGAAGCAGGAGATGGAGAAGATGGGCGTATTAAAAGTGCCATAGGAATTGGTACTTTATTAGAAGATGGCATTGGTGATACCATTAGAGTTAGTTTAACCGAAGACCCCGAATTTGAAATTCCAGTTTGTAAAGATTTAGTGAAAAGGTATCCAGCCAATAGAATGAAAGGAATTCAACATATTCCCTCCATTGAAAAATTAACTTACAATCCATTTGAATATAAAAGAAGATCTACTGTCAATCATAATACTATTGGCGGCAAGTCCGTTCCTGTGGTGATTGCCGATTTTAGACATCAACAAGCTATTGTTCCAGATGATTTAATCGCGATAGGTTATCAATATGATGCTGCGACTGACAAATGGAATATTTCGGATGCGGCGGCTGATTTTATTTACTTACAAAGTACTTTATTGGATTTTGAATTACCTGGTACCTTAAGAGTGATCACGACACCTGCATTATGGGAAACGGTAACCGACCGCACGAAGTACTTACCTATTTTTGATTATAAAGAATATTTAAAAGCCACTCGTAAAAGTGCTTTTATCAATTTTGTAGAAGTAGATTGTTTTGGTTTTAAAAATGGAATAAGAGAAGAGCAGTTGCTAGAAATTGCCAAAGATAAATCGGTTGTTTTTTGCTTAAGTAGTCCTTTGGCACATGCCATGCCTGCGGTGCGTCGCATGGTAGTTCGAATGATGGAATTAAATATTAGCAATCCTATTATTTTATCTACGCAAAGTGCATGGGCTACTGCCGATGAACATTTAATTCATTTTGCCACTGAAACGGGGGCGCTTTTAATAGATGGCATGGGAGATGGCTTGTTTTTGGGAGTGAATGAAAAAGTGCACGCCGATTTTACCTTGTCTACTGAAGGAGGTAAAGTATCTGGTAGAAATTATTTTAGTAATCATTCCATGGAACAGTTTTTGAATACGACTGCATTTGGAATATTACAAGCCACTAGAACTCGAATTTCAAAAACCGAATATATTTCTTGCCCAAGTTGCGGTAGAACTTTATTTGAATTACAGGAAACTACTGCTAAAATAAGAAGTGTAACCAGTCATTTAAAAGGTTTAAAAATAGCCATCATGGGTTGTATCGTAAATGGACCTGGTGAAATGGCAGATGCTGATTTTGGTTATGTGGGAAGTGGAGTAGGCAAGATAACTTTATACAAAGGGAAGGAAGTAATGAAAAGGAATATAGACAGCGCAGTAGCTGTGGATGAGTTGATTTTACTTTTGAAAGAACACGGTGCTTGGATAGTACCTCAATAATTCGATGATCGTATAAACCACTACATGTATTTTATTATTTATAGTTTTTGTTATTTATTTTCATTGCTTCCTTGGCGAATCATTTATCTGTTAAGTGATATCGCTACTTTTATTTTACAAAGAGTAGTCAAGTATCGAGTAGCTGTTGTGCAACAAAATTTAGCGATTGCATTTCCGAATAAGACTATTTTAGAAAGAAAAAAAATAGCCGATGAATTTTATCAACAATTTACAGATTCCTTTATTGAAACCTTTAAGTTGTTATCTATGTCTGATAAAACTTTTGTTAAAAGGTTTAGTTCCAATGCGGAAGTATTAAATGATTTGTATGCGACTGGTCAAAATGTACAAATTATGGCAGGGCATTTTTTTAATTGGGAGTTTGCCAATTGGGGTGTTGGAAAATATAGTCAATATCCATTCATTGCAGTGTATATGCCATTAAGTAATCCTCATTTTAATAAAATGATATTGGGACTAAGAAAAAAATATGGTAGTATTATGATTCCAGCCACTAATTTTAGAGCACAGTTTCAAAAATTTGCAACCAAAGGACGCTATGCTATGGCATTGGCTGCCGATCAAAATCCAGGCAATCCTTTGTCTGCTTTTTGGGTCCCATTTTTTGGGCAGCTTACCCCCTTTGTGAAGGGACCAGAGAAAGGAGCTAAATTAAATAATACAGCACAAGTATTTGTGCATTTTTATAGAGTAAAAAGAGGATATTATCATTCTGAATATGAAGTCATGACCACTTCTCCCAATTATTTTAAAGACGGTCAATTAACTGCTTTGTATGTTAAAGTGCTGGAGGAAAAGATTAAGCAAAATCCTTCTAATTATTTATGGACACATAGACGTTGGAGATATCCCTATGATGCCACGAAACACAGTAATCTAGTTGTACACTAATCTGGAATGAAATTAATTTAAGGAGCTATCCTCTTCGGCAGGTTTTTGTGGAGTGCGTTCGAATTTGAATTTATCTTTTATTTGAAGTAATTCTTCCCAGCCCCCTTTCGTAATTCTGATATTATGAATGCCTTGTTTTTTTAATAAACTGGCAGCAAGGGTATTGTTTTGTCCATTATCTGTTAGGATGTAAATATTAAAATGTTCATCTAATTCTGACATGCTACCAGGATCTCCCATTTCAGATAAGGGTAGTGAAACAGAATTTTTTATATGCTCTTTGTCAAAATTATTTTCTTCGCGGGTATCTAAAACCATTAAATATTCATCAAAGGGCATGTCCATGGCCAATTCATCTACTTCCACCTCAATAATTAAATCATATCTTTTGGAAGTGGCCAACCAGCTTGCAAAACCACCTTTTAAGTAACCTTTGATTTGAGAAAATTCGGCTTTGGTAAAGTAAGCCATGGTTTCGGCAACTAAATCATCCTCTGTAACAAAAACAATTGGAGTTTCTTTGGTCAGGATGCCCATCGCTATGGCATACTTGATAGAAGCAGGGGTAATATTTAAGGCATTGGGAATATAGCCTTCAATAAATATATCGGCAGGTCTTGTATCAATGATATAAACAGATTCATCAAGAGTAAGTGCTTGAAATTGCTCTATTGATAAAGACATATTTATCCAACTAATTGTTCAATAAATTTATTTACTTGATCCAATCGATTGTAATCAACAGTATAAAAAATAAATTTTCCTTCGCGGATGGTAGAAACAATACCAGCCCTTCTTAATATAGCCAAGTGTTGAGAGGCTACTGATTGCTCTAATCTTAGTTTTACATAAATTTCAGTAACGGTCACTTTTTGTTGTTCGTCAATTAATTTTACAATTTGTTGACGCAATTTGTGATTCAATGCACGAAGAATCATCGCTGCTTTTTTACTGTGTAATAAATCTACTTTTAATGGGGTACTGCCATTAGCGAGTTGTAGTTGGGGTAGGGACTGATTCATATCGAAAAGAGTTATTGGGGTTTAACATCCAAAATTGCACTGCAAAGCTAATCATTTAAATTAAAACTTGTTTTTTTATTAATATATAAATTGCTCGCAATTTGAGATTTGTGTATGATTTTGATTATAAAATTAGATTTGTTTCTACAGATTAAGTTTAAACCGCTTATCCTTTTTTTTCATCCATTCTTCCAATTCTTCTTCAAATAAAAATCCTTTAAATAGGCAGGACTAGCATAGGCGATATCTTCAAAGTCTTGTAAAGCAAATTTGGATTCTGCTAATGCAATGAAATCCATAATGTTATAGGTTAAATCGCTATACAATACGGAAGGATGCTGCGTCAACTCCTTTACTTTTAGGGCTCCCGAACCAATACACAAAATAGGGCCGTCTACTAAAAGGTTTTCTATAAAAGCAGCATCTAACTCCATGGCTTGTTCTTTTAAGGTCATTTCTTGGGCTTGATTATAAATTGCACCAAATACTTCCATTCTTTTGGCGTCAATCATGGTAAAAATTTGTAATCCCTGACTAGAAAATAAGGGGCTTCTTTTAGCCGAATTGGCTAAGAGGGCTAAGGTGGATAAACCAATTAAAGGTTTTTGAAGCGCATAAGCTATTCCCTTAGCACTGGCTAGTCCTACCCTAAGTCCAGTATAACTTCCTGGCCCCATGGTAACAGCTATCGCATCTATGGAAGGAAGGTCTATTTTGGCTAGCGTGGCTAATTCCTCAATACTAGCTTGCACAAAGGCGGCATGGGTATTGGGCACTGAATTTTCTTTACTAGCTAATACTTCCTTGTCTTTAGTAAAGGCAATCATGGCTTTTTCACCAGCAGTGTCAATATGTAGAATAAAGGCCAAGTCGATAAAATTGTTTTACAAAAATAGGTGGTGATTTGATAGAAAAACAAGAAATTGCAATCTTAATTCAATTATATGTCAAAAGAAATTATTCAATCTAGTAAAGTGCCAGCACCTATTGGGCCTTATAGTCAGGCAGTGATCGCCAATGGCTTTTTATTTGCGAGTGGTCAAATTGCTTTTAACCCTGCTAATGGAGAATTGGTACTAACTGATATCCAATCTGAAACAAGGCAAGTCATGGAAAATATAAAAGCTATTTTGGACGAAGCCAAGTTAAGCTTTGCCCATATAGTTAAAACAACTATTTTCTTAAGTGATATGCAATTATTTGCACAAGTGAATGAAGTGTATGGAAGTTATTTTACTTCACAATTTCCTGCACGTGAAACAGTGGCTGTAAAAACTTTGCCACGCAATGTTAATATTGAAGTAAGTATTACAGCAGTTATTGAATTATAGTTTTATCAAAACCTGGTAACTCGTTTTAAATATTATATTTTCATGGGGCTTCATAGTTAGGAGCCCCATTTTATTATTAAAAGAATTTGGAGCACCACTCAAATTTTCTATAGCGATACTTTTTCTATCGGGGGGAATATATAATTGTAAATAAGGATAATTTAATCCTGCTTGGACTATTAATTTTAATTGTTCATTCTCTAAAATACATTCATGGTTCGATGGGTCTAATAAGAAGCAATTGTCAAATGGGGTAGTACCTATTTTAGTAGGACTACTAAAGGTAAAATCTTCTATTATTTGTCCGGTAGGCAATAACTGGTCGTTAAAAATTACTTTTCCTTTGCTTTTAAAAACTAAACTACATTCATTGATGAGGCCGCCCATTGTAAAATAAGGATGCCATCCATCCATCATAGGAATCATTGTTTCGGCATAATTGGTCACGATGGTCTCTACACTTACTTTATTATGTTTTTGTAAATGCCATTTAATTTGTAAGTTAAAGTGAAAGGGGTAACCCTTATCTGTGCCTACATAAGCATATTTTAAAACGACATAAGCCCCATGTTCATCTGCTTGAGTTGATTGTATGAAATACAAAGCGTCATAGACAATACCATGAATGGCATGCTTATCAAAGTAAAATTTATCAATACTATATTTTTTCCCGTCTTGTTCAAATTGACCGTCTTCTAGCCTGCAAGCAAATGGGGCCATCTTTGCGCCTTTGAAACCATGCTGCTCAAATTGGCTCCATCCATTACCAAAATCATTTCCATCAATAAGGTTCAAGGTTTTGTTTTGGTATTTTATCTGCCAACTATTCATTAAGGCACCCTTGGTCGTAATTTCAATAGTAACGCCCATTTCGGCGTCTATAAGCCGTATTTTTTCGTAATCAAAATGGGGAGAAACCTGAATTTCAAATGCCATATTAACATGTATTTGAATGGAAAATTAAAACTATTCTATTAACTTTGGTAAGTAATGAAATTTAATATGAATAAATGTTTATTTTTTGGCTTACTTTTTTTGTCTACACAGGGATTTGGGCAAAAATTAAACAAGTATGATAGTACCCTCAAAATTGGGAAAGCAGGCTTTCGTATCATGTGTTTGAATAAATCATCAGATGAAAATTCTTTAAATATAAAACCCATTGGGTTTAAGAATGAAGCCAGAGAAGTGCATTTGGTATTAAAAGCTAAGGTAGTTAGTTCAGAAATAGACGATTTGAATAATGATGGGTTCCCGGATCTTGTTATTTATATTATGGACAATACGGGTAAAATTACTGTCTTTAGTGTCACTTCAAAAAATAATGAACGTTTAGAACTTATTTATTTTCCTGATATCACCAATGACCTACAATTAAGCAAGGGCTATAGAGGAAATGATGAATATAAGCTAGTGGAAGGTATTCTTTTTAGAAAGTTTCCTATTTATGAGCTCGATACCAATATTAAAACACCTACTAATAAGATCAGACAAATCATGTATCGGGTGATACCTGGGGATGACGGGTATTTTAAATTTAAGTCGTTCAAGAATTTTGATATGGCTGTACAGCCCTAATTAATTTGATTTATCAATAGCTTACAATCCGCTGGTGATTAGCACTTTGCCTACTCCTTTTTCATTGCCAACTTCATCTCTAACAAATACCAGGTAAATTCCGGAAGCTACTTTTTTACCTTCATAGGTTTTTCCATTCCATATAGCTTGACCACCCAATGAGCGCGTTTCAAATACTAGCCTCCCACTTAAATCTGTAATTTTTACAATTGCATTTTCTACCAACCCCTTAAAAGCAATAGGGCCATTGTATTCAGGCCCAACAGGGTTGGGATAAATAGCAATTTCATTTTGTGCAACTACACCTGCTGTGGCAGTTCCTCTATAACTTACTATTTCTGTATTGGTATTAAAAAACACTTCACCTTCATTAGGATCAATCATGATTTGCAATAAAGTATCACTAGGAAGTGGACTATTGTCTTTGGTAAAATGTTCAATTAATTCTAGTCCGTCTGCACTTAATAACCAGGCACCATTATTAGTACCCACCCATTTTCTGTTGGCGCCATCTACTGTTATACAATTCACAATTTCTTTTTGAAAAAGCTGTCCGACAAATTTATTCGTGTTGTTAACACGTGGGATGGAGGCGTCGCATATTTCTTTTGAAATATCACCGCAATTAAAAATGCCTATACCATTATCGGTACCCACCCAAATGGATCCATCGTGATCTTCTGCGATACTTGAAACATAACTACTTGGTAGGTTACCTTTTGATTTAGAAGTAGTTAATTGTTTCCATACTTCAGTAGGATATACTTCGGTGGATTGATAAATATATAAACCTTGATTTTGTGGTGCGATCATCCAAGCTTGCCCTTGTTTAGTGATGATCATTTTGTTAAAGCCAGTCTTCATAAAATTAGAAGGCGGGGCGTATAACTTCCATGTATTGTCTTTTTTTTGTAAAAGACCTTGCCCATCCTGTAATACCCATAAATTTCCAATAGTACTAAACTGAAGGTCCGTATAAGTCCCATTCAAATTGGTAGGCAAGTTGTTTTCTATTGTAGCCGAGTTTGAATTAAAATGTATTATGCCACTCGTGGTGGTCAACCACCAAGTTTGGTCTTTCGGATCAATGGCACTTGCTATACAAATTGGAAATTTCGAAGTATTGATACTCTTATAATTTTTCCATCCAGATTTTTCAAAGACACTAAACCCATTGGCATTGCCATTAAATGGTGCTAATAAAACTTTGTCACTGATGGATGATTTTCCTTTAATATACTCAGTGGGGCCAGCTAATGTTATCCACTGGTTTGTGGTATTTTTAAGCAACAATCCATTAGCGCTATCTGCTATCCAAAAATTATTTTCATCCACAAGAATATCTATTGGATTTTCTAGTATCGATGAATCGATTAAGGTAGTAGTGCTTTTATCTGCATTTAACTTGTGTAGGGCTCCTTTGCCGTTATCGCTACTGCTAAATAAAATGGTCCCATCTTTGGCAATAGTTACCTGTTTAATGTTTCTAGTTGAGGTATTGATAATGGGATTAGTGGAAGGCAATTGAAAAATATTCTTATCATTGTAAACCGTCACTAAATTTATGTTGCTGCTAATTTTTTTTAGGCCTAAATTTTGAAAAGCTTTTAAAATATTCCAACTATTTATGTCTACCCAATTGTTCTTAATGGCCGCACTGTATAAACCTTCTTCCGTAATGGCGTATAGGCTATCTTTTGTAATTGCAGTTTGATAAGTGACTATCGCTTGTCTATTATTATTGGGGAACCAAGTATCTTTTATTTCATGTTTTTTTAAATCCAACACCACAATGCCAAAATTCGTTGCTATCAATGCCCATTGGTTTAAAATTTTAATATCATTAATTTTTTTATTGGCATATAAATTAGATAATACCATATCATTAATAGTAAAAATATTGTCTCCTTTAATAATATCTATATTACTATTTTTATATGCAATAACCAATTGTTGTTCTAATTCATCCCAGGCCAACGCAGCTATACCTATTTCATGCAATCCAGTTGATTTCCCTAACAATTCAATATTCTTTTTATTATCGATGCTAAAAAGTTGATGGGTAGTGGCACCATAAATTTTATCCCCTTGGATGATGTGTTGAACGCTTTTATTATTGTATTGTTCTCTCCATTGACCAATGGCTCCAAAATTGCTTTGAGCTTGACTAAGGGTAGCGTTATGGAATAGAAGAATAAATATAATTAAAACTCTACACATGTGGTTAATTTAACAAAGTATAAAGCCCTTCTTGAATTTTAGATCTGATATTTAATGCATTGTATACTTTGCTATCCCTTGTCGGGTATACTCTATTGGAAAGAAAAATGAATAATAATTTTTTATCTGGATCTGCCCAAACACAGGTTCCAGTAAATCCAGTATGCCCAAAAGTACTAGGACTGGCACTTAAGCATGGGTAAGGATCTTTACTACTTGCATTATTTTTCTCTGGTTTATCAAATCCAAGCCCTCTGCGACTATTGTCGGTTTGGTAGGAGGTGAATACGTTAATGGTATTGGCTTGAAAATAAGTGTTGCCTTCCCATTGTCCTTTATTGAGCAGCATTAAATACATTTTTGCTAAATCGGTGGTATTGCTAAATAAACCAGCATGTCCTGCAATGCCTCCCATTACTGAAGCCCCTTCGTCATGCACTACTCCTTGAATTAACTCATGTCGATAATAGTTATCCATTTCACTGGCTGCGATTTTTTCAATATTTGTTTTTTGTAAAGGCAAGAATCCAGTTGACTTCATACCTAGTGGGGCATATAAATTTTTGGTAGTAAATGCATCCAAGGGCATGCCTGATACCTTTTCAACAATAGCGCCTAAAAAAATAAAATCATTATCACTGTAAACGTATTTGCCTGGAGTAGTTATTGGGCTTTGTAGTATTTTGTTATGAATGCTATCTATCCAACTATCTACTAAATATTTAGAAGGAGTAATCATAGTATGATGTGTATTATCAGCTACCATGCTTACTAAGCCAGCTTTAAATTGACCATCTTTTTCTATCAAAGATTCGTAAAACTTTATGTAAGGGTATAAGCCTGCTTGATGCAAGAGTAAATCTTTGATAGTAATTTTTTCTTTTTCATTGCCTTTTACCCAAGTCAAATAATCTCCAATGGTTTTATCTAAGGAAATCTTACCTTCTTCTACCAATTTCATAATAGACATGGTCGTCGCTGTAATTTTAGTAACTGAGGCTAAGTCGTATACCGTTTCCAAATCTACCTTCGCGGAACCTTCTCCTGCTATAAGTCCATAGGCTTTATTGAAAATGATTTGATTATTTTTGGCTACTAAAACCTGACAACCCGGAATTGCTTTTTTCTCTATGGCATCTAAAACAATGGAGTCGATAAAAATTAATGAAGGAGAACTTTTTTGGATAGTATTTTCAACAACGGTAATTCTGCTTGTATTGTCAGAGCCATACTCCAAGCTATCACTCACAGTAACGGGCAACTGGCCTGTGGCTTGCACTTTTCCTTCTAGCCATTCTAAAACCGCTTCTTGTGTGTAGCTATTATCCTCATAAGCGAATAAAATATTATCAATATTTTTAAAATTAGCTACGGCATAAGGATTTCCAAATATTAAATGAATCCAATGTTTGGATTGGGTATCATTCATTAGATGAATGATACTAGTAGGGATTTCAAAATGATTAGCGGGTTTTCGGTTGTAATTATGAATACCCATAATTACTTGATCAAAAAGAGTAAGACTGGTTTTTAAATTAGCCATGTCATTGCTATCTTTTGCATTAACATAAAATACCTTTACTTGGTATTTCTCCTCTAATCCTTTTGTTAGCGCATTGGGTTCGCTTAGATTTAAAGCGACGTAGGCAATTTTTTTGTTCTGACTAAGGGAAGGCAATGGTTGATTACCTTTAAGAAATGTCAAAGACTGCAAAGCCATTTGACTTTTGATACTACCCACTGATTTATTTAAATCTGCAATGATATTCGTAGTATCTATTGGAGTTAATTGACTTAATCCATATTTGTATTTAGCGGCTAATATTTTTTTAACTCGATGATCGATATCTTTTTTGCTTAAACGTCCTGCTCGAATGGCAGTACTGATTTTTTTAATAGATTGCTCGATATCTCCTGGCAAACATAGCATGTCATTGCCGGCTAATAGGGCTTGCACATTGGCTTCGCCTTCCGGAAAATAATTACTAATGGCTTTCATATCCAATGCATCTGTAATCACGATGCCTTTGAATCCTAATTCATTTTTTAATAAACCATTGACCGCTTTTGCCGATAAAGAAGTTGGATATTTTGGGGTGCTATCAATGCTAGGAACAGATAAATGCGCTATCATCACAGAGCCAATGCCTGCGTCGATAAGTGCTTTAAATGGAGCAAGCTCTAGCGTATCTAATTCGGCTCTTGTTTTTAATACGATGGGGATGTCATTATGAGAATCTACCGAAACATCTCCATGACCTGGAAAATGTTTTGCCGTGGCCATCACCCCATTGTCTTGAAGACCTTGCATATAGGCAATTCCATGTTGAATGACTCTGTTCTTATTTTGCCCAAAACTTCGGTCGTTAATGACAGGGTTAGAAGGGTTATTATTAATATCAATGACTGGAGCATAATTAATTTGTAAGCCCAATCTTTTACATTGTTCTGCAATGGCTACGCCCATTTGATACATTAAATGAGAAGAGGAAATAGCCCCTAAGGAAAGTTGTCTTGGAAACATTTCAACACTATCTAAACGCATACCCACACCCCATTCTGCATCCATGGCCATCAACAAAGGTGTTTTTGCTAAAGACTGGTAATGGTTGGTTTGTAGCGCTTCTCTAATGGGGCCGCCTTGAAAAAAACATAATCCGCCAATATTATATTTTTTTATTAATTCGCCAATGCTATCCAGTTTACTTGGTTCCCAATTGCTGTGTACTCTTAACACCATCAGTTGTGCAATTTTTTCATTTAAGGAAAGTGAAGCAAATTGTTTACGCAACCATTTTTTTTCATGACTACTTTGAGACCAACCATTTAAAGCAAGTATAGATAAAATACAAAAAAGTAGGACTATTTTTTTCATTTTATTTATTTAAGCAAATTGTATTTTAATAGCATTTGTTTCTCTTGCAATTTAAGCATAAAAAAAAACTTACCCTAAGTTGAGTAAGTTTTTTATGTAATTTATTGTCTGTCTTAAGCAAAAGGCTAGGGAGTGTTACTCTTGCATCATCAAAGGCCTATGCCTTTGATTCTTCTTCGTCGTCTACTTCGGGTAAAGTGGGGGTTACTTCATGCTTTTGTAGTTGAGCGTACCATTTGATCATCTTTTTCATATCACTAGGGTAAACACGATCAAAGTCCATTTTGGCATATACTTTTTTAAAGTAAGCTTGCACCAATTTAGGATCCTTATCATTAGGTAAGGCTTCTTTGGATTTGCCCATGGCAATAAAAACCTCTGCTAAAAATACATTCTCGTGGGTGGTGAAGACTTCAATGCTCTCTAAATGAGAGAACTGATGGGCTCTAGAACTAATAAATTGAGTACTATCGTTTTCTAAAGATTTGGCAATGGCACCATCGCTTTTGCTGGTTAATAATTCAAATAATCCAGACTTGCCAGACACGGAAATCAATTTACTATATTCCATAAGTTCACTAGGTTTTTTTACGGGCGCAAATTACTGAAAAACACCCAATTTTCGTTTTTTAAACTACCTTTGTTTATCATTAAAAATCAAGGATATGCCAGGATATGAATTCTTTGGAGCCGAAGAAAAAAAGGAAGTAAATGAGGTCTTAGAGACCGGTATATTAATGCGTTATGGATTTGATGGTCCTAGAAAGGGTATTTGGAAATCCAAAGAACTTGAACAAGCTATTTGTACTCAATTTGGAAGCAAGTATGCACAGTTAACCTCTAGCGGTACTGCTGCACTCACTACAGCTATGGCTTCCTTAGGCGTTGGTGCAGGGGATGAAGTGATTATGCCAGCTTTTACCTTCGTGGCTAGTTTTGAGGCAATATTAAGTGTGGGTGCCGTTCCGGTTTTAGTAGATATAGACAGCTCACTCACTTTATCTCCTTCGGCAGTCAGGGCTGCTATTACACCAAAAACGAAGTGTATTATGCCCGTGCATATGTGCGGAAGCATGGCCGATTTAGATGCATTAAAAGCTATTTGTGATGAACACCAATTGATACTATTAGAAGACGCCTGCCAAAGTATTGGCGGAACGTATAAAGGAAAGTCACTTGGCACTATTGGCCATGCAGGTACTTTTTCTTTTGATTTTGTAAAAACAATTACCTGTGGTGAAGGGGGGGTAGTGATGACCAATGATCAACAAGTATACACTAAAGCAGATGCCTACACCGATCATGGACATGATCATTTGGGCGTAGACAGAGGCGCCGACTTGCATCCTTTTTTAGGTTATAATTTTAGAATTAGCGAATTGCATGCAGCGGTAGGATTGGCTCAAATAAGAAAACTTGATCAATTTTTAAGTATTCAAAAAAAGAATCAATCTATTTTAAAATCTTATTTGGAAAAAGTACCAGGAATTGAATTTAGAACCGTTCCTGATCCTGCCGGGGACAGTGGAAGTTTCCTAAGTTGGTTTTTACCCACTCATGCCGCAGCAGACAAAGTGATTGTTGCATTTAAAGAAGCTGGAATATTACCAGGTAATTTTTATTGGTACGCCAACAACTGGCATTATATTAAAAAATGGATGCATCTTAAAAATGTTCAAAGTTTGAATGGATTAAACGCTGAGCAACAAGCAGGGTTAGAAAAATTAAATATAACTTCTTTTGAAAAAAGTGATGCAATCATGTCTAGATGTATTTCAACGGCTATTAGTTTAACTTGGACGGAAGAGCAAGTACATGAGAAAGGAGCGCTTTTTTTAACTGTTTTACTTAAAGCACTTTCTTAAAGTAATCGTTTATGTCATTAGGACAATCCTTGCAACAAAGACAATTACAAAGATTGTCGCCGCAACAAATACAGCTCATGAAGTTGTTGCAAGTGCCCACTGCGCAAATTGAACAAAGAATTAAGGAGGAACTAGAAGAAAATCCAGCACTGGAAATGAATGCAGATTTGTTAGAAGGAGATATGGAAAAGTCAGTGGAAGAAATGAAAGATGAATTATTAGATAGCAATATAGAAGAAGAAGAAGAGGCTATTCCAGTAGATGAATTTGAAATGAGTAATGAAGAACTGAGCAATTATGATTATGATGATGACGGGGATATTGCCAATTATAAAACAAAAGATGATTATTACCCAGAATTGGACGATGATAAGGTAATTCCTATTAAAGCAGAATTAAGTTTACACGAAATTTTAATGGATCAATTAAGCATGTTGGCTTTGGAAGAGCATGCGTACAAAATTGCTGAACAAATTATTGGAAGTTTAGATGATGATGGGTATTTAAGAAGAGCGTTACAATCGATTGCAGATGATCTCGCTTTTAAACAAAGTATGACGGTATCGGTTAGCGAAATAGAGGGGCTTTTATTAAAAGTGCAACAATTTGATCCGCCAGGTATTGGTGCCAGAAATTTACAAGAATGCTTACTGTTGCAATTAAAGAGAAAAAAAGAAGAAGCAGTAGAGGTGGATGCAGATACCGTTTTAGCGATTACCATTATTGAAAAATATTTTGAAGAATTTACTCGAAAACATTACGATAAAATACAAAAGAGTTTACATTTAGACGAAAATCAAATTAAAAAAGTACTGCATCAAATTGTTTCTTTAAATCCAAAACCTGGAGCAGAAACGGGACATATGAGCGAAGCGGATAAATACATCATTCCCGATTTTACAGTTTTAATAAACAATGCAAAATTAGAATTGATTTTAAATAGTAGGAATGCACCGCCCCTAGTGATTAGCGATGATTATAAGTTAATGTTAAAGGAATATGACAGAGGCAATAAACAAGACAAATCGCAAAAAGAAGCTGTTTTCTTTTTAAAGCAAAAAATTGATGCTGCTAAGTGGTTTATTGAAATGATTCTGCAAAGACAACAAACCCTTTTGAAGACCATGAATTCTATTTTGATTCATCAGGAAGCTTTTTTTATGAGTGGGGATACGACTAAATTAAGGCCTATGATATTAAAAGACATTGCCGAAAAAACTAATTTAGACGTTTCTACGGTGAGTAGGGTAGCCAATAGTAAATATGTACAAACAGAATTTGGTACATTTTTATTGAAATATTTTTTCAGTGAATCACTGACTACCGATTCTGGGGAAGAAGTAAGCACTAAAGAGGTAAAAGCAATTTTAGAAGAGTTATTAGAATCGGAAGACAAGCATAAACCTTTTAGTGATGATGAATTAACAGAACAATTGCAAGAAAAAGGGTATAATATTGCTAGAAGAACTGTGGCAAAGTATAGAGAACAATTAAATATTCCAGTGGCTAGATTAAGAAAAGAACTCTAGCTCAATAGTAAAATACATGGAAAACAAAGCACCCAAGCCACTTACCTATATTGCCAATGCGATTTCTTATGTATTTCATCCCTTATTTATACCTACTTATTTTTTTATTTACTTAATGTATTTGATGCCCTATGAATTTGCGGGCATCACCGACTGGCAATTAAAACTAAAACTGTTTAGTGTATTTTGGCTAACTGCTTTTTTCCCAGCCTTTGCCGTATTTTTATTATGGAGACTAAAATTAAGCGACAGTATTTTTTTACGTACACGAAAAGAAAGAATTATACCCTATGTCATTACCATGTTCTTTTATTGGTGGATGTATTATTTAAGCAGAAATTTTACGGATCAGCCTTTGGCATTGAAATATTTTTATTTTGGTATTTTTATCGCTAGTGCCATTGGGCTAACTGTTAATAATTTTATAAAAGTTAGTTTGCATGCAATGGGTATAAGTGGTTTGCTCATGGCCGTTATATTAGTAGGATTTTATTATCCAGTAAATAACTTAGCTTGGATTTTAATGGCGATCGTATTCACTGCATTGGTGGTTAGTGCAAGAATGGTAGTGAGCGACCATACTAAAAATGAATTAATTGTTGGGTTTGCCATAGGCGTGCTTACGCAAGTAGCCGCTTTTTTATGGGTATTATAATTTAAATAAAAGTGTATGTGGCAACAACTTGGCCAATTGATAGTTAGATTCAAAGTACTGTCCTTAATCGTATTAGGCCTAGTTACTTTAATCATGGGCTATTTTGCTATTCAAGTAAAATTGAGTTATGAGTTTACCAAAGCCATTCCAGAAGACAATCCTAAATTCATCATTTATAAGGATTTTGTTAAGAAATTTGGAGTAGATGGGACCACAGTAGTGGTTGGATTTCAAACAGACAGCCTATATACAAAACCAGTTTTTAATGCTGTTTATAGTTTACATCAATCTTTAAAGAATATCCCAGGGGTTACTGATGTGCTTAGTTTGCCTGTCGCCTATACTATTACTAAGCATAGCACTGAAACTAAATTTATTCCTAGTAAAATTTTTAATCCCCCTTATACGAGTGATTCAATTTTATTAAAGGATCAAGTAAGCCTAGAACAACTACCTTTTTATAAAAATTTATTGTACAATCCTTCTAGCCATGCTTATATTATGGCGGTTAGCTTTAACCCAGACTCTATTAATAGTGCTGCTCGGTCTGCTATTATTTCAAAGCTGCAAAATAAACTTGATGTATTTACTCAACAAACCGGATTAGCTGTTCACATAAGCGGCTTGCCTTATATTAGAACAATTTTGGCGGATAGAATAAAGAAAGAAATGTTTTGGTTTTTAATTGGATCCTTATTGTTATCAGCGATTACTTTGTTGTTATTTTTCAGATCTATTTCTGCTACTCTTTTAAGTTTGTCAGTAGTGATTATGGGTGTTATTTGGAGTTTTGGGACCATGGTATTAATGGGACAAAAAATTACTTTATTAACCGCATTAATACCACCATTGATTGTGGTTATTGGCATACCCAATTGTATTTATTTTTTAAATAAGTACCATACTTCATTTAAAGAAACTAAAAATAAAGAACAAGCTATTGTTCAAATGGTGAGTAGAATGGGCATTGTTACTTTATTTTGCAATATAACAGCTGCGATCGGTTTTTTTGTATTTGCTTTTACGAAAAGTCCTTTATTAAAAGAGTTTGGATGGGTTTCGGGATTGAATATTATGGCTCTATTTTTTATTAGCTTATTATTAATACCGCCAGTGCTAACTTATTTAGAGGCACCAAAGCCTAAGCATGTTAAATATTTAGACAATAAATATCTTGAAAAGATTTTACTTAAAATAGAAAAATGGACCTTTCGTCATACTAAATGGGTTTTTGGAATTACTTTAGTTTTTGTTATTATTTCTTTATTAGGCGTGATGCATATTAAGAAGGAAGCGTTTATTGTGGATGACCTACCCAAAAAAGACATGCTTTATACGGATTTAAAATGGTTTGAAAAAGAAGGGGGTGGAGTGATGCCACTGGAAATAATCGTAGACACTAAAAAAAGAAATGGCTTACTAAAAAGTATACATCCATTGGAAGACATAGAAGCATTACAAGTGTATTTAAGTCAACAACCCGAATTGGGCAAGCCCATGGGTTTGTTAGATGGAATTAAATTTGCTAAACAGGCATTTTATGATGGTGATAGCCTTGCTTATGCGGTGCCTACTACTACCGAAATGGCTTTTATAGCACCTTATTTACAATTCAATAAAGTAGATACGGGCGTAACAACAGGTCCGGCACAATTACTCAATAAATTTATTGATAAAGATAAAAGCCAAACAAGAGTCAGTGTCAATATGAAAGATATTGGTAGTGCTCAATTACCCATTTTTTTAAAAAAATTAGATAGTGCTACAAAATCAATTTTTGATAGTAGTAAATACAATATAGAAATTACAGGGAGTAGTGTTACTTTTTTAGAAGGAAGTAATTTTATCATTACAGGACTAGGCGAATCCATTTTTTGGGCTTTTTTACTCATTGCATTGTGTATGTTATTTTTATTCAGATCCTTCCCTATATTGATGTGCTCTTTGTTGCCTAATATAGTCCCACTATTGATCACGGCTGGAGTGATGGGATGGATAGGAGTGTCTTTAAAACCATCTACGGTATTGGTTTTTAGCGTGGCATTAGGAATAGCCATTGATGTAACTATTCGGTTTTTAATAAATTACAAACAGGAATTACCTCGCTTAAACAATCAAGTTAACAATACTTTGGTACAAACCATCAAGCATACGGGTATCAGTATTATTTACACTTCTATGGTACTAGTAGCTGGTTTTGTTATTTTTTGTTTCAGTGATTTTGGAGGTACCAAAGCCTTAGGTTGGCTTACTTCATTAACTTTAGTGGTAAGCACTTTTACTAATTTAATATTGCTGCCTGCGTTAATAAAGACTTTTATTAAGCAAAAATAAAATGCTTGGATTTTCCAATGATGATATTATTGCAAAATCCCGGCTAATGTTTCTTGTAAAGCTTGTCCTCTTAATTCTGTTGCTATAATTTTTCCAGTAGGATCTAATAGCACATTAAAAGGGATGCCTTCAATTTGATAAGTGCCTACGACAATGCTTTCCCATTTCTTCAGGTCACTAATATGCTGCCAATTTAATTTATCTTGTCGGATGGCTTCAAGCCAGCTGGCTTTATCATCATCTAATGATACGCCCAATACTGTAAAATTTTTATGCTTATATTTTTCAAAAGCCGCTACTACATTGGGATTTTCTCCTCTGCAAGGTCCACACCAACTTGCCCAAAAGTCTACTAATACATATTTTCCGCGTAAGCTACTTAAGGATATGATTGTCCCATTAGGATCTGCTAATGAAATTTCAGGTGCTATATTGCCTACAATTGCTGCTGCAGCTTTTGAATTAGACTGTACTTGTGTATTTAATAACGCAACAAATTCAATAAGTGGTGTTGCTTTTGTTTTTTCTGCAGCTGCTTTGGCTAGGGCTAATACCTTGGCCGATTCCATTGATCGCAAACTTAATCCTAAGGTATAATAAATGATTGCAGGGCTTGTTGAACTAGTAATATTCTTTTCTACAAAGCTATTTAAATCATTAATTTTTTTTATTCTTTGTTCTTGTAGCCAGAAAATACTACTATCTTTAGCCTTTTGTTTTTGAAGGGCATCTAAATTATATAAAGTTGAAAATAAAGAAGAATCTTTTTTACGGTATTGAGTTAAAAAATCAAGCATTGCGATGCTATTCTTAGAGCCTTTTACTTTATAGGATTGATAATTCTCTGCATCTGCATTAATTTGAATATTTTCTTCATCATTAATAAATATAATTTCTAAATCTTTCTCGGTAGCCAATCTGTAAATGCCTTCTTGTTTGGCTATAAATCTAAATGCATAATTACCTTCCTTATCTAAAGTGATGGAATCTAGGGTGACAATGGGTTTGCCGCCATAGGGCACTTCTTGTAACATCAATTTGCTATTGGCAGCATGTTGAATTTGCCCAGTGACTGAGAAAGTGGCCTCGCTAGATTTTTTTTTGCAACCAGCAAATAGGAGTAGGGTACTTAATAAGATGGTTGAAATACTTTTGATTGACATATTTAAATTTTTAATAAATGGATTGAATTTTGTTTATTTTGCTAATTTTTTTTCAAGCAGTTGCGTGCTCAATTTTGGGTCGGCTTTACCTTGGCTTATTTTTTTTACTTCCCCTACGAATAAACCTAGTAAACCTTTTTTCCCTTTTTTATATTCAGTTACTTTATCAGGATGTTTTGCTAAAACTTCATTCACCCATTGCTCAATTTCATCGGCCGAATTGGATTGTAGTAAATTATGCTGCTCGGCATACGTTAATGGGGATTGAGGTTGCTCAATAATTTCTTTCAATATTTTATTACTCGCAACAGAAAAATTTAATTGATTGTTTTCAACCATTTCTATTAATGTAGCTATATAGGGCACGGCCAAACTAAGTTTTTCATAACTATTAGTAGACTCATTCAGATAGGATCTTATAGGGCCTAAAATCCAATTGGCAATAGACTTGTAATGCGTACTTAATTTTGTTAATTGAATAAAAAACACAGCTTCTTGCTTGTTTTCACTTAATTGCTCAACGTCGTAGTCGGAAAGTTTAAAAGACTTAGTCCATTGGGTTTGTAATTCATTGGGCAATGCAGGTAATTTCATCCTTAAGGCTTCAATACTTTCATTGGTTAAATGAAAGGGCGCTAAATCGGGATCGGGGAAATACCTATAATCATTGGCATCTTCCTTATCTCTAATAGAGAAAGTGGTATCGTTGTTGGCATCAAAACTTCTTGTTTGTTGAATAATGGTACCGCCTGTTTCAGTAATCTCAATAAGCCTTTCAATTTCATATTCAATGGCTTTCTTGATATTCCGTATCGAGTTTAAATTTTTGATTTCGACCCTAGTGCCCAGTTTTTTTTCTCCTTGCAAACGAATAGAAATGTTGGCATCACATCGTAAACTACCTTCTTCCATATTGCCATCACATACCCCTAACCACCTTACTAATTTTCTAATTTCAGTTACAAATAAAAAGGCTTCTTCGGCTGAATGCAAACAAGGTTCAGTCACTAATTCAATTAAGGGCGTGCCTGCTCTGTTTAAATCAATCATCGTAGCTGTGTCAGAAATATCATGAATACTTTTTCCTGCATCTTCTTCTAAATGAATTCGATTCAATTGAATACTTTTAACACCAGCAGGTGTTTTTATATTTACACTACCCCCAACACAAATAGGGGTAGTGTGTTGTGAAATTTGATATCCTTTTGGTAAGTCGGGATAGAAATAATTTTTTCTAGCGAAATAGTTATTTTTTTCAATAGCACATCCGCAGGCTAGTCCCATGGTAATAGCATATTCAATGGCTTTCTCATTGGTCTTTGGTAAAGTGCCAGGATGTCCCATTGTGATGGGGCTAATTTGTGTATTAGGTGCTGCTCCAAAATCGGTTGCATCTCCACAAAACAATTTGCTATGGGTAGCCAATTGCGCATGTATTTCTAAGCCAATAACAGCTTCGTATTTTGAAGATGGAGTAACCGTTTGCATCATAATATAAAAGTACCTTTTTTGATTGACTAGAGCATTCCTTTTACGACTTCAATGACTTTGTCCAATTGAGTGGCGTCTTGCCCACCAGCTGCTGCTAATGTTTTTTGACCACCCCCGCCTCCTTTAATAAGTGGAGCAATCTTATCTTTAATTATTTTAGGAGCTTGCCAATTTTTTTCATTGGCTAAGCTTTCATTGATTGAAATAGCCACAGCTGCTTTTCCTTCTACTTCATTGACCAAGACTACCAATGAATTGGGTTGGGTAGCACCCAATAGTTGTGCTATTTTTTTTAAATGGTCACTACTTTTTAATGGAATGCTTGTTCCTAAAAATTGAACTCCATTGATGGTTGTAAATTGACTCCGATAAGTTTCTAATAAACTATTAACCAATCCTGCTTCTTGGCTTTCTACTTTTTTAAACAATTCTTTTTGTTTGGCTTGCAAATCTAAAATAGTATCATTCAAAACATCTATGGAACTTGTTTCACTCCATTCGGGCGCTTTAAAAGCAATAGACAATTGATTGGCTAATGTAGCACAAGCTTCGGTCAATTGCACGATTTGCTTATGTAGCTTTTCATTTATTTCTGTTATATAAAGTTGAGCAGCAACGCCTACTACTGCTTCAATTCTTCTTACACCTGCTGCGACTGAAGCTTCTGCTTTTAAAATAAAATGTTCAATCTCACCAGTATGACCTACATGGGTTCCGCCACACAATTCTATTGAATAAGCAGGATCCATTACTACCACACGTACTTTATCTCCATATTTTTCTCCAAACAAAGCCATCGCGCCAAGCTGGATGGCTTCCTCCTTATTCATTTCCTTGATCACCACTGGTATATTTTCTTTTATTTTCGCATTCACCATTTGTTCTACAGCTGTAATTTCTTCAGGGGTCATTTTTGCAAAGTGAGAAAAGTCAAATCGCAATTGTTCGGCATTTACCAAGCTTCCTTTTTGTGCTACATGTCTGCCTAACACATTTCTTAATGCTGCGTGTAATAAATGGGTAGCAGAATGATGTAGTGTAATATTTTTTCTATTGGTAATATTTACTTGCACAATTATTTTTGAACCTATGTTTGTAGGCAAGGAGTTGGTAAAATGTATAAATAAATTATTCTCTTTTTTTGTATCTGTAACTTCTATATTGGTTCCGTCTTCAAATTTAAAATTGCCTATATCGCCCACTTGCCCTCCACTTTCTGCATAAAATGGAGTCTCGCTGATGACCCATTGATAAGCCTCTTTGCCTTTTGCCTTTACTTTACGGTATTTTATTACGGTAGCATTGGCAGAAGTAGCAGTATAGCCTATGAATTTTGTTTCTGTGTCAGGATTTACTTGCACCCAATCTCCGGTATCAATAGCAGTGGCTGCGCGGCTTCTGTTTTTTTGTTGCAACATTTCTTTTTCAAAACCAGTTTCATCCACCTGCAATTCATTTTCATTAGCAATCAATCTGGTTAAATCTACAGGAAATCCAAAAGTGTCAAATAGTTCAAATACCAACTTACCTTCGATGGTAGATTTTTTTGCATGATTTGCAATAATATCATCCATGCGCTTTAAACCTTTTTCTAATGTTCTTAAGAAACCTTCTTCTTCTTCTTTGACCACTTTACTTACAAAATCTAATTGCCCTTTTAATTCAGGAAATACATGTTCAAATTGCTCCGCCAATAATGGCATTAATTGATGCAATAATGGATGTTTGTAATCTAGGTAGGAATAATAATACCTTACCGCTCTTCTTAAAATTCTTCGAATGACATAACCTGCCCCTGTATTGGCGGGCAGTTGACCGTCGGCAATAGTAAAAGCGATGGCTCTAATATGGTCGGCAAGAACTCTGAAAGCAACAGCTTGCTTGCTATCGCTATAATCATAGGATTTATGGGTAATTTTTTCTACCGCTTCAATGGTGCCCGTAAAAACATCCGTATCATAATTACTTTTTTTATTTTGAATCACACGTACCAATCTTTCAAAACCCATGCCTGTATCCACATGTTTATTAGGAAGCGCTTCCAAGCTGCCATCTTTTTTTCTATTGTATTGAATAAATACATTGTTCCATATTTCAATCACTTGCGGATGGTCTTTGTTCACCAAGTCTCGTCCTGGTATTAGTGCAATTTCTTCCGCAGATCTCATATCAACATGAATTTCGCTACATGGACCACAAGGGCCCGTATCGCCCATTTCCCAAAAATTATCTTTTTTATTGCCGTAAATTATTTTATCCTCTGATACCCACTTTTTCCAATGACGTAAGGCTTCGCTGGATGCGGGTAAATTTTCTGATGCGTCTCCTTCAAAAACGGTTACATATAATTTAGCTGGATCAATGCCATACACTTTGGTTAATAATTCCCAACTCCATGCAATGGCGTCCTCTTTAAAATAATCTCCAAAACTCCAATTGCCTAACATCTCAAACATGGTATGGTGATAGGTGTCTACACCCACTTCTTCTAAATCATTGTGCTTCCCGCTTACTCTTAAACATTTTTGGGTATCAGCTATTTTGTTATGACTTGGTACTTGATTGCCTAAAAAGTAATCTTTGAATTGATTCATCCCCGCATTGGTAAAAAGCAAGGTAGGGTCGTTTTTAACCACGATGGGTGCAGAGGGTACAATGGCATGCCCTTTAGATGCGAAAAAATCTAAAAATTCTTGTCTTATTTCGGAGCTCTTCCTCATGTAGCTTAATTTTAGGCTGTGTTGGTCTTAAAAGCTATATTTGTTATGCTTTTTTAATGTCCTCAAAGGTAAGGAATTGGGGCTTTTTTATGGCCTTTCAGGGACAAATAATAGAACATTTAGATGAAGAAAATAAAATACTTCTTTAATACACACACCCTTAGATTTGAAAAGGTCGAGGTGCCCTTGAGGGTAAGGCTATTACAGCTTTTTGGCTTTATAGCGGCTTCTATTATTACCGGGGTGATTATTGTTGTGGTACTGTTTCAATACATAGATTCTCCAAAGGAAAAACTATTGCGTCAACAAAATGAAACCTACAAAGAAAATTACAGTGTTTTAGGTGCTCAATTAAAGCAGTTAGAATTACAAATGTCAGAATTAGAAAATAGGGACAATGAGGTATATCGATCCATTTTTGAGTCCAGCCCAATTCCAGATAGTGCAAGGGTAAAAGAAATGGAGGCGAAAAAAGAAGTCAGGTTGGTTCAAAATTTATCCAATTCGGAATTGCTGTCCAATATGATTGGTCAGCTTAATAATTTAACTTTAAGAATGGCCTATCAAACCACTTCTTTTGTTGAAATTAATTCTATGGTAAAGAACAAAGAAAAGTTATTAAAAGCCATTCCTTCTATACAACCCGTCAGTAATAAAAACTTGAATCGTATTGGAGGAAGTTTTGGTTATCGAATTGACCCCTTATATAAAGATATTCGTTTTCATCAGGGATTGGATTTTACGGCACCGGTGGGTACACCTATCTATGCTACCGCGGATGGCGTGGTGCAAATAGCTGGATTTAATACGGATGGATATGGAAATAAAGTAGTGATTAATCATGGCTATGGTTACCAAACCCTATATGGCCATATGGTGCGTGTAAAAGCCAAAGTGGGTCAATCGGTTAAAAGGGGAGAAGTGATTGGATACATTGGTAATACTGGAAAAAGTACGGGACCACATTGTCATTATGAAGTCATCAAAAGAAGTACAAAAGTAGATCCTGTCTATTATTTTTACAATGATTTAACTCCGGCGCAGTTTGATCGCTTATTGAAAGCTGCTGCCGCTAATAAACAAAGTCTCGATTAATATTTTATTAATTTAGTATGGAACCGAAACTAGTACAATTTTTAAATCGCATCATGCGTACCATTGGATTGGCGGTATTATGTATGACACTCAATAGTACTTTTGGCATTATGTGGGGCTATGCTTATATAGAAGGCAATTGGCAATTAGGCAATATAATATTTTATGCTTTTTTGCTACTAAGTTGCATAGGTCTATTCTATTCTTTGTATCGGATTTGGCGTCATCCAATAGGCATCAAGGTAGAGTAGAAAAATTTAGCTACTATGGTCGGCAATGGCTTTCCATACCCCATTTATTTTTCTAAATAGTAGTGTAAAATAACCACTAGCATCTCCCACCGTTCTGGTTAAGTGAAATCTTCCAATAACAAAATAATGGTCTGTATTCAATGGCTTTACACTCAATAATTGAAACTTTAACTTACCCATATGACTAGTGTCTGGATAGTTTTTTTTATAATTATTTAAGGTAGTCTTATAACCATAGGTAGGACCGTTTTTTCCGATGTATACTAAGCTGTCATTGTCCCAATAGCCTATCATAAAAGTGGTTAAGTCCCCATTGTTCCAGGCGTTTTCTTGATTGGCTAAAATTTGTCGAATAGCTTGCTCGTCTTTGTTTTGAGCAAAGCATACAATACACATCAACAATGCGATTAAGGTGAAATATTTTTTCATGTTTTAATTTAAAATGATGAAATGGCTTATTTAGAACAAGCAGAATGTTAATTCTACCTTGAATTTAAGATAAATAAATAAAAACGAGCTAATTTAGCCCTATGACTTATCAAAACAATTTAAAAAAAGATCTACCACTAGCGCCCCTTTTAAAAGGGAAGCCCTATACCTTAAAAAAGAGAAAAAATACACCTGTAAGGCTTATCGCCAGTATCTTAAGTCAACAATTAAACACTAAAGTGGCTAAAATAATTTTTTTACGCTTTTTAGATTTATACCAAGGAGCAGAACCCAATATGCAGCAAGTAGTGGACACCCCTGCCGAAACCCTTCGAAGTATTGGTTTAAGTAATTCCAAAGTAAATTACGTGCACAATGTGGCTCATTTTTTTTTGGAACACAAAATTTCGGATAAGCAATTGTATTCGATGGAACCGGATGCGGTTATTGAATTATTGACGCAAATAAAAGGGGTAGGCACTTGGACCGTTGAAATGTTATTGATGTTTAGTTTGGGACATGAAAATGTTTTTGCAGTAGATGACTTAGGCATTCAACAAGCCATGATTAGGTTGTATAAAATAAAATACGAGACTAAAAAAGAATTAAAAATAAAAATGCTAAAAAAAGCAGCCAATTGGGCCCCTTACAAAACTTATGCTTGCTTGCATTTGTGGCAATGGAAAGACAATGGAGCCCTATAAGTACTTATACAGAATTTCGTGCTGCGTTGATTACCCCAAACATAGTTCTAGTCAATAACTTTTCATAAGAAGCCAATAAGCCAGTTTCTAAATGAGGCGTTTGTACTTTACACAAAGTGTATTGCTGTATGGTTAACAATGGAAGTACAATTCGGTCTCTTAATAAAATAGAATGCTTTCCCACCGTGTCTGCTTCCATTAAACTTTTAGCATTATTTAATTCTAAGTACAATTGTGTCGTTAATTTAAATTCCTCCTTTATGGTTTGCCAGATAGGACTGAATTTGGTGTCGGCTTCGATGTATTTAGTGATGGCAAAATTTGATTTAACCATACTCATCATACTATTGTCAATTAAAGTTCTAAAAAAGGAAATATTATTAAATAAAGATTGCACTTCATTCCATAATCCTTTTTCTTTGAGTACTTGCAACGCGGTCCCCACGCCGTAAAAGCCAGGTACATTTTGTTTTAACTGACTCCAACTTCCTACAAAAGGGATGGCCCTTAAATCGCTAAAGCTTAAAGTAGTACCAGTGCCTCTTTTAGCAGGACGACTGGCGATATTACTTTTGCTATAATAATTTAATGGACTAAATTTTTGTAAATAAGGCAAGAACAAAGGGTTTTCTTTAAGTTGCTGATAAGATGCGTAACTAATATTGCCCAATTCTTCTAATATAGTGCGGTCTGATGCTGATAATTGTAATTTAGCGTCAGCAAATAATTCATTGCTTACGCCGGCACTTAACAATTGCTCTAAATTATACTGGGCCGACTGTATGGTACCAAAATTAGAAGTAATGGTTTGTCCTTGTACTGTTAAATGGATTTCATCATTTTCAATCTGATTGCCCATGGACGCATAAAATTGATGTGTTTTACCACCGCCTCTGGAAGGAGGTCCGCCACGTCCATCGAAAAATTTAACTACAATATTATTTTTTCTTGAAATAGAAGTTAAAGTTTCTTTGGCTTTATAAATACTCCAGTTGGCTTGTAAGTAACCGCCATCTTTAGTGCCATCGCTAAAGCCTAACATGATAGGTTGTTGTTGATTCCTTTGGGCTAAATGCGCTGCATATAATGGATACTCATACAATACAGCCATAATTGCTTTTGAAGCAGTTAAGTCGTCAATGGTTTCAAAAAGTGGAACAATATCTACCGACTTTATATTTTCATCCCATCCACATAATCTAAACAAGGCGTACAACTCCATTACATTTACTTCGGATTGACAATTACTAATAACGTATCTGTGACAGCCCGCTTCTCCATTCATGGCTTGCACTTGTTGAATGGCATAAATACTTTCAAGGGTGTCCTTTGTAATGGTATCCGTAAAATCGCTTGGGTTTAAATGGTCTGATAGCTTACTTAACACTTCCAATTGGCCATTAGAATCTAAATTTTCATAATTAGCCGGAAGCAATGCTTTGCCAGTTTTAGTGAATAAGGTTTCATGAAGGCTCATGAGAACTGCATGGTGTATCCTGCTATCTTGTCGAATATCTAAAGAAGCGAAATGTGTTCCAAATAAATATACTTTATGTAAAAGACTTTCTAATCTAGAAAGATATAGGGAGTGATCTTCTTCAATAATTTTATGCTTAATGGCTTCTAGGCTAGCAATAATTTCAGCTGCAGCAATGGGGTGGCTTTCGTCAGGTCTAAATACATTTTCATATAATTTAGCTTCCAAACTATTCAATAATACATCAATACCTGAGAAAGTTAATTTTCTTTTTAATTTTCTGACGTCTCTGTAATAGCAAACAATAATGCTGCTTCTTAATGCTTTGGCCACATTTATGGTGGTGGCAGCATTTACAAATGGGTTGCCGTCTCTGTCGCCGCCTGGCCAAAAACCTAATTCAATAAAAGGGTTATTGCCTTTATAATTTTTATCAAATACTTCATTAATGATCCCACTATATATATTACCAATTGCATAATAAAAAACATTTTCCAAATACCACATTAAGTTTAAGGCTTCGTCAGCTGGGGTTGGTTGCTTTTTATTAAAAAATGGAGTGAGTCCTAATTGTTGAATGTATTGATTGATAGTGTCGAAATCATTTTTACCAATTGCCTCACCCATATCATGTATAATACCTAGTACATTGGCTGGATAAAATTGAGTAGGATGCGCTGTTAATACAATACGTACTTTAAATTTTTCTAGCTTGTTTTTTAAAGCCTGATTTTTCCCAGTAAAGGTGGCATCTCTAATTAATGTTTTTAAACTACCAGGACCCTCTGTATCATTTACAGAAGTGAATGCTGCATCTTCAATGGCATCGAAAAGAACTACTTGTCTTTCTATGTATTGAACATATTTAAATAAGTGGTCAATTTTTTCTTTTTCTGTTTCTACTTGTGTATGTCTTCTAAAAAAATAATCGATGATGTCATTAGGTGATTTTCCCTTTGCATAACCTTCTTCACATGTTTGTAATAATATGGGCAACAAAGCACCTACATTGGCTACGCCGGAATAAGGCAATGCTGCAAATAAACTATTATAGATAATGTATTTATCAGATACATTTTTTCTAAATTGTTGTGAATAGCTATGGGTGGAGGGTGTCATAATTTGCAGGGCAAAGGTACTACAAATTAATTTTGTAATTGTGAAAGCCTTGCCAGCATTGATTCCTAATGAATGTTTGTTTTAAACTATCGCATTAGATAACTGCGTTGGATGTTGAATATCGTGGTAAAAAGCAAAAGTCCATTGCTCTATAGCACCTTCTTGCCACCACTTTTGTCGGTATTCCATACATTTTTTACCATCCAGGTCATATTTAGCGACAAATTTAGACTTCATCTGTTGTAATTGAGGCGCTACATCTGCTCCAAAGAAAATGGTTTCACCATTTTCTTTTAGCCAAGCCACTTGATGGTATTGACTATGCCCCCCTGTTATTTGATAATGTAAAATATCATCAATAACACCTTTCTCCTCTGTCAACCATTGTACGCCACTAAAATTGGTAAGTGGTTCAATTTGGGCAAGTAAATTAAGGTCGCTACTTTTTTCCATCACTTCATCATATTCTCTTTTTTGAACGTAATATTTTGCATAGGGGAAACTGATATATCTTTCTTGATGGGTGGGATGAATATAGCTAATGGCCCCTGCATGATCTTTGTGTAAATGACTCAAAAAAACTTTGGTGACAGTGGAAGGGTTGATGCCCAAGGACATTAGGTTGGCATGTAATTGTAAAACACCTTCGTGATTGGTATAACCTAAGCCTGTATCTAATAAAATAATATCTTTTTCTGTAATAACTACAAAAGGCTGTACTTCTAGTAAAATACTCCCTTTTGGCCGGTGGTAAAATGCTTGATTACTACTATCAAATGGCACAAATACTTTGGTATGGTCTATCGAGAAACTGCCTTCGGATAAAGGATAAATACGCATGCTGCAAAAATAAGCATTAACGAAGCACCATTTGCCTATCGGCATCTAATCTTAATAAAATAAATAATAGTACCGTAAAAGTTAACAAGGAAGATCCGCCATAACTAATCAGTGGCAAAGGGATACCCACCACCGGAAACAAACCAATGGTCATACTGATATTAACTGCGATATGAAAAAAGAAGATACCCACTACGCTGTAGGCGTAGACTCTTGAAAAAGCACTTCTTTGCCTTTCTGCAATTCGAACGAGTCTAAATAAGAAAAATAAATACAAACCTAAAAATATAAAGGTACCTACAAAACCAAAAGCTTCTCCTAAGGAAGTAAATATAAAATCGGTATGTTGTTCAGGCACGTATTTACCTCTTGTTTGTGTTCCTTTTAAAAATCCCCTGCCCCAAAAACCACCAGAACCAATAGCTATTTTACTTTGTTTTACATTGTAATCATCTGGCTTTTTACTATGACGCTCTCCAGTGGAGGAAGCTGATTTTTTATTTTGAGAACAATCGTACTCTTTTCCTACCATGCTATAAATACGGGTACTTTGGTAACACTCAAATACATGGTTGAATATATATGGAACCGCAAATCGAACGGTACCAAAACAAATCCCCCAAATAGCTAGTACGATTAAAATTTTATTTTTATTCCTTTTAAATCTTTTAAGCATGGAGAAAATAAACAAACCAGCCAACACAGTTAATATAATTGCCAGTAGGCTAGGTTCAAGCAATAAGGTGGCAATGACCAATAGCGCAAAGGAAAGCAATATAACTAGTATCACTGGAGGAAGACCTTCTCGATACATGGCAAAGATAAAAGCGCTATACACCAAGGCTAATCCCATTTCATGCTGCATGATAGATAAGATAGCAGGCAAAGCAATGGCTGCACCTGCTATTAAATGTGACTTTAATTTTTTGAAATCGGTGTCTGGCTTGGAAATAAATTTCGCTAAAAATAAAGCGGTAAATATTTTACATAATTCAGCGGGCTGTAAATTAAAACCTCCTGCTATAGGAATCCAACTTTTAGAACCATTGATATTTTTTCCAAGTACAAAAGTGGCCAGCATGAGCAGTATGCCTGCCACATAAGATAAATTGGCTAGAGCGGTAAAAACTTTGCTATCCAATAGAAGTATAAAAATGGCAATGAAGGCGCAAAAAATAGAAAAATAAATTTGTTTGCTAAAGTTGGTTTTGGCAGTTAAAAATGAGTTACTCCAATTTAAATTAGGGTTGTATTCCACCATAAAAATACATAAGATGCCAATGACTACCATAATCAAATAGACCAGGATTACTGCTAAATCAGTTCCTTTTGAAAAGTTATTGTTATTCGTTGCTGCCATTTTATGGTGAATTCACTTTTTTCTTTTTTTGAATAGGAGTTATAGCACTCTCTTTATTGTTTTGTTTTGGATCCATGGGCGAGGCTGGGGGCGTATTTTTTTTAAAAGTATCCAATTGTAGTTGAAGGGGGGTTTGTTCTGAAATCATTTCCATATCCCAAATCTCAGAAAGTTCATCATTATTGTAATTGAGTGGAGTGAGCATTTCTGTTTTATTGTTTCTTATGTACCACTGTTTAATATTAGCCGGCATTAAATCCACATTGGCTAAGTAATCCATTTTTGTTTTACTTTCTTTAGTTAAAGTATCATTTAAATATTTTTCCATTAATAAGCCAGCAATTGGACCTGCCCAGGTGGCACCAAATCCAGCATTTTCTACTACGACGGCTACTGCAATTTTTGGATTGTCTTTAGGTGCAAAGCAAACAAACATAGAGTGATTTTTTCCATGAGGGTTTTGAGCGGTTCCGGTTTTTGCACAAAATTCATGACCAGGTACTTTAATAAATGAAGCAGTTCCGAAAACGGTAACCCCATGCATTCCTTCTTTTATAATATCGTAATATTCTTTTGGTATTTTAGTTACCTCTTGTTTGGTTCTATATTTTAATAGTAATTCTTTATCAAAATCGTCTTCTTCTTCTACACTATCAACAAAATGAGGAGTGTAATAATAACCATCATTGGCAATAAAGGCCATGGTATTAGCCAATTGTAATGGAGTGGCTGTCATTCTATCTTGTCCAATTCCTAAAGTAAGCATGAAACAACTATTCCAATATTTTGCACCACCAAAATCTTTATTGTATTGTGCAGTATCAGGTATGCTGGCTCTATTTTCACTAGGCAAATCAATACCTAATTTTCTTCCTAAGCCAAAGCTGTTCATATATTCTTTCCACTTTAAATAACCCAATTTTGCATTGTGGTATTTTGGATTGTCAATGGCCATTCTAAATACTTGTAAAAAATAAGAATTACAAGAATTGGCTAATGCTAGCTGTAAATTACCCGCATGTCCTGCATTGTGGTGTTCACATTTACGTGGGTCCCCGCATGAAGTATACAATCCAAAGCAATTGTATCCAAAACTAGGGGTAATTAAACCTTCATCTAATGCAATTAAAGCACCTAGTGGTTTAAAAGTGGAACCTGGAGGGTATTGTCCTTTAATCGCTCGATTGTAAATAGGGCGAGCAGTATCTGTGAGCAATCGACCAATAGTTTTTCGACGTTGATTGCCCGTTAATAAATTAGGGTTGTATCCCGGGCTAGAGGCCATAGCAATAATACTTCCAGATTTTGGGTTGATGGCCACCACACTTCCAATTTTATGTTGTAATAATTTTTCTGCCAATTGTTGTACTTCTACATCCATACTAGTATATAAATTCCTACCGGCAATGGCGGTGGTATCAAATTCACCTTTTTCAAATGGCCCTTGTATTTTTCCTTTGTTGTCTCTTAAGAATCTTTTAACACCTCTTTGACCCATTAATATAGACTCGTATTGTTTTTCCAATCCAGTCATACCTGCATAGTCGCCCATTTCATAACCATCTGCTTCATGTTTTTCCAGAAATTTCACATCCACTTCTGCTACATAACCCAAAACATGGGCTGCTGTGTTATAGGGGTAGTTTCTAATAGATCTTTCTGATAAAGAGAATCCGGGAAATCGATATAAGTTTTCTGTTATTTGCGCATATACTTCAGTAGAAAGAAAAGGTTCGAAAATACCTAATTTTACTCTTGAATTTTTTATAATCACTTCGATCATTCTTTTAGTATACTCCTCTTTGTCAATTTTTAGAATAGCGCAAAGTGTTGCTGTGTCTACGCCCTTTGCTTCATTGGGGATGACTACTAAATCATAACTAATAGTATTCTCCAATAATGCTCTTTTTTTTCTGTCAAAAATGATACCTCTATCAGGGTAAATAATTCTTCTAAAAATGGCATTATTGTTGGCTGCAAGTACATATTTAGAAGAAAAGATTTGCAAGCTAACCAATTGCAAAATGATAAATGTGAAGATAACTCCGATAATGATTTGAATAATACGACCTCGATTCGAATTGTACATGGTAATGAATTATCTTTTTATCTTTCTTCGGTTCATAGCAAGTTCTACTATAAAAATTAAAAGGATGCTTACTAAGGTAGTAACTATTACCTTTCCTAAGAAGTAGCCGAAATTTCCAAACTGCAGCCATTCTAATAAAACTAAATAAAAATGATGCAAGAAAGTAAGTGAGAATACATAAAACGCATAGGGTCCCCAACCCATGGAGCCAATGCTAGGCTCTCGATTAACTTCTTCTGATATTTCTTGGGCAAGTAATAAATTTAAAATGGTAGGTCTAAAGTAGCCAAGCAAAGTACAAGCTGCTGCATGTAATCCGGGTGTATTGGTGAATAAGTCTAAAGTATAGCCAGTAATAAAACCAAGCAGGGTTAATGTGATTCTTTTAGTTCCAAAAGGCAACCACAATAAAAATATAAAGTATAAGTAGGGGGTAATGAATTGATGCAACGGAGGCACTTCATTCAAAATAATTATTTGAATGGCTAAAAATAAAACAAACCTTGCTATATTCTTTATAAGGTTATTCATTTTTAGGCTCGTTTTTTTCTACATTTTTTTGATCTGCCATTCGTCGGTTTTCAACTAAATAAATGTATTCTAAATTATAAAAATTGGTAGTTGATTTTACATTCAAGGTCAAATAATTACTAGAAGGATCTTTGAGCACAGAAGTCACTTTGCCAATCATGAGCTGTGCTGGAAAATTGGAGGAATAGGGGCTGGTCAAAACAGAGTCTCCAATTTTTGGAGCTGCACTTTTTGAGATATTTTTTAAAATCAATACACTAGGATCCTCTCCATCCCATTCGATACTCCCGGCAATTTTATCTCTTTTTAACATGGCACTTACCTTGCTATTTCGATGCAGTAAGCTCATGATTTTACTATAATTGTCATTCACTTCCACCACTACGCCTACAATACTACCTTCGGGGCTAATGGCTGCCATGTCCTTTTTGACACCTTGTAAACTCCCTCTTTCAATAATGATGTAATTTTTTTGAAGCGTAAAAGTATTGCCAACCACTTTAGCGGGGTAGTAAAAAAACTTTCTAATTTTCTCAAGACTATCTTTTCTTAATACCAGCGTCCCTAATTTTTTACTAGTATCTATTGACACAAAATTTTGCCCCAATTGATTTCTAAGTGCTGCATTTTCTGCAATTAATTGTGCGTTGGTATTTCTTAAATTAAAAAAATAGGACCAGCCGTTGTATTTTTTATTGATATTGCCTGTGACTTGGTTACTCCATCCACCAAAAAAGGTTTCATAAGTTTTATTATAAGAAGACAACATGACCAATGATACAATTTGAAGTATCAAAAAAGATAGGAAAGTAAAATTTTGTCTTATAAACCCAATGATATTCTTCAATGGTTATCTCCTTTAAACAAGTTGATTTAATATTCTTTTATCTCATGATAAAAGGAAAACGCTGGTAATTCTTTAACGCAATACCTGTTCCGCGCACTACACTTTTAAGCGGATCTTCTGCAATGTGCACTGGCAACTTAATTTTTTGACTCAATCTTTTATCTAAGCCGCGTAACAATGCACCACCTCCTGTTAAGTACAAGCCCCTGCGATAAATATCTGCTGCTAATTCTGGAGGAGTAGTTTCTAAAGCCTTTAAAATAGCTTCTTCAATTTTAAATATGCTTTTATCTAAGGCTTCTGCGACCTCTTGATAAGTAACCATAATTTGTTTTGGAATACCAGTTACTAAGTCACGACCGTTGACTGGCATATCATCTGGAGGATTGTCTAAATCTTTTAAAGCAGCGCCCACATGTATTTTAATTTGTTCTGCAGTACGCTCACCAATTAATAAACTATGATAACGTCTTAATGCTTCCATGATGTCTGCTGTAAATTCATCTCCTGCAATACGAATACTTTGATCACAAACTATTCCTGCTAATGCAATAACGGTAATACCTGTTGTACCTCCTCCGATATCAATAATCATATTTCCAACGGGCTCTTCTACATCAATTCCAATTCCTAAAGCAGCAGCCATAGGTTCATGAATCATATATACTTCTTTGGCACCTGCTTGTTCTGCGCTATCGCGTACCGCTCTTTTTTCAACTTCGGTAATGGAGGAAGGAATACAAATTACCATTCTCCAACTTGGAGGAAATAATGGCTTCTTTGGGTAAATCATTTTCATCAACTCACGAATCATTAATTCTGCTGCATTAAAGTCGGCAATTACACCATCTTTTAATGGGCGAACTGTTTTAATACTTTCATGAGTTTTTTCATGCATCAACAAAGCTTTCTTACCTACGCCTAAAACTTCTTTCATATTATTTCTATTCAAAGCAATAATAGAAGGTTCGTTGACTACCACTTCGTCATTGTGAATGATAAGCGTGTTAGCCGTACCTAAGTCCATGGCAATCTCTTGAGTAAAAAAATTAAATAATCCCATTGTGCATCAGTATTTGAATAGTTCAGATTGAATGAAGCAAAATTCATCTAAAATCCTTACACTACAAAGCTTTTTACAAATGAATCAACAATTTTTTTTAAACATTTTAAGGAAACTCATAGCCAATATCTTTTCTAAAATACATTCCATCAAATTGGATATTGGACAAGGCCTTTTGTGCGTTAATTACCGCAGTTTTTAGGTTATTTCCTGAGGAAGTAATGGTTAAAACGCGCCCCCCTTTTGTAACAATTAAATTTTGATGAAAGCCTGTGCCAGCTTGAAATACATGAATTTCAGGCATGGCTGCTGCTAGCTCAATCCCGGTAATTGGGATGTTTTTTTGATAGCTACCTGGATACCCGCCACTTACTGCCATTACGGTAGCAAAAGAAGTATCATGGTATTGAATATTGACATCTTCTAAAGTGCCATTATCGGTAGCGGCCAATAAACTAACAAGATCGGTTTGTAAACGAGGTAGAATTACTTCTGTTTCAGGGTCACCCAAGCGGCAATTGTATTCAATAACATATGGTTCACCACCACAATTCATTAAACCAAAAAATACAAAGCCCTTATAAATAAGCCCTTCTTCTTGAATTCCTTTAATGGTGGGCGCAATAATGGTAGCCTCTACTTTTTGCATAAAAATGGCATCCATAAATGGCACCGGACTTACACATCCCATACCTCCTGTATTCAATCCAGTATCGCCTTCTCCAATTCTTTTATAATCTTTGGCATGACCAATAATTTGGTAATGATGGCCGTCCGTAAGTGCAAATACGCTTACCTCAATGCCTTCTAAAAATTGCTCTATGACTACTTTTGAGCTAGCTGCTCCAAATTGTTTGTTTTGTAACATTTCTTTAAAACTTGTGAGTGCTTCCTGGAGGGTAAAAGCAATGATGACCCCTTTTCCAGCCGCCAAACCGTCTGCTTTTAAGACAATGGGAAGCGAATGCTTGCTGATATAGGTGATACCCTCCTCGTAATTTTCAATGGTAAACTCGGCATAAGCAGCTGTTGGAATTTGATGCCTTTGCATAAAGTGTTTGCTAAAGGCTTTACT
>Ga0114966_10000225_pt1 | contig 53751 bp, 59 predicted proteins | sample M_130207_XF_Meta_FD_87029 | JGI IMG/M metagenome (GOLD analysis project Ga0114966, IMG submission 87029) | Freshwater microbial communities from Lake Montjoie, Canada to study carbon cycling - M_130207_XF_MetaG | ecosystem: Environmental > Aquatic > Freshwater > Lake | place: Lake Montjoie... | reverse complement strand
TCAACGCTTAATTTTAAATACCGCTTTCCCCCGAATTATGCTACCGATATCAGCTGTAGTAATTGCATTATTTAGATTTCTCCCAACATTATTGGTGTTTCTCATTATTCGAACGGTTTTGGGTGGCGCTTTTTTTTGGCAGATGCTTTGGGCAATTCCGATTTTATTCATTACTACTTTACTTTCACTTGGCTTAGCAATAACTATTTCTTGTATGAATGTTTACTTTCGTGATATAGCCAGTTTCTTGCCATACTTGACTAGAACGATTTTGTATCTCTCTCCAGTTCTTTACGAGTCATCTGCGTTGTCACCAAAAGTATTAAAAATTGAAATTCTCAATCCACTTTTCCCATTATTAGATAGCTGGTCTCAGGCGTTGGTGCATGGTCAAGCACCTCAAACATCGAGCATGTTGGTGGCGCTGGCATGGGCGGTCGCAATATTTGTGATTGGATCCTACATTTTCCTTTCAAGGGAGCGTGAATTTGCCGTCCGTCTCTAATGCGCACAAGACCAATGAGATAGCGGTTTCAGTCCGCGGTCTTGGGCTTACTTATACGACCTCAATTGAACGCAGACCAACTTTAAAGGCGCGCGCTAAATCTTTAGGCCGTGGAACCAAGCACACTCGCGTCATTCAAGCACTTGATAACGTAAACCTCGATGTTGAGTACGGCCATGTTTTAGGGGTTATTGGTTCAAATGGTGCCGGTAAATCATCGATGATGCGCGTGATTGCCGGAATAATTCCGCCGACACAAGGCCGTATCGAAGTCTTCGGCAGCGTCAGCACTTTGCTTGCATTAGGAGTGGGTTTTAATCCATCAATGTCAGGACGCGATAATGTATTTCTTGGTGGATTAGCTGCTGGAATGACCCGCGATCAGATCGAAGATAACTTCCAGGAGATTGCTGATTTCTCTGAGCTAGGCGATGCCATCGATGCTCCAATGCGTACGTATTCATCGGGGATGTTCTCTCGTTTAGCATTCTCGGTCGCCGCCACGGTGCGCCCAGATATTTTGATTGTTGATGAAGCTCTGAGTACGGGAGATGCAAAGTTTAAGGAAAAATCTCTCAACCGTATTAAAGAGCTCCGAAGTGATGATCGGGCGCTAATTATAGTTAGCCATGCGATGGGCACCTTGCGTGAGGTATGCAATGACGTGGCATGGCTCAATAAAGGTGTACTTGTTCAACGTGGCGAGCCCAATGCAACAATCGATGCCTATCAGGATTTCTTACAGGTTAAGAGGAGCGCAGCCTCTGATGAGGATGTTTAAGAAACTCGTCATATTTCTAGTCTTGTTGACTGCAACTCCGGCTCATGCAGTTGAAACTCCAGCAGCGTTTGTAGTTCATGGCTCTGGCTATGGCCACGGAGTTGGGATGTCTCAAATGGGAGCTCGCTCCATGGCACTTGCTGGTCAGACGGCTGAGCAAATTCTAAAATATTTCTATAAAGATGTTGACGTGGAATCACTGGACGATACCAAGATTGTGCGAGTCAATATCGGTCACTTACTAACAAGCACGAAGATCTCAACAATTACTGACGGTGCAGTTGTGCAGTTATTTACAGGCGACATTGGTGATCAAGTTGACGCCGTACCAATCGCAGTACTAACTGGGAAGCTATCACTGAATTTCTCGGTGTTAGGTGCGAACGTTGTACCGAGTGCGACGGTGGCTAAGAAAATATCTATCTTTTCAAAGAGCCGAAGTTTCACAATTCGTTGGAGTGGAACGAGATATCTAGATGGAATCGATACAGTGATTTCGGTTAACCACAGTGGAGCTACAAAGAAATTTCGCTATGGACAGCTGCAGGTTCGTACAGTTAAAGATAAAACGCTGGGTTATCGACTTGAACTTACCAATTCAATCCGCTTAGCAGATGAGTATTTATGGGGTATTAGTGAGATGCCTTCCTATTGGCCAACCGCTGCTCTTGAAGCTCAAGTGATTGCGTCGCGAACTTATGCGTTAAGTAAAGCAGGAAGATTTAGAGCTGCATGCGATTGCGATTTATATGGAGAAATCTCAGATCAAATGTTTTTAGGTTATGCAAAAGAGACCGAAATGAAATACGGAGTTATGTGGAAAAACGCAGTGACTGAAACTGCAGGTTTAGTAGTAACGCAAGCGGGCCTACCGATCACCGCCTACTTTTTCTCTTCATCAGGCGGAAAGACTGAGCTGGCAGCAAATGCATGGGGAAGTGCACGAGCATTTACGCACACTGTTGATGATCCTGGAAGTTTAGATACTGCATTAAATCCACGATTTGCATCGTGGGAGCGGACAGTAACTCAGGCTGTAGTTGCAGCAGAATTTGCCCTACCTGATGTAGTTACTCTGGAGATACTAACGAGAAATGAGAGTGGGACCGTTGGTTATATTCGTGCAACTTCGAGTTCTGGAGTCCAGTCAACGCTTCGGGGTGAGACATTTAGAAGTCGAACTAAGATTCCATCGGCTTACTTTGATTTAGTTGGCATGCAGAACTGAATTTAGTCCACCCCAACTGCCTGTGCGACTGACTACTTCGAGTGCTCCATCTAATGAGTTGCGACGAAATAAGAGATTATGAGCTCCAGAAATTGTAGCTGCTTTGACTATCTCCCCATCGGGTAGGCGTAGCTTTGACGCGGCAGTGATGTAGGCGCCGGATTCAATAACACAGTTATCTCCCAATGAAATTCCACAACCAGAGTTTGCGCCAAGTAAAGTTTTTTCTCCGATTGAAATTACTTCTTTACCGCCGCCACTAAGTGTGCCCATAATTGAAGCACCACCACCAATGTCGCTTCCATCACCAACTACAACTCCAGCCGATATTCGTCCCTCCACCATGGAGGTTCCTAAAGTGCCGGCATTAAAATTTACAAACCCTTCATGCATGACGGTCGTGCCAGCTGCAAGATGCGCACCCAATCGCACGCGATCGGCATCAGCGATGCGTACTCCGCTTGGAACTACATAATCAACCATTCGGGGGAACTTATCGATAGAAAAAACTGTGACATGGCCATATATGGCTTTAAGTCGGGCACGTGTGAGCTCGAAATCTTCAACCGCACATGGTCCTACCGAGGTCCATACAACATTGTTGAGCAGACCAAAGACGCCATCAAGGTTTGCACCATGAGGTTTTACTAAGCGATGTGAAAGTAGATGAAGTCGCAGATAAACATCTAACGCTGAAGTAGGTGCCTGCAAGATGTCGATCTCAATGCTTACAATTTCACGGCTTACTCCACGGGCCTCATCGTGACCGGCAAAGACTGTGAGTTCAACTGGTGCGCTCGGCGTAAGTGCTCCGAGAATAGGTGCAGGAAACCAGGCATCAAGGAGTTTTCCTCCAGACGTAGTAGTTACTGCGTGGCCAGATGCGATAGTGCTCATGAGCTAAGCCTAACCCCTATCCTTGCCAGCATGCGTATCGGTGTCTTTTGCTCATCCTCACCGACTATCGATCCCAAATATGTAGAGCTTGCCTACCAGCTTGGCGAAGGTATCGGAAGTAAATCCTGGGAACTCATTACAGGGGGCGGACATATTTCCATGATGGGCGCTGTATCACGAGGTGCACGAGCCGTGAACGGAAGAACAGTCGGAGTAATTCCGCAATCATTAGTTGATATTGAGTTTGCCGACCATGACAATGACGAACTCCATGTTGTTGAGACTATGGGTGAGCGTAAAGCGATGATTACCGATATCTCTGATGCGTTTATTACTTTGCCAGGCGGAGCAGGTACTCTCGAAGAGTTTTTTGAAATATGGGTTGGCCGCTACTTGAAGTTCCATAACAAGCCAGTTGTAATCCTAGATCCTTTTGGAATTTTCGACCCTCTTCACGAATTAGTTGTACATTTAGAAGTTGAGAAATTTATAAAACCTGGAATGCGCGAACTCATTACATGGACTACTACGGTTAGCGATGCACTTGCAGCATGTTCACATTAAGAAATAACCACATTGCAATATCTTTAACGGTAGATGCACCGATTGAGCAGGTTTGGGATCAACTGACAAGTTGGGAAAAGCAAAGTGAGTGGATGCTCCAGACACACGTTTGGATTGAATCAGGAATTACCCAAGGCGTCGGCACCAAAATAAGCGCTTTCACGGGATTAAGACGATTAGGAGTCTTAGACACAATGGAGGTAACGCTGTGGGAGCCTCCCAATATTTGCGATGTGATTCACACTGGAAAAATAATTAAAGGCACTGGAAGATTCCAGCTTCGAGAGTTATCGCCAACCGTGACAGCCTTTGATTGGTCGGAGGAAGTATGGGCTCCTCGAATCGTTTTTATTTTCATTAAACCCGCGATCTATCTAGGTGTACGAATTTCACTGGCTAGATTTGCTCGGACATTCCACTAGAGAGCCCTTGAGGCATAGGGCGTTGATTGCCCAGTAACCTTAGTACCATGAGCGAGTCGACTACCTTGGCCCAGGTACTCGCCTCCCTGCCCGAAGAAGAGCGAATAATTTTGACGCTTCACTATGTGAAATCAATGTCGGTATTTGAGATTGCCGCACTCTTATCCGTACCGGTCCGCTCCGTTGATGCCGTTATCGCCATAGGAAAGGCCAGGCTTAGCGCTATTTTGGGTATTTAAGCTGCCACCTAGGCTCATCAGGCGATTTCCCACCAATGCATCAAATACGAGATACTTGGAGCCTTGCAATTCCCGCCAGATAGTTAAACCCGATCGTAAAAGGAGTCTCCCCATGGCAGCCATGAAACCCCGTACAGGTGATGGTCCAATGGAGGTTACCAAGGAGGCTCGCTCACTGGTCATGCGAATCCCACTTGAGGGCGGTGGACGTTTAGTTGTTGAGCTCAACCCTGAGGAAGCAAACAACCTCAGCGCCGCACTTCATACCGCGGTCGCTTTAGTTAAGAAGTAAAGGCACCGCAGGCGATAGCCTTCAACGCATGTCTTCGACTCTTGCTAGCGCACCAATAAATCTAAGTTCAGCCATATCTGCCAATGCAATTGCATTGGCCTACGTTGGTGACGGTGAAGAGAGTTTTATTTTTCAGGGCCCAGGCACAATTATTCAAGAGATTGAAAAATACTTCGATTTAAATTTAGTAGACGAGCTCTCATTCTTTTCTCCTACAGGAAAACCTGGAGAGATATTTGAAATTCCAGTGAGTGCCCCTAACTGCGCAACTGAGCGGATTTATTTAGTATCAGTCGGTGACGCAAGCACGCAATCTTTTCGTGTCGCGGCAACGGCAATCGCACGTAAAGTTCGTGGAAAAAAAACTACTGTCTACTCTGCTTGCGCGGTTAAGAATAGCGATCTAGGTGCACATGCAATCTCGTTGACGATGGGTGCTTATCTGTGGAGTTTAAAGAGTGGAAAGCCGGCAGATACTCCAGCTTTCTTAGTAGCAAGTAATAATAAGGAGGTAATCGATGGTGCTTATATTCTTGCGCAGGCAGTTACGCGCGCTCGCAATCTGGTCCATACGCCTTCTAATATTAAGACTCCTCAGTGGATGGCTAGCCAAGCGCAAAGCCTCACCAAATCAACAAGGTTAAAGGTAAAGGTATTAAGTGGCAGAGAGCTACAGCAGTTTGGGGGCTTGCGCGCAGTTGGTAACTCTTCACCTAAGCCTGGACCACGTCTGATAGAGCTTTCCTACACGCCAAGGAGTCGCAAGAGTGCGCATGCCGAAATGCCGCATGTAGTTCTAGTTGGCAAAGGCATCACCTTCGATACAGGTGGAATCTCACTCAAACGCCCTTATGAATTAATGACTGCAATGAAATCTGACATGGCTGGAGCTGCAGCGATCTTTGCAACACTTACAGCGATAGAGGCTTTGCAACCTAATCTCCGAGTAACCGCTCTCATGATGTGTGCTGAAAATGCTATATCGGGTACTGCTCAGCGTCCAAGTGACGTCATCACTCATTACGGTGGGACGACAGTCGAGGTCATCAATACTGATGCCGAAGGGCGATTAGTTTTGGCTGATGGTCTGGCCTATGCCGACATTGAATTGAATCCAGATTATTTAATCGATATTGCAACGCTTACCGGGTCGGCCACATTAGGCCTAGGTCGCCAGTTTGCGGCAATGTATACACGAGATGACAAACTTGCGGCACAGTTTGAAAAGGCCGGTACAGAGTCTGGAGATCGAGTATGGAGAATGCCACTAATTGATGACTATAAAGATTCATTAGATAGTGATATTGCTGATTTCAATCATGATGCAAGCCATGCCAAATACTCTGCAGGTTCAGTAACTGCGGCGTTATTCCTTGAACACTTTGCAGGGCAACGACGGTGGCTACATTTAGATATTGCAGGCACTGGTCGTAGCGAAGTTGATGCAGGAGAAAATCCAAAAGGCGGCACGGGTTACGGTGTTCGATTACTAACACAATGGATAATGTCGCTGTGATGAGAATCGACCCGCATTCCTACGCCGAAAGTTTTATTAGAGAGGATCACTTCAAATCACAAGCACGTGCCCGTGGGATAGAGCTCGGCGCGATAGATGTAACACCTGGAGCAGGTGCATACCTTCGCCACTTGGCATTTACATTGTCTGCTCAATCAGTTGTTGAAGTAGGAACTGGCTCAGGGGTTGGATCTCTTTGGTTACTCGATGGAATGCTCACGAGCGGAACATTGACATCTATCGATGATGAGATGGAGCACACACGAATTGCAAGATTAGCTTTCAATGATGCCGACATCTCTCAAACACGTTATCGCCTTATCACTAACTCAGTCCTCGATGTCATCTCAAAGCTAACCGATCGTGCATATGACCTAGTTGTGCTTCGCCATAACCCTGAAGATTTAGCGTTTGTTATCGGTGAGGCTCATAGGATATTAAGAAGTGGTGGAGCGCTAGTTATCGATAACTTCTTTGGTGGATCTAAAGTCTGCGATCCGGCTCAAAGAGATCCAAAGACTGTTTCTCTCCGCGACGCTGGAAAAATCATTAAAAGTGACACAGAACATTGGGTAAGCACCTTGATTGCAACAGGTGATGGTTTGTTAGTTGCGACTAAGTTGTAGCAGAATAAATCCATGATATTTCCTCGAAATAAGAAGATAGAGATCGCGCCGGCTTGGTGGGAAACTCCACGCAGTAGAAAAAACTTCGGTACACATACTGTCTTAGTTGCACTCCTAGCCGGAAGCATCGGTGGTCTTTTGGGTTCAACTACAACAGGTGGAACTTTGTTTCAGCGTGCTAATTTAGTTTCTTCTACGAGTGTTATCGAAAGAGCACCGGATTCTGTAGCTGGAATTGCTGCTCGAGTTCTTCCTTCGGTGGTTTCAATCACAACACGGACAAGTGAAGGTGGCGGAACTGGATCTGGTTTTGTCATTGATAGCTCCGGATATATTTTGACTAACAATCATGTAATCACATCTGTTGCTCAATCTGGCGGTACTTTACGAGTCACACTCAATAACGGAGATGTCTACAACGCAACTATTATTGGGCGAGATGCCTCATATGACCTTGCAGTACTAAAGATAAGTGCTTCCAATTTAGTAGCTCTTCAGTTTGGTGATAGCGACAAAGTTGCAGTTGGAGATCCTGTTATTGCTATTGGGTCACCACTTGGATTAACTGGCACGGTAACTCTTGGAATCATTAGCGCTAAGGATCGCCCAGTAACGGCTGGTGAATCTGAGACTGAGAACTCATTTATTAACGCGCTTCAAACCGATGCAGCTATCAACCCAGGTAACTCCGGTGGACCGTTGGTTGATTCAACTGGGGCAGTAATCGGGATCAACTCAGCGATTGCATCCCTTGGCGCTACATCGCAAACTGGCTCTATTGGGCTAGGTTTTGCCATTCCCATCAACCAAGCCCGTAAAACTGCGGATCAGTTAATTAAAGATGGCAAGGCAACTTACCCAGTCCTAGGGGTCTCTTTAGATATGAACTTCACTGGTGTAGGTGCACTTGTTGCTCAATCTAGTTCAGGGGTTATGGCTGGCGGGCCAGCGCAAAAGGCTGGAGTTAAATCTGGTGACATTATTATTAAATTTGAAAATCGTGACATCTCTGCAGCCGAAGAGCTCATTGTCGCTGTGCGCTCGAAGAGCGTTGGAGATGTAGTAACCATTAAATATACGCGTGGAGCTAAAGAGTTCTCAGCCACGGTGACATTAATCGCTGCCAAAGACTAACTCCTCAGTTGCAGATAGGCTGAGCACATGTTCTTTGATATTGGTGCTGGTGAACTCATTGGCTTAGCGGTTTTAGCAATGATTTTAGTTGGTCCTGAGCGCCTTCCAAAGGTCGCGGTCGAAGCAGCTAAGCTGTTAAAAAAGCTTCGTAACTTGTCACAGCTTGCAACGGCCGAGTTAAAAGAGAATCTCGGACCTGGATTTGAAAATCTTCAACCGGCCGATCTTCATCCAAAAACATTTGTTAAGAAGCAGTTAGCCGATCTCATGGAGGATAAACCTGTGGCCAAGACGAGGCGCACTGAAGCGCGGATTGATCCAGAGATCATATGAGTTTAATTGACCAGATCACAGATGCACTAACAGCTGTTCAAGATCCTGAACTTCATAGATCTATTACAGATCTTGGAATGGTTGAAGATTTAAATGAGGATGATGGAAATGTTTCGATTGCCATTCTGCTAACGATCTCAGGTTGTCCCATGCAGGACCGTTTGCGCAGTGATATCACCAATGCGATTTCTGCAGTACCGGGTGTGAAAAGCGTGCAACTAACTTTTGGCGTGATGTCGCAGGACCAGCGCGATAACGTCAAGAAAATTATGCGCAATGGCCGCGAAAAGTTTATTCCCTTTGCACAACCTGACTCACTGACCCGAGTGATTGGAATCGCATCTGGCAAAGGCGGGGTCGGAAAGTCATCGGTCACCGTGAACCTCGCCGTTGCGGCGGCGCAGAGAGGTCTGCGCGTTGGAATCTTAGATGCCGATGTCTATGGCCACTCGATTCCACGGCTCATGGGCCTGATGGGTCAGCGTCCTACTGCGATCGATCAAATGTTTATTCCGCTTGAATCATTTGGAGTGAAGACGGTTTCGATGGAGATGTTTAAGCCAGAGCGCAGTGATGCCGTCGCATATCGAGGGCCACTACTGCATCGAGTTCTTGAACAGCTACTTTCTGATGCCTACTGGGGCGATTTAGATCTACTTCTTATCGATTTACCACCAGGAACGGGTGATTTAGCGATTTCACTTGGCCAGTTGATTCCTACATCGGAGATCTTGGTCGTCACAACACCACAAGTGGCCGCCGCTGAAGTCGCCGAGCGTGCAGGTCGAATTGCTCACCAGATTCATCAGCAAGTGATTGGCGTTGTTGAAAATATGTCTGAGCACGTTGATCCAGTAACTGGCGCAACCGTTTCGCTCTTTGGAAATGGCGGCGGAGAAGAGACAGCTAAACGTTTATCTCAATTAGTCGGGGGTGATGTTGCCCTCTTGGGAAAGATTCCATTTAGCGTTGATCTTCGCTTAGGGGGAGATGCGGGAGTGCCTGTCGTTATCTCTGATCCAGGTTCAGCAAGTGCAATAGTCCTTAATCAGATTGCAGATAAACTAATGAAGCGAAGTAAATCGTTATTAGGTGTCCGATTGGGGATTGCTACGTAGTTCGGCAATAACCTCTTTAGCCAAATCTGAAAGTTCTCCACGTACAAAATCACGAGTTGCTACCTCACCGAGTGAGATTCTTAACGCTGCGATTTCACGGGTTAAGTATTCGGCATCGGCAATACTTCGTTCATTTCGCGCGCGGTCTTCATTAAGTTGAATTCGATCGCGGTCGGCTTGTCGATTTTGAGCAAGCAAAATTAAAGGTGCCGCATATGATGCTTGTAATGAAAGAATTAAAGTCAAGAAGATAAATGGATAGTCGTCAAAGCGCAGATCTTGAGGTGCCGAGAAGTTCCACGCAACCCAACTAAATACAAAGATGGTCATATAAACCAAGAATCGTGCCGTGCCTAGAAAGCGAGCAAAGCGCTCTGAAAGGCGGCCAAAAGTTTCAGGATCATAGTTTGGTCGCAGAGAGCGTCGAGTTTCACGTGGTGTATCTAAACCGGAGCTACGCGCCATGATTAACCCTCCCTATATGTGACGGGTGATTTTTCGCGGTGATCATTGCGCCAGTTCTCTGGCAACAGGTGGTCGAGAACGTCATCGACAGTGATTGCACCTAACAAACGATCGTTGGCATCAAGAACCGGCAATGAAAGCATGTTATAGCTTGCTAAATGGGAAGAAACCTCATGGAGAGACGCATCTGGCTTCACGCCTCTGGAGTGTGTATCTACTATCGAACCTAATAAGGTAGAAGGTGGTTCGCGCAATAAACGTTGATAATGCACTGTACCTATGAAGCGTCCAGTAGGCGTTTCAAGTGGTTGTCGCGCAATAAAAATCTGTGATGCTAATGCTGGCGAAATCTCTTTTTGTCGCACCGCAGCTAATGCATCTGCAACTGAATAATCAGCACTCATAACAATTGGCTCTGTCGTCATCATTCCACCGGCGGAGTAGTCCTCATACGTCATTAAGCGAAGAACATCTTCGGCATCATCTGGCTCCATGAGTTCAAGCAACGCCTCTGCGCGCTCTTGTCCAATTTCACGTAATAAATCGGCGGCATCATCGGGATCCATCTCACCAAGCACATCGGCGGCGCGTTCGCCCTCAAGTTCAGCTAAGAGTGCAACACGATCATCTTCATCCATCTCCTCTAAAACATCGGCGAGACGATCATCTGCAAGCGCTCCGGCAACTTCAACTCGTCGCTTAGGTGGCAGGTCTTGAAGTACGGTCGCTAAATCCGCTGCCCGCAGGTTAGCCAATGTCAGAAGTAGATTTGCTACACCTTGATTCTGTTCGGTATGCGCAAATCCAACGACATCTTCCCAAGAAACCGTGGAAGTCGCGCCTTTGCGCCGAAGACCACGACCATGACGCATGATGTGTACACGCGTAATCAGCCAATCGCCTGTGTGATTTTGTTCCATCGCCATATCTTCAACAACAACAGGTTCATTGGATGCTACGAAGGTAATCGATCGATCTAACATGTCACCAAGGACCAAGACTTCACCCGGCCGCGTTTCATAACGACGCATGTTAAGAAGCCCAGTAATCACAACTGCGCCACTTTCTATCGATGTCACACGAGTAATTGGAACAAACACTCGACGACGCAGAGGAACTTCAACAACGAGGCCCAATATTCGTGGCGGAAGATTATTTGTCCGAAGGGTCGCCACAGCATCCCGCACCTTTCCTACTGGGTCACCATTGGGGTCAAAGACTGCGGTGCCTGCAAGACGGGCGAGAAATACTCGGTTCAGGAGATTTCCGCTCATGGGTTAAGGGTACCTTTCTCTCATGAGTAAGGGCGAACAATTGCAGAGCGGACAACACATCCGTGATAGCCACACGGCCATACCTGCACGCCCTGATTTGATTCGTCTTGGTCTGGGAATAATCGGAATTGGTACTTCTGGACCTCTTATCGCAATGAGCATGATGCCGATACCAACCTTAATTTTCTGGCGCAACTTAGGCGGATCCTTGCTGACACTACCTTTTGCACTTCGACACCAACGTGATCGCGATGGTGTCAGATGGTCGATAGTGGCTGGATTTACCTTGGCAGTTCACTTCATCTGTTTTTTCTTAGCAATGCGATGGACCACCGTTGCAGCAGGCACTGCCCTTGTTGCCTTGCAGCCCATTTTTGCTGCACTATTTGTAAAAATGAGTGGTGGTCATATTCCATCTAAAGCCTGGCTTGGGATGGCCGTAAGTTTTTCTGGGGTACTACTCATCTCCGGAGTCGATTTAAATATTTCTTTCAAATCCTTTCTTGGAGATCTTGCAGCATTAGTTTCAGCCGCTCTTGCTGCTCTATACATGATGGCTGGATCGAGAGCTCAGCGAACTTTAGAGACAACCACGTACACGACTATCTGTTATTTTGTATGTGCACTTACAGCGTTACCTATTGCGCTCTTATCGAGTTACTCACTCTTTAACTTCACTGCACGCGAGTGGTGGATCGTACTCGGCTTGATTCTTGGTGCACAAATTCTTGGTCACACAATGTTTAATGCCGCACTCAAACGTGTATCACCTGCGATCGTTTCACTTATTATCTTTTTTGAAGTTCCTGTAAGTTCACTTCTTGCGATTTGGTGGATGGGACAAAAACCTCCACTAGGAATTCTCCCAGGTATTGCTCTTATTTTGGCTGGCTGCATATTGGTAGTTACTCGCACACGTAGTAGCCAGGTAGAGGTCGCACCATGATTGATTTGCATACACATACAAATAAAAGTGATGGTACGGATAGTCCCCGCGAATTAGTAAATAAAGCTATCTCAATAGGGATGAAGGTTCTTGCAGTTACAGATCACGATACAACTGCGAGCTGGCAAGAAGCTATCGATTCTCTACGTGGAGAGATTTCACTAGCTTTAGGAAGTGAGATTTCCTGTCTGACTGATGAAGGGGTCAGTGTGCACATGTTGGGTCTGCTCTTTGATGGCGAAAATAGAGAGATGCAAATCATGCTTGAAGAAACCCGTGATGGTCGCTTACCCCGAATGCGAAAGATGATTGAGAAAATGCGTGCCGCAGGTATCGATATCACTATGAATGATGTCGAGGAGGCACGTCCAGTTGGTGCGGTTTTGGGGCGTCCACATTTAGCTGATGCCTTAGTCAATAAAGGAATCATTAAATCTCGCGATGAAGCATTTCAAGGAATGCTCAACAATGACTCAGTTTTCTATGTTTCTCATGCTGCGCCTACTCCGGTAGAAGCGGTTCGAATGATTCGTGGTGCTGGGGGAGTTGCAGTTATCGCACATCCTTTTGCATCACTTCGTGGTCAAATCTTGGATGCATCTCACTTCCAAGAGCTAGCCGATGCTGGTTTGCATGGGATTGAAGTTGATCACCGTGACCAAAATCCAGATGAGCGTGAAATGTTGCGTGTGATTGCAAGGGAGTTAGGCCTAGTGATAACTGGTGCAAGTGACTACCACGGTAACGGTAAACTCAACTCATTAGGTGAGTATCAAACCGCTCCTGATCAATGGGAAAAGTTAGAGTCACTGGCAAACCAGCGACGGGTGGTGCGAGCATGAAAGTCGTACAGATTAGTGCTCTTACTTTTGCAATCCAATCCTTTGTTACTCTCTTTGTGATTATGGACCCTCCAGGTGCAACGCCAATTTTTCTAGCCCTTGTTGCCCAGAAAACTCCTCAAGAGCGCAGGATTTTGGCGATAAAGGCGGCAGCGGTTTCATTCTCTGTCATTACGCTCTTTGCACTATTCGGGCGTTTTATTCTGAGTTACCTCAATATCTCGATGGCCGCGCTACAAGCTGCAGGCGCTTTACTCTTACTTCTCATCTCACTTGATTTATTAACTGGCGGCACAGGTAGTGGAAAATCTGAGAATAAGGATGCAAATATCGCTCTCGTCCCACTCGGAACTCCGCTACTTGCTGGCCCTGGTGCAATTGTTGCAACGATGATATTTGTTCAGAGCGCTAACACAACTTCCATGGTTATAGGATTAATAGCTGCAGTTGTCGGTGTCCACGTTGCAATTGCTGCAGTTTTAATGGCCTCAACTACGATTCTGAAGGTGATTAAAGAGGCAGGAGTTACTTTAGTTGCTCGTATTGCAGGTCTCTTGCTTGCGGCAATCGCTGTTCAGATGTTAGTAAATGCAATTCGAGTATTTGTTCTTGCTTAACTCTCTTTAAACTTCTTAGTTCGTACGCGCGTGCGCTCTACTTTTTCCTTAGGTTTTTCTTTAGGAGAAGCGGGCTTGTTGGATGCAATATCTCTGCGTGGTGTAGGCGCACTCTTACTTTCAACTCGCACTACAGGCTTGGCTTTAACCAATCTCCCAGTTGATCCTGTCGGAATATTGAGAACTTCAAATAGATGCGGTGATGATGAGTATGTCTCTTCAGGCTCTGCTAATCCAAGCTCCAAAACCTGATTAATCATCTTCCAACGCGCGAGTTCATCCCAATCAACAAATGTAACAGCGATTCCATCGGCACCTGCGCGTGCAGTTCGTCCAATTCGGTGGACGTAAGTCTTTTCGTCCTCGGGGCATTGAAAGTTAATAACATGAGTAATTCCTTCAATATCAATTCCACGTGCGGCTACATCGGTTGCAACTAAGACATCAGATTTACCCGCTTTGAAATCACGAAGAGCTTTTTCACGTGCACCTTGACCTAAATCACCATGAATAGTGTCGGCCCTAAATCCACGTTCAAGCAGATCATCTGCGGTCTTTTGACAGGTTCGCTTGGTGCGGCAGAAAACAATCGTTGGGCCACGCCCATCGGCCTGAAGGATTCGGGCCAGCATTTCAATCTTATCCATTGCATGTGCACGCAGAACATGTTGTTCAATTCGATTAACAACCGCACCTTCATCTTCACTATCTTGAGTACGGATATGAATCGGCTGATTCATAAAACGTCGCGCTAGAGCAATGATGTCTCCAGGCATAGTTGCTGAAAAAAGCATCGTTTGTCGTCTATTCGGAGTATTCGCCAAAATCTTTTCAACATCGGGCAAGAAGCCAAGATCTAGCATCTCATCGGCTTCATCTAATACAAGGCGCGAGACTTCTTTTAACTTTAATTGACCTTGTCGGGATAGATCCAAGAGGCGTCCTGGTGTTCCAACAACGATTTCAATACCAGCTTGCAGCGCCTCGATTTGCGGTTCGAAGGCACGGCCACCATAAACGGCTAATGTGCGAATTCCCCGGTTACTTGCAAGCTCTTCAATATCTTTCGTGACTTGGGTGCATAGTTCACGTGTTGGAACAACAATCAAGACTTGTGGCATTCCCTTTGTTGGAAAATCTACCCACTCTGAATCATTAGGTGCAATAACACGTTCGATAACCGGAATTCCGAAAGCGAGAGTTTTTCCTGTGCCAGTCTTTGCTTGTCCGATGACATCACCATCACCAAGTGCAATTGGCAGAACCATCTCTTGAATAGCAAACGGTGCGGTAAAACCATGGGCATGCAGCGCCTCAATAGTTTCTGGGCGAAGTGGTAGTTGCGCGAAAGTCAGTGACACGTTATGCAGCACCGAAGCCGACGCGACGCGATGCAGATTCGCCAACTTCAACGAATCCAATCTTGTCTGCCGGAACGATAATTTCATGGCCGCGCACGTCGCTCAGCATGAGTGGCTTACCAGTTGCAAGCGCCTCAGATACTGCACGCTGAACTTCGGCCGTGCTCATTGCGCTCTCAAATACCAGATCACTAGCAACGCGAGTAACAGCGATGCGGACCTCTGATTTTATAGCGACTTCATTTTTCTTAACACTCATAGGCTTAATCCTATCGGCCTTTAATTGCGAGGAAAACCAGAAATACCTCTCCACATGAGGTTATTAACAAGCTCTACCGCTTGATCGCGAGTCAACTTGCTGTCGCGATCTAACCAATGGCGAGCTGTGACTTGGGCATATCCAATCATTCCGACGCCGAGCAGCATAGATGCTTCTTTTGGAAGTCCAGTATCGATTGAAATCACTGCACTAGCTGCCGCCGCACAGTCATAAGTCATACGATTGAGACGCTCGCGCACTGAAGGTTCAACACTCATGTCGCTTTCAAATAACAATCTAAATGCTTCACCCTCCTTTTCAATAAAGGCAAAGTAGGCATCAACTGTTGCATGGACGCGATTTGCATTATCCGGTGTTGAAGCGATGGCTTTCTGAATTTCAAATACGAGTGAATCAATATGTAAATCAAGAACTGCCAAATAGAGGTCTAGCTTGGATGGAAAGTGTTGATACAACACTGGCTTACTAACATTGGCACGATCGGCAATTTCATCCATCGCCGCTGAGTGGTATCCGGCAACCGTAAAAACCTCAAGGGCTGCCGACAGTAAGAGCGCTCGACGCTCATCACGTGGCAAGCGCGCTTTATTCGAAGTATCTGCAGTAGTCATTGGCGCAATCGTAGAGGGCTTTACAGGTTTTATGCTATTACTTGCCACCCGAATAAGTAGCACCCATGGAGCTACTACGGCAGAATGAGGCCGAGATGAATATTCCGCCGCTTGTGAACGCCGCGCTTGGACTGAGTGCTGATGATTTGCGTCGCTATAGCCGACACCTTGTGATTCCACAGATTTCAATTGAGGGGCAAGAGCGGTTAAAAAGCGCCAAGGTTGTGTGTATTGGCGCTGGTGGTTTGGGATCACCAATCTTAATGTACTTAGCCGGTGCTGGAGTTGGAACACTTGGAATTGTTGAGTATGACACGGTCGATGAATCAAATCTGCAGCGGCAAATAATTTACGGTCAAAGCGATATCGGAAAAAGCAAGGCAGAGATAGCGACATTACGAATCGCGGAGATTAACCCTTTGATAAAAGTGATTACCCATAACGTGAAGTTGGATAATTTAAATGTAATGGAGATATTCAAAGAGTATGACTTGATAATTGATGGCACTGATAATTTTGCTACACGTTATTTAATAAACGATGCATGTGTTCTGTTGAGCAAGCCTTATATTTGGGGTTCAGTTCTTAGATTTGATGGGCAGGTGAGTGTTTTCTGGTCGCAATATGGCCCTTGCTATCGCTGTTTACACCCTGAGCCATCAATGGATGCTCGGAACTGCGCCGAGGCTGGAGTACTGGGAGTTCTATGTGCATCGATTGGTTCTATTCAGGCGACTGAGGCAATCAAACTAATTACTGGCATCGGCGAGCCGCTTATCGGCTCGCTCATTGTGTATGACGCTCTGGCAATGAGTTTTCGCTCACTCAATTTGTCCAAAGATCCAGAGTGTGTTGTATGTGGTGAAAATCCAACCCTAGTAACACTCCTAGAGGATTACGAAGATTTGCTTTCACCAATAAGGTCGAGTGAGATTTCAGCAATTGAACTTAAATCAAAGTACGACAAGGGCGAAGATTTTTTCTTGGTCGATGTGCGCGAGCCACATGAGTATGAAATTGTTCACATACCAGGTGGTCAGTTAATACCTATCGCTGGTTTTCTCGATGGCAGTGCACTTGCAAGTATGCCAAGAGATAGAGAGATAATTCTCTACTGCCGATCTGGAGTGCGATCAGCTAATGCGCTAGCGATATTGAATGACGCTGGCTTTAATCGGTCGGCGCATGTAACTGGAGGCGTACTTGCCTGGGCTAAGCACGTCGATCCAACATGTACGGTGTACTAATGAAAGATTCATATGCGGGATATCGAATTCTCTTAGTTCATGCGCACCCAGATGATGAGACTATAAACAACGGGGCGACAATGGCGCTCTATGCCGCCCGAGGTGCCCACGTCACATTAGTCACATGCACGCGTGGCGAAGAAGGTGAAGTCCTTGTCCCTGACCTTTCGCACCTAGCAAGTACGCACAGTGATTCACTCGGTGCTCATCGCGAAGTTGAACTCGCAAATGCTATGCGCGCACTCGGTATAGCAGACCATCGATTCTTAGGGAGCTTTCGCGATAGCGGCATGATGGGATCCGAGACTAATAATCGGACTGATGTTTTTTGGCAGGCTGATCTTGATTCGGCTGCAAAACTTCTTGTTGCTATTATTGAAGAGGTTCAACCACACATCTTGATTACTTATGACGAGATAGGTGGCTATGGTCACCCTGATCACATCAAAGCTCACTTAGTTGCAATGCGTGCCAGTGAGCTTTCACAGTGGCAGATACAAAAGATTTATTGGAACACCATACCAAAGTCTGTAATTGCAGCTGGAATGGAGGCGATGAAGGAGGTTGGCTCTGATTTTTTTGGAACTGATGACATAAATGAGATTCCATTTGCCAAGGATGATTCCTTCGTTACAACCTTGATTGATGCAAATGAATTTGTCGATGCAAAAATGGAGGCGATGAAGGCACATTCGACTCAGATTGCACTCGATGGGCCATTCTTTGCGCTCTCGAATAACCTAGGTCTGCAGATTTGGGGACATGAGTACTACACGCTGGTTCGCGGTGAAAAAGCTCAACCTTTTGATAACAGTGGCCGCGAAAGTGATTTAACATCGGGAATAGTTATTTAATGCGACTTCTTTACTCAGTTTTCATGGGGGCAACTCTCGGATTGGGTTCGGTGTTTTTGCATTCATCCTTGCCACCATTTGGCTTAATTCTGAGTCTTTGTGCGACGTGTGCTGGAATTTGGAGTATTGGCCGTCTTTGGGGAGGCAGGAGTCTAAGAACTCTTGCAAGTTTTGTCTGGTTAGCGGTTGTACTGCGTGCAGGTTTTCCTGGAGTCAGCAATGAGTATTTAATCGAAGGAAGCGCGATAGGTATTTCGCTCATCAACGCTGGTTTTCTAGTTTTAGTTCTATCCGTATTAGTTCCGGCTTAACGCCAACTCCACTCTTGTCCAGACGCCCCATCTTTAATTTCCAAGCCAGAATTCTCCAAAGCTAAACGTAACGCGTCGCTATCACTCCATCGTTTTTCACCGCGTGCAACAAGGCGTGCATCCAGCAGAGCTTGTTGGTCTTTCGAGAGCTCTCTTACTTTAATCGGTCGAGTTAAATCCAACCCCAAAACTTTATCGGCGTAGATGAATATCGCGCGCTTCTCGAAATCAGAAAACTCATTGCTCTTTTCAACTAGACGAAGGCGTTGAAGCGCACGGGGTGTGTCGAGGTCATGTTCAATTGCCTCAAGGAAAATGGAATCAACTTTAACTTCAGATGAATCACCCCAAGTTCCCATCTTTCTTCGCCACTTACTTATTTGTGAATCTGCAATCTCTAATGCCGACCATGTTAAATCCATCTGCGCGCGAAAACGATTTTCGAGAAAACATAGACGTGAGGAGAGCGGATCAAACCCCCGATTAATTACATCTGAAAGCAGAACTACATTTCCGGAACTTTTGGACATCTTGCGGCCCTCAAATAAAAGGTGTTCACCATGTACCCATAAATCAACGGTTTCAGCGCCGATAGCGGCGTTAGATTGTGCGCGCTCATTTTCATGATGTGGAAAGCGCAGATCGATTCCACCGACATGTACATTTACATGGCTATCTAATAAGTCCATCGACATTGCCGAACATTCGATATGCCATCCAGGAAAGCCCCATCCCCAAGGCGAATCCCAGATCATCTCGGTACGTTCTCCAGCTATTTTCCACAGTGCCCAGTCAGCGTGGAAACGTTTTCCACTTTCATCGCTGTACTCATAGCGATGACCGGGCTTGAGAGCTTCAAGACGGTTGCCGCTGATTGCTCCATAACTGGCAAAAGCTTTCGCATCAAAATATACAGAGCCATCACTACCCACATAGGCAAAGCCTTTGTTGATAAGTTCAGTGACCATAGAGAGCATTAAATCAATCGATTCACTGGCTCTAGGATATCTATCTGCAATCTTGACATTTAGAAGTGCTAGATCATTGTGAAACTTAGCCTCGTATGTGCGAGCAATTTCGAAAGGATCTTTATTTTCGGCGGTAGCTTGGGCTAATAATTTATCCTCACCAATCACGTCTACCGACATATGTCCAACATCGGTAATATTTTGGATAAGTTCGACAGTTCCACTGGTGATTTCGATTGCTCGGCGTATGAGATCTGAGAGTACAAAAGTTCGTAGATTGCCAAGGTGGGCATCACGATAAACGGTAGGGCCGCAGCAATATAATGTTGTCACTCCATTCTGTGATAGAACGAACTTGACTGTGCGGCTGAGGGTGTCGTATATGGAGAGTGTCATCCCTTGGCGATTACCTCTCGCCAGATAAAAATCTCATCGTGAGAGAACTCGATCAGCCTGCCGTGCCGGTTGCGAAGTGTGTGCGTACTCTCCAAAATCCCAACAATATCTCGAAAGCCCCCATCGGGATCGTGGAGGCGAATCGTGAGGCGTTTACCAATAAGGGCTTCAAATCTCCCATGGAGCTCAGTTGCCATGGCACAACGATAAACCTTTACTTCAATATCGCGAGCGCTAGGCATATGCGATTAGAATCAGCCAGTCCACAAAATTGAAATCTGGAGGCAATACCGTGACGTACATAATCGCAGAGCCATGTGTCGATGTAAAAGATAAATCCTGCATCGAAGAGTGCCCGGTGGACTGTATCTATGAAGGCTCACGGATGCTCTATATCCAGCCTGATGAGTGCGTGGACTGTGGTGCATGTGAACCAGTCTGTCCAGTTGAGGCTATTTACTATGAAGATGATGTTCCACCACAATGGAAGGACTCCTTGACAATAAATACCGAGTTCTTCATTCAAATTGGATCTCCTGGCGGCGCAGCAAAGATGGGTCCCACAAATACAGACCATGCACAAATAGCGGCGCTACCACTAAAGAGCGAGTAAGTTTTTTTGCGCGAACAACTCCCAGATTTTCCTTGGGATGCACTTGCGCCTTTCGGTGACATTGCGCGAAGGCATGCCGGAGGAATCATCGACTTATCGCAGGGAACTCCCGTTGATCCAACCCCTGATTTTATTCAAAAGGTTTTTCGCGAAGCTTCGAACTCGCCAAGTTATCCTGTAACAACTGGCACGCCAGAGCTACGGGCAGCGATAAGAAAATGGGCGATAGAACGGTTGCACGCAAGTGGTGATTTTGATGTTTTACCTGTAATCGGCTCAAAAGAGTTAGTTGCATGGCTACCAACGATTCTAGAGTCCAATAAAGTTTTGATTCCAGAGATTGCATATCCGACGTATCACGTTGGTGCAGTAATTGCGCAAGCACAATCAATTCCAGTTCACATCGATGCACATCAGTGGCCAGTTGCTGACTTGGCCTGGCTTAATTCACCATCTAATCCAACGGGTCGAGTTCATAACGCCAATGAGCTCAGAGCAGCAATTGCCTGGGCACGTACAAATAATTCAATTCTAGTTTCGGATGAGTGTTATCTCGAGTTTGATCACAGTGCAACATCCCTTTCAGTTCTATCGCAGAGCGATGGAGATAATAGAAACATTTTGGCAGTGCACTCTCTATCAAAGCGCTCATCCATGGCGGGTTACCGTGCAGCTTTTATGGTTGGTGATGGCGGACTCATTGCCAAAATTCTTGATCTTCGCAAGCACGCAGGAATGATGGTGCCACTGCCAGTTCAAAAGGCGATGACTGCAGCACTCAGCGATGATGTTCACGTGGCCGAACAACGTGCTCGCTACAACTTTCGACGTGAAGCGATACGCCCCGCACTCGAAGCTGTTGGATTTCGAATCGAGTTCAGTAACTCTGGTTTATATCTGTGGTGTACGCGTGATGAGGATGCTTGGACAAGTGTTGAGTGGTTAGCCCACCGTGGAATATTGGCCACTCCAGGCAGTTTCTATGGCGCTGCAGGTTCGCGTTATATTCGCATCGCACTGACTGCTACCGATGCTCACATTAATGACGCAGTTCAACGATTGCGGGCATAAAGTGGCCGTTGGGATTTTACTAGTTGGCGGCTTCGGCACTCGCTTGATGCCATTAACAAAACACACACCAAAACCAATGCTTCCTATTGCTGGGCTGCCCGTTACCGAACATCAATTAGCGATGGCCCGTAAAGCAGGTATTACAACAGTTGTACTTGCGACTTCCTATTTATCAGAGCTCTTTACGCCCTATTTTGGTACTGGTTCACAATGGGGGATGGAGTTGCTCTACGCAATTGAGGAGCAGCCATTAGGCACCGGTGGAGCAATTGCGAATGCAGCTCAGCTCCTAAACACCGACGAGTCAATAGTAGTTTTCAATGGAGATGTTTTGAGTTCGCATAACTTAGCTGAACAAATTCGCCAACATGAAGCTCATGGAGCAGATTTAACTCTGCACTTAACTTCTGTCGAGGATGCGCGAGCATATGGATGTGTACCGATTGATAACCAGGGCAGGGTGACAGCTTTTTTAGAGAAAATGGAAAATCCAATTACGAATACAATTAACGCTGGGTGCTATGTGTTCAATCCAAAAGTCATACAATCAATCCCACTGCAAACAGTGATAAGTGTTGAACGTGAAACTTTTCCGGGACTGATTAATGCAGGTGCTAAGGTCTTTGGATTTATAGATAACTCGTATTGGCTCGATATCGGCACACCGAATGCTTTATTGAAGGGTTCGCGTGATTTAGTAACTGGCATCGCTGATGCATCCGCACTTGAAATGGCAGATGTTGCACGCCATGATTCTCAATCATTAATAATGAAAACAGCGACGGTAGATGCCACTGCCATTATCGATGAGGGATCATGCATTGGCGCAGGAGCAGTCATTGGAGCGGGGGCACATATCTCTGGCTCTATCATCGATGCTGGTGCTTATGTCGAAGAATCTGCAAGGGTCGTCCACTCATTCATCGCATCGAATGCTCGGGTGGGTCAAAAAGCACAGATATCCGCCTCATTTGTCACAATCGATGAGATTCTCACCATTCCGGCTTAAATTCCTTGCATTGAAGGCATTTCACCACTCATTTAACTTGACATATTCGACTTACACGCGTGTAATTCACTATTAAGAACGTCTTATCCATGAGGGACGAGACACAAAGCTATGAAGGAGAATCGGTATGCCGATCCGACCTGAAGCCACACACTCTGCGATCCCCACGACAGGCCCAAAAATAACCCTTGCAAGTGGGGAGAATTTTGAACTCTCATGGCAGGAGCGCTCACTCTGCGCTCAAACTGATCCAGAGGCGTTCTTTCCTGAAAAGGGGGGATCTACTCGTGAAGCAAAGCGCGTCTGTCTCTCTTGTGATGTTCGTTCTGAGTGCTTGGAATACGCGCTCGCACATGATGAGCGTTTTGGAATTTGGGGCGGCCTATCCGAGCGCGAACGCCGTCGCTTAAAGCGTCGCACTGCGTAAGTTCGCAGCCTTTCAAGGGTTAGAGCTATGGCTGCACAAGCGGCATTAGATAGACATCGCGTTATCGCGATTATCGTCACACACGATGGGCAGAAGTGGCTTCCCGAAACTGTCGCGGCCGTTACATCACAAACCCGACCAATTGACGGTGTTGTTGCCGTTGACACAGGATCTCTAGATGCGACTCTGAAATTATTGAAATCTGCTCGCATCCCAACATTGCGTGCCGATCGTGAATGTGGTTTTGGTGAAGCCGTTTCAATTGGTGCAGAATCAATTAGTCGTGAATCTGAATCGAGTACGGAGTGGCTGTGGTTAATTCATGATGACTCTGCACCAGCGCCAACTGCACTCGAGTATTTATTAGCGGCGATTGAAGACCGGCCGCAAGTTGCAATGGTCGGCCCGAAGCTTCTTGGTTGGCACAATCGAACGCACTTGCTTGAAGCAGGAATAAGTATCGCTGGAAATGGGGCGCGCTGGACTGGACTTGAGCCGCTCGAATACGATCAAGGCCAACACGATGGAGTACATGATGTGCTCTCAGTGAGCACAGCAGGAGCGTTAATTCGACGAGATATCTTCGACGAGATTGGTGGCTTTGATAAGAACTTATTACTGTTTCGCGATGATGTAGATTTCGGTTGGCGCGCACGAGTTGCAGGTTATTCAATTATCGCGGCAACATCTTCAGTTGTTTATCATGCTCAGGCATCGGCAAGTGAACGTCGAGACATTGATGTTAAAGGTGCATTTCTGCGAAGGCCGCTCTTGCTTGATCGTCGAAATGCAGCGTATGTGCTCCTTGCAAACTCAAGTTGGTGGTTGATTCCGTGGCTCTCTTTTCAACTCCTTGGTTCGGCAATGCTGCGAGCGCTCGGATATTTATTAGCAAAACTTCCTGGCTATGCAAGTGACGAGTTACTTGCTGTTGCAACAATAATTATTAAACCAGGGATAGTTATTAGAGCACGAAAAGATCGCAAAGCCCACCGGTTTGTTTCTTCAAGGGTGGTAGCGCCATATATACCGCCAAGATGGTCACAGTTACGCCTTGCATCCTCAGGTTTTATTGATCGACTTCGCTCGCGCCTACTTCCAGAAAATAGCAACTCCTCAACATCCATTCTTGATTCAATCGAAGATGAGGACTTACTCGTGCCTACTAAGGGCGTTCGCTGGCTACATATATTTCGTAAACCAGAAGTTGCAGCCTTTATTCTCTTGGCGATAGTGACCTTAATCGCTTCAAGAATGAGGCTTGGGTCATTAATCGGGGGAGCATTGCCAGCATCTCCCAGTGGGGCACGTGATTTATGGGGCAGCTACTTTGAATCCTGGCATCAAGTGGGAATGGGCAGTTCGCAAGCTTCCCCACCTTGGATCGCAGTTTTAGCACTCTTCTCAGCCTTGCTCTTTGGGAAAACGCCACTACTTATCACGCTGTTCTTCTTGCTAGCACCCATTGCAATGATGGCATCAATACTTCGGCTGTTCAGGAAGTTAACTCAGAATATCTGGATTAGTGTGCCAGCAAGTTTTATCTATGCAATCTCTCCAGTAGCGATCGCTTCGATTAACTCTGGCCGATTGGCCACCGTTGTCATACTTATTATTGCTCCACAGATTCCGATTCTTCTTATAAACTGGAAAAGAATTGAACTTTATAGTTGGCGCAAAGTATTTGTATTTAGCCTTATCTTCGGATTTCTCTATGCTTTCACATTAGTTGCCTCGATTATCTGCTTAATAGTTGTCGCTTTTGCGCTCGTTGCTGATTATCAGGATTACTCGCTAGGTTTGCAGAAGGTTATTTTCATAGAGCGTTTGAAAAAACGAATAACACTTCTCGTAGCACCATTCTTTCTCACTGCCCCCTATTCTTTTGAAGCGCTGATCTCTCCATCCAAGTTCTTAAGCGAACCAGGAATCTCGCTACCTGGAGGCGCTTCACACCTGGTCATTCTAGGAAATCCCGGTGGACCTGGCTCACTGCCGTGGTGGTTAATGAGCCCGTTAATCCTCATCTTGATAGTCGCTCTCTTTACATCAAGTGGCGCAAAAACAATTGCTTTATACGGAATATATTTCTTATCAGCAGCAGTGATATTTTCAACATTTTCGATTGCAACGCATGGGGATTCTGCAGGTACAAGAGTCTGGGTCGGGACTTTTTTAGTTGGGGCAACAGTTGCGGCTAGTGCAGCTGGAGTTGTAATTCTCGATCGAATACGTGCAATGTTGGTCTCAACGAATATTCACTTTCGTCACATATTGGCTGCACTCCTGCTGCTTGTCACTGCGGTGTACTCAATCACCGCATTAGGGTGGTCGATTACTGCCGGAGCGACATCTCCGGTTCAAAGTAGCAGAGATACCGTAATGCCAGCATTCCTCAGCGCAGAAAAGGATACGAAAACTCTTGTGCTGCGTGAGATTGGCAGTGTTGACGCAAAGAGTATTCAATTCTATATTTCACGCGGCAAAGATATTGCACTAGGCGAGCCTGATGTCGCACCACAACAAATAGATGAGATTGCAGTTGCTGCGCAATCAATGATAGATGGCTCTGGAATATCTAGCAGTAAGGTTTTTGCAGATTTTGGAATTAAGTATGTATTTGTAAAATTCCCCTTTGATGTAGACATTATCCGCACCATTGATAGTTTTGGTGGTTTCACCCGTGCATCGGCGACAGCAACTGGTGTTGTGTGGCGCGTAGCAGGGGTTACTGGTCGTCTGGTTCTAGTTGGTGCAGATGGGGGCGAAACACTTCTCGATACTGGCGAAATTGGAGCGAGAACGAATCTCTCACACTCTGGAAGAATTTTGCTAACTGAGAGTTTTGATCGTTCGTGGCAAATACTTGAAAATGGTTATCGACTTGAGAGGCTTAAGAACGAAAACAATCTCCCTTTATTTATCGCAACAGAGACTGGCGAGATTTCACTCTTACACGACGGCACCATTCGAAGGGCCTGGCTATCATTTGAAATCATTGCCTGGATTCTAGTTATTGTGTTTGCAACACCAGCTGGACGCAGAAAACGTGAAATCTCTGAGGAGGAACTGGCATGAAACGCGCCATTTCCGCCCTAATTGTCCTGGTACTCTCTTTCATATTCGCAACTTTCCTTTCTGATACGACAAGTAGCTCTGTATTTTCAGAGACATACCCTGCAGTGGTGTGTCCACCAACTTTAGCCGGACTGTCTTCACAGATTTCTGTTTCATCATCTAAGACTCAGTATCAGAGGCTTGAAAATCGAAGCACAAAGACGGTGCCATTTAATACACTTCGATTTGCGGTTTCGAAAGACTCACTTGTCGTTTCTGCACTTGGAGTGACTCCAGTTGTATGGCAAAGCCGCGCAGGTAGTTGGGCGGGCGGCACAATTTGTTCTGGACCAATAACTTCTCAATGGTTTGTCGGTGGAAGTTCAGATGTAACAACTCGTGGGCGCCTAATAATCATTAATAGTGGGCTAAGTGATGCCACTGTTGATGTACAGGCTTTCTCTGAAAATGGTGCTCAACCAATTACATCTTTAAATATTAAGGCCAAGAGCTTTACAGCTGTACCTCTAGATTCATTAGCAACCGGAGATAAAGCATTAACTGTTCATGTACTGGCACGGGCGGGGCGTATAAATGCTTTTATGATCGACGAACTTGGTTCAGGGCTGAGGGCGCTAGGTGGAGACTTTGTTAATCCCATCTCATCGCCAGCAACTACTTTAGTTATTCCAGCGATTCCAAATCAACTGCCTAAAAAAGGAGAAAAAGCCTCCGGTTCGCACACTCTCCGAATTCTGGCACCAGGAGAGGCTGATGCAAACTTTACTCTTGAACTCTTGTCGGCCGATGGAAACTTTGTTCCTGTCGGTTTTAATTCTCGAAAGATTGTGGCGGGCGAAGTTACCGAGTTAACAATCTCACCCAATTTGTCTGCAAGTGCTTTTGCGGTGCGTATCAAATCTGATGAGCCAATTGTTGCGGCGATTTCATCCAAGGTAACCATCAATGGGCGTAAAGATTTTCTATGGAGTACTCCAGCTCCAGCACTGGTTGCGATGACCATGGCAATTACGAGCTTAGCCCCGATGATTGTCTTTGGCGGAGATGCAATTGCTGTCAAGGTCGAAGTGGTTTTAATTAACGGAAAGAAAACCGTATCAACAATTAAAGGCAGTGATATCGCTACATGGAGAGTGCCGACTTCGGCGCGCTCATTCTCGATTATTCAGACCAGCCGCGATACTTATGCTGGCGCATTAGTTGCATCGAGTAATGGTTATGGGTATCTGCCGATTACCTCAGGCAGTGTCTTGACTCGCGTTGAAGTTCCTCATTCAAACATCAAAGTTTTAAACCCTTGATAATCCCAAAAAAGTACTGACTTCCCACTAATCTTGCGGGTATGAGTCCTCAGACAAGGTTAGGGCGTGGATGTTCTCGCGCGGGTTGTCGCTCTGTCGCGACAATGACCTTGACCTATATCTATGCCGAATCAATGGCAGTGGTCGGGCCACTTGCAACTTTTAGCGAGCCTCATGCATATGACCTTTGCGCGACCCATGGTGAGCGATTAAAAGTGCCACATGGTTGGAGCGTTATCAAACAAGTACTTTCCGTACAAGATCACGGCCCATCGGAAGATGATCTCATGGCGATTGCCGATGCAGTTCGTGAAGTGGCTGCAACTTCAGTGAATGCAAACACAGATTCACAGAGTGAAAGTTCATCGACACAGATAGGCCGTCGAGGTCACCTTCGCGCCGTTCCATCGTAAGCGTTTTATATGAGTCAGATACCAGATATTTTTAAAGCCTATGACATTCGGGGGCTAGTTGATTCAGAGATAACTCCTGATTTTACATTTGCAACTGGATTAGCATTCTCTCGCTTGTTACAGCAGGAGCGTGAGCCAGCGACAGTTGTTGTTGCGCAAGATATGCGCACATCTTCACCGGCGCTAGCTGACGCATTTTCTGCCGGCGTGACATCAACTGGCTTTGATGTCATTCGGATCGGACTTGCCTCGACAGATATGTTGTATTTCGCATCTGGGAAATTGGGTTTACCGGGTGCCATGTTTACGGCAAGTCATAACCCTGTGGCATATAACGGTATAAAACTCTGTTATAGCAGTGCGCGTCCAATCGGCAAAGAGTCTGGACTGCAAGTAATTGAGGGCTTCGTCCGCCAGGGTTCTCCTCTTGAAATTCGCTCTATAGGTGTTGAAACAAAGCGTGACATGCTCAATGAGTATGTCGACCATTTACTAAGCCTTGTAAATCTATCGTCAATACGACCACTGACTATTGTCATCGATGCAGGGAATGGAATGGCTGGGCACACAGCCCCAGCTATTTTTGCTCGACTGAACTGCACAGTCATTCCTCTCTACTTCGAACTAGATGGAAACTTTCCAAATCACGAAGCTAATCCCATAGATCCAACCAATCTTCGCGACTTGCAGCGAGCAGTAAAAAAACACAAGGCTGATTTAGGTTTAGCATTTGATGGCGATGCGGATAGATGTTTCTTAGTCGATGAAAATGGAATCGCAATTAATCCATCAGATCTCACATCATTGATTGCCCATCGCGAACTAATTAAACACCCAGGAGCTACAGTTATTTATAACTTAATATCATCGCGCGCAGTTCTCGAAGTAGTTCAAGAAAATGGTGGAACTGGTTTACGCGCACGCGTGGGGCACTCATATATTAAGGCCATGATGGCCGAGAGTGGAGCAGTCTTTGGCGGAGAGCATTCGGGACACTTCTACTTTAAAGATTTTTGGCGTGCTGACTCAGGTGCGCTAGCGGCTCTGCATGCAATCGCCGCACTTGGTGAAAGTAAAAAGCCCATCTCAAAGATTTTGGCGCCGTATCAGCGCTATATTTCAAGTGGAGAGATTAACTCAATAGTTGAGGATGCGGGTTCGGCAACAGCTTTGGTCGAAGCTAGTTTTTCTTTACGTCAAGGCGTTGAGATAGACCACCTTGATGGCCTCAGTGTGAATGGCAGTTCGTGGTGGTTTAATGTAAGGCCATCCAATACCGAGCCGTTGCTGCGCTTAAACGTCGAGGCTAAAACTGTTGCAGCGATGAAGAATCTGCGTGATGAAGTTCTCGCGCTAATACGGGCGTAGTTCAGAGCCTTATTACGCGCTTTTCCAGTTAGGGCAGTAACCTTGCTTATTACAGCATCGTCCCTAAAGGAGCTTTTCGTGAACTCACCTGTTACAGCAACTCTTCCACGCCATGACATTGCAGATGCGTCTCTTGCATTGCAAGGACGAAAGCGCATTGAGTGGGCTGAGCGCAATATGCCCGTACTTGCCCAGATTCGTGAACGATTTGAAAAATCTCAACCATTTGTAGGAGTGCGCATCGCAGCCTGCATGCACGTCACGACTGAGACTGCAAACCTTATGCGAGTGTTGAAAGCCGGCGGCGCCGACATTGCTTTGTGTGCCTCAAATCCACTATCAACTCAGGATGATACTGCCGCCGCACTTGTTCACGAATATGGGATTTCAGTCTTTGCACGTAATGCAGTTGACCGCGATGGTTACTACACGCATATTAACGCAGCGCTAGATATCGCACCGCATCAAGTCTTTGACGATGGTTGCGATCTTGTTAACACGCTTCACACAACACGCCGAGAGTTGATCGCAAATATTGCTGGCGGTTGTGAAGAGACTACAACTGGTGTCATCCGTCTTAATCAGATGGCTAAAGATGGAGCACTTGAGTTCCCCATGATCGCGGTCAATGATACAGATACAAAGCACATGTTTGATAATCGTTACGGCACGGGACAATCAACTCTTGATGCTGTTTTCCGTTCGACTAACTTTTTGCTCGCAGGACGCATTGTTGTTGTCGCGGGGTTTGGTTACTGCGGAAAAGGAGTTGCAGAACGTGCTAAGGGAATGGGTGCTGATGTAGTCGTTACCGAGATTGATCCAACTAAAGCACTAGATGCAATGATGCAAGGCTTCCGCGTTATGCCCATGATTGATGCAGCAAAAATTGGTGATGTATTTATTACTGTAACTGGAAATCGAGACGTTTTACGCGATGAGCACTTTGCGGTCATGAAGGATGGCGTGATCATGGCCAACTCTGGACACTTCGATATTGAGATCGATGTTGCTTGGCTAGAGCAGAATTCACAGGTTAAGAATGCCAAAATGCGCCATCAAACCGATGAGTACGTGCTGGCAGATGGTCGTCGTCTCCTCCTGTTAGCCGAAGGTCGCCTAGTTAATCTCGGTGCGGCAGAGGGACATCCAGCATCAGTTATGGATATGTCATTTTCTGACCAGGCATTAACGGCCGAGTATCTCGTTAAAGAAGCTAAAAACTTAAAGCCTGGTGTACATGAAGTCCCATCGTACATTGACAAGGAAGTAGCAAGCCTCAAACTTAGAAGCATGGGTGGGCGCATCGATGTCTTGACACCTGCGCAAGATATGTATTTGAACTCTTGGGAGCACGGTAGCTAATGACATTGGTTATGGTCGTCGATGACGATCAAGACCTATCAGAGATGCTCGGAATTGTTTTAACCGGAGCAGGAATTGATGTTGACTTAGTAAGTCGTGGGGATGAAGCCCTTGAAGTCTTTCGCAATAATCCGCCCGACTTAGTCTTGCTCGATGTGATGTTGCCGGGACTCGATGGGATAGAAGTCTGCCGATTGATTCGCGCTGAATCAATGGTGCCAATCATCATGCTTAGCGCAAAAAGTGACTCATACGATGTGGTGCGTGGTCTTGAGGCCGGCGCAGATGATTATATGGTGAAACCATTTAAGCATCCTTCAGAGCTCGTCGCTCGAATTCGAACGCGGCTCCGGCGTACAAATACGGACATCATGGGTTTATTAACTATTGGTGATTTAGCCATCGATGTAGCTGCACATCAAGTACTGCGAGCTGGCAAGCAGATTGCACTTACTCGACTTGAATTTGATTTATTGGTTGCGCTTGCAAAAGAGCCTGGTCGAGTTTTTTCGCGCGATGCCCTGCTTATCGAAGTATGGGGTTATCGTCACTCTACTGACACACGTCTGGTAAATGTACATGTGCAGAGGTTGCGAGCCAAGATCGAGCACGATGCCGAGCGACCAGAAATTGTCGTGACTGTTCGTGGAGTTGGATATAAAGCAGGAGTGATGGGCGGTTCATAAACAGTGAACGCTTCTTTATTTAGATTCCGCAACTCTCTTGCACTGAAGGTGATTATTTCGACGGTTGCACTCTCTGTGGTCGTTATCTATATCGCTGGATCGGCACTTAATTCTCAGTTGTCAGCTGGAATCAAGAAGGTAAACCTGGAATCTTCGATTGTGGAAGCACGTTCAACAATTTTCAGTGCGAAATATCGCTTGCTCTTGGCACAAGGAGAAAAAGATCAGGCAGTAAGAAAAGTAATCAATGATGTGATTTCATCGACGACATCCCTAACCTCAAATGAAAATGCACGAGAGATTATTTTTCTTAGAAGCCCAGGAAATACAAGCAAGTTAGATTATGAGATAACTTCAAATCTTGTTGACCCAGTCTCGATTCCAGATTTTTTGAGTACGAAGGTTCGAAAGAGTGCTGAAATTGGCTTTAGCTACGTAACGATTAATTACATAGGTGGAGCAAATATACCTGGACTTGCAATCGGTGAAAAAGTTCTAATCCCTAATGCAGGTCAATATGAAATGTATATGCTCTTTTCTCTTGCAAATCAGAACACAACTCTGAGTCTTATTCAAAGATATTTATTTCTGACAGGACTCTCACTAATCTTGCTCATCGGTTTAATTACATGGCTAGTGCTCAGGCAAGTCGTACGACCGGTTCGGCATGCAGCACTTGTTGCAACCCAGTTCACTGCAGGGAACTTCTCAGAGAGAATGGGAGTGCGCTCACAGGACGAGATTGCGACCCTCGGCAACGCGTTTAATGAGATGGCGGAATCCCTTGAAAAGCAGTTTGCACGCCTTGAAAATCTTTCCCGTGTTCAACAGAGATTTGTATCCGACGTGTCACACGAACTGCGTACGCCACTAACCACATTGCGTATGGCATCAGAGATTATTCACTCTGCTCGGGATAGTTTTGACTCCACGATTGCTCGCAGCGCAGAGCTCATGATTGCCCAGCTTGACCGCTTCGAGCGCTTGCTGGAGGACTTACTTGAAATTAGCCGCTTTGATGCTGAGGTCGCAGTCCTTGAAGCCGTAGATTTCGATTTGGTCGCATTGGCACGTCAATGCGCCGATGACTTAGCACTCGTTGCGCAGGAGAGATCGACCGAACTGCGGATATATGCGATTGCAGAATCGGTAAGCATTAAGGCAGATGCCCGCCGGGTTGCGCGAATTTTGAGAAATCTTTATTCAAATGCAATCGATCATTCTGAAGACAAGCCAATCGCAATCACAATAATTGCAAGCGATGATGATGTAGCCATCGGTGTTCGTGACTTTGGCGTTGGCCTGGATGAACCAAACCTCGTTCGAGTCTTTGATAGATTTTGGCGCGCCGATGCTTCGAGATCTCGCACACGGGGTGGAACAGGCCTAGGGCTCTCGATTGCCCTAGAAGATGCTCGTTTACATAATGGCGAACTCGAAGCATGGGGTCGGCCAGGTAAAGGCGCTCACTTTGTAGTGACTCTTCCGCGTCAGGTAGGAGCAGAAATTAACTCTCGCTTAATTAAACTTCAGCCAGATGACTATCATGCTTAGTTTCCACAAGTAAAATCTCTTATTATTCTAATCTCGTAATCTTGCGTAATGCGCAGCAATGAAGAGTTCAGTCAGCTACTTTTCCCTACACGGTGTTTTGGTTGCAACACAGTAGGTTTGTCTATTTGCTCAACTTGTCGACTAGAATGGCATCCACATTATTATGCAACACGTTTTTCAACAATGAGTATTCACTCTGCAGTTCTTTATTCAGCAACAGCCAGCAAGATTATTCTGGCTGCTAAGGAGAATGGCCTGAAAGGTGCCGATGCACTCATTGTTAGCGCCATTGTGCATGTACTGGAGAAAGCAGATTTTTCCCATCACAATGTTCGATTGGTACCAATACCGTCGTCGCTATCGGCTCGTCGCCGGCGAGGTCGCAGTTTTATCGTAGATATAGTCAACGACGTCTCGAAAACGAGCGGATATCCAGTAGCGAACTATTTAGAGGTTGTGCGAAAAGTACGCGATCAGAGTGGCTTGGTAGCCAGCGCACGTTCGCTGAATATGGAGGGTGCATTCGCAGTTAAGCCGAGCGCTCACCCCCGAGGTGATCTCATTCTTATCGATGATGTTGTCACTACAGGTGCGACGCTACGGGAGGCGGCCAGAGCCCTCAGTACCCAGGGCTTTACTGTCTTAGCCTCAGTTACCGCTTGCGTGGCCCAACCTCTACGATAGGAGGGTTGATTCAGCTATGAAGTGCGAGAGGCCCAGCGATGCCAGCGTTTTTTGACAGGATTATGCGTGCAGGTGAAGGACGCCTGCTACGTGAGCTCGGCAAAGTTGTAGCCGCTGTCAACGGACATGAAGCACGGATGAGCGCCCTCTCAGATGCAGAGCTTCGCGATCAGACCACCGTCTTTCAAAACCGCTATGCCCAAGGCACAAGCCTTGATGATTTGTTGCCCGAAGCCTTTGCCGTTGTCCGAGAGGCAGCTAAGAGAACTTTGGGTCAGCGCCCTTATGACGTTCAGTTGATGGGCGGAGCCGCTATGCATCGAGGAAATATCGCTGAGATGCGCACCGGTGAAGGTAAGACATTAGTTGCCACGCTTCCGTCATATTTAAATGCTCTAGCTGGACGTGGAGTTCACGTTGTTACAACTAATGATTACTTAGCAGAACGAGATAGCGAATGGATGGGACGCATACATCGCTTCCTTGGATTAAAAGTTGGCGTAATTCTTGCCAATATGTCACCTGCAGAACGCCGCGAAGCTTATTTAGCTGATATTACATATGGTACAAATAATGAGTTTGGTTTTGATTACCTACGTGACAATATGGCTTGGTCGCTCGAGGAGTGCGTACAGCGCGATCACTTCTTTGCAGTTGTTGATGAAGTTGACTCGATTTTAATTGATGAAGCTCGTACACCGTTGATCATCAGTGGACCTGCCGACAAAGCAACCAAGTGGTATGTAGAATTTGCAAATTACGTAGGTAAGTTGCAACGCGATGTCCACTATGAGATTGATGAAAAGAAAAAGACGGTTGGAATTTTAGAAGAAGGTGTAACTAAAGTTGAAGAGTTGCTGCAGATAGGCAATCTCTACGAGGCAGCAAATACTCCAATGATTGGCTATCTCAATAATGCGGTGCGAGCTAAAGAGTTATTCAAGCGTGATAAAGACTACGTAGTCATGAACGGCGAGCTCTTAATTGTTGATGAGCACACTGGTCGTATGTTGGCAGGTCGGCGCTATAGCGAGGGTCTACACCAAGCTTTAGAGGCTAAAGAGCGCATCGAAATTAAAGATGAAAATCAGACTCTAGCAACGATTACATTGCAGAACTATTTCCGTCTGTACTTAAAAATATCTGGCATGACTGGAACCGCGATGACTGAGGCGTCAGAGTTTTATCAAATCTATAAACTCGGTGTTGTTCCAATTCCTACTAATCGCGAAATGATCCGCTTAGATCAAGCCGACCTTGTTTATAAATCTGAGGCTGGAAAATTCGTTGCAGTCACTGCAGATATCGTAGAAAAACATCGCAAGGGTCAGCCAGTATTAGTAGGCACAGTCAGCGTTGAAAAATCCGAAGAGTTGTCAGCATTCTTGCGTAAATCTGGTGTGCCTCATGAAGTTCTCAATGCAAAGCACCACGAACGCGAAGCTGCCATTATTGCCCGCGCGGGAGTAAGAGGAGCAGTCACGGTTGCAACAAATATGGCTGGTCGAGGTACAGATATTATGCTCGGCGGAAATCCTGAGTTTATGGCTGATTTCGAACTTCAGCGCCGAGGAATCTCTCCCGTTGATGATGCCCAAGCATATGAAGCGGCGTGGCCAGATGAGATTGCGCGTCAAAAGTCAGCTGTTGCAAAGGGCCATGAGGAGGTAATTGCACTTGGCGGCCTCTATGTTCTCGGTACCGAGCGCCACGAGTCACGGCGTATCGATAACCAGTTGCGTGGCCGCTCAGGTCGTCAAGGAGATCCAGGTGAGTCACGTTTTTATCTCTCACTTCAGGATGAACTCATGCGTCGCTTCAACTCTGGAATGGTTGAACGCTTCTTAACTGCCGCAGGAATTCCAGAGGATGCACCTATTGAGTCCAAGATGGTGAGTAATGCCATTCGCTCTGCGCAGACCCAAGTAGAGGCACAGAACTTTGAGATGCGTAAGAATGTTCTGAAATATGACGATGTCATGAATCGCCAACGCCAAGTTGTATATGGTGAGCGCCGCATGGTTTTAGAGGGCGAAGATATCAAAGACCAAATCGCAACTTTTGTCCGTGAAACTCTGACCGCCTATGTCACTAGTGCAACAGCTCAAGGTTATGGAGAAGATTGGGATTTAGAGCTTCTCTGGAATGCGCTGAAGAGTATTTATCCAGTCTCATTTACTATTGAAGAGCTCATAGAGTCAGCTAGCTCGCGAAGTGCGCTTAGTACCGATTTCCTCATTGCCCGAATTGTCGAGGACTGCGAAAAGGCATATTTGGCGCGAGAGGAAAACTTAGGCGCTGAAGTTATGCGCGAACTTGAACGCAAAGTTTTACTCTCAGTTCTTGATCGTAAATGGCGTGAACATTTATACGAAATGGATTATCTGCAAGAAGGTATCGGGCTTCGCGCTATGGCCCAGCGTGATCCGCTCGTTGAGTATCAGCGCGAAGGTTACGAGCTATTTTCAGCGATGATGGATGCAATCAAAGAAGAGATTGCTAGTTTTCTATTTAATATTGAAATAACCGTTGAGACATCGAGTAATACCGTGACAGGTGCAGGGCTTGAGGCTAAGCCGCTTCCTACTACCGGCCTGCAGTACACAGCCGCAGATGAATCAGGGGTAAAGACAACTGGTGAAGTTTCGCGGAATGCTCCATGTCCTTGTGGGTCAGGGCGAAAGTACAAGCGTTGTCACGGTGCTGCTTAGTCACGGTGCTGCTTAGTCACGGTGCTGCTTAAAGTAGCGTAAGAGCGGTACAGAGCCAGCGCTTATCAACGCCTTCAAATCTAAAGACTAGAGCACGAAGTCGATTACCAAATCGCACAGTAACTGTTGTCTCGCAGACACCATCCAAAGGTTGGCTTATATGCAGTTTCCTTATTATGCCGACCTCTTTTTCACTTCCAGATTTCTTGACGAGTTCGCCGAAAATGCGAAAATGAAACTGCTTAGTCAGCTGCGACGACTGCCGCCGTCCAGCAAAAACCTCAAGAACATTGCGCGCAAAGTTTGCACACCATTGCGACAACTCAGGTAAATCCTCCGCCGAAGTTGGCTCTGGTGCGAAGTCAGGATCAAACTCGTCACCAAAGAGCGTTGGAACAAGGTAAAGCCGTTTTTTTGTGAGCAAGAGAGGCTCTGCTTGTGGGCGAAAGATTTCAAGAACGGGGTGTAACCAATCTTCATCTTGGTCACTTGAAATCGAGGTGAGGTCGATTCGATTAAATGTTGGGAGTTCATCAAATAATGGATTAGTAGTCATAGAGTTAGGTTTGTCGCTCGTCGTTGAGATTTCTTCAACTGAATGGATGATGGTGACTCATCTCAAAGGATGATTGTGGATAAGGCACAATCCTTTTTACTTTTTTGGCCTTGAGTTCGCGCCATGACATATAAAAAAAGCGCTTCACCTTCTCGCACAGTTCTCGCAATCATATTAATTGCAGCCTCATTTCTCTCTGCATTTTTCCTTGCAACTTTTTCACATCGAGGAAGCGACTTCTGGGTTGCTGCCAATGACATGATTCCAGGACATCAGGTTGTCTCCGGTGACCTACAACTCCAGCACTTGGATTTAGATTCGAGCGCATCGCTCTACTTAGCAAAAGCCGATGCGCCACTTGGCTTAGTTGTGGTGAATAAAGTAGTTCAAGGTCAGATTATGAGCATTCAGAGTGTGAGCTCGAGCAGTAGCCGCCTGACAGCAAGTGCCGTCCCGATAAGTATTCGTGCAGTAGATGTGGCTGCTGGGATAGAGCGTGGAGAAAATGTTGATATTTATTGGGTAGTTGATGTTCGCAATGGTGAACAACCCGTTGATCCAGTTTTAATCTTGGGGGGAGTAGCACTGCTTAGCTATGATCAAAAAAGCAAAAACTTTGGAACCGATGCTTCGCTCACAATCGCCGTTGAAGAAACCCAAGTCTTGCGTATCTTGAGCGCAACTACCCACGGGCGTTTGGTGGTGGTCCGTTCACATGTCTGATCTCGAACTTCCAACTGTTATTACCGCAGTTGCAGATGCTCAGACCGAGGGTTTTATTGCGGCCACTCTTTTTGCCCAGGGTTGGAGTGTGCTCTTTCGTGCCCTCGATATTGATTCCCTGGAGAGTTATTTAAAGAACAGTCCAGAGAGTGCACGTGGTGCAATTTTAATATTTGCTCCAGATTTATCTGGAATTTCCTACGAACGACTAGTTGCAATCACACCTATGGTGAAACAACTTGTCGGTTTTTCACACAACCCTGAAAAAGACCTGGCCTTAGGTGAACTTCACTTAGTTCCAACTTCAGCAACAGATTTGATTAGTCTTGTCCGTGGCTTTATCCGAGCACCAATGTTGCGCCAAAGCACTCAACTCTCGACTCAAGGCCGTAGAGCTCACGTGCTCGCTATCGGTTCCGCAGGTAGTTATACGGGATGTACTACTCTGGCAATAAACATTGCAATGGAGCTCAGTGTCAGTGAAAAGCAAACTCTCCTTATTGATGCGAATTTTCGTGCGCCATCGATTGCTGCATTATTAGCAGTAAGAAATGTGCACAGTGAGACTGGTTGGAGAACTATTGCCCCATCACTTGCAATCGCCGAGATATCCCAGGAACAGGCAATCTCGATTGATACTTTAATGGCGCAAGCAATACAGAGTTTTGATCATATAGTTATAGATTTAGGCTCTATCTCTGGTCTTTCGAATCGATTGACGGATCGACGTTGGACTTCCACGATGACGACATGGTCCTGTGATCAAGGAGATGAGTTGATGGTCGTTGCTCGACCCGATGTCCTAGGTCTGCACCGTTTGGAGCAAGTAACTTCTCTTCTCGAAATGACATCTGTTCGAAGTGCCTTGAGTTTTACCCTTAACATGCGTTCTCAAGGGCGAAAGGGCGCTGACGAAGAGTCAAAATTTCTTACCATTACTACACGGCTTCGCCCATTGAGTGTTCGCGTTATCGCCCGTGATGCTCGCTCTACAGCTACGGCAGAGGCCGAGAAATCAACGCTTATTGAGGTCAATGCGCGCTCTGGGCTGCGCAAAGCCGTAGCAAAGATTGCAAGTGAGATGCACGCTTAACTTCCAATATCATTGGAACATGCGCGCCTATCTTCCGATTACTCATAGCGATCTCGCGGGATTTATTTCTTCCCAAAGTTTTAAGGCTGACCGAGTTTTCGCACCAACAGATATTTTCATTAATGAGAATATGGATTGCGATCAAGAGGAGATTGAGTATTTATTATCGATATCTGCTGGCGAAGCAGCAATAGGGATAAGAGAGAACCAAGCTGCACCAGGTTTAGTCTTAGCAATTGAATTAGAGGATGCCCAAAGCGGAGAGAGTTTCGAGGACTCACTAACTTTAATTTTACCAATTACCTGGAGCCAAGTTCAGTGCGCGCTCTTGGCTTACGAGAATGATGATGAGTTGATTTGGTTTGCAACACAAGAGATCATCCAAGAGTTAGATAACTGGAAATAGCTATGCCAGAGTTCGAGAGTTTGATACATGGACGCAGTTCAGTAACGATTAATCAGGCCCACCGATTACGTGAAGTAGTTGCCGACTGGCAACTATTATCAGATCTCTCTTTTGCGGATCTAATCCTCTGGGTTCCGATTAGAAAAGATGTGAAATTATGGCCAACCGGTCATGTTGCAGTCGCTCATATCCGTCCAACGACAGCAGCGACAGTTTTTGTCAATGATGTAATCGGTGATGAGGTCATGTGGGGGAGTCGAAGTCGAATAGATGACGCGCTTTCCAGTGGAGAGATTATCCGCAACTCAGAGCCAGAGAGAATTGGCGAACTCATGATTAAAGAGGAGACGATTCCAGTCACATTTGAAGGACAGGTTATTGCGGTGATTTCACGTCACCGAAACTCGGAGTTAATGCGCTCACCTAGCTCGCTAGAACTTAACTATCGCGAGATTGCACACTCGTTATATCGCATGGTTTCTGAAGGCTCATTTCCGTATGGTGATTCAGGATCATTATTTGAGCCAGTTCCGCGTGTAGGGGATGGATTAATCCGCCTCGATATCAATGGGGTTATCTCCTTTGCTAGCCCGAATGCCAGATCGGCTTTTAGTCGCATGGGATGGAAAAATGAGATTGAGAATCATAAATTAGGTGATGTAGCTGAGGCGGTAATTAAAAACTCACCCGATGCGCATGAGGAGAGTATTAATTCTCGGTTAAACGGCAGGGTTTTACGAAGAGTAGAGATTGATAATCCAGGAGCAACAATTGATTTGCTAGTCCTACCTCTGCTGGCTGGTAGCGACCGCATTGGCGCAATAGTACTGCTTCAAAACGTGACCGAGTTGCGTCGCCGAGATCGTGAGCTAGTGACTAAAGATGCGACAATTCGTGAAATTCATCATCGCGTCAAAAATAACCTCCAGACAGTATCAGCCTTATTGCGTTTACAAGCAAGACGAATTGAGGATCCAGGTGCGGCTTCAGCACTCGATGAAGCGGTTCGCCGAATAGCTTCCATTGCTCTTGTCCATGAGACCTTGTCAAGTAGCAGCGATAATGATGTGGCCTTTGATGAAGTCTTAACCAGTTTGATCACACATGCATTAGAGCTAAGTCCGCGGATGGGTGAACTCACTATTGTGCGTGATGGAGAGTTGGGCTCGCTCGAATCAAGACTGGCAACACCATTATCCTTAGTTGTAACCGAGCTGATGCATAATGCACTTGAGCATGGGTTAGCAGAGCAAGGATCTACGCTTTCGATAAGGCTCGCGCGTTATAGCAACGAGTGCGTCATCACTATTATCGATGATGGAATCGGTTTGCCAGATGGTTTTGATCTTGCAACTTCATCCAACTTGGGTTTACAGATTGTGCGTACGCTGACGGAAAATGAGTTAAAAGGCATTTTGAAGTTAACTTCTACAGAGTTAGGAACAACTGCAGTTCTTCGCTTTCCGTTATAGCAAGTTGCTAGAAAGAGCCTAGAAAGAGCTTTGTTGCTCCTGCAAACGTGCACGGTTGCGGGCTGCACGACGCTTTAAGGCACGGCGTTCGTCTTCTGATAGACCACCCCATACTCCAGCATCTTGGCCGCTCTCCAACGCCCATGCCAAACATGGCTCTTTGACAATGCAGCGGTTACAGACTTTTTTAGCCTCTTCGATCTGACTTATTGCAGGACCCGTATTTCCAACTGGGAAAAATAGTTCAGGATCTTCATCACGGCAGGCCGATCGGTGTCGCCAATCCATGTGCGTGCCTCCTCTAACCCCGTTATCGCGAGGCCTAATAAGTTAAAACTCCATAGGTTATACGCAGGAATTCGATGCGCAAGGCGGTTATTCTCTCGCCTTCTGCAGGTATTAACAAGGATGTAAGTGAAAAGATTTCCGATTTTCGAGGTGATTTATCTCGCGTGTGCCCCCGACAGGATTCGAACCTGTGCACCCGCCTCCGGAGGGCGGTGCTCTATCCCCTGAGCTACGGGGGCTCAAAAGGGTTAACGGGTGCAAGGCTATCAGCGGGTGCGTGATTGCTATGAAACTGAAAGAATCGCACCTATGAGTTCAACGGCGTATTTTGCAACGGGCTGTTTTTGGGGCGCTGAGCGCCGGTTTTGGCAGATTGAAGGCGTGATAGAAACTTCTGTGGGCTACATGGGCGGACTCACTGCCAATCCAACGTATGAAGAGGTTTGCACGGGCAAGACAGGCCACGCTGAAATAGTGAAGGTGGATTTTGATGAATCAAAGGTCACATATCAACGCTTGCTAGAGGAGTTTTGGACGATGCATGATCCAACTTCCCTGAATCAGCAAGGTGGAGATATTGGAACTCAGTATCGAAGTGCAATTTACACAACTGATAATTCTCACCATCAAATCGCAATTAATTCGCGTGAAGTTTATCAAACAGTATTAACGGAACAAGGCTTAGATCCGATTGTTAGTGAAATTAATCGGAGCGAAGGAGTTCCTTACTTCTCAGCAGAGGAGTACCACCAGAAATATTTGATCAAGAACCCTAATGGCTATGACTGTCACTCAAGCACGGGCGTGGCATATCCCACAATGAGAGTATCGACGTGAGCGAGAAAGAGTATCCAGTTGTAATAGATGAGAGCGCATTAGCAGCACAGTTAGATCCACTCTCTTACGACGTATTACGAAATGCCGCAACTGAAAGGCCGTTCACTGGTGAATATACCGACACAGATAAAATCGGAGTCTATAAATGCAAGGCATGCACTGCCATACTTTTTAAAAGTGAGACTAAGTTTCACTCCGGGTGCGGTTGGCCATCTTTCTATGCGCCAAGTACAGATGATGCAGTTGAGTTAGTAGAGGATCGATCACTGTTTCCTAGAGTACGCACAGAGGTGCGATGTGCTGCCTGCGGGTCTCACTTAGGACATGTATTCAAAGGTGAGGGCTATGACGTCCCAACTGATGAGCGATGGTGTATTAACTCAGTCTCATTGATTCTTGAGGATATTTAGTAATCCAAACCCCGTGATTCATGCACTGCCTGGTAGCAATACCAAGCAACGACGCTGCGGTAAGGGTGGAGTTTTTCACCCTTGACATCAAGTTTCGTAGCAGCAATCTCTTCCGTATTTCTGTGGACGATATCCCAACCTCGACGAACTGCTAAATCTCCAGTGGGCCATACATCTAGGCGACCAAGTTGAAACATCATAAACATTTCAACGGTCCAACGCCCAATACCCCAGAGTGATGTCAATGCATCAAATATCTCTTGGTCATCGTGTATCTCATCAATCCGATCAATTGGAATTGATTTATCAAGCACTGCTGTAGCTAAGCCCTTAATCGTTCTAGTCTTTGCACCAGAAACTCCCAGTGCACGAAAACCTGATTCATCAAGGCGATTTAATTTATGGGCAGTAATTTTACCCTTGCACTCGTTGACTAAGCGGGCATGAATCGTCTCAGCCGCTTTGGTAGCAAGTTGTTGGGAAATGACAGAACTAATCAATGATTCGAAGTTAGTTTCAGTTCGCGTGCTTCGTCCAATCGTGCACAGTGGCCGTCTTGCTATTAGTGGTGCAAAGCTTTTATCTAACTCACCTACTTGCGCGACGATTCGCCGCATCTTTTGAGCTGAATGAAGCGCCATTAACTACAGTGAAAATACTGGATATTCATCTGTAACTAATAGCAACGCATAACCGGCTACGCGGTTCCAGTAAGCGATTGTCCCGACAACACCTTCGGCACATTTTTCTGGGTAACTACCCGTAAAGATAACGCTCAACCACGCGAAGATAGTTAAGAAAGCTGCATAAATAATGTAAAAGAGGCCGACTACATATAGTGGAATTGCGAGGAACCATTTAACTAGCGGTAACCACCGATTGAGTTGCGGTGCATCAACTGGCGGGAAAGTAACACTGACAACATCGTTCTCTTCAATCGATGGGTACTCATCTGTCAGAAGTAAAAGGTATGCCTCAACGCGAGTCTGCAGCGACAACAATGCTTCGTTGAAAGCCAACAAATAGCTTGGGTATATTTGACGGAAAACAATTGCAAGCGCGGTTGGTAATACCAAGAAACCCACCGTTAGATAGTTTGAGCTATCGCTACTCAAATCTGTAGGAACGAAAGAAGAGGCATAGATCGCCATTGGCAGGACAAGGATGATACGAAATAAAGCACTCAGCCGATTTCGCTCAGTCAGGGTCACATCGATCTGGGTCTCAATTTGTTGGCTCATAAGTACAAATTTATCCAGTTAATTGAGGTTGGATTACCAATTCCCGGTGAAATCGCGTAGTTTTACACCTCTTGCAGGAAAAATTGCAGGTTTTGCAGAGAAAACTGAGCGAGTCAGGGTTAATTCGAAGAATCGGGTATGCAGTGGCTGGAATTAAAGAAGTTGCCGATGAGGCTGGGGTCTCTACTGCAACGGTTTCGCGCGCTCTCCGCGGTCTGCAGCACGTTAACGAAGCAACACGGGCCAAAATCATCGCCGCAGCTGAAAAGCTTGATTACCCATTAACCCGTGCCGATTCACCCGCAGGTCGTACAAATAGCGTCGGCGTTGTTGCTCCATATATTTCTAGGTGGTATTTCTCGCAAGTAATTAGTGGTGCTGAACAAGCTTTGCGAGAGGCGGGTTTAGATCTTCTGCTCTATAACTTCAGCGCGATGAAGGGCCGCGAGAGATTATTTCAGCATCAATTATTGAAGGGGCGTGTTGATGCTCTCATCGTAATATCCCTACCCCCAACAGAAGAAGAGTTTGACTCTATTTTAAGTCTTGGAATTCCAATTGCACTTGTTGGAATGGACCATGCTCAGTGTGCAAGTGTGAAAATCGATGATGTTGCTGCGGCTCGTACCGCAACGCAGCATCTAGTTAATCAAGGTCACAAAAAGATTGGACTAATGTCTGGTCGCCCAGATGACCCATTTAATTTTAGCGTTCCACAAGATCGTCGCAAAGGATTTATGCAAGTTCTTGCAGAGAATCACTTGGAGTGGCTGCCATCACGGGAAGTTCATGGTGATTTCACAATGCATACCGCATCCCGTGCAATGGATGATTTACTGGCCCGCCCCAATAGGCCAACGGCAATATTCTGTGAATCCGATGAGATGGCAATGGGTGCACTGCAGGCGCTTCGTAGGCACGGTTTAAAAAGTCCCGATGATATTTCAATAGTTGGCTTTGATGGTCACGAAATGGCGGAGTTCTCTGAACTAACAACTATTGAACAACCCGTCGCTTTAATGGGTGAGATGGCCGCTTGGTCGATTATGGAGCGATTGCGCAAACCCGATGTCGTCCCACCATCACTTGTCTTGCCTACGACTTTGGTAGTTCGAAATACCACACGCAGATTACTTGCCAATGAGGCATAACCTACTTCAGTTCTAAAGCCTTGCAAGGTAGCCTTCTGCGATGAAAGATACACATATTCAAGCGCCGAGCTTAACCACACTTCTTACGCACCACTCTGAAAAATGGCGCAGCTTTGATCGCGATGTACTGCCACTACCTGTCGCAGAGATGGATTTTCCAATCGCTGAACCGATTCGTATAGTGCTGCAAGAGATGGTCGCCAACTCTGATTTAGGGTACCTAGGATCAGTGCCAGAGCTTGCCGAAGGCTTCGCAAAATTTGCAGCCCAGCGGTGGGGTTGGAGCGTTGATACCTCTCAAGTTCGTGTCGCCTCTGATGTTGGCGTTGCCGTAGTAGAAGTATTGCGTGTTATTACTAGGCCCGGAGACACGATTTTAATTAACTCACCGGTGTATCAAAACTTCTATAACTGGATAAATGAGACTCAACTTACCAAAATTGATGTTCCATTTACCCGAACTGGAATCTCAAGCCAGATGCTTAACCCATGGCAGTTAGATTTAGATGCCATTGAAAAAGTGTATGCCTCAGGATTGAAAGTACATTTATTGTGTTCACCACATAACCCTCTTGGGCGCGTGTATTCAAAAGAAGAACTTGAACGTATTGCACAGATGGCGAAGACTTATGGGGTTCTGGTGATAAGTGACGAAATACATGCACCACTAACATTTTCTTCACATACCTTTTTCCCATTTTTAGGGATTAATGAAACAGCGCGTGAAGTTGGAATAACTGTGACGGCAGCATCAAAGGGCTGGAATATTGCTGGCTTAAAGTGTGCAATTATTGTGTCTCAAAATGATGAAATTAAAGCAAAGCTAGATTTAATGCCGGCAGCAGTTCATATCCGAGCAGCTATTTTGGGAGCTTTTGCGTCGGCAGTTGCTTTCGCCCATTGTGGCTCATGGCTGGACTCCGTTATTGCACAACTTGATCACAATCGATTAATGCTGCAAGACCTATTGGCCACGCACTTACCTTCGGTTACATATGACCTTCCTCAAAATAGTTATTTGGCTTGGGTAGATCTCAGCAGCCTGAACTTAGGAGAAAATCCCGCTGCAACGCTGTTAGAAAAAGGAAGAGTTGCCTTTAACGCAGGCAGTATTTATGGTGCCCAAGCCTCGCAGTATGTGCGACTTAACTTTGCAACAAGTCCTGAAATTATTACTGAGGCGATAGCGCGCATCGTAAAAGCTATCTAGTGGAAAATTTTGATGCTGATGTAATCATTGTTGGAGGCGGACATAATGGATTAGTTGCTGCCGCTTATCTTGCACGTGCAGGTAAGAAGGTGCGCATCCTCGAGGCTAATAGTGGGCTTGGGGGAGCCGCCACAAGTGTCCGCGCCTTCCCTGGCTTTGATGCTCGAATCTCTCGCTACTCCTACCTAGTGTCACTATTGCCAGATCTGATAGTTAAAGATTTAGGGCTCAACTTTGAATCTATTTCGCGAACCATCTCTAGCTATACACCCTATGAACGCGACGGTTTGAATTTAGGACTTTTGGTTTCTCGGCAATGGGATAATCAAACACAAGCATCATTTGATGTTGTGGATTTAACTGGAGGTGAGAGTCGAGCTTGGCAGAGGTTTTATGGCCAGATTGCTGAGTTTGCCGAGCGAATCGCACCAACGTTGCTCGAACCGCTCAAAACAAGAAGTGAGTTAAAGGAGTTAGTAAACCTTCCCGAAGTCTGGGATTTCATGATTGAGAATCCCATCGGAGAAGTTATCACTTCCCGTTTCAACAGTGATTTAGTCAGGGGTGTAGTCCTGACCGATGCATTAATCGGCACCTTTGCATCGGCCTTCCAGATCCAGTCAAATATATGTTTTCTCTACCATCTAATCGGTAACGGGACAGGTGAATGGAAAGTTCCACGTGGTGGTATGGGTGCACTCGTTGATGAACTTGAACGCGTTGCGAGGGCAGCTGGTGTAGAGATTGAATTAAATCAACGGGTCACAAGGATTAGTAGTGATGCCACTGGAGTAAGTGTCACGACTGCCGATGGAGTTCAACTGCGAGCTCCGTATCTCTTATCTAACGCCGCACCACAGACGCTGGCGCATTTGCGTGGTACCAGCAAACCACAGAGTCTTGATGGCTCACAGATGAAGGTAAACATGCTCTTGAAACGCCTACCTCAACTTAAGTCAGGTATCGATCCACGCTTAGCTTTTGCTGGAACATTTCACGCCAACGAGTCGTTCGCTCACTGTGAAACGACATTTGCGCAGGCACAAAAAGGGATAATGCCAGAGGTTTTACCTATTGAGATGTACTGCCACACTTTGACAGATCCTTCAATTCTCAGTGATGAGCTGGCACGGGAGGGTTATCAAACTCTGACAATCTTTGGCTTGCACACTCCGGCAACTCTTTTTGATAATGACAATGAGAGCGCTCGCGATGCTGCCTTGAAGGCAGCTTTAATATCTCTCAATCAATATTTAGTTGAACCTATCGAGAATTTAATTGCCGGTATAGAAGTAAAGACTCCTTTGGATATTGAAAACGAGGTAGGGCTTCCACGAGGAAATATTTTCCACAGAGATTTACATTTTCCTTTCCGTGAAGATGGTTCAGCGCCAAGTTGGGGCGTTGAAACCGATGATCCACGTATCTTTATCTGTGGAGCAGGAGCTATTCGTGGCGGCGGCGTGAGCGGAGTTCCAGGACATAACGCGGCGATGGCAGTGCTCTCAAAGGATTAGGCTATGAGCATGAGCCAACATCCCGAGACACAGGCAATTACCGCTGGTCGGCCACAAGTCGCACCCGATGCAGCGCTTAATCCACCAGTAGTTTTAACCTCAACATTTCATGCCGGTGGCCCAATTGGATATGGACGATATGGAAATGACACATGGAGCGCGCTCGAAGATGCAATCGCAGCGCTTGAAGGTGGAACAACTTTAGTATTTTCATCTGGAATGGCAGCCATCAGTGCAGTCTTTTCAATTTTGCCTATCGGAGCGCCAGTTGTCGCATCCAATCAGGGCTATAGCGGTGTGATGACCTTGCTTAAGTCATTCCATGAGAATGGGAGATTAGAGGTTCGCTTTGTAGACATAGTAGATACAGCATCGGTGATAGATGCAATGAAGGGTGCAGCCCTTCTCTGGATTGAATCTCCAACTAACCCTTGCCTAGATGTAGCAGAGATGGAGCCACTAATTGCTGCAGCAAAGCGATTAGGAATTGGGGTTGCTGTTGATAATACTTTTGCTACGCCACTTGTACAAAATCCTTTAGCCATGGGGGCCGACATCGTGATGCACTCAGTAACTAAATTTCTATCTGGTCATAGCGACGTACTGATGGGATCACTGTCTACCAATGATCAAGCGCTTTATAAACGACTGCAGGATTCCCGCAGTTTCAATGGTTCAATCCCAGGTCCATTTGAATCTTGGTTAGCTCTACGGGGCTTAAGAACATTTCCGCTCCGCTTTAACAAGTCGCAGGAAAATGCTAAGGAACTTGTCTCAAAGTTATCTGCGCATCCGAAGGTTTCCCGTGTTCGCTATCCAGGCTTTGGCGCAATCGTATCCTTTGAGGTCGACGGTTCTGCCGAAGAAACTCAGAGAGTATGCGAATCGTCGAGATTAATTGCTCATGCAACAAGTCTTGGTGGTATCGAGTCCTTATGGGAGCGCCGCCGCAGATGGCCGATTGAAAGCCTGTCTGTACCCGAGCAACTGATTCGCCTTTCAGTGGGCTGTGAGCATGTAGATGATATTTGGAACGACATTAACGCTTCACTGGGTTCTATCTAGAGAAGTTTTGGGCAGTATCTAGTATTTTTAACCTATGGTTAAAGCAATTCGGCGGGTATTTGCTGCAGTTACTGTGGCTGTTTTAGCCTTCCGCGCCGTAGGCTCGTTCCTATCCTGGATTGAGCATCAAGAAGATTCCACTGCTAATGCTTGGATTGATGAAGATGAGTATGAAGATGTCTGAGGCTAGTTATATCCCAGGCACTTGCAATCTTGGTAAGAGCGAAGTCCGTCGGCGACAGATGGTCGGTTTAATCGGGCTGTTTTTTTCACTGATTTCACTACTCGGATTAATCTCACTCAGCGCTGATCGCCAAGCCCGTTTGGGAATTTTTCTCCCCTTAATGGTGGCGTCAGTTGGATATGTCCAATCACGAAGTAAATTCTGCTTGGCTTATGGCTTTGCTGGCACATTTAATCTCGGCAAGCTCGGTGATATTTCTCGGGTAAGCGAGGCAAAAGATAGGCAGGCGGATAGAAAAACCGCGCTCAAAATTCTTGGACAATCATTTCTTCTTGCATCCATAGCGACGGGAGTGGTTTACGTACTACCCTTCTAGGTATGAAGATTCAAATTCATACACGTAATGCAGATTTAGCTGAAGACTTTCGAGTAATTGTCGAAGAAAAACTTAACTCCATGGAGCGTTTTAGTGTAGTCATTGAACGCGTTGAGGTTGAGATTCTTCATGAAGCCAACCCTCGTCAAGGGAAAAATTCACACCGAGTCATATTGACATCTCATGGAGCTGGGCCTCTGATTAAATCTGAGGCCGCTGAGTTTAATGATCTCGCAGCCTTTGACTGCGCAATAAAGGCTTTCGCCTTGCAGATACGAAAGTTTCATGAACGGACAAAAGATTACAATCGCGATACGGTAAGAAAGCGAAAAAACGTCGTTTAAATAATCTCTGTTCTATCTTTTCTGGTGGCTGTAAGGCTAGCGACAGTTGTCAACAACAAGGTTACAACTATGACGCCGAGACTCACTTCTAGGCTCACTTCTGGAATATGAATCCCGGCAACGTCATTGATACCGATACCATGAAATGCCTCTAGGATCATCTTGACTCCGATAAAAGCCAAGATAAAAGCGAGTCCTTTTGATAAGAAAATAAGGCGTTTGAGCAAACCTTCAAGCAAGAAGTACAGTTGACGCAGTCCCATGAGTGCAAATATGTTTGCCGTAGTCACAATATATGGGTCCCTTGTCAGACCGAAGATTGCTGGAATTGAGTCAAGCGAGAAGACAAGATTTGTCATCCCAAGGGCGATCAGGGCGATAGCGAAGGTGCTCATACCGCGAGCCTTTAATAATGAGACCACGCGCCTCTCTTTGAACTCTTCATCTTCATTTTCTTTTACCAAAGTGTAAGCCGTATAGATAAGAAAAGCTCCAAAGAGAAAGAAGATACTAGAGAAGCGTGAAATCAACACGGCCCCAAGTGGTATCAAGAGCCCACGAATGGCGATTGTAAGGATGATTCCTAGTAAGAGAACTAGTTGTTGTTTTTCTTTTTGTACTTTTAGATGTGTGAGTAGAATAATAAAGACAAATATGTTATCGACCGATAAGGCGTACTCTGTTAACCAGCCAGCAAAAAACTCTTTCTGTCCAGTTGGACTTGCCCAATGTGGCAAAAGCAAACCAAATACAATTGCGGTTCCAATATAGAAGATTGTCCACAAACCCGCCTCAACAATCGAGGTCGCTTTGTTGCGGCGTAGAACGGCAATAACTAGATCAAGTATTATGACGGCGGCTAAGATACCAATTGTCACAAACCATGTCGTCGTTGATTCCATGGCGGTATTGTGCCAGTTAGTTAAGAATCCAGATAGTTGAGCGCGCAGGAACCACTCGGCTTTGAGCAAAATCAGCTGAGCTGCCTCTGCTTGAAATTATTATCTGCCCTTCATAGCCGAGAACGAAGTCTTCGTGCGAAAGATTCATAAATACGCTAACCGCACCACGTTTGAAGCCTAGAAGTTCACCGTGCTTTGCTCCAAGGGAGTGTGATTCGAGCCACTCGATATGACCAGATCCAGCTAAGTGGTGGGCACGAAGTGCTAATGCGTTGCGATAAAGATTAAGCACGCTATCTGCATCGGAGTCTTCTTTTTCAACGGTCATGGCACTCCATGATTGATTGATAGGAAGCCACGGCCGGCCAGTGGTAAAACCAAATGGCGTAATTTCGCCATGCCATGGCAGAGGCACTCGTGCCCCATCTCGACCTTTTATCGCTCCATGGGAGCGAAAAAATGATGGATCTTGGCGATCAGAATCGCTTAACTCACCATCTGGAAGCCCTAACTCTTGTCCAGCGAAAATGTAGGCCGAACCAGGTAGTGCAAAAACGAAAAGAGCGAGTGCATGTGATTCGAGAGCTCCAATGCGCGTTGCCACACGTGGGGAATCATGATTACTTAACGCCCACGTTGGTAGTGCATTAACTGTTGCATTCAGCTCGATTGATCGAGTGATAACATCGAAAAGAAAGTTGCCATCAAAGGGAGCTGTCAGTAAATCAAAATTAAAGACTTGATGAAGCTCATCGGCACGGACGTAACGCGTTGCATTTACTGGTGGGTGCACCCATGCTTCAGCAACGGCCATTACATCTCTATCGCCATATGAATCGAAGATTTTGCGCCATCTGCGATAAATCTCATGAACACCTTGCCGATCAAAATACGGTACTGACTCTAATAGCGCATTTCGAGCTTCAGTTTCCATTTCAATATCTAGTCGAAGCGCATTGCTCAAACCCGTGGGGTCTGGATGATTCTTCCCAATATCCTCTTTGACTAACCCATGCGCAACATCGATGCGGAATCCATCGACACCAAGATCTAACCAAAATCGCAGTGTAGTTTCAAAGTCCGTATTGACGTCGGAATTTTCCCAATTCAAATCAGGCTGAGAGGAGTCGAATAAATGCAGGTAAAACTGCCCATCTTCCACCTGTGTCCATGAGGGACCACCAAAAAGAGATATCCAATTATTCGGTGGTGTGCCATCAGGGTTTGCATCGTAGAAATGAAAGCGATTTCGCTCAGGTGATCCACGGCCAGCTTTTAGCGCTGCTTTAAACCATTCATGTTGATCTGAAAAATGATTTGGGACAATGTCAGCTAATACGCGAAGGTTTAGCTCGTGCGCACGTTTAATGAGAGCCTTGGCATCCTCTAAATCTCCAAAGCGCGGGTCAACGTCGCGAGGATCTGCAACGTCATAGCCACCATCTTTGTTGGGGGAGGTATAGAAGGGGCTTAACCAGATTGCATCAACACCAAGTGCTTGGACGTACTCAAGATGGGATGTGATCCCGGGCAGATCTCCTTCGCCGTCACCGTTACTATCGTAAAAAGAGCGGGGGTAAATCTGATATATAACCGCTTCTTTCCACCAAGGCGTTGAATTCATTGCTTCAACCTAATTGACTCAACAACAAGCAATCAATGCAATAAGACTGAAACTGGCTATAGAAGGTTGCGCTTCTATAACGATTTATTGGGGAAACTTGGCCTCGACCTCTTTCAATAACTTATGAATATCATGTGAGATGGCATGGAGTTCGGCTAGCTCTTGGTGGGCCAAAGTGCGGGCTTCCTTTGCTAATTCAAATTCGGCAAGAGATGCCGTGTGTGTTTCATTAATTGTATTTTCAACATTTTGGGATTGAACTTTCTGACCAACCATAATTATTGAGAGCAGGACAAGTTGTAAAAAAGTCTGTGCGACCCAAGAAACAATGACAATCGAATCACCTGACTGAATTGCCTTTGGTAGTGAGATAAGCGCAATCGCTGCAAAGAGATATGCGCACCACATCGTCGCAACACCATTGGTAATTTTTTCGGCTATCCAAGAATTAAGACGCTTCATAGCGCAACCATATCCAAAAGACCGTGTCGCAACGAGGAATTCGTGTGGCAAAGTTTGAAGTTGTCCGCGAGCGGACTTAGACTCGTACCATGTATCTCGTTTCGGTTTTCAAGTAAAAATGCCGCTATCACTAGAAGTCGCGCTCAACAAAGCATGCGTGCAAATTCTTGACACAAGCGTCTTGGTTCGTGTTGTCCTTTCCGGTAGGCGCAAATCAATGGAGACGGAGTTCGAAAGAGTGGATCTTCGACCGGTTCTCATTAAAGGCAGTATCCACTTACAAATGAGCCATAATGATGGTCGCGCAACGACCGTAAAGAATATCGAGCCGAAGTCAGATCTAATACTTACTCTTTTAAATGGCGGCTATTCAAATATTTTAGTTGAACATACCGAAGGATCAATGAAGATTCGAATTACCAAAAGTGGCGATGCGCAGGTGGGATATGAGAAGAAAACTTTCAAGCAAGAACTAAACCATGACAAGAAAAAAAAGCGACTACTAGACCCAGCAGATCCATTTCTATCAGAAGTGGGAATTGCAGACCACAAAGGTGTAATTAAACCCTCCAAGCAGGATAAATACTTACAGGTCGAAGAGTTTTTACGTTTACTAGCACCAACACTAAAAAGTGCCATTGAAGCTGGTCAGATTCATGCCCCCACCAAAGAGAAACCTCTTTCCATTGTAGATCTGGGCTGTGGACATGCTTATTTAACTTTTGCAGCGCACCAATACTTACGGTCTAATGGAATCCCAGTTGAAGTCACCGGTATAGATATACGAACGGCATCAAGAGATCGCAATAATGAGATCGCCAAAAAGCTTGGGATTACATCGACAATTCATTTTCGGGCAGAAGAGATTGCAACAACAACGACGCACAGCGCTGATGTTGCTATCGCACTCCATGCATGTGACACCGCCACCGATGATGCAATAGCTTGGGCCGTCAAGGCAGATGCAAAACTCTTACTAATCGCGCCATGCTGCCACCACGACATTCAATCGCAAATGGATGCCAGCCCTGAACCTTGGGGTGGACTTACAAAGTTTGGTTTAATGAAAGAGCGTCTCGGAGATTTGCTAACTGACACATTGCGAGCTCAGATCTTAAGAATTGTTGGGTATAGAGTTGAAATTATTGAGTTCATAGGCGGTGAACACACCCCACGCAATCTCATGATCCGTGCAGTTAAGACAGATGCGCCACCTGATTCGATTGATATTGCTAGATATCGTGAGATATGCGTTCAATGGGGTATTAAGCCAGCCCTTGAGAGCAAACTCCCCACCCACTTCATCGGTTAGACTTTGCACATGTCTAAGCTTCTTGCCGCGCTGCCAGTTGGCGAAAAAGTAGGAATTGCATTTTCTGGTGGTCTTGATACCTCGGTAGCCGTTGCCTGGATGCGCGAAAAGGGGGCTATTCCCTGCACCTACACCGCAGATTTGGGTCAATACGACGAGCCCGATATCGACTCTATTCCAAAGCGTGCACAAGAGTATGGCGCACATATCGCACGACTAGTTGATTGCAAGAGCGCTCTCGTTGAAGAGGGTTTTGCAGCAATCGCGTGCGGTGCATTTCACATTCGTAGTGGCTTACAGCAGTATTTTAATACAACGCCGTTAGGTCGTGCAGTAACGGGCACCATGTTAGTTCGCGCAATGCATGCGGACTCGGTTGAAATCTGGGGCGATGGCTCAACGTACAAAGGAAATGACATTGAACGGTTTTATCGCTACGGCCTATTGGCCAATCCCAATTTAAGAATCTAC
>Ga0114966_10000222_pt1 | contig 53932 bp, 45 predicted proteins | sample M_130207_XF_Meta_FD_87029 | JGI IMG/M metagenome (GOLD analysis project Ga0114966, IMG submission 87029) | Freshwater microbial communities from Lake Montjoie, Canada to study carbon cycling - M_130207_XF_MetaG | ecosystem: Environmental > Aquatic > Freshwater > Lake | place: Lake Montjoie... | reverse complement strand
CCGCCCAAACCCAAACATGAGCTCCGCCCACCCCGAGTTCCCCTGATCGATTCACGAAACCGTCGGACCAGGGACCTCTGTGAGCCGATTCTCATCGTCGAGCTTTACCTTCCTTACCCACACTAAACAGCGAGGAGGCCCAAAAAAGTGCCGTCTTCCATGGAACCACATCCGGTACCGTAGATAAATCCACCAGCGCTTTCAAGCGAGCCTTCGAGGTTGAAGGAAGCACGCCCAGCCCCATAATTCGGCATGACGCATTTAAGCGCAAAGTTGATGCCATCTTCCCGCAAATCGAGGCTGGTGATTGTCCCGGTTATTTCTGGTTGTCTTTTCGGCAGTTCCATTTTCCATCCCCCGTTAGATAAGATGAGGTTGTCATCCTTTCAACTTTATCCGCAACACGGAATTTTGCTTCGACACTCGCGAAGAATTCACCGCCCTGCTAGCCCAAAGTGGGCCACCAACCGGCCCCGAGTGCGCTGCCTGTCCGACGAGCATGGGCTTGTGCCGCTCGGCCTGGCCGCACGGCTAAAAATCAGCGACTTACGCGCCTGCGGCGCGGATGAGGAACGTAGCGCCCGTCGCCAGGCCACGTGGCACGATCAGTTTTTGGAGTGGTCAAGTCTATTCGAGCAGAGGTCAACTCCTGGGGGGCGGCGAGGGAATCTGGTCTAACCCTGGATAAGCCGGAACGAAGGTAGCGGAAAGAAACCAGCCCAAAGGGCCGCCATCCAAAACGGTCATCCCGGTAAGGTCCTCCGGCATCTCATCGGCGTCTTCCCGCCCGGTCACTAGCCGAGTCTAAGATGAACCCCACTAGGAGTGAAGACACACACCGCTCGGGTCATTAAACGCCGCGTCGGCTCCCGGGATCGTATGATCCACCACCGCCACCCAGCGCAGAATCGCGCCGCCAGCTTCGCCTGGCGTCACGTTCGCCGCGTCCTATGCTCTTCCGTCCATCTCTTTCCGTAAGCCGGCTCCAGGTAAAGGATCCACCAGCATCCCCGCAGCTAATTCCCGCCACAAAACTGAAGCAAGTTAAAAACTATAATCCTTGGAAGAGCGAGTTCCGCCACCCGGTGTTACGAACGATCTGACGTCAGTTCCCGATACCCCACCAACTCCACTCCCCCCGCTTCCATCGCCTCCCGTACCGCCGGATGTGTCAACGCCCGCAACTCTAACACCCGACTCCCCTTCAGCCGCGTCCCTGCCGTCTCCAACTCCCCTTCCAAATTCCCCGGATGGCACATCAACTCCGTCACCCCTTCCGGTAAACCCGCCATCAACCTCACTAACTCCTTCTCCGTGAAAGCTCCCGTCCAACTGAATCCCGTAAACCAATCCGTATGCCGGAGACCGGCCGCTCTAATCTCCCGCCGCATCCCCCACTGCCGCCACCGCATCGCCGCGCTCACCACTCCCTTCCGTCCATACGCAAACGGAAAATCCCCCGGCGTCCTCACCCACTCAATCCCAAACTCCTCGGCCACCGTACACACCGCCCGCAGTACCGGCGGCAGCAAATGCGTATGCTTATGCGTGTCCAAATGCGTCGGCCGAATCCCCGCCCCGATCACTTTCCTCACCTGCCTCGCAAACTCCCCATAAACATCCAGCCCCCCGCTGTAAACCGCTCTCACGCAATCCCCCAACGTCGCCGGCAAACCCGGCATCCCCACGAGCACCAAATGCACCCCCACGTCCAGCCCCGGGTTCTCCCCCGCCTGCCGAACGGCGTCTTCGAACGCCTCCCCATTGGCCATCAGCGTCGTCGCGGTCAAAATGCCCCGCTGATACGCTTCCGCAATCCCAGCGTTCACATCCCGCGTGAACCCAAAATCATCCGCATTAACCACCAACCGCCGAACCATTAAAATAGCTTTAGCTGGATCGCCAGGAACTTCTTCGGGTTCGCCCGGAAGTCTTTCATGAAGGAATTCATCTCCTTCATCGTGCCGTTCAGCGACTCATACAACTGCGGATTCACCATCAGTTGCCCCATCGTCCCCTGCCCACTCTGCAGTCGCTCCACGACCGAATCCAAACGCGCCACCAACCGATTGACATTCCGGTACAACTCCTCGTCCTTGAACAACTTCCCCGCCGTGCCCTCGCCCTTGTTGATCCCGGCAATCGTCTTTTTCAACTCCGCAATCGTCGCTCGCGTATCATCGTACAGCGCCGGATCCTTCAGTAGTTTTCCCGCGCTCCCCTTGCCCGCCTGCAGGTCCGCAATCACCGCGTCAGTGCGCTTAATCGTAGCCCGAAAATCCTCATACAACGCCTCATCATAGAGCAGCTTTCCGATCGTCCCGTTCCCACTGCCGATGTTCGCCGCAATCCCCTGCACCTCCGCAACCGTGCCCACCAGCCGTTGATAAAGCGCATCATCGGTCAACAACTTGCCAATCGACCCCTTCCCCTGCTCGACCATCCCAACAAGGTTGTCAATCCGCTCTACGATCTTCTGCACGTTCTCGAGCGAAGGATACGCCGCATTCACCAGATCTTGGAACTCCTTCGACTCCAGGCTCTTCAACTCCCCGCCCGCCTTAATGATCGTTCCGCTCTTGCCCTTTTTTATGTTGATGTACTTAGTTCCCAACAGGTTCTCGGCACCAATCAACGCCTGCGAATCCTCCGGAATCGCCGGAATCTTGTCCTGATCAATCGCCAGATCGAGCTGAATAATTCGCTTTGGCGAATTCTCCCCGCTCAGCCCCACCTTCGAGATCTTGCCGACCAAGATCCCGTTCAGCCGAACGGCCGATCCTTCCGTGATCGCCGCTGAATCCTCAAGGAACGTGTAGACCGTAATCTCCTTGCTGAATAGGCTCTTGTTTCCTGTCAGCAGGATCACCAGCACGAACAGGATTGCCAACGCCACTAGCGCCATAACCCCGACCCGAAGCTGGGCCCAACTGACTTTGCTGGCAGATGGCATAGTGTCGCTTTTAGGATACCTTGGTTGCGGGATGCATCGAAAACTTTGAAATATACGGGTCCCTGGAAATGGCTAACTCCGCCTCCGTCCCCTCGAATACCAAACGACCGTTTTGCATCACCATGAATTTTGTTCGCTCGAGAAAAGGCGACGCGGACGGAAGCTTTTCTAGCTTCTCCTTTTCGGGATTGTAGCGAAAATTTGCGAACAAATGCCCGTCCTGAAACCGATGCGTGATAATTACCGTCGTCGTGTTCCGCAACTCCCGATCCTTGATCAGCAAAGTTATAATCGTATTCGCCGTTATCGGATCCAGCCCTGCCGTCGGCGAATCATACAAAAACAGCTCCGGATCCGTCACCGATCCCCGCGCAATTCCCACCCGCCGCCGCATCCCGCCCGACAATTCACTCGGAAAGTTACTCATCGTTTTCCCCAACTCGACGAAGTTCAGCGCCTCCTGCACATCCGGCCTCACGGATTCCGCCGTCGGCTTCTTCCCCCCCGCCATGAAACGAGCCTGGTTCAACAACGGATACGCCACGTTCTCTTCCACCGTCAGCGAGTCGAACAGCCCGCCCTCCTGAAACAAAACTCCGATGTAAGAACGAACGTCAAACCACTTCCGCTCGTCGAATCCCGTTACGTCCTCGCCAAAGACGTAAACCTTTCCATGCGTCGGACGCAGCAGCCCCAGCGCAATCTTCATCATCACCGTCTTGCCCGAACCGGCCGCTCCCAGCAGAATTCGCGTCTCCCCGCTCCAGATCTCAAACGAAACACGGTCCAAAATCGCATGCCCCTCCTCGAAAATAACCGAAACTTCCTCGAACTTGAGGATGCAGCGACGCTCTTTCGGTTCTTGCCGTGGCATCAGAGATTGACGAATATCCTCGTAATTACCGCCGTCACAATAAAAATCCACACGCTCGCCACCACCACCGCTTGCGTCGTCGCCTTACCCACTCCCTGCGTCCCGCCGCTCGTCCGCATTCCGTACAGGCAGCCCACCAGCGCAATAATCACCGCAAACAAAAACGGTTTCAGCAGCCCTTGGGCGATGTCGTTGTACTCCAGAGATCGCCAAGCATTGTTCCAATACTGCGCCCCCGTCGTCAGCCGGAGTAGCGGCACCGCCACCATGTACCCGCCGATCAAGCCCACGAAGTCCGCAATAATCGTCAGCAGCGGTAACGTCACGCACATTGCCAACAACCGCGGCGTCACCAGCTTCTTCACCGGATCCGTTCCCAGCGCGCGCATCGCGTCGATCTGCTCGGACACCTTCATCGAACCCAACTCCGACGCAATCCCAGAAGCGTTCCGACCCGCGATCAACAGCGCCGTCAACACGGGACCCATTTCGCGGACCAGCGTAATGGCCGTGATCTGCCCCACCTGCCCCGTAGCCCCATACTGCGACAACGCCCGGGACATCTGCAGCGCCATAATCACTCCCGAAAAAAATCCGATTAAAACCGTAATCGGCAAACTGCCCACGCCGATCGCATCCATCTGCAATATCAGGTCCTGCCCATAGAACGGACGACGGACAATGTTGGCCGTCGCTCGCCCCGCGAGCATCACAAACTCCTGAAACGTAAGGATGGGGTTTTTCAACCAGTCAAGCAACGGATCGGATCCCTCCGAATTTCGATGCTAGCACAAGCAGATTTATGACATCCTTTAACGATGCTGCAAGGGATCACTGACATCGCCGGAATAAAGGTTGGCCACGCCTCCGACTTCGATGCTCTCACCGGTTGCACCGTCGTCCTCTGCGAGGCTGGCGCCGTCGCCGGCGTCGATATCGGCGGGGCTGCGACGGGCACGCAAGAGTTCGATACGATGAGCCCCCTCCACGTAACGGGGCTCATCCACGGGATCGTCTTTGCCGGCGGTAGCGCGTTTGGACTCGAAGCAGCGTCCGGTGTTCGCAACTATCTCGAAAAGAAGGGCGTAGGCTTCCTAAAAGCCCCCCACCGCGTTCCAATCGTCCCCTCGGCTATCCTCTTCGATCTCGACATCGGCAAACCCAACGTCCGCCCCACCCGCGAAATGGGGGCCGCCGCCGCCGCCGCCGCTACCGCCAATCCCGTCGTCGAAGGCAACATCGGTGCCGGCACCGGAGCCACCGTCGGCAAGCTCTTCGGTATGCCCCAAGCAATGAAAGGCGGCGTCGGCTCCTTCGGCCACGAAATGGGAAAAATCAAAATCGCCGCCCTCGCCGTCGTCAACGCCTTCGGCGACGTTCGCGACCCCCGCTCGGGACTCCTCATCGCCGGCGCACGCCACTCCCCCGCCAGTTCTGAACTCGTCGATACCGAACGCCTCATGCGCGACGGCCACCAAGGTGGCCTCACTGCATCCAATACTACTCTTGTCGTAGTAGCGACTAACGCCAAGCTTTCCAAGGTCAGCGCCACCCGCCTCGCCAAAATGGCCCAAGCCGGCGTCCTGCGAGCCCTCTCCCCGGGCCACACCATGGGCGACGGCGACATCGTCATCGCCCTTTCCCTCGGAAACGAACCCAGCAACCTGAACGCCCTCGGTGTCGCGGCGGCCGATGTCGTCGGCCAAGCCATCGTCCGAGGCGTCAAAACTGCTCAGACTCTCGGCGGCGTCCCCGGCCTCGCGCTACCCTAGAGGGATGGCTTGCCTCCTCGGGATGGACGAGAACGATCTCCGCGAAACTCTCGGCACCAACGTGCCGGCCTACCGCGCCAAACAGTTCTACGACGCCCTCTACCGCCAACGCATCACCAACCTCGAAGAGGTGTCCGCCCTCCCGCTCGAACTCCGCTCCGGCCATCAACTCGGCTCGCTCGAGGCCGCCGAAGCCTACACCTCGTCCGATGGTACAACCCGCTATCTCCTTCGCTTGCCTGAAGATGGCCGAACTGTTGAGGCCGTATTGATGCCCGATCCGAACCGCTCGACTCTATGCATTTCGTCCCAGGTCGGGTGCCCCGTAGACTGCCAATTCTGCCTGACCGCCAAAATGGGCCTCGAAAGAAACCTCTCCGCGGGGGAGATCGTCGGTCAGGTCCTCTATGTGTGTAGTAAGCACGGCCTCGATCCCCGTTCTCAACACGTCAACATCGTAATGATGGGAATGGGTGAGCCGTTGCTGAACTTAAAGAATGTTCTCAAGGCCACCAAAATCATCTGCGACGACCGGGGAGTCGGCTTCTCGCCCAAGCGGATGACCGTTTCCACCGCCGGCATCATCCCCAAAATCGCGGAACTCGGCCAAGCCAAGGTACGCCCCAAACTCGCCATTTCCCTCAACGCCTCCACCGAAGAGCAGCGCGTCGCGATCATGCCGATTACCCGGAAATACCATCTCGCCGACTTGATTAAAGTGTGCAAAGAATTCCCGTTGAAGCCGCGCGAACACATTACCTTCGAGTACGTGCTGCTCGGCGGCGTCAACGACACCGACGCCGACGCCCGGCGGGTCACCAAGCTTTTGGCGAATATCCGCGCGAAAGTGAACCTGATCGCGCTGAATCCGGGGCCGGGAATCCCTTTCGAAATGCCCACCGAAGAACGAGTGGCTTCCTTTCACGCGATTGTAATGGAAAAAATACCCTGTTTTGTCCGCAAGCCCCGCGGTCGCGACATTTACGCTGCCTGCGGCCAGCTGAAGAAAATGGCGGCCGAAGAGTTCGTCCACATTCACTGACGCTCGATCCCGATCGTGTGGGCGATTAATGTTCCCTGGATTTTGGTGTTGAATTTTTGGGAAGGGCACCGAATTATCGTCACGGGGGCGAAGCCGACCGACGGCGGTACCACCAACTCCAGGTGGTCTGTCTGACGAGATGTCGTGCCGACCAGAGCGGGGAAACATCGGTACGAAGGGTCCTTCGTTAGTCGTGATACGCTCCGATTCCCGGTCGACTGTTAGCAAATATTTGCCGGGGGATAAAACGTAGTTTCGGGTGATATTCGCAACGTCGGAATTAAAGGTTCCATCGCAGCGGAGGGTGATAGCGTCGGGAGAAATCTGGACGTGGTCGTGGGGCGAAAAGCACCAGTCAAGAATCGACGACTTCTTCAGGGGGGGAGAGCGTTTCCCACGTATCGGTCGCCTGTTGATAGTGGCATAACTCAACTTGGTGATTGACCCAATCGCGGGAAATATCGGGATCGAGGGCACTGGCAGCGACGAACTTGTCCCAACCGCTCGTCGAGTCGGCGGGGTGGCGCGGGCCCCGTAAAAAATGAAGAAACGTAGCGGGCGGTAAGCCGGACCGGAGGTAGTCGTTAGAAATTATCCCGTTGTAGGCCGGAGAAAGCTCCAGAATCCGCTTTTAGGTAGGGAAGGGCCTTTTCGTAGTTGTCTTGCGAGACGTAAAAAGTGGCCGCGCGGATCAAGATCGGCGGGACGTTGGCACCTCTTTTTTCGTCTTCGAGGAGCTTAGCTTCGGAATTCTCCGCTTCGGCAGCGTCGGCCCACGAAAATGGATTCAGCGTTTCGTTAGCGATCGTAGCGGGATGATCTACCCCATAAGCCCACAGGATAGTGGCCGCATGGCCCCAAGGCAGGACAGATAAAAAACTAATAGTACGAACTTGTGGTTGACATCTGCGTTACGAAGGCGTAGAACCATATAGAAGTCAGTTCTGTATGAATAAGCGTATACCGAGTCCCTCCGCTGAGATGGGACGGCAGGGGGCGAAGCCTGCGATGTCTTCGCAAGACTGGTTCGCAGTCCGAATGAAGAGCCGGGGCGAGAAGAGCTCGGCGGCAAATATAACTGTGCGCGGGATCAAGTGTTTCTTACCCACGTACGAATCGAAACGGCGGGGGACGGATTGCGTGAAGGTGATTGAGGAGCCGCTGTTCAGCGGGTACGTTTTCTGCCCGGTGCCGGAATCGCGATTTTTACCGGTGATTCGTTCGCCGGGCGTTTTGCAGGTGGTGGGGGCGGTGGAACGGCACGAAATGGCCGCGATGTGGCGCTTGGTGGAAGGAGGGTCGGCGATTCCTTGGCCGTGCCTGAAATATGGGCAGCGGGTGAAGATCCGCGAAGGGGCTTGGGACGGATTAGTAGGAATTTCGCAATCCGGCGGGGGACGGGATCGCGTAGTCGTAAATACAGAAATCCTTCAGCGTGCTGTATCCGCGGAAGTGGACCGAAAAAGGAGTGATTCATGCCGATAATCAAACGCCGAACGAAAATCGTGAGTGTCCGGTTGCTGGCCGAAGAGTACACGCAACTGCTCCAGCTATGCCACAGCAGGGGGGCGCGGAGCGTCTCCGATTTGGCGCGGGACGCGATGTTAGGCGTGACGAGTCCGTCGAGTCAATTGGAAGGGAAAGTGATCGAAATGGATGCGCGGCTGGTGGCGTTGCGCAAGGAAGTGGCGAAGTTGAGTCGGTTGCTGGGGGCGTGAGATTCCTCCTGGCGTTTTGGGTGCTCGCCGCAATGGCCTAGGCGCCGGATTATATTTTGGGGCCGGAAGACCAAGCGGCGATTCGCGTTTCTGACCTGGATGAGTTCCCGACAGCATCGGCGGACACCTGGATCCAAAGCTTCCGGCTAGATGAATATCTCGGGGCGCACCGTGGTGAGATCGGTGAATCGGGTGAAGTCGGAAAGGTTGAAGGTAATGATTCTTTAGATCCGGCACGTGTTCATCATCGCGACGAGGCGAGCATCGTGGACGTTGGCTCCCATTAGTCGGCAATCAGCGACCAGCCTTCTCCACGTTCGAAACACCTCGGTCGAGTCAGCGAGGTTCGCGAAGTCGAACATCCTGGCCTCGGCTCCTATGTCATCGGTACCATCGATCTCGTCAGCGCCACCCGCATGGCCTTCGATTCAAAAATGTCCCTACAACTCCAAAGGGAAGAAGCGGCCCTCGCCCGGCTCATCAACGCCAGCCTCCGCGAGCTCAATTTGCTCCGAAAACTAAGTCTAATGCCCGACTCACCCTTCCGGCCGCGCACGGAATACCTCGGGCCTGACGTCGGGCCCGTCGGCGATATACTCAAAGCACAAGAGGCCGAAGCTGAAGTAAACAAGAGGCTGGCCCCCCGTTCATCAGCGGCCCGTCAAGCCCTTGTTGCGCGCCGCCGGATCGATCTTCGAAGGCAACGCGTTTTCCAACCAACCGGAGCCGACCTATACTTGCTAGTACAGTTTCTGCAATTCGTCATACAAATGTGTGATCATCGGTCGTGCCCGTTAGTCGTCGGTCCGCCCTTCGCGTAGCCCTTCTCAGCTTCTTCGCCTTCTCACTCGGGGCCCAACCCCTCCCTCCCCACGTCATCGAGCGCCTCGAACCCGCCCCCAACTCCGCCCGCCGAGCCTTCCGACCCGCCTACCGCGCCACTCTAGCCGAGCCCCTCTTCGACGCCTCCTCCGTCGCCCACTTCGTCGAAGCCAAACGGAACGGCAAGCCCGTCCGCCTCCGCCTCAACGTCGCCCCCGGCCTCGACCTCCCCGTCTCCATCCAAAGCGCTCAATTCTGGCCCGAGTCCGGCAGCGTCTCCTGGACCGGCTCCGTCGACGCCGCCCTTCCCGGTTCCTTCGGCCTCGCCATCACCGACGGCCAACTCAACGGCTACGTCGCCACCGGCTCGGGCCGCATCTTCGATATCACCGGCACCGTCAACCAAGCCGAAATCACCGAAGTCGACCCCGCCTCCTTCCGCCTCGAATGTCCTTCCTCCAATCCGCCGGGGGAACCCGCCGCCGCCGCTGCCGAATCCTTCCTCCCCGACCGCCAACTCCCCGGACCCGCCAGCATCCTCGACGTCGTCGTCGTCTACTCCGCCGCCGCTAGAACCGCCGCCGGCAGCGTCGCCGCCATCGAGAATCAAATCCGTGAAACCTTCGCCTACACGAACCAAGCCTACGCCAACACCGGCCTCGCCCTCCGCATCAACCTCGTCGGCTCCCGTGAAGTCACCTACACCGAAGACGGCCTATGCCGCACCGCGCTCGACCGCATTACCAACCCCTCCGACGGCGTCATGGACGACGTCGCCGCCCTCCGCGACCAAACCGGTGCCGACCTCGTCAGCCTCTGGGTCCACCGCGGCGACTGCGGCGGCATCGCCTGGGTCATGAGAACCAACGACCAGACCTTCGCCCGCAACGCCTACAGCGTCACCATCACCGAATCCTCCACCTTCTGGCGCAACGTCTCCTTCGCCCACGAACTCGGCCATAACATGGGCTCCACTCACGACCGCGCCAACTCCTCCAGCCAAGGCCTCTTTCCCTTTTCCTACGGCTACCAGTCCACCGAAGCCCAACCCTTCTTCCGCGACATCATGGCCTACGGGTGCGCCAATGTAGATTGCCCCACCCAACCCTACTTCTCCTCCCCCGACATCCTCGTCCTCGGTCGCCCCATCGGCCTCCCCGCCAGCAATCCAAGCAGCGCCGATGCCGCGCAAACCTTTACTCTCTCCGCCCCCACCATCGAAGCCTTCCGCCCCCGCGGCGGCACCTCTGTGCCCATCGTCCTCAACCCGCCCACCCGCTCCGTCCCCGTCGCCGGCGGCACCTTCTCCGTCGGCATTGCCACCACCGCCTCCTGGCAAGCCGTCTCTCAAGCATCCTGGATCACGGGCCTCTCCCCCGCCTCCGGTGCCGCCAACGCTACCCTGAACTACCAGGTCGCCGCCAACGGCTCCGGCGCCCTACGCCGCGGCTCCATCCAGATCGGCGGCACCACCCACGTCGTCGAACAGGCATTCTCCATCTCCTGCCCCACCGCCCCCGTTGCCCTCGGAACCTCCACCAACGGCGCCCTCTCCGCCAGTAGCTGCATCAGCCCCCTCCGCGGCAATACACGCGCCGCCCGCTTCTCCTTCGCCGGTGTCGCCGGCCAGCAGATCGCCGTCCAACTCTCCTCCACCGCCTTCGATACCTATCTCTATCTCGTCCGTCCCGACGGCACCGTTCTCGCCGAAGGCGACGACGGCGGCGGCGGCACCAATAGCCGCATCCCCGCCGGAACCGCCCTCATCACCCTCCCCACCACCGGTACTTATCTCATCGAAGCCACCGCCTTTGACGCCGCCGCCACCGGCGCTTTCACCCTCACGACCATCATCCAAACCGTCGCCTGCATTTACTCCATCAACCCCACTACCCTCAACGAAGCCGCCGCCGGCGTGCAACGCAACGTCGCCGTCGCCGCCCCCGCCGGCTGCGGTTGGACCGCCGTCTCCCAGGCCTCCTGGATCGGCGTCGCCTCCAACACCTCCGGAGCCGGCAACGCCGACGTCCGCCTCGAAATCGCCGCCAACAACACCGGTGCCGCTCGCACCGGCACCGCCACCATCGCCGGCCGCACCCTCACGGTCAACCAAGCCGCCCTCACCAGTTGTACTGCCTCGCCCATCACCGTCGGCGTAACCGTCTCCGGCAGCCTTTCCGCCGCCAGTCCCTGCCGCTCCACCTTCCGTTCGGCTGGCACCTTCGCCGCCCGCTACACCTTCGCCGGCACCGTCGGCCAAACCGTCCAAATCGTCCTCGAATCCCCAACCGTCGATACCTATCTCTACCTCCTCAACCCCGCCGGCGGCATCGTCGACGAAGACGACGACTCCGGCGGCGGTGGCAACTCCGCCATCCCGAGCGCGTCCGGAGTCCTCACCCTCCCCGCCTCCGGCACCTACACCATCGAAGCCACCTCCTACAACTCCGGTGCCCAGGGTTCCTTCACCTTAAAACTCCTGAACCCCGCCGCCAGCGGTCTCGCCCTGCTCCACAACACCCCCTCGACCCTCAACCTCCCCGCCTTCTCCGGCAACTACGCCCAACTCTTCGTCGGCACTGCCTTTCACCGCTACATCAATGTCCCCGTCGGCGCCACCCGTCTCGAAATTCGGCTCCGCTCCATTCCCTCCACTGCTGACGTCGACCTCTTCGTCCGTCGTGGCACCCTCCCTGCCGTCTCCTCCGATGCCGTCGTGGCCGATTATAGAGCCGAGGGTCTCACCGGCGACGAAACCATTGTCATTACACCAGCTTCGAATCCACCCCTCCAACCCGGCGTTTATTACGTCTCCCTTGGCTTGTTCACCCCCAACGTCGCCGTCGCTGCAACCCTTACCGCGCTCTTCACCCCCGTTCCCCCTCCCGTTGTCCCCTCTGTCACCTCCACCGGCCCCATCTTCACTTCCGGCGCCACGCAAACCGTCACTCTCCGATTCTCTCACCCCGCTGGCGTCCAGGAACTCGGCATCCTCAACGCCCTCATCAACCGTGCCCTCGATGGCGGCAACGCCTGCTATATCGCCTTCTCCCAGCGCGACCGCGTTCTCTACCTCGTCAGTGACGCCGGGCCCACCATCCTCTCCAATCCTCTTACGCTCGGTGCCACCGGCTCGGTCAGTAACGGCCAGTGCACCATCTTCTCGGCCGGGTCTTCCGTCTCCACCACCGCCACCGAGCTCACGCTCACCCTCAACGTGGCCTTCTCCTCAGGCTTCTCCGGCAACCGCATCATATACATCGCCGGCCGCACAGTCGCCGAACTCAACTCCGGCTGGCAGCCCCAGGGTATAGTCGCCGTTCCCGAAACCACGCCACCATTTCCCCGCTCGGGTTCGCTCTCCCCTACCACCGGCACTGCGCCCTCCGCTACTGTCACCGCCACTTTCCTCGACGCGACCAACGCCAACAGCATTCTAGTCGCTTGGCTCCTCATCAATTCCGCGGTCGACGGCAGGGGAGCGTGCTACGTCACCTACTACCGCCCCGACAATCTCCTGCTCCTCGTCCCCGACAATGGCGACGGCAACGCGGCCTCCGCCATTCCCCTCTCCGGCAACGGCTTCCTCGAAAACTCCCAGTGCCGCATAAGTGCCCAGGGCTCAAGCGTCTCTATCGTCGGCAACACGATCACCCTCAACCTCAACGTCAGCTTCAAATCCGTCTTCGCCGGCCCCCGCATTATCTTCGGGGCTCTGCAGTCCAACGGCGTCAGCAGCGGGTGGAAGCCCCTCGGCGCCTGGCAGGTCCCGCCCTAACGCGGGACCATCGCTCCCGCGGCGCCAAATCCGGAATCATCGGCTGAAACGCCCCTGTACGTAACTGCGTCCTCACCGATAGCCCCGTCCCGCCGATCCATCACCACCCTCGCCAGCGCCAAACACTGTCGCCGAATCTGCTCCCGAATCGCAAAAAAGTAGCTCCACCGCGCGGTCCTCGGCCATGGCCGATTCTCATGGCTATTCCACTGCCGATACACACACATCGCCAGCGGCACCAAGCCCCCCCACCGAGCCTGTCGAACTCCTGCTCCCGGCCCATCTCGTGGAACATAAGGGTTGCCGTTCTCGCCATCCGTTCACCTCACCCTCGATTGCGAATACTAAACCACCGGTGCGCCCGCCGTCGCGCGTGCCGCCCCCGCAGTATCGACCGGTAATCCCGCCAGTTCGACGTCACCAAAAACACCCCAAATCCAATCGTCCCCATCGCAATCAACGACACCCCCATCACCGACCCATAGTGGATCCACTCCCGCCCCGGCGTCGCCGTGAAAAACAACGCCCCAAACTCCTGCCCGAAGTTCATCCCAAAGAACCCGGTCAACACCGCGCCTGCGCCGAAGATCATGCTCAACACCGCCAACCGGTTCACCGCGTCCGTCGACCGGCTCTGGTTGAACTCGAGAATCGAAGCGTTCATGCTCTCCAGCTCTTCCTGGATCTCCTTCCGCAACTCCTCCACCCGAAACGCCCTGCATTGCTGCGCAAAGTGCTCAATCTCCTCGTCCTTATTCGCCAACTCGGTAAAGTACCAGTAGTTCGAAAAGTTCAGGAAATCACTCCGCAAATCCGTCGCAATCGCCATGTTCTGCCGCGTCAACGCCCCGCTCTGCAGGTCCAAATACAGCCGCCGCGAAACGAGCGCGATGTTCTCCGTAAAGTCCAGCAACGCCGCCCGATAGAACAGCGCCACCACCGCCATCAGGTAGTGCCGCGTCACGAACATCCGGTGAATCAACGCCCCTTCCCGCATCAGATGGTCGCCCCGGTCTGAAACCCCAAACGAAAGCGTCACGTTCGAGTAACGAGTGAATCCGTAGTAAGTCCCCTCATGCGCCCACCGCGTATACAGGTGCTCCTTCATCTGCTCCCGCATAAACAAAGGGTCATAACGGAACTCGTCCCCATTCCGATCCACGTACAGAAACCGGCTCAGCATCACCTGCAGCTCATCACTGTAAACGTAGCTCTCCCCCTCCGCCGCCGGCTCCACCGCCACGTACGAATACACGATCATCCGCTCATCGAAGATCTGCTCATACTCCCGCCGCCCATAGTCTAAAAAGTACAGCAAATCCCGAATCACCCGCGTCAACGGCGGCTGGAAGCTCACGAGCGCCCCACCCTCGAACGTCTCCTCGGTCAGCGTCGTACCACCCAGATGCATTCGCGACAAGTGAGGAATTCGCCCCTCCCGACGCTGCCGCCCGCTCGTCGGATACACCTTCCGCATCATCTCGTTCACCCACAGCGCTTCCCCAAACGGCAGGTCAAACTTCTCCACCCCCACCGACAAAATCCCCACGCCATTCGCAAACAAAAATAGCCGCAAATCCGTGACGTCCACCGTCACGTGCCGCCGGTTCGGCACCGACGCCGTCCATTGCACCTTCCCCGCCGCCGGCAACGGCAGCTCATAGCAGCGGACCATCGTCTCCTGCTCCCCCGTCGCATCGCAACCCGCCTTCACGTCAAAAAACACCCGCCGCACGAACGGATGGAAAAACACCATGTCCTGGTAGGCCGACGAGTCCTGGTCAAATTGACCGTACGAAACTCGCCGCCAAGGCCCCAAGTGCTCCACCAGCGGCGTCCGCGCCGCCGCACTGCTCTCGGCCTGAACAAAATCGTCCACGCCATCAATCCATGTGCGCTGCCCCCGCCAATGCTCCGGATGCGCGTCCGCCACCACCTCCCGTTCAATCACGAACGGGAAGAGAAAATACGTATGAAGATGGAGTACCTGTCTGGACATGCAGCGCTTACTTATTTCCAGTGTAGACGTCCCCGTCCTCTCAAGTCGGCAACACGATCCCCGACGCCTGATCCGCCCGGTCAAACACTCCCAGCAACCACGTCGTCGGCAAAATATCAAACCCCGCCAGCTCCGACATGTCGATGCGCAATACCCCCACCACGTTCTGCGGCACGCGCGTATCGGCGTCGACCGCATACAGCGTCGTCGACGACGCTCCCGTATCCGGATCCGGATCCGGCCGCAAATCTTGCCTCGTAATCCTCACGACCCGAATCCGGTCCACCGTCGGATTAAAGTCGAAACAGAACTCGGCCCCTTCCCGCGCCAGGATAAACGGCTCTGCTCCCATCGCTCGCCCCCTGGCCTGTCATCACCGCAATCACGTACAATCGGCTCGTGCTGTCCAGCCGTTAGAGCCCAAAGCATAGGCCCACTAAGGCCCACGCCGCCGTCGGCGGCAAAATCAACGCGTCCCCAAGGCCCTCGACGAAGGTAGAAGGTGCAGTAGTCGCCCCTCCGAGGCCCGCCAGGAATCGGATGAGGTCCACTACTACTCCTCGCTTCGCCGACGATTCCTGCCGACGGGAAGCAAGGGCCACAAAGCCGCCATGGCCAAAACCTTAGCGATGATCCAAAGCCGGGGACCCACCAACGTCCCCGTCCACCATGACTAAGAACTACTCGGAGCCCATAGCCACCGGGCTCAACAGCAAAAATCGCTATCGGGCCAGGTGACTATGATCCGTCTCAGCCACCAATGGCTCGTCCCGACTTAGCTTTCGGCCGGAGCCTCAATCGCCGCGACTTCAGGCTCCGGCGCCACTTTCGTCGCCTGCTCAAACAAAAACGACAGGATCTTCTCCGTCCGGATGTGCCCGGCAATACGCCCGATTACCCCTTCTTTCTCCAGCCGACGCCGCACCGACGCCACCGCTGCCCGCTCTTGACGAGCGATCCGATTCACCTCGGCGTCAACCTCTTCCGATGTCGCGTGGATCGCCTCCCGCTCCCCAATCCGCTCGAGCAACAACGAAGCCCGCACGTCCTTGGTCGCCTGCGGCACCTGCGATTCCCGCAGCTTAGCCCAGTCCAAGTTCAGCTTCCGCGGGTCAATGCCCTGTTCGGCCAACCCTTGCAGCCGCTGCTCCAGCGAACTCTCCGCCTGCCGCTCCACGAACACTTCCGGAATCGGGAAGTCGTACAAGCCAACCAGAGCATCCAGCAACTTCCCCCGCGATGCGCCCTGCGCCTCACGTTCCTTCTCCGCCAGCATGGACCGCTTAATCGCCGCCCGCAACTCGTCCAATGTCTTGAAGTCGCCCAAGTCCTGCGCAAAATCGTCGTTCAGCTCCGGCAGCTCTTTCCGCCGAATCGTCGTCAGCTTCACCCGGAAATTAACCGTCTTACCCGCCAGATTCTCCGCCCCATAATCTTCCGGATACACAATCTCGATCTGCTTCTCGTCGCCCGGTTCCATGCCCACCACGTTCTCGTTGAACGCCGGCAACGTCACCTCGGCTCCCAGCTCGAGCGCGATCTCTTTTTCATTGATCGCCGTCGTCCCGCCACTCAGGCTCTCAAGCTCCACCAGCACATGGTCGCCACTCTCGGCCGCCCGCGGATCCACATTCACATACTCCGCTTTCTGCTGCTGCAAGGTTGCCAGGCGCTCTTCGATCGTCGCGTCCTCCACCGTCGGCTGCGCGTAAGGCACCGTCAACCCGCGGTAGTTGTCCTCCAACTCAAATTCCGGCGCCACTTCGAATTGAGCCTTGAACCACATCGGTTCGTTGCCTTCCCATTTCATGTCCACCACATTCGGTTGGCTCACAACCTGTAGCTTCTCCGCCGTCGCGTATTCATGGAACGCCTTCGGAATCGCCGCTTCCATCACATCCTGACGGATCTCGCTCTGAAACCGTTGGCGAATCAGGGACGCCGGCACCTTGCCCGGACGGAACCCCGGTAGTTGTACCTTGGTGCGGATCTTCTCGACCGCCTTATCCGTTTCGTCCGCAATCGTCAGCAGCGGAACGGTCAATTCTACTTCGTGCTTGCAACCTTCGAGTAATGCCATGGAATCCTTAAATCTTAATTTGCGTCCGGCCAGCTCGCCAAGTAGGCTTCCTGTTCCGGAGTCAGCCGATCAATCTTCAAACCGAGCGCCTCAAGCTTGAGCCGCGCCACCTGACGGTCGATCTCTTCGGGCACCGCATGCGCCCGATGCTGCATAGTCGTATAGTTTTTGCTCAAATATTCGAGCGAAAGGGAGTGGTTCGCTAAGCTGATATCCCGCACCGCCGCCGGCTGCCCACCCGCCGCCGCCGCGTTAATCGGCTGTCCTTGCGCCAACACATAAACCCGCCGTCCGTCCCGCAGAACGTACTCCTCCACCAAATCCCGAATCGGACGATGGCTCGACGCCACCCGCTCCAATGCCCCCAAGTCAATATCAACCGGCGAATGCCCCGCATTCACCAAAATCGCCCCACCCTTCATTTTATCGATATGGTCGCGGCCAATCGTGTTTTTGTTCCCCGTCGCCGTAATCACCAGATGCCCCAAGCCCACCGCCTCCGGCATCGACATCACCCGGTGGCCGTCCATCAAAGCCTCTAGCGCCCGCATCGGGTCAATCTCGGTGACGATCACATTCGCCCCCATGCCCCGCACCTGCGTCGCGATGCCCCGGCCGCACCAGCCGTACCCGGCTACCACCACCGTCAAACCACTCAGCAACAAATTGGTCGCCCGCAAAATCCCGTCAATCACCGACTGCCCCGCCCCATACCGATGATCAAACAAATGCGTCGTCTGCGCCTGATCCACCGCGATCACCGGAAACCCGACCGCCTGTGTAGACGAGGCTCGATCCATTGTCGCCCCCATCAAACTCGCCGGTGCCTGGCTCAAAAGCAAACCGCCATGGTCCAGCGCCCAATGCGGCGCCGTCGCAACGGCCTCCGCTACGCTTACCACCGCAATCCCATAATCCTTCTCCAACGCAGCCACGATATCGTCCTGCCGCACAAACGAGCCGGAGTCGCTCAGTACCATCTGAGCGCCTCCGTCTCGTAACGTCACCATCAAATTTGCCGTCTCCGGCGCCACCGGCAGACAGGCCGCCACTCGGAATCCAGCCAAAGGTTGCGCCTTGATAAACTGCTTGCGAATCGCTTGCAGCACCGGCATCGATTGGAAGGCCCACTCGATGCGTCGCTTCCCTGACTCGGCCAAGCCGAGACCCTGGTTGCCTAAATCGACAGTCGGATCCGCTTTCGTGGCCATAGGATTCCTCAGACGGAATTAGTTGGCAAGCCCAGCGTCAGCCCGCAAATCGGAGGCCTTCGCGGTGGACTCCCACGGGAATTCGTTCCGACCAAAATGGCCGAACGCAGCAGTGGCACGGTAGATCGGGCGGCGCAGATCGAGGTGGTCGATCATGCCCTTCGGAGTCAGCGGGAAGTGGGCGCGAATCAATCCCACAATCTTCTCTTCGTCCAAAACGCCGGTGCCGAACGTGTTCACGTTCACCGATACCGGCTCGGCCACGCCGATCGCGTAAGCCAACTGCACTTCCACGCGCGTCGCCAGTCCAGCCGCTACCAAGTTCTTCGCCACATAGCGAGCCATGTAGCAAGCCGAACGATCAACCTTCGTCGGATCCTTACCAGAGAATGCGCCGCCGCCGTGACGACCCATCCCGCCGTAGGTGTCTACGATGATCTTCCGACCCGTCAAACCCGTATCGCCGTGCGGTCCACCGATCACGAAGCGACCCGTCGGGTTGATGTGGTACTTCGTAGCGGAATCCACCATGCTCGCAGGAATCACGACGTCAATAATCTTCTTCTTCACTTCCGCGCGCAACTCTTCGGTGCTTACCGCGTCATCATGCTGCGTCGAAACGACGACCGCATCAATGCGCGAAGGCTGCCCATTGACGTACTCCACAGAAACTTGGCTCTTGCCGTCCGGGCGCAACCACGCCAACTCTTTCGAGTTCCGCGATTCGCTCAACCGACGAGCCAATTTGTGCGCCAAGGTGATCGGCAGCGGCATCAGCTCTTCGGTTTCCGTGCAAGCGTAGCCGAACATCAGGCCCTGGTCGCCGGCGCCGCCGGTGTCCACGCCCATCGCGATATCGGGGCTCTGCGCCTGGATCACGTTCAACACGCCGCAAGTCTTGGCGTCGAAGCCCATCGCCGAATCGGTGAAACCGATACTGGCGATAACCTCGCGGGCCAACTTCGGCACATCGACATAGGTCGTCGTCGTGATCTCGCCCGCCACCAGGCAAATACCGGTGGTAACCAGAACTTCACACGCAACTCGACCCGTCGGGTCGTCTGTGAGAACTGCATCCAGAACGGCATCGGAAATCTGGTCGGCCATCTTATCGGGATGACCTTCCGTCACCGACTCGGAAGTAAAAATATGACGCATACCTTCTGCCACGAAAACCCTTCCTCCAAAACTGTAGGGAATATTTGGTCGTCAAACCAATTTTTGAGCTTAGCACAGCCAGCTGACTCCCTACCCCCGTCCCGGCGCTTCCGCGCGGGTGTGCCTCATGAAAGTGGAAGTCACGCTGCCCGGCTCTCCCTGTGGGCGTCAAATTGTCCGTTGCTGTGGCAACATCGCAGCGCCAGAATATCATTCGCGCCGCGCACGGTCCAGAACATTCCCGACTCTCTTACAGCGGGGATCCCATTACGGTTTCGCCGCCTGCCTCGATGACGCCAGAGCCAACAAACCGGCGCGGACCACGGAACTCGGGGTAGCACATGCGCTCGGTGTGGTTTTGAACGTAATCGTGTTTTTTGCGGAGTTTTCTGCTCAACTCCGGGTTCGCGGAATGGATCGAACGGAGCGCGGCCACCAGTTCTTCGATCCGTCCCTCATCCAGCATTTTCTCGCAAATCCCCACCCCGGGTTCCCCCAAACGGCCCCCCCGGGGATGAAAAATGGCGCCAGGGGGTGCCCAGCTCGAAGCGACGATTGAATACCCCGGGTCGAATTTTAAGTCCGCGGAGTCCACAAGTCAGGGTCACTCTTTTTCTTAAGGAATCGGCCCGAGCCGAGGTTCGTCGGGTTGAGCGCCATCACCGGCTGGTTTGCCGCAACGGCGAATAGCGCCGACGATGGAGCCGATGCGTAAATCGTCAAGCGAGGAGAGGGAGTCGAGCAGATCGGCACGGCGGGATTCGAGGCCAGGAAGCGAGTCTGGCATGGGGTCTCCTGCTCGACGTATCCACTACGGTCAGAAAAAGCCACAAGAACTGGATTTCGCAAAATCGTCTTTTTGAATTCGCACCCCCATAGCCAACCGCCGGATTTACGACGGGAAAAAACCCGCGTTCACGACTGACTGCAACCTCGGAGACCTCATCTATTTCCGCGTCTTCATCGAGAACATCCGCCCCACGGCGATGGCTCCGTGATTGCCGGATATGGACGTGAAGGACATCGCGCTGAGCATCGCACAACGAACTAAACGAACTATAAGAAGTTGACCCAATTCTCGAGCCGGGCCGACAACATGGAATGGACCACCTAGCGCGGATGTTTCCTCCAGAGCTCCGACGCCGAGGTCACAAGCGATCAAGGCGGCGAGCTGTTCCGTGAATTCCTGGCGCGGGCAACACAAGAAGGGCTGGATCGTCTCAGCCAAGAACAAGCCCATGACGACCGGCGACGTGGTGGCGGCGGGAGAGGTGACCATGAACGATATCCCGAGTGTGATCAGGGCCGGTTACCCGCTGCTCTCCAGCCCCCACAAAGCGGCGCGGAAGGATGCGGCGCTGGAAGGTCAACTTTTACGTACGCCCTATCGTCCTGGAGACCAACCGACTACAAGCCCGCCACGGTGCTGCTGACGAGCAAGGCAAGGACGATCTACCGGCATCCGGTGCCTGGGATCATCACCCGTCGCATGATGGAAGCGGTGGTCCATTCGAAAAGCACCGAATATTGCTAGGATCAGGGCGACCAGTTTTCGGAGGTTCTCGAGGGATTCAGCTGCGCCAGTGGCAAGTTTACCGATGCTGAGCGAACCTTCCATTTCATGCCCTGCGCGTGATGTGTCGAAATAGCGTTTGGCGGGTGCCCTTGACACCACCGGAGAGTCGTGAAAACATTTTCACAATGTCGCTCCGGCCAGTCCTTCTCGTATCCGCCTTTACCCTTCTGCCCTTGTTCGCCGAGAGCGCCCCGAAGTTCAACGCAATCCAGAAGAAATGGTGGGCGATCCAACCAGTGGTCGCGGTCGCTCCACCGGCGGTTGACGGCGTCGGCCAGAAGTGGGTTCGCAACGAGATCGACCACTTCATTTACGACAAGCTGAAGGCCAAGAACTTGGCACCTGCGCCGCTGGCCAGCCGCGACGTGTTTCTGCGCCGGGTCACGCTCGACCTAACGGGCCTGCCACCCACGCCGGAAGAAGCGCAGGCATTCCTGAACGACTCGAAGCCCGGAGCGGAAGAGCGCCTAGTGGACCGTCTGCTGGCGAACCCCCGCTACGGGGAACGTTGGGGCCGCCATTGGCTCGACGTCGTGCGCTACGCGGATTCCGATGGGTTCAAGCAGGATGACACCCGCCCGAATATGTGGCGCTATCGCGATTGGGTCATCCACAGCTGGAACGAGGACAAGCCGTTCAACCGCTTCATCAAGGAACAAATCGCCGCCGATGAGCTCTACCCCGGTGACCTGAAGGCCCTTCCTGGCCTCGGCTATCTACGGCTATTCGAAGACGAGTTCAACCAAGCCAATATTCAACTGCGCCGGCAAGAGCTACTCAACGACGTCACCGACAACACGGCCTTCGCGTTCATGGGCGTCACGCTGGGTTGCGCTCGGTGTCACGACCACAAGTTCGACCCCCTCCTGCACAAAGACTACTACCGCATGCAGGCCTTCTTCGCCAATATGAAGATCGACGACGAGTCGACCACGGCCACTCCCCAGCAGATCGCCGAATACCAGGCCCAAATGGCGAAGTACAAGGCGGCGGCCAAGCCGGTTCTCGATAAGCTGGAGGCCTTCCTGGCGGTACCCCGCGCGGCATACCGGAAGGAATACACAGAGCGCTTCCCGCCGGAAGTGCAGACCGTTCTCGGCAAGCCCGCCCAGCAGCGCGACCCCCTCGATTGGCAGATCTATCACAAGGCGATCACGCAGGTGGACGTCACCGACGCGGAAGTCATCAGCAAGCGCGGTAACGCCGCGACCAAAGCCAAGTACAAGGCGCTGTTGGCCGAACTCGACGCCTTCAAGCCGCTGCTACCGAAGCCGCTCCCCGTCGTTCAGATCATGCGGGACCAAGCCGCGACCTCCCCGGCCACCTACATCCTCAAGGCTGGCTCGCTTTACTCCCCGCTTGACGAAGTTGCTCCCGGTGGACTCAGCATTCTCGACCCCGCCCCGGCGGCGATTCAGCCGCTGCCCGAACTCAACTCCAGCGGCCGTCGCGCCGCGCTTGCGAACATTTTGGCCGACGCGAAAAACCCGCTGACGACGCGGGTGATCGTCAACCGAATTTGGCAGTATCACTTTGGCAAAGGCATCGCCGGAACTCCGAATGATTTTGGCTTAATGGGGGAGCGCCCCAGCCATCGGGAACTGCTCGACTGGCTCACGGCTACCTTCACGAATGCCGATGGCTGGAGCATCAAGACGCTCCATAAGCGTATCGTCCTGAGCGCGACCTACGGCCAAGCGTCTGACTACCGGGAGGATGCGGCCGCCATCGACAGCGAGAACAAGTTGCTCTGGCGCTATCCCCGTCGGCGGCTGGAGTCGGAAGCGATTCGGGATTCGATGCTGGCTGTCTCCGGCCTTCTCGACCGGACGATGGGCGGTCCCGGCGTGTTCCCCAAGGTGCCGGAAGGGACCGAGATTCAAGAAGGGCGCCATTGGCGCAAGTCCACCGGCGACGCCGATGAGTACCGCGCCAGCGTCTACATCTTCGCGCGCCGCCTCGTTCGATATCCCATGCTGCAGAGCTTCGATACCCCACTCGCGATTGAGAGCTGCGGCCGCCGTCAGGAGACAGTCACAGCGGACCAAGCACTAGAGCTGATGAACGGGGAAGCGAGCGCAAACTTCGCCCGGGCCTTGGGCCAGCGCGTCGCCAACGACTCCGGCCAATCGCCGGCCGGCCTCGTGGAACGCGCGTTCCGGCTGACGCTCGGCCGGGCTCCTTCCGCGGCTGAACTCGAACGAAGCCAAGCCTTCCTCGCCAAGCAGGCGCCGCTCGGCCCGGCCGCGCTCCACGATCTCTGCCTCGCGCTGCTGAGCTCCAGCGAATTCCTTTACATCGACTAAGGTCTATAGGTCTATACCGATGAATCAACACACTAACCGTCGTGCCCTTCTTCGTGGCGCCGGCAGCGGCCTCGGGGCGATGGCCATGGCTGCCCTGCTCGCCGAGCAGTCGCCGGCGGCGACCGTCCACGATCCTACCGTCCCGCGTCAGCCCCACCATAACCCCAAAGCTAAGTCGGTGATCTTCCTCTTCATGGAAGGTGGACCGAGCCACATCGACCTCTTCGACCCCAAGCCGAAGCTGAACGAAATGAGCGGCCAGCCGATGCCGGCCAGTTTCGGTCGCCCGATCACCGCCATGGGCACCGCCGGCAACACGTTGATGGGCAGCCCGCGGAAATGGGCCCAGCATGGAAAAAACGGCTTGTGGGTGAGCGAACTGTATCCGCATGTGGCGAAGCATGCCGACAAGCTCGCCGTACTTCGCTCCTGCCAGTGCGATGGCTTGAACCACGCCGGAGGCGTGAGCCAGATGAACACCGGAGACATTCTCTCCGGCCGCCCCAGCCTCGGCGCTTGGGTCAACTACGGCCTCGGTTCGGCGAATAAGAATCTGCCGGCTTTCGTCAGCATGATCGACGAGCGGGAACCCTTTGGCAATGCCAAGAATTGGGGCTCCGGCTTCTTGCCCGCTTCCTATCAGGGCACCCTGTTTCGCCAAGGTCCGAATCCGATTTTGAACACCAAGCTTCCGGCGGGCCAAGATGACGAGCGGCAACGGGCGCGCCTTGAATTGCTGGAAGCCCAGAATCGAGACTACTCCAAAGGCCGGGAAGACGACACGAGTCTGGACGCGCGAATCCGCAGCTTTGAGCTCGCTTACGCGCTGCAAAAGTCGGGCCCCGAAGCGGTGGATTTGTCCAAGGAAACCGACGAAACGAAGGCGCTCTATGGCCTTGATCGCCCGGAAACGGCCGTCTTTGGCCGCAACTGCCTGCTCGCCCGTCGCCTCGTCGAACGCGGAGTTCGGTTCGTGGAACTCTACTGCGGCTCCGGCTCCGGCTGGGACGCGCACACAAACCTGGAAGGCAATCATGCCAAGTGGTGCAAGGCCTCCGATAAACCGGTCGCCGGGCTGATTGAAGACCTTGCCCGTCGCGGCATGTTGGACGATACGTTGGTGGTTTGGGGCGGTGAGTTTGGCCGGACCCCGTTCAATGAGAAGGGCGATGGCCGCGACCATAACCCCTGGGGCTTCACAATGTTCTTCACGGGCGGCGGCGTACGCGGCGGCCAGACGATCGGCGCCACGGACGAAATCGGCCTGCGGGCGATCCAGCGTCCGGCTCATGTCCACGATATTCACGCTTCCATTCTCTGGCTCCTTGGCCTGAACCATTTAAAGCTCACCTTCCAACACCATGGCCGCGCCGAACGACCCACCATCGTCGCCGGTGAGCACATGGTAAGAGAACTCTGGGAAGGGTAGTGTCCACCATCCGCGACGTTGCCGCTGAAGCGAAAGTTAGTGTCGCTACGGTCTCCCGTATCTTGAACGATAACGAAACGCGGGCTCCCAGCGGCCGCCGACATCGGCTATCGGCCGAACGTGAATGGGAGTCGGCTGAAGAGCAAGAGCTCGCAGACGATTCTGTTTCTCTGGGGCAATCGGCAGTCGTTCAACGCGATGCATATGCGGTTGCTCGTCGCGTGTGAAATGAGGCGGCAGGCACTCGGCTACGACCTGCTTTTCAGCCGCTTTGAATACTCGGGCAAGCTGCGCCCGAACGAGCTTGTACTGCCGCGGATGCTGGGTCAGACCGGTGCCGTCGATGGCGTTCTGCAATATGTCCCGAGCGTCGACGCGGCCAGCGAGTGCAAGGTGCAGACCAACGTGTTTGACTCCGAATATGACCGCTTCACCGGGGGTGTGCGGAACGCCGCGATCAAGAGCGGCATGTACTCGTTCCAAGGCATCCTGTTCAACTTCACGCGGAACTGCGCGGAGGTCGCGGCGGGGCGCCGTTGACGATCCCTAAGATCTACGAGCAAAAATCGGACGTTCTGCTTTTTCAACGACGAGGGCCCTCGCGAAGGGGTCCCGCGAGCGAACCTCGGCGCCCCCCAGAAATTGACCACCTCTGCTCGAATAGACTGGACCAGATCACAAACTGGTCATGCCGCGTGGCATGCCGACGGGCGGGACCTTCCTCATCCGTGCCGCAGGCGCGTGTATCGTAGATTAGGTTTACCGCTCGGTCTGGCCGAGCGCCACAAGCCCATGCTCGTCGGGCAGGCAGCGCCGTCGGGGCCGCTTGATGGTAAAGTTTTGGCGAACAGGGCTGGTCAATTCGTCGCAAGTGCCGAAGGCGAACGTCAACACCGCACCGACTGGGCTGGGACATACCGGTGACTGCGGCGCTTCGCTGGTTCGTAGCGGTACCAGCATTCTTCCTGGCAACATTTTCGACCCCGCCTCGACCCGAGCAACCGGAGCCCCCCCCCCCGTCCTGGATCGATTCGAGCGCCCGCCAGCTGGTAGCGCGGTATCCGTTGCGCAACGCTCCGCGCGACGCCGTCACGGGGGCGGCCAATGAGCTACTTTCTTCCCAAGATTCGGACGTCGACAACGGCTGCGTCTGGAAGATCGACCGCCGCTTCAGCGGCCGACCCGCCGTAGTTTTCCGCTACTCGTGGTGCGAGTTTTGGGGTGCACCATTTGGACCGCGATCTCGCTCGGATGAACATTGGTTACGAGTCGCAAAGAACGAGGACGAGAAGCCCCGTGCTGGAGAAGACATCGGAGAAGGGCCTCCGCTACCCGACCGCTCTGCCTCTGCGGAACCACTCCGAATGCTCGCGATGGCCCCAGTTCGCTGGCCTTCCGGGCGGTCGCCGAGCCCGGTCGAACGAAACCGCGCGGAAGGTGGAGAAACGCTAACGCTCTTGCCGTTTTTTCTTCCGGTTTTCTTCGCGGCCAGCATGGCGGCCGGTACCATCGCCGGTATCCAGAATCCCTCCCGCCGGGTTCAACCGGTCAAGCGCCGCCTGCAGGCGGCGCCGGGCCGAAGTCGCGGCCGGACTCGCAGAGCCCGGAGGAATGACCGGCTCTTCGAACGGGGCCTTGCTCATGTCGAACAGGTCACCCGCTTGATTAAGCTTGAACTTCGCCTCGCGGACATACCACTGGCGCGCGAGTTGAATGAAAACCCATTCGCGGGGATTGCCCTTCTTCCCCTGTAGTTGCGGCACGAAGCTGCGTCCGTCGATCGGCGAGGCCGACTGCGGTTTTGCACCGGCCAGTTCTGCGAAGGTCGGATGCAGGTCGGTTGAGTCCATCAGTTCGGCCGTCACCTTGCCAGCTGGCGTACGGCCAGGCCAATTCAAAATCAAGGGAACGTTGGCCCCCCCCTCCAGCATGGAGCCTTTCTCCCCCGCTAGGCGCTTGCCCCGTACGGTGGAGATATCGGCGTAATTATTGCCGGTGCCGTTATCGCCGAAGAAGACAATCAGCGTGTTTTCCCGCAGTTTCAAGCGGTCGAGTTCGTCCACCACCCGGCCGACCAGCTTGTCCATATAGCGAATGTTGTCCGCGTACGCATCCTGGACGCCGGGCGCGCTATCCGGGGTCGGCAGGATCTCGGCGTGGACGTGTGACAGGGAGTAGTAGGCGAAAAATGGTTTGTTGCGGTGTCGGTTAAGGAAGTCCACCAGGTAGCGGTGCATTAAGTCCGGGAGGTATTCATGATCTCCGAGCTTCACCTTTTCGCCGTTGACGGTATAGACCTTGGCTTTGTCCTGCGTGTTCCAATAGGCACCGCTGCCGTTGAACTTCAGATGTTCGTCGAAGCCGAATTCGGCGGGGCCGAGGGGAAGCTGGCCCCACTTGCCGATCATGGCCGAGGTGTAGCCCGCCTGCTTAAGCAGCTTGGGGGTCATCGTCTCCACGGACGGCTTCATTTGGCCAGTAGCGTCCTGATTGGTCGCTCCCGTGCGGAAAGCGTAGCGTCCGGTGAGAATCAGGGCGCGGGATGGTCCGCACAGCGGCGCTGTGTAGGCGTTCGTGTAGCGGGTGCCGCCGGCTGCGAGCCCGTCGATTCGCGGAGTCTGGAACTTGTCCGAGCCGTAGCAACTTAGGCCGTTAATGCCCAAATCGTCAGCGAGGATAAACAGGATGTTGGGCTTCCGGCTACTCGCGGTGGGCGATTGGCCCCAGCCAGCCGCGTTGGCCGCGGTCATCCATCCAGCCGCTTTCAGTAACTCACGTCGATTCATGCTCTAGGCATACCAGTTGTCTCGCCACCATGGAAAGTAGCCGTAGAGTATCGCAACCGTTGCTGCAACGGGTTACTTCTCTAAGACATAGTGACTGGCATAGCTGCACGAGAGGGGCAGGCTGTCTTGGGCCGTGCAGCGGACCACGAGTTGGTAGGCCTTGGGGAAGGTCGACAGCCCATCCTGCCGGAGACGATTTTTCAAGTCCGCCAGGAGTTCGGGCGAAGTGAAAAACTCGGCGGCACCTTGAATCCCAACCTGCGAAACGCCGGATACAATCAATGTGCGGCGCGGCTGGCCCGGGGTGCCATCGGAGGGCAGAACGGTCAACAGACCATAGACCTGCGCCGGGTCGCCGGGTCGGCCCTCGTGTCGCGAGAAAGCGGGCGGGTCCGAAGCGGGCTTTTGGCGGTCTCGGATCACCAGACGATTGGTCGCTGGATCCTGCGCCACGGTCAGACGAGCCCGGCTCAGAAGCTGAGCGGCGGCGAACGAGGTAATGGGGTCGCCAAACAGGATCACGTTGCGGTTGCGGAAGCTGGCCAAAGGCGCGGACCGTTCGGGCAAGATTTGAGATTGCGCGCCAAGGGCGTGGAGGGTGGATGAGACCGCCGCAATGCCGCCGACTACTCCCAGGGTGGCGACATTGGGAGCAGGGCGCATGGTAAGCGCGGAGCCATCGCGCAAAGGATTTGTCTTCCGATAGAGTCCCTCGATTTCGGGAGGTGCCGGAAACGACGGCAGGTCGCTGTCAGGGGAAAATCCGCCCGGGCGGACCAGCATATGAAAGTTGGAAGCGACGCAAATCAGGATGTTCCCCTCTGGCGTCGCCAGGGGCCCCCATGCTTCGTGGAGGATGGCGGCAGCGGCGTTCGCCGCCGGACTAGTGGACCAAAGCAGGCGCATGGCCAGCGCACCGACAAGGAAGCCGATTCCGGCGGCCCATGGGACCGCGGCAAGAGCCCGCCGGGGGGGCGACGCGGCGGCCGCCGCGTCGCTCACCAAGCCGGCGATCACGGCGGGTGCGCGATATCGGAAGACTGGGACATACGATCCCTTCGGCAGGTCGATCACAATCTCGGTTGCGGCGAGTTCGCCCGCATATGCTTCTTCGAGCTTCTGCCGGAGCTCGAACGCCCGGCGCCGGACCGATGAATCCGCCGTGGGGGAGTATGAAGTGGGCCGACCCAGGGCTTCCACCCCGATCGAATATTCCTTAATTTCGCCCCCGCGACCAGCGATCTCGAGCTCGCACACGTACCGCAGGAAATTCTTCAACTGTTCGCTGCGGGCGAAAGCCTGACTCTCCAGCACACGGCGCAGCGCCTGTTCCCGATCCTCACGCGCTGGTACGATCGAGTTGCTCATCCTGTCTAAGAAGGATACAGGAACCGGTAACAGGTTGCAGCAACCGTTGCGACACCGAACAACCACTTTTATGTCCCGCGCCGCGGTGTTAAAAATATTATTAATGATCAAGTGTCAGGTGGGTTGGGCGGTCTTGGTGGCGATGCTCGTTGCGGCCGGGCTCCGCGCGCAGGAGTCCCGTGGCGTGATTGCCGGCCGGGCTACGGATGCGAGCGATGCGGGAGTCGTCGGTGCCAGCATCCGAGCCGTGAGTGTGGATACAGGAATTGCGACAACGGCGACTTCCGGTGAAGGCGGCGGATTCCGCGTTCCTTTTTTGATTCCAGGTCTGTATCGGGTTACCGCGGAGTTCGCGGGCTTCAAAAAAATCTCGATGGAAAAAGTGGAGGTCCGCGTGGGCGAAACCTTGGACCTGCTGATGCGGATGGAGTTGGGCAACGTTGCCGAAACGGTGGAGGTGAGCGGTACCGCGCCGCTCCTCGAGACCGGCACCGCGTCGATGGGTACTTTCATGGATTCCCGACGGCTGCAGGAGTTGCCGCAGCGGGGCGGCAATCCAATGGAGTTGGCGCGCCTATCGCCACAGGTGGTCAATCTGACGAATCTGCGGGCGTTGAAGGCGGCCTCCCCGAGCGGCACCTCGCAGATGGCGGTGGCGGGTGGGCCAAGATTCAGCACGGAATTTCAAATCGACGGCATCAGCAATACTACGGCGGACCTGGGCGACGGCCGGATACGCGTGGCGTTCATTCCACCTTCTAGCGCCGTATCGGAGTTCCGAATGGAGGTTTCGCCTTACGACGCCACGTTTGGCCATACACCCGGGGCAACGGTGAACATCAGCACGCGCAGCGGCACCAATCAGATCCACGGCGACCTGCGCTACTGGTTCCGCAACTCGGCGCTCGATGCCCCCAATTGGTTTGAAAATCGGAATGGCACCAAGCCCGCAGTCTATCAGGATAACCGCTACGGGGCTTCAGCCGGCGGACCCGGATGGATCCCCAAGCTCTACGATGGCCGCAATCGCACCTTTTGGTTCTATGCCTACGAAGGCAATCAGTGGGGTCGGCCGACCTCTTCCACCAACACCGTGCCCACGATCGCGCAACGGACGGGCGACTTTTCTGCCCTGCTGAGTATTCCCAACGGCAGCCGGTATCAAATCTTCGATCCTTTTTCGACGCGTACCGCGCCAAGTGGCCGCTTTCAACGCAATCCGCTGGGGGGAAACATCATCCCGCGCAGCCGACTCGACGCAGTCGGGTTAAACCTCGTGACTCTCTACCCGGTACCCAATCAGCCGGGGCGCAACGATGGTGCCAACAATCACTTCTACTCCGACGTTCGTAAGCAGGAGTACAACACGCAGTTCGGCCGCCTCGACCACCAGATCCGGGAAGGGCACCGCCTTTTCTTCCGCTTGCACGACTACGACTGGATCAGCGGGCAGGACCGCTATGGGCTCCCAGTCTCGCGTTTCAACACCCGTTCCGGAAGACGCGGGCTGGCTTTGGATGATGTGCTGATCCTGAGTCCGACGATGGTGCTGAATCTGCGCTATGGCCTGTCCTACGGCGACATGGGCGAAGCCCGTCAGACAAAAGGGACGGACCTCACCACGCTGGGCCTCTCCCGCGCGCTGGCCAGCCTAGTGGATCCAAGCCTGTCAACCGTGCCGCGCGTCCGCGCCGGAGCCTACTCCCCGCTGGCCGAGTGGAGTAATGGGGACGGTGCCAACAGCACGATCACACACACCGCACAGGCAAATTTCACCAATACCCGCGGTGCCCATACGTTGCGTTATGGCTTGGACGCCAGGCTCTACCGCGGCTTTGGCACGCGCACGCCCCTTGCCAATTCCCCTGATCTTAATTTCTCGAACACCTTCACGCGCGGTCCGCTCGATAACGCCGCCCCCGCCGCTATCGGCCAGGAACTCGCCTCCATGCTCTTTGGCGTTCCCGACGGGCTCATGGAGCGCACGGCGACCTCGGCCTTTCAGGACCAATACCTGGCGCCCTTCCTCCAGGATGATTGGCGCGTCAACTCCCGGCTCACACTGAACCTTGGGCTGCGGTATGAATATGAGAGTCCGCTGACCGAACGCTTCGACCGGCTGGTGGCCGGCTACGATGCCACCGTGCCCAACCCCGTGGACGCCCCGGCCCGCGCCGTCTACGCGTTGAATCCGATTGCAGAGATTGCACCGGCGGACTTCCGGTCGATGGGCGGCCTGCGCTTCGTGGCACGCGGTGGGAATGCCCGGAGCCCGTTTCGAGGAGAGAAAAACAATGTGCTGGTTCGCGCGGGCCTGGCCTACAAGCTGGCTCAAAATCTGGTGGTCCGCGCCGGCTACGGCACTTACTACGACAGCATTGGCACCTTCCGGACCATCCCGCAGCAGACCGGTTTCAGCCAGGCCACTCCCATCCAGGCCTCGCTCGACAATGGGCTGACGTTCGTTGCTACCAACGCGAACCCTTTTCCCCAAGGTTTGATTCCCGTGCAAGGAGCGGCGGCTGGCTTGGCGACGAGTCTAGGCCAAGGCTTTTCGTTCTACGATCCGAACCTAAAGCAGGGCTATTCCCAGCGCTGGTCGTTCAACCTGCAACACATGTTACCCGGCCAAGTTATGGTGGACGCCGCCTATGTGGCCAATCGCGGCACTCGGCTCGCTATTTCCCGGGACCTCAATTCGATCCCGAACCAATATCTGAGCCGCGCCGGCAATCGGGACGCGGCGCTCATCGGCTCGCTGTCTCAACAAATTCCGAATCCGTATTTCGGCTTGGCTCCGTCGTATCCGCGCACGATCACCCGCGGCAATCTGCTCCGGCCGTATCCCCAGTTTGGGAACTTGAGCGCGGTGGTTCCGGACGGATACTCCTGGTACCATTCGCTACAGTTGCGTGCCGAACGGCGCATGCGCAACGGCCTCAGCTTGCAGGCTTCTTATGTTTGGTCAAAGTTCATGGAGGCGATCGAGTACCTCAATCCGGCCGACGAGCAACCGTATGAGGTGATCGCCGACAATGACCGCCCGCACCGAATTTCCATGAGTGGCATTTGGGAAATTCCGGTGGGACGCAGACGTCGTTTCGGCGGGTCGATTCCCCAGGCCGCCGACCTCCTGGCCGGGGGCTGGCAGTTAAATGGCGTTGTGATTGTTCAATCCGGTCCGCCGCTGGGTTTTGGCAATTCGATCTTCAATGGCGACATCAAGACGATTCCGCTGCAAGGAAGCGCGCGCAGTGTGGATCGCTGGTTTGCCACCGAAGGCTTTGCCCGCGATGCCAGCTTGCAACTGCAGTTGAATCGGCAACAGCTTCCCCTGCGCTTCAGCGGCATCCGAGGCGACGGGCAGCGCGCGTGGGACTGGTCGTTGTTCAAAACATTTCTAGTCACCGAGCGGTGGAAGATACAGTTCCGCGCTGAGGTCTACAACGCGTTCAATCAGGCAAGCTTCAACGCGCCGAATCGTAACCCCACCAGCGGCGCGTTCGCTACCGTGACCGATACGCAGTCGGAGGCGCGGAACTGGCAGTTCTCGCTTTTTGTGAAATTCTAATGAGCATGAAGCGCAGAGTGTTTCTCGGGGCGGTGGCCGCGGCTGGTCCAGGGCGGGCGGCGGCGAAGATTGACGTGGCCTCGTTCGATCGAAGTCGTGTACTGGCGGACGCCCGACAGTTTCTGAATCGTCAGCCCGCCACCCCAGTGGCGTCGCGTTCTCCGCGCAGCGCCGGCGGTCCCCATGACTTTTTCTCTGAAGGCGACTATTGGTGGCCTGATCCAAACAATCCCGCGGCGCCCTACGTGCGTCGCGACGGGATGACCAATCCGGCGAACTTTGTCGACCATCGCAACTATCTGATGCGGCTGAGCGTGGAGGTCCCGGCGCTGGCGGCAGCCTGGAAGTTGACTCGGGAGCGGCGCTACGCCGAGCACGCGGCTGCCCACCTCCGGGCGTGGTTTGTTGCCCCAGCCACCCGGATGAATCCGGACCTGCGGTATGCGCAGGCGATCCAAGGCCGCTCCACCGGGCGCGGCACCGGCATCATCGATACGATCCATTTGGTAGAGGTAGCGCGGGCGATCCCGCTGGTCGCCGAGGCCGGGATGCTGCGCCAGGACGAGTTTACCCGAGTGAAAAGTTGGTTTGCCGCCTACACCAACTGGATGACGACCAGCAAAAACGGCATCGAGGAGCGCGACGCGAAGAACAATCACGCCACCTGCTGGACGATGCAGGTGGCCGCGTTCGCCGCCTTCACGGGCGATACCAAACAGGTCGCCGATTGTGCCGAGCGGTTTCGTACATTGCTGGTGCCTCACCAGATCGCGCCCGATGGTAGCCAACCGCTTGAAGTGAACCGTACCAAGCCCTATGGCTACTGCCTGTTCAATCTCGACGCGCTCGCGACGTTGTGCCAGATTGTCTCCGCCAACGGGCATGACCTCTGGAGCTTCCAGACCAAAGACGGCCGCGGCGTCCGTAACGCGGTCGAACAGATGTACCCCTTCATCGCAGACAAGAAAAAATGGCCGCATCCGTCCGACGTGATGTACTTCGACGAGTGGCCGATGCGCCAAGCGGCGTTATTCTTTGCAGGCCTCGCCTACGGACGCCAGGACTACCTCGACGCCTGGAAGAAGCTGCCCGCCAGTTCGAACGTTGAGGAAGTCGTACGTAACTTCTTCATCCGCCAACCCGTTTTGTGGACATAAGGAAACCTAATGATGAATTCAATCAGCCGTCGACAACTATTGGGCCAATTCGCCATGGGTCTGGCACTGCCCGCCCAACAGAATGGCAGGCGGCCAAATGTGCTCTTTTTCGCCGTCGATGACCTGCGGCCGGAACTCGGTTGCTACGGCGTGCGGGGGATTCAGAGCCCGAACATCGATCGGCTGGCCAAGCAGAGCATGGTGTTTGATCGCGCCTATGTGCAACAGGCCGTCTGCTCGCCTTCGCGCACCAGCATTATGACCGGCGCGCGCCCGGATTCGACGCAGGTATGGGACCTGGTAACCCACTTCCGCAAGGCCATGCCAGATGTGGTGACGCTACCGCAGCACTTCAAGCAAAATGGCTACTTCGCGCAGGGCATAGGCAAAATCTTCCATCCCGGCTATGACGACCAACGCTCTTGGTCCGTGCCGTGGCAGACGCCCAAAGCACCCACCTACGCCAACACGAAGAGCGCACCGCAGAAGGATGAAGACAAACCAAAGCAAAAGGATGGTCCGGCGTTTGAAGCCGCCGATGTGCCGGACAATTTCTATAAGGATGGGCAGGTGGCGGACCTGGCCGTCAAAACGCTCCGTGGGCTAAAGAACAAGGCCGAGCCCTTCTTCCTCGCCGTCGGGTTCGCCAAACCACATCTACCTTTTGTCTCGCCGAAGAAGTATTGGGACCTATACGACGCGGCGAAGATCCCGCTGGCCCCCAATCCGTACCGCCCTAAGGGCGCGCCCGAGTACGCGCTCACCAACAGCGGTGAGTTGCGGAACTATCCCGGCGTGTCCAACGATGGTCCAGTATCGCCGGAACTGGCGCGCAAGCTCAAGCATGGCTACTACGCGGCGGTCAGCTACACGGACGCGCAGATCGGCAAGGTGCTCGACGAACTCGAGCGCCAGGGCCTGCGGCAAAACACCGTCATCGTGCTATGGGGAGACCACGGCTGGAAGCTTGGAGAGCATGGCGAATGGTGCAAACACAGCAATGTGGAGAACGATACGAATGCTCCGTTGCTCCTGTCGGCTCCGAGCATGAAGGCCGCGGGCCAGCACAGCCGGGCGCTCGTAGAGTTCGTTGATATTTATCCGACCCTGGCGGAACTGGCGGGTCTGCCGCTGCCGCCGCACCTGGAGGGCTTGAGCTTCAAGCCGCTGCTCGACAATCCGGGCTTGGCGTGGAAACGAGCAGCGTTCAGCCAATATCCGCGAGGCCAAAAGCTGATGGGCTACTCGATGCGCACCGACCGCTACCGCCTCACCGTATGGGTCGGCCGCAATGACCATTCGCGGATTGAAGCCACCGAACTCTACGATCATCAAACCGATCCGCAGGAGAATACGAACATCGCCAGCCTTCCCGCCCACGCAAAATTGGTGGAAGCGTTGATGGCTCAGTGGCGCCAAGGTTGGCGGGGAGCACGGCCGCTGTAAGCCGCTGGCCACACTTGGCTCGGTAGCTGGATCTCCCCCCACGGGAGAACCCCCATCCCGACGGAATAGCTATTCCGTCTAAAAAAATCTGGCGGTGAGGGTGGGATTCGAACCCACGGTACCCGTAAAGGTACGGCAGTTTTCGAGACTGCTCGATTCAACCACTCTCGCACCTCACCGCATGACCAATACCAGTCTACCAAACCTCACGGCGCTCTACATGAAGTAGTCTTTCACTTTGTCGAACAAGCCCCGCTCCTGTGGTTCCGTGTCGGCCGGCAGAATTTCCCGCAACTGCTCGAACAGCTTCCGCTGCTCGCGCGACAGCTTGCCGGGAACCTTCACGCCCACGTTGACGATCACGTCGCCGCGACCACCGGAGTTCAGATAAGGCACGCCCTTGCCGCGTATCCGTACCTGCTCACCGTGCTGAGCACCCTCGGGAATCTTCACCCGCTCCACCCCGTCGAAAGTCAAAACATCCAACTCCGTACCCAACGCCGCCTGCGCCACGTTGATCGAAACCGTGCAATGCAGATCGTTCTCCAGCCGCTCAAAAACCGCATGCTCTTTTATCAAAAGCACCACAAACAAATCGCCCGACGGACCGCCGTTCGAACCGGACTGCCCTTCGTTCGCCAGCCTGAGCCGCGTCCCGTTGTCGACGCCTGGCGGTATCGTTACCCGCAACTTCCGGTCCACTCGCTGAAACCCTTCGCCGGCGCACTTCGGGCAAGCCTTGCGAATCAGTTGGCCCCGCCCGGAACAGGTCCGGCAATTCTGCCGCATCGTCAGGAACCCCTGCTGTAGCAGCACCTCGCCCTTGCCTTTACACGTCGCGCACTGCGTTAGGCCGTCGTTGGAATCCGCCCCAGTCCCCTTACAAAGCCCGCACTGTTCGGCGCGAGGAACCTGAATTTCGGCGCTCATGCCGCGAATCGCGTCTTCGAGCGTAATCTCCAAATCATACCGGAGATGCTCACCCTGCCGAGCCCGCGTCCGCCCACCGCCACGCTTGCCGCCGCCAAACAGATCCCCGAAGCCAAAGAAATCGCCCAGGACATCGCTGAAATCCCCAAAGGTTTCCGGGTCGAAGCCCTGTCCTCCGCCCGCTGCTCCCGACACGCCTTGGTGGCCGAAACGATCATACGCCGCCCGCTTCTGCGCATCGGCCAGCACGCCGTAGGCTTCGGCCGCTTCCTTGAACTTCTCTTCGGCCGCCTTATCGCCCGGATTGCGGTCCGGATGATGCTGCATCGCCAACTTCCGATAGGCCGCCTTTAAAGATGCCTCATCAGAGCCCTTCGCTAGGCCCAGAACTTCGTAATAGTCGCGCTTACTCACCGGACTGCAACCCTCACCATGGCCGGCCGCAGCGAACGACCCTTAAAGTTATACCCGCGCTGAAACACGCTCAAAATCGTTTGATCTTCCGCTTCTTCGGTCGTCACCATATCGATCGCATGATGCAAATGCGGGTCAAACTTGGCACCCACCGCTTCGAGCGGCTCCAGGCCTAGCTTCTTCAGCGTATCCAGCGTCCGTTGATAGATCAGCTCCATCCCGCGGACATATTCGGCGTCCGTGCACGGCACCCCTAATGCCCGTTCAAAATCATCAAGCACTGGCACGATGGAGCGAACCGCCTCCATCGCCGAATACTCACTCGATTCCATCCTTTCCCGCTCCGCCCGGCGCCGCGAGTTCTCAAAATCGGCTCGCTGACGGAGCATCTGATTCTGCAACTCACTCTTCTCCGCCAACAGCGCGTCACGCTCAGCGATTAAACTCGCATTCGCTTCCGACGATACAGGCTCGTCAGGCATTACCTCATCATTGTCCATTGCAACACTCACCCTTCCAGTGTATCGCGGCTTTCGCGTGTTAGGCCGATAGTGCTTCGACCGTCGCGCCAACTTCGGAAACCGCCGCGATCACTTGGCTATAGTCCATCCGCATCGGCCCCAGCACGGCAAACTTGGTCGACAGCCCCGTCGGCAGCGTTACCGTCAGGCCGATCAGGCTCAGCTCTTCCATGCTCGAATGCACCTCGCCCAACCCCACCTGCACGCCTACCTCGCCCGGTGCAGCTTCCAAAAAACGATCCAGCAGAGCCAGTAAACGCTGCTTCTCTTCGAGCGTCCGAAACAAATCCCGCAGCTTTTCCTTGTCGAGCGAAAGATCGATCAGAAACAGATTCGAACTGCCTTCCATATGCACCTGCGGCTTCAAACCCACCTCCAGCAGGCCCTTCTGATAGAGCATCTCCAACCGCTGCAGCATCGCGTCGTACATCGCCCGCTCTTCGGCCAACCGTTGGCGCAGTTCGACGTGAATCCGGGAAAGCGCCCAACCGGCAAAGTTCTCGTTAACGTAGTTCCGAACGGTGTTGAGTTCGTCCTGCGTCGTCGAACGATCCAGACCCACCACCCGGTTGCTGACCCGGTGATCTCGCGTCTCCACCACCATCAGCACCCGCCGGTCCGCCAGCAGCAACAGTTCAATCTGCGCCAGCGTCTGCGACTGCGATGGAATGGAGGCCGTAATCCCCACGTTGTTCGTCATCTCCGTCAGCAGATGGCTCGACATCTCCATCCGCCCTTCCATCCCCTCGGCCCGGCCTAACTCAGCCCGCATGCGCTGCACATCCACCAGCGAAAGGCGACGGGTGGCCAAGGTCTGCACGTAGCTTCGAAACGCCTTCACGGTAGGAATGCGTCCCGCCGAAGTATGCGGCTGCGCCAGATACCCCTCGTCGAACAGATCCGCCATCACGTTGCGGATGCTCGCCGAGCTCAAATGCCCGCCTACTTTGGCTATCGTTCGCGAAGCCACAGGTTCGCCGGTCTCGATGTAGGATTCCACAATCGAGTGCAGTATCGAGCGAGAACGCTCCGCATATTGCGACCGATTCACCATAGTGCGATTGAATGATTGTAAGAGACCCGAAACCTTAGCGCAACTCCCCATGCTCTACCGTAGGCGATTGGCCCCTTTGATTGATAAGCCCCACAATGGCTTTGCTGAACCCCTCAACGTAGCCGGTCCCCCGATTCAGCAGGTTTTCACGCGTCATATAATCGGCCGGCAGCTCCGGTTGAATCCCAATATTTTCCACATAAATTGAGGTGGGATAGCCCGGTGCCGTGTACGCCTTCGCCCGGGTCAACAGCGCTATCGTCGTTCGGGCACTGCCTTCCGAGTAAAAGCCCGCCACGTTCTCTGTTGTCGCCCCGCCCGCCCCCGCTGTCCGATATCCGTAAAGCGTCGCGATGCCATTGTCCTGCGCCATCGAAGCAAAAATATCGCCCGCCGAGGTGGTGAACTCGTCCGTCAGCAGCAAAATCGGTTTGTCGTAGCCGATCGGCTGGAACAGTCGATCCACCACCGGGTCCGCCTCTAAAGAAGCCCCGCAAATCGCCACCGGACCCGTCCGTCCCCGATTTTCTCCGAACGCGGTCAGAACGTCCTTGTAGGCGTTCCCCAGCATGATCACCTCCCAGGGTTCCAGACCATCATCGACGGTCAACTGCGCCGAATCATAGAACGTTTGCACCCAATCGAGCGTCGACCGGATCTCGTTCCCAAAAGTGAAATACCGCTTCGTGGTCAAATATCCCATCAGGTCGGCACCGTAGCACCCATAACCGCCCGGGTTTCGCATCACGTCGACCACCAACCCATCGGTGTTCGCCTTCAAAAACGCGATCTCCGCCGCCCACTGCCGTAGCGGCAGGAACAGCATGCTAAAATCCGTCGGCTGGAAATCGGAAATGCGAATGTAGCCGATCCGCTTGCCGTCAGACACATAGGTCCCCGAATAAAAGTAGTCCGCCCGGTTCCGGCCTAACCGTTGGACAAAAGTCGCCGGCAGCCGGAAAATCGGCGCCCGAGCCCCAAACCCGGTCAAATGCCGCGCCGCCGCTGGCACCACGTTCTGCTGCAACCGAGCCCGCAGCCGCCGCGCCGCGTTCATCTCGAGCGGCTGATCTTCGGTTTCGTCCGCGCTCGGGCGAACCGCCGCCGCGAAGCGGACGTTCGGCACCGGCCCTAACTTCGTCACCGGATACCCGGACTTGTCCCACTCTATCGTATGGCTGGACTCGCTGCCGTCCACCTTCCGGACCACCAGCGTCGCCGTGGCGCCCAAACGGCTCGCCAGCGGCAGTTGCGACTGATCCCGGTACACCAATAGATCGGCAGCATAGCGCAACGTCGAGCGCTCGTTGGCAAATTTCACCCCCCGCGCTATCTCCCGCACCACCTCCATCACCGGACGGCCATCGAACAAAACAACCTCGTCCCCTACCTCAAACGGAAACCGTGATACCGGCAGGAAGGCCCGGTCAATCTGCTCGATCAAAACTTTGCCGTCGTAGATGTCCGTGTAGATGTGCAGATCGGCCACAAACGTCGACTTCGCCACGTACGACGAATGAATGTCGTTCAACCCGGCGACGTATTCCGACAAAGTCTGCAAGTAGTCTAAATCATCCGTCGTCTTCCGGATCCGCTCCACCCACGGCGCGACGTGGTACAGGTCGAACTTCTCCGTTACAACCTTCCACTCGTACGGCGCATACTGTTTGGCATACAGCGCCACCACCGCCTGAAAGTCCGCCAACTTTTGCTCCACCGTCAACTGCGCCGCCGCGGGCCAGCAGGCTGCGGCCATCAGTAGGCAAGAGCGCACCAAATGGCCCAAGCGCTGGTACAATAGCTTTTTACTCGAAGGAATAAATTGATGGTTCAAGCTCTCTTGCGCGGTTATAGTGTGCTCTTTCATGGGGTCCTTTGTCTGTTCTGCTTCGCTATGGCGTTTGTGGGATGGCTCGTGAGCAGTACTTCAATGTCGATTGATGTGCTCCCCTGGAGTGGCTGGGAGCTCCAATGGTCGCTCTTTTTATTATCGTCTTTTGGCCTGATCGCAACAGGTCTCGCCGCGACTGGCAGAATGGGATTGATGTTTTTAGCCTGGACCCTCGCCGTCGTCGGGCTGATCGGACGGGGCCTCTGGGCCACCCGCTACTACGATGGCCCAGAGGATCTACAGGCGTCCCTCTTCCTACTGCTCGGTGCGGTGGCCACCGTTCTCGGGGCCATCAGCATCCTCCGCAAGCCCGCCGCCAAGCGCCGTTAACCCCGCCGTTAACCCCAGAGAGCGTCGATCGGGCCGTACAGGTCCTGGCTCGAAAACGGAACGTATTCGAACCCTCGTCCCATTGGGTCGTCTCGCCGTATGGTCGTCCAATCAATGCCGAGCGCTGAGTAGATCGTCGCTTCCAGGTCTTCGGCCCGAATGTCACGCTCTCTCGCCCAACCAGGCTCAATCGTCGCTCCCCCGCGCTCGTCAGTGGACCCAATCGCGCGCCGCCCCTGTATCCCCGCCCCGGCCACCAGCGCTGCCTGCTGCAGAAAGTGATCCCGTCCAGCCGTCTGGTTCGGCGTGCTCAACGTTCGCCCAAACTCGCCCATCGCCACCACTAGCGTCTGCTCCAGCATTCCGTCCTGCTTCAAATCTCCCAGCAGCGTACCCAGCGCGGTATCAAACTGCCGCCCCACCGAATTCACATTACCCGGGTTCAAGCCTCCCGTGTAAATGTTCGCATGCATGTCCCAGCCCCCAACCGTGATCTGCACAAATCGCGTGCCCATATTCGCTTTCAATAAATTCTTGGCTGTGATGCAGGCGCTGCCGAACCCGGAGTTCCCGTAGCGCACCCGCTCGTTGTTGTCGAAGGTAAACGTCCGCGCCACCTCCGGGTTGTACATCAGCTTCCGCGCCGCCTCGCCCCACTTGGCGTTCTCAATCGCCGACGCTCCCAACTCCCCGGAACTCCGCAACTCCGTGTCCATATCGACCAGTAGCTTTACCCGCCGATCATACGCCGGTTGCCCGTCAAAGTGCGTCGTATTCGCCAGCCCCGCCCCGCCCGGATTCACGTAAAAAGGGGCGTGCTCCGGCGGCAGATAGCCCTGCGCCGGGCCGTTGCCCGTGTTCAACGACACAAACGCCGGCATCGTTCGATTCGCCGATTGTGCTCCCAACTCGAGCGACACGATCGAACCAATATGCGGCGCGATCTTCGACAGCCCCGACAACGGATTCCGCCCAATCTGTAGCCACGATTGCGCCAACTCGTGCGCCGCGTTCCAACTCTTAATCGACCGCACCAGCGCAAAAGTGTCGATCTGTTCAGCGAGTTTCGGGAACAGTCCCTGCGGCCACATCACCCCGTCGTAACTCGTCGCGTTAAATGCCCCCGGCGTCCACCCCCCAACTTTCAAATCGAAGGTGTCCGTGTGGCTCGGCCCCCCATTCATCAATATGAAAATGCAGTTCTTCGCCTTGCCCTGCGTCCGTACAGCCGCCTTCGCCACCGTCTCCATTCGTCGCCCGGGCATTAAGAAATATCCGCCCAACCCGGCCCCCAGATGGCGGAAAAACATCCGCCGTCCCAACTGCGGCCCCTTCCAGAAATGCCGACCCGTTACCCCCGCCCAATCCATTCCAAATTTATCTTTCGCCATGGTCGTCGCTCCTCAATAGCTGTAAAGAAAATCGATCTTGTTGATCAGCGTCCACGCCAGATCTTCAATCGCCGTGTTTTTAGCCGCCGCCGTCGTCGCCCTCGACAGATACTGCAACGCCTTCTGCCGCTCCGTCGCATTGGCTTCCCGCCCCAGATACAGCGGGAACAAATGGCTGACAATCGCGTTCGGATCCGTCATCCGCGACGCCGCCAGCAGGTTCGCCGAACTCGCCACCCTAATTCGGTCGCGCACAAACTGATCGTTCATCAGCGCCAACTGCTGCAAAATCGACCCATCCTGCCGCCGCACCTGCGTGTCCCGGTTTCCTCGCAGAAACACATCCATGAAATTTCGCCCATTGCCGGCGTTGTTCTGCGGCTCGCTCGTATCCGGCAGCCCCCACGCGCTCCTCACCGGTTCACTAAACCCGGCAATTGTATACGCCGGCAGATTCCCGCTCGCCTGCGCTAACCCATCGTGCAGCTCCTCGGCTTCCAGCCTACGGGCGTAGTGCCGGGCGTAGAGCGGTACATAATCCGGCTTCCATTCGCCCTCGTACCGCGAGCTGAGCTGGTAGCTCGTCGAAGAAACCAGCACCCGGAGCGCCTCCCGCAGGTTGTAATCGGTCCACGCCAATTGCCCCGCCAGTCGCGAAAGCAGCCGGACATGCTTCGTTTGGAAGCCCCACGGCTGCGGCGGCGCTTGGTCCGGATCAAGCCGCGCCGGGTCCAACTGGTCCACCGGCTCCACCAGCCCCAGATTGAAAATCTGCTTAAACAGCCGGTTGGCTAAGTTCTTTGCAAACATCGGGTCGCTCACCATCTCAGTCGCGTAAGCCTCCCGCCAGCCCTGTCCATTCGCCGGCGCCTTCCCGTTCCGAAACTCCGGCGTTACGTTTAGGATCGTCCCCACCCGCAACCGATTCGGCCGATTACCGAAATTCGTGTTGAGGTCGTAGGTCCCCGTCGCCCGGTCCGTTACGTCAAAGCTATTGTTGAAGAAATTTCCCGCGATGTTCGGCCGTCCCGCCACGTTCTGACGCGAAAAATGTGCCGCCATCCGGAACGCGTCCATCCGCGTCACCGATTTCCCCCACAGGCTCAGCTCGTCCAAATGCCGGCGGCCATCGTGGCAGGTCAAACAGTCGTAATGCCCCAACCCCAAAAACACCGATGCCGCCCGTACATTCGCCGAATCATAACGGTCCTGCACCGGCCCCCCCGGAGTAATCGTTCTCACGCCCCAGTTGGCCGGCCCGCTCTCGTAGCTGTTCCCCGAACCTGCCACCAGCTCCCAAGCCACCTCGCGCAGGCTCTTCTCCTTCACGACCGCCTGCAGAAGATAGTTATGCAGCGCGTTCCGGCCATCATTCTGCTGATTCACGTTGGTCGCCGTCCGCTGGTTCCCGACCAAATCCCCCAGCCACGCCGCCCATCGATAGCTGAACTCGGGGGTATACAGCAACTCGTCAATCAGCACATCACGCTTGCTCGCGGTCCCGTTTTTCACGAAAGCGCTGATCTCTTCCGGACGTGGCAACCGTCCAATTAGATCCAGGTAAATTCTCCGGACAAACTCTTCATCCGTCGTCAACGGGGCCACCGGGATCCGATCTTTCTCCAATCGGCCCAGAATCTCCTCGTCCACCATATTTTGCCAACGCAAATCCCAAGCGTTGACCGTCCGGGCTCCGCTAGCACCCCGAAGCTTTCCCAACGCCATCGTCCGTTCGTTCACAGACCGGATAGCTCGCTCCTGCTGCAGCAGAAACTCCTCCGGATCCCTTTGAAAAGTGCAGTTTTCTCCTGATTGCGCAAAAATCCCACTGACAATGGAAAAATAGAAAATAATCCCAATCGGCCGCATAGGTACCTCGTCACGAACAGATTAGTTCTGCCAACCCGGCTAATAATAGGAAGTTGTGGGGGAATCTCCCCCATCCGAAACAAAGATTGGGCAGGCCCGCTGAAATGATTACAGCACAGGTATCCGTCGGAATTGACCTTACAGGCAGTCAGATTAAACCGAGTGGTTGGGCGCTTCTCGACGGCTCCCGGGCCACGACAGCCCTCTTGCGCACCGACGCCGAACTGCTCGCCGCCACGCTCGCGGCCAATCCTGCTATCGTATCGCTCGATTCTCCCCTCGGCCTTCCCCGGAAGCCCGGCTCCATTCTCCGCGATGCCGAACGCGAGTTAATGGCGCTTCGCATCGGCGTCTATCCGTGCCTGCTTCCGTCGATGGTCCGGCTCACCCATCGCGGCATCGCCCTAAAGAAAATCATCGAGAGCCAAGGGATTCCCGTCATCGAGGGCTTCCCCGGCTCCGCCCAGGATTCGCTCGGCATCCCCCGCAAAAAAACCGATCTCGCCGGTCTCCACCAGGGCTTGGTCGACTACGGGCTCGAATTGCCCAGTCGAACCTTGAAACACGACGAACTCGACGCCATCACCGCGGCGCTCGTCGGCCAATTCTGGCTTTCCGGCGAGTTCCACGCCTTCGGTAACGACGAAGAAGGACCGATCATCACCCCGTGCCAAACCCGCGGCCAAGTGCACCTGGAACCCTACAGTCGCATCGCCGAAAACTACCTCGCCTTCCGCTGGGGGCTCCGGAACCATCCCGCCGGAGTGCCCTTGAGGCCGGTTCCCGCCAAGACGAATAAAGCCTTCTTCGCCGCCCTCGACGAGTTGGCCCGAACCGCCGGCTTCGAGCTCAACCCCATCGTAGATCGCGGAGACGGGAACCGAAATCCCTAGCCTCTCCAGTGGCAAGGCCGCACTGGGCTCCCTGTCTTCGGTCAGCACCCACGTCCCTTTTTCTCCACGAACAAAGCACGCAACGCGAATCTCTGCCCTCGGTCCTAAGCTGCGGTCGACTTTGAGAGGACGGCAATCAACCCCCACGGGTTCACCACCGCCAACCCATCAGCGCAAAGCGATCTTTCGCGTCGGGTTAATGAAAATCCAACAAACCGCGCCAATCAACAGCAACACCCCGGTCAGGTTCAACGGCGTATTCCAATCGCCCGTCTCCCGGATCAGGTACGCGAGCACAATCGGACTCAAAAACCCGCCAATCTGCCCAGCCGTATTCATCACCGCGCCCACCACACCCGCATGGGGGCCCGAAATATCCAAGCACGTTCCCCAAGCCGCTCCTAAGCAAAACGCCCCCCACCCGGCACCCAGCGCCAGGTACAGCGCCGCCGTCGTCGGATCCGTCGCACCCGCCCCCAAAATCGTAAACAAGCCAGCAAAAACAAACCCGCTTCCCCCCGCAATCGTCCGCCCCAGCCGCAACCCGAATCGCTTCGTCATCGCATCCGTCGCAATCCCGCCGGTCAGATCCGCCACCATGCAGGCCACCATCGGTGCCCCCGCAAACAGACCCAAATCCGTCGCCTTGAAACCCCGGATCCGTTCCAGGTACGTCGGCATCCACGTCAAATAAAAGTAGAAGCCGTACGTCTGCACAAAATACATCACGCACAGCAACTGCACGTTGCGATCCTTCAAAATATTGCCCCACGGCACGTTGCCGTGCTCGGCGTGCTCCTCTCGGCCCTCCATGATCAGCGCCAGTTCCGCCGCGTTCACCGCCGGATGATCAGCCGGTTCACTGCGGAACCAGCGGTACCACGCAAACGCCCAAACGAAGCCTACCGATCCCAGCACCACGAACACCATGCGCCAAGGAAGAAACGTCAACATCCACGCAATCAACAACGGCGAATACGCCCCGCCCCCGTGCGCGCCCATGAAAAATATCCCCTGCGCCCGCCCCCGCTCCGACTTCGGAAACCAGCGCGAAAACGTCTTCGCCGAATTCGGCCACGCTCCAGCCTCCCCAATTCCAAATAAAAAACGTACCGCCAGTAAACTTACGAAGTTCCAGGCACCGGCCGTCAGCATCGTGAACATCGACCACCACGACACAATCCGCATCAGTACGCTGCGCGTCCCCACCTTGTCTCCCCACCACCCCGTCGGGATCTCAAAAAGCCCATAAGCCAGCGTAAATGCGCTAAAAACATAGCCCATTTGCTGATCCGTCAATCCCAAATCGTGGCTGATCTGCTTCGAGGTAATGGAGATCGCAATGCGATCCATATACGTTATGGCCCCCAGGGCCACCCCGAACGCGAGCACTTTATAACGAACACGGCTAGCAATCATCGTCTAGAGGTTGTATCACGGGTACGCTAAAATTGTTGGTACGCGAATGCTGAATATTTCCAAATGGTCCGCCACCCTCATGGCGATGTTCTGTCTGGGTGTCACCGGACTCCAGGCCCAAGCCCCGGCTTCCACCCCGGTGCCCGCCCCTTCCGCCAACGCACAGCCGATGGAAAAGCGCATCAATTACGTGCGCCGCTTCTCGCTCGGCGTCGGCCTATCGGTCATGGTGCTGGACACCTTGAAAAACGGCACGCTCTCCCGCAGCGTCACCTCCCCTCCCACCGTCGGCAACTATGCCACCACCGTCCAGCCCTATCGCATCGGCTACGGCGGCATCGGTCAAGTGCTGATCACCAACCGCTTCGCAGCCACCATCGGCTTTTTCATGCGTCGCGTCGCCTACACCCGCGATAGCGAAGTCTTCAGCGGCACCGATAGCCCACTCACCGCCGCCGACGAACGCCGCTTCGCTTCCGTCTTTGAAGACACCCGCGCCCGCTTCTACGACATCCCCGTCACCGTCCGCTTCTTCGGCAAAGACCGTCAGAAAGCCGGCGGTCGCTGGTTCGTCGAAGTGGGCGGCGTGCTGCGCAAAGTCTCCAACGTCAAGTCGAACGTCATCACCACCCTCGGCGCCACGGAACCGACCTGCTGCAAACCCACTACTCCAAAACAGAATGTTCGGGGATTAGTCGGCGGCTTCGGCGGCCAGTTGATCGATCAGTTTGGCATTCGGGTCACCCCCAGTGTCCGCTACACCCGTTGGCTCGGCGAAAGCTTCAACTCCTTCTCCACCATCAGCAAACGCAACCAAATCGAAGCCATCATCACCATCGGCTTCTAGTGCCGTCCCTCCAAGTCGGCGCCGTTTACTTTTCCCGGGTATTCGGCGCCATCTGGGTCGCCCCCCGCCCCCGGCCCCTCACGCCGGCCTCATCCCTCTCGGCTTCACTCTCGTCCCAGAAATCACCGGATCCGCCAAATTCAACCCCGACCGCACCGCCTCCTGCCGCGGCACCCGAATCGCCATCACCTCCACCTGCCGAATCCGCCTCCCGCTCATAAGTACCCCTTTGCGATCTTCACCGCCACCGCCCCCCCGCTGTAGTACCCCACCGAGATCCGCCCCGCATGAGTCAAAAGATCATACGCCTTCCATCGATCCCACCCATACTCCGCCTCCATCCAAAGAATCAGCCACGCATACCCCTGCGCAATCCCCCGTTCCAGCGGCGTCACCGACGATACACAAACCAGCTCCGTCTCCGTCTCAATCCGCGGCCCCGGAATCGTCCAGCCCTTCTTCACGGCTACCGTGATCTCCGTCTCCGCCGGCATCTCCAACCCCGATGCCGACAGCTCCCCATGGCCCATCGCCGCGTGCGCATCGCCCAAGTAAAGCAGCGCCCCCGGCACGTACACCGGCAGATACAGCGTGCTCCCCGGCCCCACTTCCACGATGTCCATATTCCCCCCGTGCGGCCCCGCCGGGTTCGTCGTCGGCACCCCCCAATCCGGTGCCGTGCCGATACACCCCAACATCGGCCGATACGGAATCGTCACCGTATCGCTCCAATGAATCCCGGCCTCGGTAATCGCGCAGACATGCGTCCCATGCGGGCAATCCGTCCCCAGCCATTCCGCCAGCATCTTCGGATCCGAAGTCCGCGTGTAGCACTCCCCCCGCGTCGGCCGTATACTGTGGATCGTCACCGCCAAAGCATCGCCCTTCTCGGCACCGGTCACGTAGATCGGCCCGGTCGTCGGATTCGAGTACGGCATCGCCGCCTTATCCCTCCGATCATTCTCGCTCCGGATCTGCCCCGAAAAGGCGTCCTCACTCTCCACCACCAACCGCGCTCCCGGTTCCACCACCAACCGCGGCGCGTCAAATCGATTGAACTCGTAGCAGAGTCGACCTAAAGGAATTCGTGACATGCGCTTTCTAGGATAGAATCCCTACGTCATGCGTGCACTCCTCGTCCTCCTCCCCTTCGCCTTGCTCGCCCAAGGCCCCCCGCCCGAATCGTCTCTCCCGAGGTCCATCCCGACCGCCGAGTCACCCTCCGCTTCCGCGCCCCCAACGCCGCCAAAGTCACCCTAAACCGCGAAGGCGGCCGCCCCGCCGACATGGTCAAAGACGAAAAAGGCGTCTGGTCCATCACCACCGAAGCCCTCGCCCCCGACATGTACGGCTACTCCTTCAACGCTGACGGCGTGAGTCTCATCGACCCCGGCAACCCCTCCATGAAGCCGAACCTGCTCAGCACCACCAGCATGTTCCACGTCCCTTCCCCCGACGCCTCCCTCCCCTGGGAAACCCGCGACGTCCCCCGCGGCACCGTCCACCATCACTTCTTCCGCTCGGCCATCTGCCAGGATCAGCGCGACTTCTTCGTCTACACCCCGCCCGGCTACGACCCCAAAGCCAAAACGAAATACCCCGTTCTCTACCTCCTCCACGGCTTCTCTGACGATGCCAGCGGCTGGACCTCCGTCGGCCAGGCCCACGTCATTCTCGATAACCTCATCGCCCAGGGCAAGGCCAAACCCATGCTCGTCGTTATGACCCTAGGCTACGGAACCCTTGAGGTTCTCCAGAACCGCACTATGGGCAAAAAGAGCTTCGACCTCTTCGGCGAGTCCCTGCTAAAAGAAGTGATCCCGACCGTCGAGAAAACCTACCGAGCATCCACTAACCGAGCCCAGCGCGCCCTCGCCGGCCTCTCCATGGGCGGAGCCGAAACTCTCGTCGTCGGCCTCAACCATCTCGAAACCTTCTCCCAACTCGGAGCCTTTAGCTCCGGCGGAGTCCCCGCCGACTTCCCCCAAACCTTCCCCAACCTCACCGCCAAGGCCAACGACCAACTCAAGCTCCTCTGGATCGCCTGCGGCAAAGACGACCGCCTCATCGACGCCAACAACAAATTCATCGCGTTTCTCAAAGAACGCAACGTGAAGCATGAATACGTCGTCACCGAAGGGGCGCACACCTGGCTCGTCTGGCGGCGCTCCCTCTCCGCGCTTGCTCCCCAACTCTTCCGCTAGTTCGTAATCGGCCGAATCTTAATGTTCCGGAACCACGCCGCGTCGCCGTGGTTCTGCAGCGTAATCGGGCACTGCTTCACCGGCTGATTCGCCAGCGCCTGATAGATCAACGACTCCTTCGTCCACCGGTCCGCCGTCTTCGCCAACCCCGCCGCCGCATCCATCTCCCCTTCCGCCACCTTCACCCCGTTCAGCCAGTGCTCGAAGTGCTTCCCCTTCACCATCACCCGGGCTTGGTTGAACTCGCCCACCGGCTTCGAAGCCGCCTGCGCCGCCGGCACCATCCCGTACAGCGCCCCGGCCTGATAATACGGCCCCCGCTGCGCGTCTTTGTGCTTCGCGTTGTCGATCACCTGATACTCAAACCCCACAATGTACTCCTGCGTCCCGTCCTTCCGCGTCCCTTTCCGATTCCGCACCGCGTCGTTGGCCAAGTCCTCAAATTTCTTGAACTCCTTCATCCGCCGCTCATCGATCCAGAACCGGTCCTGCACCCGATACTTCACCCCACTATTCCCGCCCGAAGAGATCTTCCACTCAAACGCCAACTCAAAATCGCCATACTTCGCCGCAGTAAATAGGTCCTCCCGCAACTTCGGCTCCGGCACCGATTTCAAACAACCGTCTTCAATCACCCACGCATCGCCCGCCGGCGTCGCCTTCCGCACGTCCTCCCAGCCCTTCATCGACTTGCCATCGAAGAGCAGCTTCCACCCCGCCGCTTTTTCTTCAGCACTTAGCTTATTAGGCTCCGCCGCGCCCAAAGCCGCAGCCATTAAAACGAGTGACAAACAAATACGCATAGCCTCTAAACTACCAAAGCTCGTCTTGCGACATAATCTCTCCATGCGCTTCGCCCTCCTTCTCGCCGCCCTCGCTCTCCCGGCCCTCGCCCAATCGAAGTACCCGCCCGTCCTCGAAGGCGCTCACGAAGAGGTCTATAAAACCATCGGCACCGTCGAACTCCGCCTCTGGATCTACAATCCCCCCGGCCACGCCCCCACCGACTCCCGCCCCGCCATCGTCTTCTTCTTCGGCGGCGGCTGGGCCAACGGCTCCCCCGCCCAGTTCGAAAACCAAGCCAAGCTCCTCGCCGCCCGCGGCATGGTCGCCATCACCGCCGACTACCGCGTCGCCTCCCGTCACCAGGTCAAAGTCGATTCCTGCGTCCGCGACGCCAAATCCGCCCTCCGCTACGTCCGCCTCAACGCCAAGCGCCTCGGCATCGATCCCAATCGCCTCGCCGCCGGTGGAGGCTCCGCCGGGGGCCACCTCGCCGCCGCCACCGCCACCGTCCCCGGCTTCGAAGAACCCAGCGAAATCGAAAGAGCCAGCTCCCGCCCTAACGCCCTCGTTCTCTTTAACCCCGCCCTCGTCTTCCCCGCCAGTATCACGGCAGAACGCATGGGCGTCCCCGCCGACGACCTCTCCCCCTTCCACCACCTCAAGCGCGGAGCCCCGCCCACCATCATCTTCCACGGCGAAGCCGATACCACCGTCCCCATCGACCCCATCAAATCCTACCGCGACAAAGCCGTCTCCCTCGGCGCCAAATGCGAGCTCGTCTCCTACCCGGGCCAGACCCACGGCTTCTTCAATCACGGCCGCGGCAACAACGAATACTACGACAAAACCACCACCCGCATGCTCGCCTTCCTCACCGGCCTCGGCTACTTAGCCGCCGCCCGGTAATCCAACACCTGCCCGTCTTTCTCCAACCGCGCTTTCAACTCCGCGTACGAGACATCCTGCACCGCCAGGCCCTTATCGATCGCCATCACCGCCGCCGTCGCTGCCGATTGGCCCAGAATCATAAAAACCGGCTCCATCCGAATCGACCCATAGGCAATATGCGAGCTCGACAGGCAAACCGGCACCAGCAAATTCTTGACCTGTCCCCGCTTCGGCACAATCGACCCGTACGAAATCTGGTACGGCCCATTCGTGCTCACGCCGATATCCCCCTCGTTCTGCACATAACCCTCCGGCGTAATGTACCTCTGAATATTGTGCGAATCCATCCCGTAAGAACCCATCCCCACCGACTCCGGAGTCGCCCGCTTTTTCAGCAGTTCGTTCTCCGTCATCACGTATTGCCCGGTCATCCGCCGAGCCTCCCGAATGTACATCTGGTGCGGCCAATTGCCCGAGCCCTTGAACTCATCTTTCGCTAAGCCCCATTGCGCCATCTCGGTTCTCACCTCCGCCGGCACCCGCGGGTCATTCGCAATGAAGTACAGCCAGCCCTGCTGATACTGCACGTGCTCCCGTTCAATCTCCTTCCGCCGCGCATAGCTCGCCTCCGGATAGTCCCAGTTCCGCCCGATGTTGTCGGTGCTGAACGGCCCATGGTTGTTCGTATCCGTCTTCCCATTCGGAATCGCATCGAACTTCTGGAAAGTCTCCCGCCATCCCGCCTCGAAAATCCGCGCCAGCAACTCATACTCCTTCGGGTCATACCCAGCCGGCTTCGCGAAGGGAACCCGATTCTCCGGAACCTTCGTCAGGCACATCCGAAAACAGTAAGCCTGAATCTTCCCGTCCGCCTCGCCGAACTTCCCCGGCGCCTCTGTGCTGATCCGCGGCAGCACCCCGCTCTTGGGGTCGCCCGGCACGACATAGGGCGAAATAGGCGTCTTTACAGCCCCAAAATGGTGCCGATGGTGCAGCACGCCCGTCTGCACCCCCGCCCATTTCTCGCCGTACGTGCTCACGGCCTCCCGCCCCACGTGGTAACTCACCCCCGCCGCCGCCATCAAATCGCCTTCGTAACTCGCGTCCAAAAACATCTTCCCCGCGTAGCTTTTCCCGTCGAGCATCGTGATCGAAACAATCCGCTCCCCCTGCTTCTTCACGCCCTTCTCCCGGTCGAGCCAAGCGTTACGAACCACCGGAATTTTCAGCTCTTTCACCCAAGCCTCATAGACCTGCTCGGCCACATGCGGCTCGAAGATCCACATCGTCCGAGCCTCCTGGTCGAGCGCGACGGTGCCTTGGCCCTTATTGCCAAACTCGGCCTGCTTCTGCCATTTCCACGCTTCCGGTTTCGCGTAGTGTTGCCAAACGCGATGGTAGAACTCCCGCGAAAGCCCCCCGATCACAGCCTTATTCCCGGAGTCGGTCCATCCCAATCCTCCGGCCGTCAGCCCGCCCAAGTGCCGTTCCGGGCAAACCATCACGACCGTCTTGCCCATCTTTTTCGTCTGTATGGCGGCCGTCACGGCCCCCGAAGTACAGCCATAGACGACGACATCAAACGACCGCGGAGCGGCGAAGGCACTGAGAGCCAAAATCGAAAGAAGCGAAAGCGTTTTCATAGCGACTCTTATACTCTATAGGGTGATGACTCGTCGCCTCCTCCTCGCCGATCTCGGCCTCGCCGCCGTTCTTCGTGCCGAAGACGGCTATCTCACATGGGACGCCAAGCTAGCCAAGAAGCTCGTCTTAGCGGGAAGGGTCTCGGGCCAAGTCGGCAAAACTTTTGACCTCCGGATAAAATCGACTGACCGCAGCTATAACTTCAAAGTACGGGCCACTTGGCTGACGCCCCAGATCATCCAGGCTCTCGCCCGTCTGGAGCAGATCTCCAAAAGCCTCACCGCCGCCGAGACGCAAAAGCTGGTCGCCGACGGCAAGGCCGCCGGTGAGATCGTCATCCAAATCGAGATCGATCCGCGCGAGGGGTCTGGCATCATCCCCAGCGGCTGGGTGGCTCTGCTGGGGAACTCCCCGCGCTTCGTGCGCGGCGTCAGCAGCCCTCAACTGCGGAACCTCGCCGCCCTAGCCCCGCTAGCGCCGCGAGACTTTGCCTACGAGATCTTCTGGCTCGTCTTCCCCAACAAAGCTCAAGACGGCCAGCCGCTCTTCTCCCCCACCGACCGCGAGACGGAAATGAGCGTCCAGATACAGGGCAAAGTCGGTAAGATCAAGTTCCCGATCCCCGAGTATCTCCGACCTTAATCTCATGAAGTTCACGATTGAACTAGATCGGGAAGTTGACGGTCGCTGGATCGCCGGTGTCCCGGAGCTGAACATCCTCCTATACGGGGACTCGCGGCAGGACGCCATCCAAAAAGCCCAAGCGGCAACACTCGAAATCGTGCGGGATCGGATCGCTCACTCCGAACTGCCCGCAGATTCAGCGAACGCTACCTTCGACCTCGCCGCTTGAGTCCTCGGCCCTCAACGAAGGCGCGGCGTGTTTTCCCCGCCCTCCTGCGGATAGATTGGCGGCACGACCGCACCGCTACTTTTCACCAGTGATTCGCACAAGATCATGAAAAACGAAGGATGGGCCGACTGCCCCTCTTCTTTCCACGACACCGACGAAGTCGGACCCACCATACTCTCCAAAACAGCGGAAAAGCCGGAACGCCAACCGAACGACCACTGAAACCGCGTTACGACTGGATTCGGCAGAAGTTAGGCCTGCCGACGCCGACAAGTCCGCAGGCCCGCCCGCTGGCGCACAAAATCTCGCGCCTTTGAGCCATCTCAATCAAGTTACACACCCGCGAAACACCCAGTAGCCGGTCGACCGCCGAGGGCCCAGGTAGCGCATCCCTCGGCTCATGGACGTCTCCATGCGGCACCATCCGAAACGGTTGCTTCCCCCGTCGGCTCGCGTGCTTCGCGCCGCGGATCTTGTCGTCGCCGGTCACAGCGTAGGGCCAAATGCCGGATGAGAGATCGGCCTCCTATCAACAGCAAGCCGCCATCGAAGACTGCGAAACCCCCGCCAAACCCGAACCATCACAAAAAGCCTGTCCGAATATTTGTCACCGCTCGCCACCGCCGCGGCATCGGTTGCAGGAATGGGAAGTGCCACCATCGATCGCCACCTGCCGCAAAGGATTGTCACCCAGGCCGGTGGCCCGCCCGCCCGCTATGCAAGGGCCGAGAAACCACACCATCGCCCCTTCTTCTTTGCCTACTGCGGTCCAGTCTTCCATTTGTCAGGTGGCGTCGCTGGCCGATTCACCCTGCTGCCGGCCGAATTGCGCCCGACCAAACACGACCCGAAAACGTAATCCTCATCCAATCCGGTGAACCACACAACCGCCGTCTCACCTCCCGAGCCGGGGCTGGAAAGAAGCAGCTCACGGGGAAAATATTGGCGAGTG
>Ga0114966_10000219_pt1 | contig 54028 bp, 41 predicted proteins | sample M_130207_XF_Meta_FD_87029 | JGI IMG/M metagenome (GOLD analysis project Ga0114966, IMG submission 87029) | Freshwater microbial communities from Lake Montjoie, Canada to study carbon cycling - M_130207_XF_MetaG | ecosystem: Environmental > Aquatic > Freshwater > Lake | place: Lake Montjoie... | reverse complement strand
GTATCAGGAATTCCAACAGTTTTAGCTACCGTGATATTGCCAGGTGAAAAATTCAAATTACGGATGTTACTTAGCAAGTAAGAGGTTTGTGTGCCGCTTGTTTCCTTCACATGCATGGTTTGTGCTTCCAATCCTGTTAGTCCTAATCCTAATAAGAGTAGGGCACTTAATTTAACTTTTTTCTGTCTCATTTTTTTTATGATTTCTTTTTGTTTTTTGAATTGTATTTTTTTGAAATACAGTCCAATTGTACAACAAATATTCTACATTGTCCCTATAAAAAAGTTTTAATTCTATCTATCTATCTATCTATCTACCTGTCTGCAATTTATAAACATTTGGAGCAGTAAATGAATTACTTAGCATTTTTAAAAATTTATTCAAAAATTATCTAAGACATCATAAAGATAATAATAGAAAAATTCATTAGTGTCCTGTTAAAACAGGTTGGATTTCAGTTGGTTACAATCTTGTTCTTTGACATCTTGATTTATATTGTTTGAAAGTAGTTGATTTAACTGTGTTTTATCGAAAAGTGAGATTCCTAAAATCTGTAGAATTTCGTAATTCGATTTTTCAAGTTTCAATTTACTTTTTATGATTGCAATGAGGCAGTATGTGATGATTGCGATATAGACTTGTATCTTTACTGCATTCATCGAAGTAAAACAAAATGTTTTTATTTTCAAGTGTTGCTTTATCCATTTAAAAAACAGTTCTACTTTCCACCTGTATTTATAAAGCATTGCAATATCAGTAGCTTTAAGCGAAAAGTTGTTGGTTAAAAATACAAATGTGCGTTGCTGTTCTTTATCAAAGTATTTTATTCTTCGCAGTTTTTCAGGGTAATGATGCTTTGTTTTTACGCCCGTTAGTTTTACTATTTGGTCGCATAATACACCTGTACTTTTATCTACCTTCGATGAATAAACTCTTTGCAACTGAGTATTGTCTTTTGCCCTTGTAACAAAGAATGCTTTATGTTGATGAATGATGTATAAACGTTTAAAATCAACATAACCTCTGTCTAAAATGTAGTACCCATCTTGTTCATAAACAAGAACGTCTAATCCATGCACATCATGCACACTAACCGTTGTAATGTGTATAAAAGTTGGAATGGAAGTCTTGACATCATACAATGTATGAAGTTTGATTGCTCCTTTGTTTTTGCGGAATTTAGCCCACCAAAACACATTCAGACAAAGATCAATCACAGAGGCATCAAAGGCATATACATTGCCCGTGATGGATAAATTAAAATCACTATCGACTATGCAACATTTTCGTGCTTGTGCAATAAGGTCATACGCAAATTGTTCAAAAATCCGGTAATCTCTTTTCTCATTTGCATTTGCCAAATTAGAGCGAGAAACACCTGGTCCAAAACCTAAATGATAATGTTTGGATGGATGTGCTTCTATGCCAATTATCAAATCTCGAAGACTTTCTCGGTTGCACAATTGGCCAAACATCATACACAATAGTTGATTCCAACAAGTAAAATGACGAACACGATAATTACCTTTGTATGTTGTTACAAAGCGATCAAAAACACGCTGTGGTAGAAAGGATGTCACTTGTGCAAAAACATATTTGTCCTGATTCATAGTTTTGGATTTCTCCTAAAACTAAATCATTTCAAATCGTCACCGAGTCAAATACTTCTACAAACAAACAAAATCAAGCATTTCAAAGAACTTACTATTTTCTTAACAGGACACTAATGAGAAAAATTGTTTATTTAAAAACGCGGATTATAATTTTGCAATATTTAGATAATGGCTGTTAATAATTTTGGAATGAAATAAATTTAAATGCTACATATTAATTGATTCAAGTAATTAGAATTTTAAAATTAAAATATTCAATATATTTGCACAAAAATTAAAATAGAATTTAAACAGATGCAACAAATAATAGAAGCTGCTTGGTTAAATCGCGACTTACTAAAAGACGAGAAAACAACAGACACCATTCATAAGCTTATTGAGATGCTTGACAAAGGCGAGATACGTGTGGCTGAGCCTATTGGCAACGAATGGAAAGTAAATGAATGGATTAAAAAAGCAGTAATACTGTATTTCCCTATTCAAAAAATGAAAACTATTGAAATAGGCATTTTTGAATTTTACGATAAAATGAAATTAAAAAACAATTATGAATCTTTAGGGGTTCGTGTTGTTCCAAATGCAGTTGCACGCTATGGTGCGTATTTATCTAAAGGAGTTATATTGATGCCCAGCTATGTAAATATAGGAGCTTATGTAGATAGCGGCACAATGATTGACACATGGGCTACTGTTGGTTCCTGCGCTCAAATAGGTAAAGATGTTCACATTAGTGGTGGTGTAGGAATTGGCGGAGTGCTGGAACCCGTTCAAGCTGCTCCTGTAATTATTGAAGATGGTTGTTTTATTGGCTCCCGCTGTATCATAGTAGAAGGTGTGCATGTAAAAAAAGAAGCAGTACTTGGTGCCAATGTGGTACTTACCAAATCAACAAAAATTATTGATATAACTAATGCAGAGCCTATTGAATACAGAGGTTTTGTCCCTGAACGTTCGGTAGTAATTCCTGGCTCATACACTAAAAAATTTCCTGCCGGTGAATATCAAGTACCTTGCGCATTAATTATTGGGAAACGCAAGGAAAGTACTGATTTAAAAACATCATTGAATTCTGCTTTAAGAGACCATGATATTGTTGTTTAATATTTTTTTGATTGAAATGAAAACATCCATTTTATTTTTAAAATCTCAACTTTTAACTTTACTTGACACTGGAGAGATGTAATTAATGTCTGTCCATATAGTCGAGAGTCTGAACTATAATTTTCGAGTTCGAGGCTTTTGTAGTTTTGAAAATCAGGAGTTTACATTGGTAAATGACTGGTTTTTAAAACAAGAATAACGAAGAAATCGGACATTATAGACAGACTCTAATTATTATTAGTTTATGAAGATTGCATACGACGCAAAAAGGGCTTTTCTTAATAATAGTGGATTGGGTAATTATGCCCGTACGCTTATTAAATCGGTAAATCAGTATTACCCATCAAATAAATACACACTATTTACTACCCGCAAAGAAGAAAATGATTTTTATAAATTTATTGCCGAACAAAAAAACATTTTTATACAACAACCACAAAGTTTTATTGATAAAAAATTACAGTCGCGCTGGCGGTCTTTTGAAATTACAGAGTTATTAAATAACCAAGAAATAGATTTATATCACGGCCTTAGCAATGAACTTCCTATTAATATAAAAAAATTTAAAGGAAAAAAAATTGTTACTATCCATGATCTTATTTTTTTACGTCATCCACAATTATATTCTTTTCTGGATTGTAAAATTTACAATAAAAAATTTCGTGCTGCTTGTGAAATAGCCGATGTAATTATAGCCATTAGTGAAGAAACTAAAAGCGACATTGAAAAATATTATTCTATTCCAGAAAATAAAATAAAAGTAATCTATCAAAGTTGCGATGAATTATTCTATAAGAAGCCAACAGAAGCAAATATATCCGAAGTGATTATTAAACATCAATTACCGGAAACATTTTTATTATATGTTGGTACTATTGAAGAACGGAAAAATTTATTGACATTGATTAAATCTTTAACATACACAAAAGATATTCCACTAGTTATTGTTGGAAAGCGAAAAAAATATTTCAAAAAAGTGATGGATTATATCCATCAACACAAATTGGAAAACCGTATATTTTTTCTTGAAAATGTTAGTAATTCAGATTTGCCAATTATTTTCCGCCTGGCAACTGTTTTTATTTTACCATCCTTATTAGAAGGGTTTGGCATACCAATTATTGAAGCACTAATAAGTAAAACACCTGTTATTACTACTAAAGGAGGATGTTTCCCTGAAGCCGGTGGCCCACATAGCATTTATGTTAATCCGAACGATGAAAAAGAATTGGCTGAAAATATAAATTACCTCATCAATTCAGAGAGCACACGAAAAACAATTGCAGAAAAAGGCTTTGCTTTTGCTGAGAAATTTCACCCAAAAAATATATCTAGCCAATTGATTTCATTATATAACAGCTAAATTATTTATCTTTACTTTCAATGTTAACAGCAACAACATATCTATCATGAGCAAAAAAAATAAATTTACAGGCACTGGCGTAGCAATTGTTACACCATTTAATAGTGATAAAAGTGTTGATTATAAGTCTTTAGGCAAACTTGTTAATTACATTATTAAAGGAGGGATTGAATATATTGTAGTATTGGGTACTACCGGTGAGTCTGTTACATTATCAAAAGATGAAAAAAAATTGGTGGTGGATTATGTCATAGAAAAGGTAAATAAGCGTGTTCCTATTGTACTTGGACTGGGAGGCAATGATACTAATGAAATTATTAAGAGCCTAAAGGTGAAAGCCGATTTTAATAATATTGACGCTATTCTTTCGGTATCACCGTATTATAATAAACCAAATCAGCTTGGTATTTATGAGCATTATAAATCAATTGCAAAAGAATCGCCTGTACCTATAATATTATATAATGTTCCAGGACGAACTGCTTCAAATATTACTGCTGCTACAACTGTAAAATTAGCCAAAGACTTTAAAAATATAATCGCCATTAAGGAAGCGTCAGGCAATTTAGAGCAGTGCATGAAAATAATTAAACACAAACCCAAAGATTTTTTAGTTATTTCTGGCGACGACATGCTTACATTACCAATGATAGCTTGTGGTGCCGAGGGGGTAATTTCTGTTATAGCAAATGCCTTTCCGAAAGATTTTTCGGAAATGACGCGCCAAATATTGGCTGGCAATGTTAATGTAGCTCAAAAATTACATTATAAATTTACCGATATTATCGAACAGCTATTTGCCGATGGCAACCCTGCTGGTATTAAAGCTGTTTTAGAGATACAAAATATTTGTACAGCAAATGTGCGTTTGCCGCTGGTAAAAATAAATAAGGATACCCAAAAAGAGCTTGAAAAATTAATGGATTCATTTGAATAATTTTCATCCATTATTTATATTATCCCAGCTTTTTATAAATTAGATATTATTTTTGAAATAGAGCAATCATAAGGTATAACCAATGAAACAATATTTCCTGTTTTTATTTACCTTAAAGCCTTTATGAATGTGCACATTAGCCAAAAAAATACCCTAGTATTAAATACTAATATTCAAACGATAGATTTTTTCTTTATTTTTTGTTAATTTCCATCAGGGAAAAAAATTAAATGCGGTATAAATATTTTTCAATAACCTAAGTAAAGCTTTCAAAATAATTTCGACAAAACAGATATATTAATAAAAACAGATGATTTCATTTTTTTGCAAAAAACATCCTTATTAAAACGCGCGCGAGGAATGAACAAACGCTATGCAGGGTTGCAGGTGGTGAGGAATCTTTTGTTCTTGATTTTTTGTTTCTTTGGTATCAAGACAAAAGAAAACACACAGTTTTTGAACCATTTAATTTGCGGATTTATTTAGAAAACTTCACTAATTGATATTAAAATTATTTTAAGGCCCTTTTAAAAATAATAAAGAGTCATCATTTACTGTTTAAAATTTCAATTTATTAAAAAAATTGTGAAAACTAAAGCATTAGAACTATTACAATACTTTTTTTTACTCTCACTGGGTTTACTTTTATCTTGGCTATTTTTTAAAGATTTAAATTTCACTGATATACAGCAGGTGATAAGTACTGGCAATTTTTATTGGTGTTACCTGGTGCTACTTGTTTCCATTTTAGTATATATATTAAGAGTGTTGCGCTGGCAAATGCTTATAAAAGCAACAGGTTACAGCAGTGGTTTCATGAACCTTTTAGCTGCTTTATCTATTGGTTATTTTGTAAATTTTGCTGTGCCACGGCTAGGTGAAATCACACGCTGCCTATCGGTAAAAAAACATAGCAATATACCCATTATGCAGCTTTTAGGCACTGTTATTATTGAACGGGTAATTGACGTATTGTGCTTATTACTTATTTTGCTGCTTACTTTAATTTTCCAGTTTAATTATGTTATTGACTTTTTTTATGAGAATATTTTCAATCCAATTTATCATGATATATATAGTAAACTAATCAACGGTAACTATTTTTCACTTTTTATATTTATAACAGCATTAATTTGCAGCTTCGTTTTATTTTATTATTTCCGTAAAATTATACTTAAGAAATCGCCAAAAATAATAGTACAGTTCATTCAAGGATTAAAGGAAGGATTTATAAGTATTGCTAAACTAAAACAAAAACGAATATTTATTCTTTATACCATTTTAATATGGGTATGCTATTATTTAATGACCTATTTTTGGTTTTTTGTTTTTGATGAAACCTCTATTTTAACTTGGGGTGCCTGCCTTACTATTTTAAGTATAGGCACTATTGGGCGTTCAATACCTATACAGGGTGGTGGAATGGGAGCTTACCATTTTTTGGTGGGACAAGTGGTACTACTTTATGGTATTACCGGAATAGTTGGTAAAACATTGGCTACACTAATTCATGCAGGACAAACATTTTTCACCTTTGCGATGGGACTTGTTGGATTAATTATTTTTTTTGTTGGTTATTGGAGAAGGTAATAAAAACTCCAAACAAAAAAAAGCAGTTAACAAAAGAATGCAATTAAAATTAATTGATTCAATCATTAACCACTATTTTTTATCTAAGAGATATACTTTTTATCTTAATAACAATATTTATTTTCAGAAATTAATTTTGCTGCAATGCAGCGTCTTGCAGCAGTAGAATTAATAGGAGCTGTTTTTGTAAAACGTTTTAATCCCATAAGCATAATCCGTTGCTCATCGCCATCAGTATAACTATTAATAGCCTCTTTTCCTGATTTATGAATTCTGTCGGCAGCGTCGTTCAGATAAACTCGCATAATATCCAATTGCTCCTTGCAAGCTTCTTCACCACGTTTGCCTACTAATTTCTCTACGCGTAATTGTAATGATTCACAAACATATAATTCAATTATCATGTCGGCCAAGTTCATAAGTATTTCCTGCTCTTTGGCTAAGTTTGCCATTAGCTTTTGTACAGCGGAGCCAGCCACCATAAGTATTGCTTTTTTGAAATTACTGATGTATTTCTTTTCATCAGAGAACAATGATTTCTCATCAGCACTAAAATCAGGTATACTCATTAATTCGCCAGCTACTTTTTGAGCAGGTCCCATTAAATCCAGTTCACCCTTCATAGCACGTTTAAGCATCATATCTACGGTAAGCATGCGGTTAATTTCGTTTGTTCCCTCAAAAATTCTATTGATACGAGAATCGCGGTAAGCTCTATCCATAGGAGCTTCTGCGCTATAACCCATACCGCCATATATTTGAACCCCTTCATCGGAAACGTAATCTAACACTTCAGAGGCATGCACTTTTAAGATAGCCGCTTCAACAGCAAATTGTTCCGTTCCTTTAAGTTTTGCTTTCGCCTCGTCCATACCACCAGCAATTAATGCATTTGTTGCATCTTCTATATTTTGACTAGCTCGGTAAGTCGCGGCTTCTGTAGCATAGGTGCGAATAGCTTGCTCAGCAATTTTATGGCGGATAGCACCATACTTTGAAATTGGCCTTCCAAATTGCTGACGTTCATTAGCATATTTTACCGATTGCGTAATAATTTCTTTTGAGCCGCCAATGCATGCACCAGCAAGTTTTACACGACCAAGGTTTAATATATTTACGGCAATTTTAAATCCATTCTGACGATCAGAAAGTAAATTTTCCACCGGCACTTTGCAGTCATTAAAAAACACTTGACGTGTAGAACTTCCTTTTATACCCATTTTATGTTCCTCTGGATTTAAAGTGATACCACCATAGTTTTTTTCAACAATAAAAGCACTTAAATTTTCGTCGTTATCAATTTTTGCGAAAACGGTAAAAATATCAGCAAAACCACCATTAGTGATCCACATTTTTTGACCATTCAAAATATAATGTTTACCATCTGGACTAAGTACCGCTTTTGTTTTACCAGAATTAGCATCCGAACCAGCACTTGGCTCTGTTAAGCAATAACAAGCTTTCCATTCGGCACTTGCCAACTTAGGTATGTATTTTGCTTTCTGTGCTGCATTTCCATAATATAAAATTGGTAGTATTCCAATTCCTGTATGAGCCGAAATTGCTACAGCAAAAGAATGACCTGCACCAAGTACTTCGGTTACTAACATAGAAGTAATAAAATCTTTACCAAAGCCACCAAACTCTTCAGGCACCGAAATCCCTAACAAGCCCAATTCTCCTGCTTTATTTAATAAATCTACCATAAGCCCTTCTTCTTGCGCATCTATGCGATCAAGGTTAGGCCATACGTTTTGTGCTAAAAAATCATGGCAAGTTTTAGCTATCATTAATTGTTCTTCATTCCACTCTTCCGAAATAAAAATATCATTTGCGTCCGTTTCTTTAATAAGGAATTCTCCTCCTTTTAATGCATTCATAGTTTTAGTTATTGTTGTCATAGTTTTATTTATATTGGTGAATATTTGAATTATAACTATTTAATTATTGAATATTTTAATTTGTAGATAATAGGATAAGTTTAGTTAATTTTTATTGTTAAAGTATTAATCATAACAGACAATTATAATTTTTATGGCGTCCTATATAATTTTAATAACAATTAAAAAAAATTACATCATTTCAAAAACTCCTGCTGCGCCTTGCCCAGTTCCTATGCACATTGAAACAATGCCGTATTTTTTTTCCCTGCGTTTTAATTCATTAAACAGTTGTACTGATAATTTTGAGCCCGTGCATCCCAGCGGATGACCCAATGAAATAGCACCCCCATTAACATTTACTATCTCCGGATTCAAATTTAATTCACGAACTATTGCTAATGATTGAGAAGCAAATGCTTCATTTAACTCAATTAAATCGATTTGGTTTAAATTCATCCCAGCAATTTTTAATGCTTTTGGGATAGCGGCAATAGGTCCAATTCCCATTATACGAGGTGGTACGCCTGCAACAGCATAACTAACCAGTCTGGCAATAGGTTTTAAATTATTTTCCTTCATAAATTTTTCACTAACTACCATTACAAAGGCTGCACCATCACTAGTTTGAGACGAGTTTCCAGCGGTAACGCTTCCTTTACCATCAAAAACAGGTTTTAATTTTGCAAGCGCTTCAATTGTTGTATCAGCGCGCGGACCTTCATCTGTATCAATAATGAAATCTCTATTTTTCTTTTTTCCAGCCTCATCTAAATATGTTTCAGTAACTTTTACAGGAGCAATATCATCTTTAAATTTGCCTTCTTTAATGGCTTTAATAGCTCTTTGGTGTGAATTAAAAGCAAATGCATCCTGATCCTCCCTGCTAACCTTATACTCTTTAGCTACAGCTTCAGCTGTTAATCCCATCCCCCAATAATAATCAGGATTAGAAAGTGCCATATTTGGTTCTGGCACAATTCTCCAGCCCCCCATGGGAATTAAGCTCATACTTTCTGCACCGCCAGCAATAATACAATCCGACAAACCGGCATTAATTTTTGCGGAAGCAATAGCAATACTTTCTAAACCAGAGGAACAATAACGATTCACAACCATTCCAGGAACCTTATCGGTATTAAAAGCCATTAGGGAAATAAATCTAGCCATATTCAAACCCTGCTCTGCTTCAGGCATAGCACAGCCTACAATTAAATCATCCACCTGATCATGATTTACTGTTGGTACGGATGCCATTAAATATTTAACAACACTTGCCCCTAACTCATCGGGCCGTGTGAAACGAAATCCTCCTCTGCCTGCCTTACCAACAGCACTTCGGAAACCTGCTACAATATATGCGTTCATAATTTTTATATTTTAATATTCGATTATTTTTTTATTTATAAAATTTCAATTCAATTTTTGAAAAAAATGTTATTGTTAAAGAGTGAAATTCAGAGGATAAATTTCATAAAAAAAAACTAATAAAAAAAGCATTAATTTCTTAATATTTTTCCACCAGTAATAATAGACTGAATCCTTTCCAATGTTTTTTTCTCACCGCACAACGATAAAAAAGCTTCTCGCTCCAAGTCCAATAAATATTGCTCACTAACTAAAGTTGGTGCAGATAAATCGCCACCACACAATACATATGCTAATTTCTGTGATATTTTTTCATCATGGGGACTTATAAAATTACCTGCTCTCATTGTATTTGCGCCAAGGTATGCTAATCCAAGCGCTTGTTTACCAAGCACTCGTATATCTTTACGCTGCACAGGTTGGGTATAACCGGCTTCCGAAATTTCAATACAATTTGCTTTTGCTTCTGTTAATAAACGGTTACGTGAAATTACAATAACATCATTATCTTTTCTTAAATATCCTAAATCAAATGCTTCAGCTGCTGAAGTAGAAACTTTAGCTTGCCCAATAGTTAAAAAACGATTACGGAAATTGTTTAGCTCAACATCCCCTTCCTGAAGTTCGTCTGAAAGCCTTACAGCAAATTCTTTTGATCCACCACCGCCCGGTATTAATCCGACTCCAAATTCTACTAATCCCATATAGGTTTCGGCATGCGCCACTACTCTATCCGAATGTAAACTCATTTCGCAAGCACCACCCAATGCTAAATTATGAGGCGCTAACACCACTGGAATAGAGGAATAACGAATACGCATCATGGCATTCTGAAAAGCTTTAATAGCAAAATTTAATTCGTCATATTCCTGTTCTACTGCCAACATAAAAATCATACCTATATTTGCACCAGCACTAAAATTAGCACCTTCATTGGAAATTACTAATCCACGGAAATTTTTCTCGGCTATTTCAATTGATTTGTTTATACCCTCAATCACTTCACCACCAATAGAATTCATCTTTGTATGAAACTCTAAATTTAAAATTCCATCGCCAATATCGGTGAGTGTTGTGCCGCTATTTTTCCAGACAGTTTTGCTTGCCCGAATATTGTCCAATAATATAAATGACTCTGTTCCTGGTATTACTTTATAGGTTTTGGAAGGGATATCATAATACTTCTTAGCCCCATTTTCTACTTTGTAAAAAGATGTTGCACCACTAGCAATCATATCAAAAACCCAAGTGGCAGGTTTATTTCCAGCAGCTTCCATTGCTGCAACAGTTTCGGCTACACCTAAAGCATCCCATGCTTCAAATGGCCCTAATTCCCATGCAAAACCAGCATTCATTGCCGAATCAATTTTAAAAAGCTCGTCTGTAATTTCAGGAATACGGTTACTTACATAAGCAAATAAACCATAAAAAGAGGCGCGATAAAAATCACCTGCTCTATCTTTTCCGGCAACAAGAACCTTCATGCGGGAGCGCACATTATCAATTGTTTTTGTTGCTTCTAAAGTAGCAAATTTCGCTTTTTGCGATTGCCTATATTCGAGTGTTTTTAAATCCAATGATTGAATTTCTGACTTCCCGTTGGCTCCCATAACTTTTTTAAAGAAACCTTGTTCTGTTTTACTTCCTAACCATTTATTTTCTACCATTTTAGAAATATAACTAGGAATTTTAAATGCTTCAATAGCCTCATCACCAGGGCAACTTGCAGCCACACCATTAGCAACATGAACAAGAGTATCTAAACCAACAACATCACAGGTACGGAAAGTAGCTGATTTAGGGCGTCCTAAAACGGGTCCAGTTAATTTATCTACTTCGTCAATTGTCAAACCCATTTTTTCTACAAGATGAAACAAACTCATAATTCCAAACACACCAATTCTATTAGCAATAAAGGCTGGAGTATCTTTACATAAAACAGTAGTTTTGCCTAGGAATAATTCGCCATAATGCATCAAAAAATCAACCACTTCAGGAGAAGTTTTAGAGGTGGGAATAATTTCGAGTAATCTTAAATAACGTGGAGGATTAAAAAAATGAGTGCCACAGAAATGTTTTTGAAAATCTTCGCTTCTACCTTCAATCATCAAATGAATTGGAATACCAGATGTATTTGAGGTTATAAGAGTTCCTGGCTTGCGGTATTTTTCAACATTTTCAAATACTTGTTTTTTAATATCTAATCTTTCAATTACTACTTCAATAATCCAATCACAGGAGGCAATATTTTTAATGTCATCATCGAAATTGCCGGTGGTAACACGTTTTGCATAGGATTTACGATAGATTGGAGAAGGGTTTGACTTTAACGCAAATTCAAGAGCGTCATTGACAATTTTATTTCTACTTTTTTTATCTTCCGTAGCGCCTTTTGGTAAAATGTCTAATAATAGAACTTCAATACCAATGTTTGCAAAATGACAGGCAATACGACTTCCCATTACACCAGAGCCAAGTACAGCTACTTTTTTTATTATTCTATTCATATTTTTTTATAAAATTAACGGGTAGATATTTAATAATTATTTTTCTTTTGTTTTACAATATTATTTGTTTTAATAAATAATTATTACCCTTGCTTCTGCGATTTATGGCGCTCTTCTGCTAGGAGGGTAATTTCATTAATTATAGTATAAAATTCTTCTATTCTTTGCTTCCCAATTTTTTCTTCAACTAAAGTGTTGAAGTCCCTAACAATATTTTTTGCAAGTTCTTTATAACCTGTCCCTTTTGGCGTTAATAATAATTTAACTTTACGTTTATCAGAAGTATCTACTTTTTTAATTATCAACTTTTCGGCTTCAAGTGTTTTTATAATTCTTGAAAGAGATGTACTTTCCATTCCTAATTTAGGTGCTACATCAGTTGCATAGGACCCTTCTTTACTGTCAATATTCAAAAGGAAATACCCCATAGAAATTGTACCACCGTGTTGCATGGCCTCGGCATTATACATTCGGCTTATTATTTGCCAACCATTTTTTAATTTTGAATCAACGGTTTCGGTGCGCTTTATTTTCATTTCGGGAACAAATATAATACATTTTATTATGCAAGCATAATAAAATGTATCTATTTTGCATAAATTTAATTAATAAGGTACGGGAAGCATAGGCCGAAACCAAAGGCGGTACTGGTATAAAATTCAGAAAAATGAGGTGAAAACAGGATAAAGTACTAAGATTCAGCAGTTAAGAAAAGTTTTAACCAATACTGATATTAAGGCTAGGTGATTCTACTTGCAATTTTACTTTTGATATAATACTTTTAAAAGCGGCACTAAATTGAAAATGCTAGCATTACTTGCCTTGCTTTCAATCCTTAAAATTTGAGTTTTTTGAACACATATCAATTTAACTAATTCTTCCTGTATAAATTTGCTCTCTTTTACGCTTCTTTTTAATAGCTTTTTCGATTAAGTACATTTTAAATCCATATTCAAAATTATCCCTCTTGGGGGTACAAACTTTTCCAATAAGTTTATCTTGAACCTAATCTAATGTGTATGTTTTCATTTTTTGTTCATTAGTATTTTGCTTTTCATTTCTCAACAAAAGAACATAGAAAGATTACATTTTTCAATTATTAATATTTAAGCTATACTAATTTTTCAATTGAGTTTTTTATTTAATCCCATCAATTCTAAAACAGCATTATTAACATTAACAATACCTCCAGAAACACATAGTTCCTTCATTTTTACTTTTCTATTACCTGAACCAGGTATAATAACTTTCTTTTTATAACGTACTACAGTTTTCATTAATACAGCCTTTACTTCATCCGCCTTTAATTCAGGAAAATAGGCCCTAACAACTGCCGCAACACCAGCCACAGTTGGCGATGCCATGCTAGTACCAGATTCGTTAATATATTTATTATCAGGAATAGTAGAATAAATATCAACACCAGGAGCAAATAAATCAACTTTGGTTTTACCAAAATTAGAAAACGAACCTATTAAATTTTTACCTCCACTAAATGAACTAGCACCTACCTCTATCCAATTTGGAACAATGCTATCTGAAATTAATTCACGATTAGGAAAAGAAAGTTCTTTGTCGCTATTTTTTGAATCATTACCTGCCGCATGTATCAATAAAACATCTTTGGATAATGCATAGTTCAGAGCATCATCCACCAATTTTTTATCAGGAGAATAGTATTTTCCAAAACTCATATTAATAATTTTGGCGCCATTATCTACTGCATATTTAATAGCACAAGCAATATCCTTATCCCTCTCATCACCATTTGGAACAGCCCTTATAGGCATAATTTTTACATTAGCAGCTATCCCATTAATCCCTATATTATTATTTCTTATTGCAGCAATAATACCTGAAACATGTGTGCCATGGAGCGCGTCGGGCCCCTTTACGCGATTACAGCCATAATATGGATTATTCAAATTACTTAAATCATCCCCAACTATATATTCACGCATTGAATCAGCGTTCATCCGATTATATTTCAGGGAATTTTCAAAATTCTCTTTTCCATTTTTAAGCTCCTCCTCTAACTTTTCTGGCTTAAGTCCTAGGAGGAATAAAAACTTCATCCTTTTCTTAATTTTTTTATCCAAACTATTTTCAGGAACAAAATTCTTCAAGGCTTCCTTAGAAAGCAAACCATTATTTTGTTTTTTTACTTTATCCAAAAAACTAGAAAAAAACTGAATGTTATTTAATTGAAGTTCCAGCGTTTTTTGTTCATTAAAAAAACTGATCTTTATCTTTTTATAATAAATAAATTCTTTTAATTCAGCATCTATTAATTTTGAAGTATCAGCATTTTCAAACTTTTTGTTTAGCTTATGAAAAATACGAGCAAGTTCTGACGATTCATAATTGATATCACCATTTTTCCCGCCCAAAAAACTCCAACCATTAACATCATCAATATATCCATTCTTGTCATCATCAATATTATTATCAGCTATTTCACCTTCATTTTTCCAAATAATATCTTTTAAATCTTCGTGCTCTATGTCTGTTCCAGAATCAATTACTGCAACAATTACAGTGTTCGCTTTTTTATCCTTTAAAGAGAGATACGCGTTTTCAAGGCCTATACCATATACCTTATCAGTTAAGGGATTTAATAATTGCCAATTTTTAGGTGCTTTTTTTTGAGCTAATAAAGAGGAAGTGAAAAAAATTAACAATAGGAATTTGCAATGTTTTACCATATCACATTTTAAGTCTTACTTAATAAATGAATAAATATTAAAAAATAATTTACTAAACTGAAATATTACAATCAGATGAATAAATTACTAAATTTCATTTTAGAACTTTTTAAAAAAGTATTAACAAAATTCGTTAAAAGCTAATTGTAAATTTTCAGCAATCATTTGAGCACTGCGTCCTTCAATATGATGGCGTTCTACAAAATGTACCAACTTACCATCTTTAAATAATGCCATAGCAGGGGATGATGGCGGATATGGTGCGAAATATTTTCGTGCCTCAGCAACAGCTTCTGTATCAAAACCAGCAAAAACTGTTGTAATCCTGTCGGGTTTTTTTGTCCCCTGTACAGCTAGCTTTACACCTGGACGTGCAGCCCCTGCTGCGCATCCGCAAACGGAATTTACAACAACTAAAACAGACCCTTTACTATTGATTGCCTCTTTTACAGATTCGGGAGTGGTTAAATCCTCAAAACCAAATGTTACAAGCTCTGCTTTCATTGGCTTTACCATACTTTCTGGATACATAATATTTTATATTTTTAATAAATAATTTGAAAATTTTGTCCCAAAGTTACAAAAGATTCTATTATACAATGTATTTAATGTATTAGAATTGTAATACTCCTAAGTATTTTATCATTTATAAAACATAGAAAATAAAAAAAACACTATTATATTTGAATAAAAACCATTAAAACTACATTTCCTATATATCAATGGTTCGGTAGTATTTTACAATAAATAAAAAAAATACAGAAAAATCAATAGTTTTGAGGCAACAAGTCAATTTCTAAAATAGCCGCCAATAAAAGGTTTTAAAAAAACTACCGTACCATTGTATATATTTACAAAGCTTATAAAAACTATAATAAAATAAATAAATAAAAATTGCAAAACAGCTCTTATTAGATTAAAAACTGATTCTATTTAGATATATTTGCTCAAAATTATAAACTATTTAAGATGAAATTTAAAAATAAAATTTTTCTAACAATTTTACTATTACCAAATTATTTTGCGCTTTTTTCTCAGACGCTACTAATAGAGAAAATCACTCGCAATGGAAATGAATTAGTCATTCCATATGAAAAGTACCAGTTGAGCAATGGATTAACAATTTTGATTCACGAGGACCATTCCGATCCAATTGTTTATGTAGATGTAACTTACCATGTAGGCTCAGCGAGAGAGCAAGAAGGTCGTTCTGGATTTGCTCATTTTTTTGAACACATGATGTTTCAAGGTTCGGAGCACATCGCTGATGAACAGCATTTCAAAATTATTACTGAGGCAGGTGGTGTATTAAATGGTACTACAAACATTGACAGAACAAATTATTTCGAACTACTTCCATCCAATCAATTAGAAACAGCCTTATGGTTAGAATCCGACAGAATGGGATTTTTACTTGATTCGGTAACCCAGAAAAAATTTGAGATTCAACGAGCCACAGTAAAAAATGAAAGAGGACAAAATTATGATAACCGACCTTATGGCCTTGTTCATGAAAAAGTGTGCGAAGCCTTTTATCCTGTTACACATCCTTATTCCTGGCAAACTATCGGTTATATTGATGATTTAAATCGCGTGGATGTAAGCGACTTGAAAAATTTTTTTAAACGTTGGTATGGACCCAACAATGGAACTTTAACAGTTTCTGGAGATGTGTTACCAAAGGATGTTATTAAATTAGCAGAGAAATACTTTGGGCCTATACCTAGAGGTCCTGAAGTAAAACCCCAGTTTTTTTCTCCGATAATCTTAAACGAGGATCGTTATATTTCATATGAAGATAATATCCGCGCACCACAGCTATCGTTTACTTTCCAATCTATTCCTCAATATTCGCCCGATGAAGCTGCGCTAGACATTTTAGCCGATATTTTAGCTGGCAGTAAATCTTCCATCTTTTACCAAAATTTCGTAAAAACTCAACTTGCACAATCTGTTGATATTGGAAATTATACTGGAGAATTGAATGGTCAATTTAATATTACTGTTAAAACATTCCCCGATAAAACATTAATACAAATGGATACTTTAATACGCAACTCTCTGAAGGAATTTGAAAAAAAGGGCGTAAAAGAGGATGATCTTAAAAAATTTAAAGCTGGTTTTGAATCTAATATGGTAAATTCTCTATCAAGTGTTAAGGGTAAAGGTGGTATGCTAGCTTCCTTCCAAACCTTTAATAATAACCCTAATTATATTAGGAATGAAATTGAACGGTATAATTCAGTATCGAAAGAGGACGTGATGCGAGTATATAATAAATATGTAAAAAATCAACATGCTGTAATTTTAAGTGTGTATCCAAAAGGAAAACCAGAAATTATTGCCAAACCAAATAACTTTGTTCCGGCAGTACGTAATATTAATAATACGGAAGCCATTGAATACAAAAATATCATTTATAAAAAAGCAATTGAAACTTTCGACAGGACGAAAAAACCATTACCGAACCCTTCCCCCATTGTAAAAGCACCTGATTATTGGACTCAAAATTTCGATAATGGATTAAAAATTATAGGAGCAGAAAATAATGAAGTTCCTAACATAACAATTCAATTAAATATTGAAGCAGGCCATCAATATGAAAAAATTGAAAAAGCCGGCATTTCAGTTTTACTTACTAGTCTATTGAATGAATCTACACTGTATCATTCTGCCGAACAAATAGTCGAAAAACTAGAACGCATTGGAAGCAGCATAAATTTTGTAACTAATGGGCAAGAAATAACTATGAATTTGACCTCTTTAATTAAAAATATAGATTCAACTTTAGTAATAGCTGAAGAAATTTTATTTCATCCCAAATTTGATAAAGAAGATTTTGAACGTATAAAAAAACAAAAACTAGAATCAATAGCAAACCAAGCAACACAGGCCCCAACAATTGCTAATAATGTTTTTTCAAAACTAATGTATGGTAGCAATCATATCATGGGAATACCATCCATAGGTACGAAAGAATCGGTAAATTTAATTACGCTAAATGATGTAAAGGAATATTATAAAAGATATTTTTCTCCAAAAATTGCAACTACAGTTATTGTTGGAGATATCAACAAGGAATCAATTATTTCAAAATTAACATTTTTAAAAAATTGGAAAGGAGAAAATATTTTACACATGCAAGAATCTAAAACACCCGTAATTGACAAAACAAAAATTTATATTGTAAATAAAGAAAAGGCTCCCCAATCAGAAATAAGAATTGGTTACATGGCGATGCCTTTCGACGCATTGGGCGACTACCATAAATCCGGTATAATGAATTATGTATTGGGCGGTGCATTTAACAGCCGTATAAATTTAAATTTAAGAGAATTACATGGCTATACTTATGGTGCCAAATCTGAATTTTCTGGCAACAAATTTACAGGACCATTCCTTGCCCGTTCAGCTGTAAAATCGAATGCCACAGATAGCTCTATCGTTGAGTTTATTAAAGAAATTAAAAATTATGCTGATAAAGGCATAACAAATGAAGAACTTACTTTTACAAAAAACTCCATTAGCCAGAATGAAGCATTAAGGTATGAAACATCTTCACAAAAAGCTGGTTTCATTAAACGAATATTGGATTATAATCTAAATAAAAATTTTGTAGCAAAACAAAATGAACTGTTGAAATCAATTACAAAAAAAGACATTGATATCCTTTCTAAAAAATATCTACCCTATAACGCAATGGCGATTGTTGTAGTGGGTGATATTGTAAAAATTTATGATGGTTTGAAAAAACTGAACTTTGAAATAATTGAATTGGACACCGATGGAAATCTTATAAAAGAAAGCGAAAAAATCATACTAGAAAAACCGAAAAAAGAGGAGGAACAAAAGAAAGAGATGAATACAGAACCAATAAAAAAACTACCAGCTGAAGGTAAAAAGAAAGCAAAGTTTACTATTAACACACAATCCAAGTAAAAAAATAATTTATTTTAATTACCTTTTCTGCTGAAAAAAGGTTTTCATCAAAAAAGCACATTCTTCTTTTAGTACACCGCTAATTATTTCAGTTTTAGGATGAAGCATTTCCTTGTGGCTCAACAAATTAAACCCTCGCTTAGTATCCTGAGCACCATAAACTAATTTACCAAATTGTGCCCAAAAAATAGCGCCAGCACACATTAAACAAGGCTCAATGGTTACATAAATAGAGCAATCATTAAGATATTTACCATTCAAAAAGTTGGATGCCGAAGTAATTGCTTGCATTTCAGCATGCGCTGTTACATCATTAAGGAGTTCAGTTAAATTATGTGCTCTAGCAATAATTCTACCTTTACAAACAATAACAGCGCCTACAGGTACTTCATTGGCAGCAAAAGCTTTTTTAGCCTCTTTTATTGCTTCCTGCATAAAATATTCATCCGTAAAAACAAGTAAACTCATTGTTTTAAATATGTTTGTGAAAAACTAATTATAATTAAAGTTTAAAAAACTTAAATTTAACAAAAAAAATCAACTTTTGTTATGTAATTTTGTAAAAGTTAATAATTTTAAAATTGAGTAAAAATAAATATATAATGTTGAAAACAAAAACTAATATTCTTAGTAAAATAACATTAATGCTTATTCCATTTTTGTTAATTTTCACGTTAAATTATGCCCAAAATACTGACGAGCTAGCATTACCATCTTTAAATCTTATTCCCAATGGAATAGTGAAAAATAATTATCTACTTTATTCTGATAAAAGTGGAAAATTAAAAATTGAATTGGGTAAATTGATGGAAGAAAAAAAGATGTTAATTTTAAAATGCAAAAGTTTAACAGCAGCAGCGCCGGATGATAAAAAATGTCAAACTGAAATTACTAATTTTAAAGCTGGTTTAAATTTACTTACATTAAAAATCAATCTTTTTAATTCTGAGTTAGAGGAAATCGTTTACAATGATCCTGCCTTAGATAAAATATCAATAATTACATATTATACACTCAAAAAAGATCAAAAACTATGGGATGAATTTCAAAAAAATATGTCCATCGCTAAAAAAAAGCTCGATAAAGATAAAATTATAATAGAGCAAGAATTAACTAAAATAAAAAGCACTAAGCAAAAAACAAAAACTCGATATAACGAAGGTGTAATTCTTAGCATGTATACAGAGCAGCTTAGCAATGCGGGATTAAAGGATAGTTTAGAAAGCCCCTTTACAGGCATTCCTTATAATCAGATGAATACTCAAAATAATTCGAGTAATAATATCGATTCTGGGGTTGTTATTGTTTCATTTGTAATACCAAAAGAAGACATCGACCCATTGGAAGTTGCTAGTAGAAGAGATAATTATATTCCTACTGAAAATTTTTCATTAAGCTCCCCCCAAGCTAAAGCAGAATTAAACAAACTGAAGTACAAATCGTTTAATCGCTTAATTGCTCATAGCAACGGAGCAACTGTTGCTGAATGTCTTTTAAATAATTCTTTAATTGAAGTGAGTGAATTAAATATTATTGGAGGTGAAAAATCATTAATTAATGGTAAATCTTTACAACAATTATTAGACAATGGTACTGTTCAAAAAATAGTTGTTTGGGTAAAATTAGATGACCCTGCAGTTTGGATAACTAATTTAAAAAGTAAAAGTATTGACGATAGAACTCAGAATTTTATTTCCTATAAAATTAAAAATGCAAATAATAAAAAAGAAGTTAAAAAGACAGAAGTAGAATATAAATTCATACTAAATAAAGGGAGTTTGGCTACTTTAAATAAGATTGATTCGCAATTTATTGTAAGCTATTTTAAAGAAATTGCAAATGAATTTAAAATAAAATAAAAATAAAAAAAATTAACTTTCTGACTTATTTACGTAACTTTAAATGCTTCTATAAGGAATTATCGACATACAATTTTAAAATTTATGTTTATATATTTATAAATTGGTGTCGATTTTTATATTTTTAAACAAATTATTAATTAAAATAAAATGAATGTTTTTTTTTCACTTTTAACTGTAATATCTATAAATTGTTTGTCATGCTCTGATTCTCCTAAAATTATTGAGAACCCAAGCATAACAAAATTAGATGATGGGGATAATAAAAACAAAAAAATTCAATTAGAAAAAAATAATCTTACTAAAATTAAAACTGATAAATTAGTTACTATGGATACTGCAATATTTGGTGCCGGTTGTTTTTGGTGTGTTGAAGCTCAATTTCAATTATTGAATGGAGTGATAACTGTTAAATCAGGATTTTCTGGAGGCTCAATTAAAAACCCCTCCTATAAAGAAGTATGTTTAGGAACAACTGGTCATGCCGAAGTTTGTGAAATAATTTATGACGCCTCAATAATAAGTTTTGACGAGTTATTATCTGTATTTTGGAAAACCCACGACCCTACTCAAATTAATAGGCAAGGTAATGATATTGGCACCCAATATCGCTCTGTTATATTTTATTTAAATGAAGAACAAAAAACAATTGCAGAAAAATACAAGAAGCAATTAAACGAAGAAGGTGCTTGGAATAATAAAATTATAACTGAAATAAGTCCTTTTACAACCTTTTATAATGCCGAAAATTATCACCAAAATTATTTTAACCAAAATGGAAATGAATCTTATTGTCAATTTATTATTCAACCAAAGGTAGAAAAATTTAAAAAAGTTTTTAAAGACAAATTAAAATAGTAACAAGTTTTTATCAGATAAGAATTTATAATAAATAAAAATTCTTTGCTATTTTTAATACACAAACTTGAATCTAAAAAAAAACAAATGCTTGAGGGTAAACAACTTATATTAGCAACAAAACAATTTGCAAATGAAATTCGATGGAAGAGTTGGTTCCATACAATTTCATCACTTTTATTGCTTACAGGATTATTAATAGCAACCGCCACTATATCTAATATTTGGGGAAGAATAGTGTGCAGTATTTTGAGCGCAATGTTACTTTCTCGCTGTTTCATTATTTTTCATGACTACCAGCACCATACGATTCTTCCTAAGTCTCCTTTTGCAAAATTGTTATTTACAATTTTCGGTATTTACATGATTACTCCTCCCAATATTTGGAAGCGTTCTCATGATCACCACCATAATCATAATGCTAAATTATTTAGTGTAAGCATTGGTTCTTTCCCTATTATGACAAAACAAAAATTTATGGAAGCCTCTAAAATTGATAGATTTATTTATTTATCAGTCCGACATCCATTAAATATGTTTTTTGCTTATTTCACTACATTTATGTATGGCATATGCATACAATCTTTTTTAAGTAACCCTCGTAAACACTGGGATTCATTAGCTGTATTAATTATCCATTTCAGTTTCGCAATTTTTCTAATTGTTAACTTTGGCTGGTTAACATGGCTTCTTACATTTTTTTTACCATTTTTTCTTTCGCATATGCTAGGTTCTTATTTATTTTATGCCCAGCATAATTTCCCTGAGGTTGTTTTTCGAAATAATGTGGAATGGAGCTATTCCAATGCTGCTCTAGAATCATCCAGTTATATGGCAATGAACCCTATTTTGGAATGGATAACAGCAAATATTGGTTACCACCACATCCATCACCTCAACTCCAGAATTCCATTTTATCGTCTGCCAGAAGCAATGGCAAAAATCCCTGAATTACAAAAAGTGAACATCACCACACTGAAACCCCGCGACATCATCGCATGCTTGCGCCTTAAATTATGGGACCCTGATTTAAATAAAATGATCCCACTTGATAATGAACTTAAAGCTTCAGTTGCTAGATAATAGTAAAATAAGTAATCTTAATAATTAATAATCTTCCAACAACTTTTCTTTATAAATATTAAGCTTAGTTATTAATGTTTAAAAAATAAAAATTTAATAAAATGAAGGTTATTTAATTAAATGGTTCGGTGGTTTTTGCAAGAAGGAACTAAAGCCCCTTAATTCATTGGGTTTCATTGCAACCCCAGCTTTAAAGCTGGGGGTTAATAAAATCCCTGATATTACTGCTCTTCAGCCATGACTGCTAAAAAAGTACCGAACCATTGTTAATTAAAATTTAAAATTGTATAAGACCTTACAATTTCTCATTTTTTACCATAAGTATTAGAATATTAAACTATTATATTAAAAAATAAAATACTAAACTAAATAAAATAAGAAAAATTAAAATAGTAAATTTGACAATTAATTAAAAATAATCAAGCATTGAAACCAAGCCAAGTTAAAGAATTAAAAGAAATTTTAAGTAAGCCCAAAAACATAGTAATTGTTACGCATTGGTCACCTGATGGCGATGCAATGGGATCTTCATTAGGATTATATAATTACTTAAAGAAAAAAAAACATGAGGTAACTGTTATAACACCCAATGATTATCCAGCCTTTTTATATTGGCTGCCTGGCAATAAAAATGTAATTAATTTTTCAGTCAAAACAAAAGAAGCAAATAAAGCTGTAGCAAAGGCTAATATAATATTTTGTCTAGATTTTAACTCCCTCGGCCGTATAAATCACTTGGGTGAAAATGTAGGAAAATCTAAAGCAATAAAATGTATAATTGATCACCATTTGGAGCCTGAAGATTTTGCAGACTATATGCTTTCTGATACAAAATCAAGCTCCACCTGTGAATTAGTAGTTGATTTTATTACATTAATGGGTGATAAAAACTTAATAGATAAAAATATTGCTAATTGTTTATACACCGGAATAGTTACTGATACCGGCTCTTTCCGCTTCCCATCTACTTCCGCGAAAACACACCGTATTATTTCGGAATTAATTGATGCCGGGGCTGAAAATTCAATTATACACAATCGAATTTATGATGATAATACAGAAGATAAATTAAGATTATTAGGCTTTTTGCTTGTTCAAAAATTAACAATTTTGAAAGAGTACCAAACAGCATTTTTCAGTTTAAAAGCTGATGAATTGAAACATTTTAATTATAAAAAAGGCGATACCGAAGGGGTTGTAAACTATGCCCTTTCAATAGTAGGAATACGTTTTGCAGCATTTTTTGTAGAGCGTGACGGAGAAATCAAAACCTCCTTCCGTTCCAAAGGGAAGTTTAATGTTAATTTATTTGCACGCAAGCATTTTAATGGCGGTGGTCATGCTAATGCAGCTGGCGGTATGAGCGATGTTTCTTTAGATGAAACAATTATTAAATTTGTTTCTTTATTACCTGAGTATAAAAAAGAACTCAATACCCCATCCTAAAAACAAACTTTATTACTTATTTAATTTGAAAAATGGTTGATTTAATTGAATATAAACTAACTATAAATTTATATAGATTTTAAAGTGTTTTTTCATGAATAGGTTTGTTTCCAGTTGATGATAAAATATAAATCCAAAGAAAAATAAAAGTTTATAGCAGTATCTATAAAAAAATATTAAAATGATTAAAAGTAGTATTGTAATTGAGAAATTTAAGCAAATCAAAACCTCCCTCTTTAATTTTTGCAACAGCATTTTTAAATTAAATAGAAAATTAAATTTTAAAAATATTTTTTTTGTTGCCAATTTTAGAATTTTAAGAACTTTAGTTTTATCAACCATAATTTTTATTTTTTTTATACTCTTTCAAGCCTGTGGCGATGCTCATAAAAGAACATCGAAAAACACCAATTTGCAAGAGAAAGACTTAAATGAAAAACTAATTAAAGCCAATAAAATTTATGTACAACAAGAAAGTGATGAAATAGATCAATACGTTCATCATCGTGGCTGGAAAATGACAACCACAGGAACGGGCTTACGATATATGATTACTGAAATTGGCAATGGCATTGCTGCTGCTAACGAAAAACAAGCCAAAGTAAATTACAAAATTAGTTTGCTCGACGGCACTCTTTGTTATTCCTCCGATTCTACTGGATCAAAAACATTTTTAATTGGAAGAGATAATGTAGAAAGTGGTTTACATGAAGCTATACAGCTACTTCGCGTTGGCAGCAAGGCAATTTTTATTTTACCTTCGCATTTAGCGCACGGCCTGATAGGGGACAATAGTAAAATACCTCCAAAATCATCCGTAATATATGATATTGAATTATTGACTATTAATTAGTGTCTGTCCATATAGTCGAGAGTCTGAACTATAATGTTCGAGTTCGAGGCTTTCGTAGTTTTGAAAACCAGGAGTTTACATTGGTAAATGACTGGTTTTTAAAACAAGAATAACGAAGAAATCGGACATTATAGACAGACTCTAATTAAAAATACTTGAGTATTAATTGAGAATCATGCATAATTCTATTAATTGGTGGATTTCTTTTTCTAAAGTCTTTGCTGCTAGAACAGAAATTATACTTACATCTATTTTTCTGCTTTTATTTACTTCCTGTTGGAACAATTCAAAATATCAGGGATACAATAAAACTAATACTGGCCTATATTACAAGTTACAAGCAATAGGCGATGGAAAACGCAAACCATTTCCTGGAGATTTCCTGCAATTAATAATTACATATAAAACTTTAAAAGATTCTGTGTTTTATGATACCTTTTCAAGTAACGAAACTGGCATGGTAATTTTACCTTTCAATCGCTCTTCATTTTCAGGTAGCTTTGAGGAAGGATTAAAAAAAATGAATGCTGGAGATAGTGTTTCTTTTATTGTAAACGCGGATTCCCTATTTAAAAAGTTTTTCAAGGCTGAATTACCTATTTTCTTAGAGCATGGAAGTTCAATAAAAATGGATGTTAAACTATATTCTATCTTAACAAAAGTAGAATATGAAAAAGAATTGGAAAAATTTGAACAAATTGTAGAAAATAGGGATATTGAAGAGTCGCGTAAACTTCAAATTTATTTGGATACAAACAAAACTAAATATTACCCAATTGCTAATGGCATGTACTATATGCCTGTAATTCAAGGTGTAGGTAATTTCGCACATTATGGCGATAAAGTAACCATCCATTATAAAGGATTTTTTTTAAACGGCAAACAATTTGAATCCACCTACGAGCGTTTACAAGCCTTAGAATTTAATTTTGGAGAGGATGGGCAAGTAATAAATGGTTTTAAAACTGCAATTAGTTTAATGAATCAGGGTGCCAAAACAAAATTTATTATACCTTCGCAACTTGCTTTTGGAGAAACGGGGTCTTCAACTAACATTGTTCCTCCATACACAACATTAATTTATGAAATAGAACTAATAAATTTAACAAGCTATAACAATTAAAAAATTTAAATAATAACTAATATAAACTAGAAATTCACAAAAATCCAATGAAAAAACTATTTGCTACAAAAATCGCCTTTTCTGCAATCACAGCTGCCTTAGTAATTACATCCTGTAAAAAATCTCCTTACCCTGGTTATGAACTATCTGAAAATGGAGTATATGCTAAATTTTACACCCAAACTAATACTGATTTAAAGGCTAAAGAAGGAGATGTTGTAAAATTATACATGGCATATAAAAACAACAAAGATTCTGTATTATTCGATTCCAAAATGAACAAAAATAATGGAAGCGAGTTTATTGAATTCCCTTTAACTAAATCTTCATTTAAAGGAAGTTTTGAAGATGCCTTGTCGATGATGTCGATTGGAGATAGTGCAAGTTTTATAATCAGTGCCGATTCTGTTTATATGAAAACATTTGGTGCAAAAGAAGTTCCTCCTTATATAGAAAAAGGAAGTATGTTAAATTTTGTAGTGAAACTAATAAAAATAACTGCTAAAGCAGATGCAGAAAAAGAAAGAAATGAAATTATGAAAGAGCAAAAAGCATTAGCCGAAATTCGCAGTAACGAAGAAACTAAAATATTTGCTGATTATATAGTATCCAATAAAATTACGGCTAAACCAACACAAAGTGGTTTGTATTATATTGAAAAAACAAAAGGTAATGGCGCTAAACCTCCTATTGGAAGTACTGTTAAAGTAAATTATACAGGACGATTAATAAATGGGAAAATATTTGATACAAGTATTGAAGCAACTGCAAAACAAGCAAATTTATACGATAAAAGAAGACCTTACGAACCAATTGAATTCCCTCTAGGAACAGGTAAAGTTATTAAAGGTTGGGATGAAGGTATTTCTTTAATGAGTGTTGGTTCAAAAGGTCAATTGATAATACCATCCAATATTGCTTATGGTGCGCAAGGTGCTGGCGAATTTATCCCTCCTTTCTCTTCATTAATTTTTGACGTAGAATTAGTAAGTTTTCAATAATGAAAATATTTCCTAAGCATTTTCTTAGTAAAGCTTTCAAAATAATTTTCGACAAAACAGATATATTAATAAAAACAGATGATTTCATTTTTTTGCAATAAATATCCTTATGAAAACGCGCTTGAGGAATGAACAAAAGCGATGCAGGGTTGCAAGGTGAGTAGGATTCGTTTGTTATTTATTTTTTGTTTCTGGAGCCTTTCCTGAGCTTATGCCGAAGGGTATAAAGACAAAAGAAAAATACACAGTTTTTGAAACATTTAATTTGCGGATTTATTTCGAAAAATTTACTTAATTGACATAGAACTTTTTTTATAATTATCTTCATTAAATTTATAGTTTATAAAATGAAAAAACTAAAAAACCAGCTTCTTTTTAATCGAAATTGTGGAAACAAAAAAGTTGTTTCTATCCTGCAATTCGGAAAGAAAATAAATAATATTTTTGTATTAATTTTTTTTTCACTAATTACTTTTTCAATGAATGCACAGAATACAAAAACAAGTCAGAAAATAACCAATCCAAAAACTATTAAAACAGCTTCGGGTTTAGAATATACTATTAAAGAAAAAGGAAATGGTAAAACAGCCAAGATTGGTGACAAAGTTGTTGTTCATTATACAGGTAAGTTTACTAATGACACCATATTTGATAGTTCTTTAAATCGTGGGAAACCATTTTCATTTAAGGTTGGAGTGGGCCAAGTTATTAAAGGCTGGGACGAAGCTTTTTTACTTTTGCAAGTAGGAGATAAAGCTACGCTTAAAATTGGTCATGAATTAGGTTATGGTGAACAACAAAAAGGTTCCATTCCACCTAAATCAACACTAATTTTTGATGTTGAATTACTAGATATTATTGAATCGCCGAGACCTTTTGATGTAAAAGGAAAAGATACTATAAAAACGCCAAGTGGATTGAAATATATTAAAACCTATGAAAATAAATTAGCGGAAAAGGTAAATCTTGGGAATAAAGTAGTATTGCATTATAGCGGCTTCTTTAAAGATGGTACACCATTTGATTCTTCTGTTGAACGTGGACAACCATTTACAATAAAAATAGGCTCAGGCCAACTTATTAAAGTTTTGGAAGAAGGAATTTCATTAATGCATAAAGGTGAAAAAGCTAAATTTTATATTCCTTCCAACTTAGCTTATGGTGAAATTGGACACCCGCCTACCATTCCACCTAACGCTGATTTAATTTTTGATATAGAAGTAATAGATATTCAGCAAGTTTTAGCCCCTACCCTTTTTGATATTAAAGGAAAAAACCCCATAACAACTGCTTCTGGTTTAAAATATTATGATGTAGTTAAAAGTAAAAGTTTAGTAAAAGCTACTCCTGGTAAAACTGTTAAAGTCCATTATTCAGGATATTTAGCCGATGGCAAAATGTTTGATTCCTCAGTTGAACGCGGCGAAGCATTTGAATTTACATTAGGAAAAGGGCAAGTTATTGCCGGCTGGGACGAAGGTATTGCCTTAATGAATACTGGTGATAAATTACGATTGGTAATTCCATACTTTTTAGCCTATGGGGAACAAGGTCGACTACCATTGATTCCAGAAAAAGCTGAATTGACATTCGATGTTGAATTGATTGAAGTGAATTAGCATAGTATTTTAATCATCCTTATATTTTTGATTTCTTGGAAATAAGCAAAAAAAATCAAAGTGTCCAATCCCATTAATATTGGGTACTCTGATTTTTTTTTATCCCCACCCCTATTTATTGCTAAGTAAAGCTTTCAAAATAATTGCGACAAAACAGATGTATTAATAAAAACAGATGATTTCATTTTTTTGCAAAAAATATGCTTAAGAAAATGCTCGTGAGGAATGAACAAACGCGATGCAGGGTTGCAGGAGTGGAGGAATCGTTTGTTCTTGATTTTTTGTTTCTGGAGCCTGCCCTGAGCTTTTGCCGAAGGGTATCAAGCCTAAAGAAACACACACAGTTTTTAAACCATTTATTTTGCCGATTTATTTCGAAAACTTCGCTAAGGGATTGGGACAAAATAACCTTTACATTTTGGCTTGTTCTTTTATCCTTTTTCTGCGTTGTAAAATCGTTAAATAGCTAAGGCTATTCTCCTCATTTACGCCTTTAAAAAGAACAAAATTACTACGCCAATTCTGTAAACCTTATTTCGTCCAAAACCCTAACCAGCAAAATATAACCAAATAATTCTTTGGAAGCGCTTTATTTATAATTGTTCCAAACTAAAAATATGACAATACCATGACAATAATTTCATGAATAGAACCCATCTTTGTATTATTATTAAATTTTGAGATGTGAATAAAATAAAAATTTTAGCATTTACACATAAAGCTACCGATATTAATGATATTGGGAAGCTTCATATAGATGCCAAACAATTACAAGTTCGATTACAATATTTAAAAGAAAAAGCTAATCTCGACGAGTTATTATATCTTTCTACCTGTAACCGCGTAGAATTTATATTTTCCAACAACCAAACTATTAATAAATCTTTTCTAATTAATTTTTTTTCAGCTTTTAATCCTGATTGGAAGGAGGAGGAAATAAATTGGGCAATAAAAAATGCGCAATTATTTGAAAGTGAAGAAGCTTTAAGGCATTTATTTAACGTCGCTTCCTCAATAGACTCTTTAGTAGTAGGGGAAAGGGAGATAATTACACAAGTTCGTAATGCATATGAAAAATGTAATGAATATAATTTAACTGGTGATTTAATTCGATTAGCAATTAAAAGTACAGTAGTTGCAGCGAAAGACGTTTATACTCATACAAATATAGCCCATAATTCTATTTCTGTTGTATCCCTCGCATACCGCAAACTGCGCGAGTTAAATGTAAAACAAGATGCTCGTTTTTTAATAATTGGGGCTGGTGCTACTAACACCACAATGGCTAAATATTTAAAGAAACATAAATTTTCTAATTTTACAATATTCAACCGCACAGTAGAAAATGCCAAAAAATTAGCAGAAGAGCTAAATAGTCAAATATATTCGCTTGCTGAATTAAAAAATTATAAAAAAGGATTTGATATTATAATTACCTGCACTGGTGCTTCTAAAACAATTATAACACCTGCAATATATAAAAGTTTAGTAGGTAAGGACGCATCCCGAAAAGTAGTGATTGACCTTGCTATTCCTAATGATTTAGATCCTGCCATTTTAAACAATTATGATATTAACTTAATTGCGATAAATAATTTACAGGATATTGCGAAAGAAAATTTAATGGCGCGGGAACAAGAATTGATCGCTTGTAATGTAATTATCGAAAAAAATATTGCAGAGTTTAAACAAGTGTTAAAAACTAGAAAGGTAGAGTTGGCAATGAGCGAAGTCCCTAAAAAAATAAAGGAAATAAGAGAAACTGCTAATGAAGTATTTGCCAAAGAACTTTTAAACCTAAACTCTGAATCAAAAGAAGTATTAGATAAAATATTGTCTTATATGGAAAAAAAATATATCAGTGTTCCAATGAAAATGGCAAAATCTATTCTAATTGAAGATATAAAAAAAAAATAACTTTTACCGCTTCAATCTCTCCTAAAAAACAGAAGATAATTATCTTCAAATAAAAAATATTAATATGGAAAGGAAAATAATAATTGGCTCAAGAGGCAGTGATTTAGCCTTATGGCAGGCAAATCATATTTTACGTAAAGTTCAAAAACTTGGCATTACAGCCGAAATAAAAATTATTGTTACGCAAGGAGATCAAATTCAAGATTTAAGTTTCGACAAATTAGAAGGCAAAGGCTTTTTTACCAAAGAAATTGAAGAGGCATTGTTAAATAATGAAATTGATTTGGCAGTGCATTCACAGAAAGATTTACCTACCGAATCCCCTATAGGACTTAAAATTGCTGCCGTTTCTGAACGTGAAGATGCCGCCGATGTTATTTTAATAAGAAAAGAATCTACAGACAATTCCCTTAAATTTTCAATAAAAAGAAATGCCATTGTTGGCACCTCTTCTCCTCGCCGAAAATCTCAATTACTAGCATTTCGCGGCGATATTCAAATTGCTGACTTGAGAGGAAATGTGCCTACTCGTATTCAAAAATTACGCGATAAAAAATACGATGCCATACTTTTGGCTGCTGCAGGAATAGAAAGATTAAAAATAAATTTAAGCGAATTCAAAGTATTACGACTGGATCCCAAGGAATTTATTCCTGCTCCTGCTCAAGGGGTATTAGCGCTACAAATTAGAGAAAATGATTTCGAATTATTTGAATATATAAACAAATTAAATTCAGAAAAAGTACAAGATACAATTGCTATTGAGCGCAAAGTATTAAACCTGTTGGATGGTGGATGTTTATTACCATTGGGTGTATATTGCTTCAAAGAATTTAATAAATTTAAGGTATGGGTATCCAAGGCCGATGCTTGGAACTCAATGCCTAAACGCATTTACTTTGAATCCTATACCGATGAGGGGCTTGCAGAAAATATAATACAAAAATTAATATCCATAAAACCCAGTTCCGTAATTATTACCCGTGATTTAGATGAGGACTCCTTTTTTAAAAAAGTACTGCATGGAAATGGTTACCAAGTAAATGGCATTTCATTTATTGAAACAAAAAAAGTAAATTATAGTCAAGCCTTATCTAGTGATTGGGTGTTTTTTGCAAGTTCTAATGCTGTTGGTTTTTTCTTTGACCAAAATCCGGAATTAAAACCTAAAACTAAATTTGGTGTGATAGGAAAGTCTACTGAACAGGAATTAAAAAAATACAATAAAAATGCAGCATTCGTTGGTTCTATTAACGATACTAAAGTTGTAGGAAAAAAATTCGCTAAAACTGTTGGTAGCGAAACTGTTTTATTTCCGCAAGCTAAAGGTGGTTTACGCTCCATTCAACAACAATTTAGTGATCCCGAAAAATTAACTGATTTAGTAGTTTACGAAACGGTAAAAAAAGAAAATGCTGCACTTCCACAAGCATCTGTAATTGTATTCACTAGCCCTTCCAACGTAGTGTCATTTTTTGATGCTCACCCAAATGTTATCCTTCCCACTAATAAAGAAGGCAATAATACCGCTTCTCATAAAATAATTGCAATTGGAAAGTCCACACAGAAAAAATTAATGGAATTCGGTATTGAAAATTGTATTCTACCTATTAGTTTTGATGAAGTAGGTCTCGCTGAAGCTGTTTTTGGATTATAATATTTTTTGGTAAAGAGCTCCAAAATAATTGGCAGATTTTAAAAAATATTATTTTTGATTTCTGATGTCAATTAGTTTTGCTAAAATACTAATTGCAATTTCTTCAGGTGTGATAGCTTGAATTTTTAATCCGATAGGCATATCAATATCATTCACTTCATTTTCATCCAGAATATTAGAAGCTATCATATTTTTTTTGGCGATGGCTACTTTACGGGCACTGCCAATCATTCCAATATACCCATTAGTTTTCTTAGATGTTAATGCTAGAATCTCCCTATCGTAAGCATGATTATGAGTTACAATTACGATATACGTATTTATATTAAAATTTAATGATTCAATAGCTGTTGCATGGTGATTTTTTATCAGGATACACTCGGGAAGGTTAATTCCTTCAAAGGCTTCATATCGCTCGTCAATAAGTGTAACATTAAAATCAAGATCAATAGCAAATTTCGCTAAAGCCTTACCACAATGTCCTGCGCCGAAAATATAAATATTTTTTCTGTTCATAATAGGCTCTATAAAAAGTTGAACTGTCCCGCCACAACACATTGCTAACTCACTCACTAAATTATGTTTTACAATTTTAGCCTCTCTATTTTTTAATACATCAAGAGCTTGTTCAATTACTTTTTTTTCGAGTGCTCCCCCACCTATAGTACCTTCAATAGCGCCATTTTCAAAAACCAGCATTTTAGTCCCTGTTTTTCTAGGAACAGAACCTTTTGTAGCAATAATGGTGCAAACGGCCATTACAAGGCTGCTATTTTCTATCTTATTTATTTTATGATATATGCTGCCCAATGGCTGTTGAAAAGAATATCGAGACTGGATTTTATTTATTTAGAAAAAATATTTGTTTTAGATTAATGGTTCGGTACTTTTTTAGCAATCAGGGCTAAAGTCCTCTAATATCAGGAATTTCATTTTGACCCATTGAATTCAGGGACTTTAATCCCTACTTGAATAAACTGCCGAACCATTGTAAGATAAAAAAAACAATCAAAAAACATCTAATTTCTACAATATTTTTAATCGAGAAATTTTAGATTTAATAATACACCATTCTTCTTACTTCTGCAATGTATTTTGCAAAACGAATTACTTGGCGGGTATATCCATATTCATTATCGTACCAAACATACAATACTATATTTTTTTTATCAGGTCCTATTATTGTTGCTTGACTATCAAACACAGAGGAACAAGGGTTGCCAATTACATCTGTTGAAACAAATTCGTTAGAATTAATATACTGAATTTGCTCTACTAATTCTCCGTTTAGCGCGGCATCCTTCATTATTTCGTTTAACACATCTTTAGTAACTTCTTTTTCGATGGTCATGCTTAATATTGCCAAGGATACATTTGGAGTAGGTACACGAACTGAGTTAGCTGTAAATTTGCCTGAAAGCTGGGGTAATACTTTTTTTATTGCACTTTCGGCACCCGTTTCAGTAATTACCAAATTTAATGCCGCCGAACGGCCTCTTCGATATTTTGGATGATAATTATCTAATAAATTTTGGTCGTTGGTATAAGAGTGCACAGTTTCTATATGACCACGGGAAATGCCTAATTTAGAATGTATTACTTGTAATACTGGCATTATTGCATTGGTAGTGCAGGATGCGGCAGAAAAAATAGCGTCTTTTTTAATATTGATACTTTCATGGTTAACACCATATACCACATTAGGAACATTGCCTTTTGCAGGAGCTGTAAGCAATACTTTTGAAATCCCTTTTGCTTTCAAATGCCGGCTCAATTCTGCTTCATCTCTAAAAATTCCAGTATTATCAATTAACAATGCATCCTGAATACCATAAATAGTATAATCTACATCTTCTGGATTTTTGGCATTAATCATATAAACAATATGCCCATTAATAATTAATGCTTTTTTATTGAAATCTTCAACGATAGTGCCTGGAAATGACCCGTGAACAGAATCAGTACGTAATAAATCAGCACGCTTTACTATTTCTTCATCACTATTCCCTCTGGTAACTATTGCTTTTAATCGCAGTTGCTCCCCTTTTCCAGCTTGTGAAATAAGCTCACGAGCAGCTAAACGACCTATGCGACCAAAACCATATAATACTATATCTTTGGGAGTTATGGTAGCTTTTTTTCCTATTAAATTTTTTAATTTATGATTAATAAAATCAGCAGTAGATTTGAAATTATCTTTTTCCTGGGTCCATTCATAAACTAATTTCCCAATATCAATACGAGAAGCGCAAATATTAGCACGCTGAATTTCAGTAGCCAACAAAACAGAATCTAAAACATTGATGGGTTTTTTTACAATATCCTTTGAATAAAGATGCAAATTCATTATTTCACTGGCACTTCTATCAACTAATTTTATTCTGAAAATTATCAGTTCAATAGATTTTTCAAACCAAAGTTTACCAACTATACCAATTAAATCTAGTGCGGCTCTTTCTTGCTTAATCCAATTATTGAGTTCTTTTTCATAAGGATCAACAACCTTACTCTTCTTTGGTTTTAATGTATCTGATGACATGTATGAAAGATATTATGCTCCACCAAGCCTTCCACTTCAATTGTGAATATTGGCAGTAATTTAATTAAATTTATCCTAAATATGTTTTCAATAATTTGCTACGGGAATTATGACGCAACCTGCGAATAGCCTTTTCTTTTATTTGACGAACGCGTTCACGAGTTAAATCGAATTTAGCACCAATCTCTTCTAATGTTAATCCATGATTGATTCCTATCCCAAAAAACAATTTTACAACATCTCTCTCTCTATCAGTAAGCGTAGAAAGTGATCGTTCAATTTCGCGCTGCAGCGATTCATTCATTAATTCATTATCAGCACGAGGTGAGTCATGGTTTACCAAAACATCAAGCAAGCTATTTTCTTCCCCACTTACAAATGGCGCATCCATGGATACGTGGCGCCCAGAAACACGCATTGTATCGGCTACTTTATCCTGCGGCAATTCCAATATAATTGATAACTCCTCTGCACTTGGCTCCCGCTCATATTGCTGCTCTAATTTAGAGAATGCCTTATTAATTTTATTTAATGACCCTACCTGGTTCAATGGTAAACGTACAATACGAGATTGTTCAGCCAATGCTTGTAAAATAGACTGCCTTATCCACCAAACGGCATAGGAAATAAATTTAAACCCTCTTGTTTCATCAAAACGCTTTGCTGCCTTTATCAAACCTAAATTACCCTCGTTAATTAAATCAGGCAAACTTAATCCTTGATTTTGATATTGCTTGGCAACAGAAACCACAAATCGCAGATTTGCTTTGGTTAATTTCTCTAATGCTACTTGATCTCCTTCTTTAATTTTCTTAGCCAATACAACTTCCTCATCGGCTGTTATTAATTCTTCGCGTCCAATTTCCTGAAGATATTTATCCAATGAAGCGCTCTCACGGTTGGTAATTGATTTGGTTATTTTAAGTTGTCTCATGCTTTATTAGATATTATTTGAGTGATTAAAATCGGAGCAAAGTTAATTCAAAGAAATTCCATAAGCAATTTTATTTTTCATTTAAAATGCATAAAAAACCTTTTCAATTACCTGATTTTTAATTAATTGCGCATAAACAGACAAGACTGCTAAAACTACTGTACAAATACCTCTTTTTTATCGACAAAAAAGCTGGTTTATAAAATCCTTCAAAAAAAAGAAGATCAAATTAAAAATAAAAAAACTATTATTGAGATTTTTAAATTAAAAAACATGTTTAAAACCTAAATTCTTCAAATAAATTTTACAAAATTAATATGCAGCCATCGATTAAAATTATGAAGAAATAAAATTTAAAACGCTTTTATCAGCGCTTTTATTGCTACATATATAATTCACAAGATGCTTGGATGAATAATATAAATTTACGACAAGATAATTTAAGGAATGAAATGGAAACAAAAACAATTTTATCTTAAAAGTGTTATAGAACCTTTAAAATCGATGTACTCACCTTTAGAAGATTTAAAACGCAACAAATAAATATAAACACCCGTTTCACATTTATTTGAATTTTGGGTACCATCCCAACCTGTATCAACAGCACTGGTAGTGAAAACTTGAGATCCCCATCGGTTAAAAACTGAAAATTCGTATTCTGAATAATTTATATAAGTAGTTACAGGTATAAAAAGATTGTTGTGCTCGCTGGATGGCCTAAAAGCGTTGGGTATAAAAACTATAGGATCTTGGTATGCTTCTGCAATATTTGATCGGCTGATTTCATTAAAACTAAAAATATTCCCCAAGCCCTCCAACGCTTCCACATAATAACTAAATATGCCCTCACCACTCAACAGGGCTGACACATCATCTAAATAGGTATTAAATCCCATCCCAGTAAAGGGGGTATTTGCAATGGGTGTAGGATCCATAATTCCGTCAATACCTCTATAAATATTATACGACAATATAGTTCCCGACCAACCTTCATAATCATTCCATGATAAGGTATTTTCCATTGAGGAGCTATTGCTTAAAGCTGTTAGTAAAATTGTTCTTCCGAAATTTGTTTTAAGCCCATCAAATCCACAACTATCAACGTTAATTAGTTTATAATAATAGCTGTTATTGTCTGTTAGCGCTTTATCATCAATATAGGTTACAGGAGTTATAACGCTTGCGGGTACCGAACCAATCAATTTAAAATTTGCTGATACAGTATCTAATGAACGCATTATTTTATAATTTAATGTAGCAGCTCCAACATCAATGTGACTAGTAATTTCCACTTGATTATTATTTATTACGCTAACATTGCGGAGATATGAAAATAAAGGCGGGACGGGTGCAGCTGAATAAAATATAATTCTATTAGAAGAAACTGTTTTTGTGCCCGAAGTATCTACGGCTTCTATCTTATAATAATAAGTTGTTAAAGCTGCAAGAGAAGAAACGGTATAGGTATTTGTCCCAACTGGAACCGATGCAATTTGTGTATATGGTCCAGCCAAACTAGTAGTTGATTGATAAATACGATAATTTGCTAATCCGTTTCCTAAATTTGTATAGTTGGTCCAGTTTAAAATTACACTACGGTCACAAATTTTTGGAATAGAGGATAAAAACATGGTACTATAAATTGTACCCAATGGGCTAATATTTCCACAACTATCAAAGGCGGCGAGGCGAAATTTCTCCACACCAATGCCGGCATTCGATAATAAATAATTATAACTTGTATTATTAATGCCAAACACAGTATCAATTGGTATCCATGCACTTCCATTAAAAATATAAACCACATAAGCTATGACATCTGGTGCTGGATTTTTATCCCAAGCTATCAAAGCATTATTAAAATCATCTATACTTAAAGTATCGACAATTGGAATATTTGGTACTATAACATTTTGAAAAGCACCTCCATCAATGGATGATTCGGATATGCAACCACTATTATCGGCTATTTGAACCTTATAATTAAGACTTCCATTACAAATTAATATAGAATCTATTAAAGTTAAATTTGATGTTGATTTTATTAATGTCCATACGCCAGTAGGGTATTCCTGATAAATAGAATAAATACCTGAGGAGGAGGAGATATTGGGCGAAGCAATAGGATTCCAAAATAAGGATGCCGTGCCATTCCCTGGATTTGTAACATTTAAAAATATAGAGCTGACGGTGTCGGTAGGCGGTGACTGCACTAATCCAAAACATCCTGAGCGAGTTTGAATATAATAATATACTCTTGCAACATTGGCGTTTGCACCAATATGGGTGTATACCGTCTGGTTGTATAATAAAACGCTATCCACCAATGTATATGGGCCAGCAGCAGCAGCTGAGGAGTAAATAAGGTATCCATTAAAGGTACCATTAGGATCGGGAGGGGTTAACCAAGATAAAGTTACATCGCCATTTGACAATACCGATATGCACTGAGGTTGGGGTGAAGGAACTACAGGAATAGCTAATACAGTAATTGAAACTGTTGATATATTCTCGGAAGGTGCAGGGCAAAAATCATCTTTTATTCTAAAAACAAAAGTATAAGTATTAGACATTGTATTACATGAATTATTATACGAGATATGGTTACAGCTAGTCTGCCAATTAAATGTGGTAGATATATTGGAAGGAGCCGATACAGGGAGTGAGGCGGATAAAGTTGCGCATGGTGGATTTAAGCATCCTGTTGAATTACTAGTATAGTTTGCACCAAATTGAGTTCCGCTGGCATTAATCACTAATGATTGAGGGGTAACACCATCAGGGAGCATTCCAGGGTCTGTTCCATCCAGTGTAAAACTAACTAAAGTTCCTGCAGGCACGGTACTTTGATAGGAAGTGTATGTTACCAAGGGGCTAGTATTAGTAGCACAGGGTAATAAAACTATTTGAATTTCTCTGTAAATTTCAGCTACCAAAGTACCGCATTTCCAGGATTCTACTTTCACATTTGTAACAAAACAGCCTTGGGTGAGTGAAGTGAAGGATATCTCCCCTGTAATAGGGTTAATTATTGCAGGAACATTTGCCGGATTTTGCGACACCCCCGGCAAAGGGCTGTCATAACTATAGCCAGAAGTAAATGCAATTGGTGGAGGATTAGTTCCAGGGTTATAAACTCCTGTAAAATTATCCAATGGTGGTGCCCATGAAAAGGAAAGGGAGTCTAGATCAGGATCGAAAGCATTGTGGTTATATTTAAATGGTGCACCAAGACAAATTACTGTGCTTGGACTTTCCAAAAACATAGGGGAGGAATCAAAACAAGGGTTTCCATTTTGTCCGTTGGATGCATACATCACAGCCTTTAGAGTAAAACCCTTAGAACTAGGGTTTTGCAAATTAGTAATAGAGCCATTTCTACAGCAGTCGGAATAAATAAAAACCCATCCTTGGGCGGGTGGCACACCATTTAAGGTGATAGGTGCGGACTGAAAAACAGATTCTTCCACAGCACCTGCAATAGGATTACTACTGGTGGGCCAATTGGTTTGGGCCTCTGCATTAGCGCATGAAATAGCAGGGCCTGCACTGTTACAGCTTGGTGAAATATCTGTTTTAGAAAAGAAACCTAAATTGATATCATTCAATGTAGGATGGTTAAAAACCATTAATGAAACACTTGAGGGCGGGGTAATACCGTTACAATCGCGATAAAATTTCATTTTGAAAATATACTGTCCCGAACCTTGACATTCCCAAATAATTTCCCCCCCCATTAAATGGGAGGCGAATAAAGATCCATCGTTACTTCCAGAAGGGGATAAAGTAAAGAAGGAAGAATAAAAAAGCATGAAAAATAAAAAGAACTTTAACCTAGCCATGCTAAAGTAGGGCAAATGAGAAGATTTTTTTTTATAATTTGAAAACATTTTTTTTATTTTTTACCTACAACTAATTCTATCATGCTATTCTTATCCAAATAGGTATTAGCCAGATTTCTCAACTTAGACGCAGAAATACTCCTAATGGTTGCAATGTAATTATCAAAATAATCATAATCCAAATTATATTCCATGATACCTTTAAACTTTTCGGCCATTGCGAAGGGGCCGTCCACACTGCGCAAAAATGTTCCCAAAAGGTAGTTTTTAACTAGTTGCAACTCATTTTCAGATACTAACTCTTCTCTTAAACGGTTCATTTCAAAATATATTTCATTTAGTGCATCCTTGCATACATCTACACCTACTTCTGTAGAAATAAAAAAATACCCTGAATTTTGTAAAGAGACGATACCCGATCCGATGCCGTAAGTATAACCTTTATCTTCTCTGATATTAGACATTAAGCGAGAGCCAAAATACCCACCAAACAAAGTATTTAATATCTGTAAGGATTGGAAATCGGGGTGTTTTTTATTAAATAACACTTTACCAATTCGAATGGCTGATTGCACAGCATCTTTTTTCAAAATTAATTCAGAACCTTTTATTTCATTGGGCTCAATAACAGTAGGATTGGAGGTAAAAGAATCGCTTGGACTAGCATTATTCCAATCATCGCCACCAAAATAATTATCCAACAAAACTAACATATCCTCCTCCACTTTGCCTGCCAATACTATTTTACAGTTATTAGAGCAATAGAAGCTGGAATAAAAGTCAATCAAATGGGTACGATTGATAAAACTAAAATCTTTTTCTTTTACATTGATCCCATAGGGATGTTTCTCGCCAAAGAGGAGTTCGGAAAAGCGTTTACGAGCTACATTTGCTACCTTTTGGTTATTAACAAAGAATGTCTGCATTTTGTTTCCAATATGCGTATTCAATTCATCTTGTGGGAACACCGAATCTTTAATTATTTGCTCAATTATAGGCAAGGTAGATTTCAAATGTTTATTTAATGTATATAATACAATGGATGCTGTATCCTGAGTAAGACTTGTTTCGAGAAATGCTCCATAATAATCTACCTTGTCAGCAATTTGGGAGGCATTTAATTTTGAGGTACCCTCTTCCAACATAGCATTTACAGTAGCTGCCTGAAGCGGGATTTTTTGTTGGTACATCCCAGCGGAGAATATGAATTCTATCTTTATAAGTTCCTGGGTGCCAGCATTAATTGAATAAACAGGGATATTATTACGCAAGCGCATTTCGCTTGCTTTAATCATTTCTATTTTTTCTATTGTTTTAAAAGCTGGTGCTATTTTTCTATCAAGGGTTTGCATAATTTTCGTATTAAATAATTATTTTTTTTACGATATTTTTAAATATCATCAATAACAAATCTACCAATTATTCTCATTCATATTGAAGCGAACATTTACTACATTATTATAAATTGAGCCGAATGAAAAGCTAATACCTGTATAAATCCCATATGAGAAATTAGATTTAAGTTGCGCTTGGCCTAATAAAATATCTTCGGAAGAAACTTCTTCTTTTCTTAAATAATATTGATCCTTCACAACAGAAAAATTCCCTGAAAAGCTCCAAATTAAACCTTTTGCAATGTTCAGTGAAAAACTGGGGGATATGTTGACCCTATAAAATTTTTCTTTACTAAAATATTGAAAAGTACCAATATCGCAATTTACCGACCCCCATTCCTCTACTTGTTTAAAAGAAAGGACTAGGGAATGCAAAAAGTATAAATCATTAAATTTATTTAAATATGTTTCGTCGTAAAAATCGACATAACGTAAACCAATTCTATAATTTAATCGCAGCTGCCTTCTGGTAGCTTCCTCATAAGGGAAAAAATTATATTCAATGGCAGGATAAAAGGAAGTACTATTAACTAAATTTTGTATGGTAGAGGAAAAGTAAGTACTAAAATACCCGACAGCAATTTTTTTTCCAACGCTTAAAGCATTAAAGTTAAATAAACCGTAACTATTTGCACCACTTTTTATGGTTGTACTGTCGTCGATTTTATATTGCTGGAGATTACCGTATTGAAAAAAGCCAAACTCAAATCTGTTTTTATTGGATGTTCTATTAGAACTAAAGTTGGAGTTATAAAATAAGGTTTTACTATATTCCTGTCCGTTACCACTAATATTGGCATTAATATTAAAAAGCCACAAGTTCCATTTATCTTTTACTTTATCGCTTTGCCCATTTTTTTCTAAACCATCAATAGAATAAATAATTTTGTCGGCAAGGGGACTTTTCAATAAATAAACCAGCAAGCCCTTGGTAATAGCGTTTTTTAAACCGAGGCGCAAATCAGCATTCGACATGTTAGGCAATGAATTAAATTTTTCAGTAACCTCAATGCCATTATAAATATTATTGCCATTAAAATCTAATGAATATTCGGTTCCTCCATTACCTGTATTAATATCCCTAATCAAAACGACAATATCTGCCAGGCGCATATCGCGAACAAAATTTAAAAACCCTATTTCGTTTTTAAAATATTCCATATCGCAATCCGTACATTTCACAAAAACTTTTGGAGCTCCATTGCGCGCAATTAAGGTGTCGCCCGTTTGCGCAAACAAGATAGTTTGAGGCAGAAAGAAAACAAAGATTAGCCAAGTCTTTATAATTGAAGTATTGAAGCAGATTTTACATTTTTGCATTAACATATAAATCTCGTTTACTAATAAAATAAAAAATCAAAATACTCACTATTGAATGCTAGCAATTGCTTTACGCACACTACCGTATTTCAATAAAAGAGTTTTAGCTTTACTAAAATTTATTTTTAATTCCTCTGCAATCATAAATGCGCCGCGGTCGACAAGTTTATTATTGCTTAACTGCATATCCACCATCTTATTACCTTTTACGCGACCCAGTTTAATCATTACAGCGGTAGAAATCATATTCAGCACTAATTTTTGGGCAGTACCAGACTTCATGCGGGTGCTACCGGTAACAAATTCGGGGCCCACCACCACTTCAATTTTATGTTTTGATTCTTTTGCCACATTACTTAATTTATTGCAAACAATACAAGCGGTAACAATATCATTTTTATTACATGCCTTTAAAGCACCAATAACATAAGGTGTTGAGCCTGAAGCTGCAATGCCTATAACGATGTCTTTTTTAGATATTTTATAATGCAGCAAGTCTTTCCATCCTTGCTCTATATCATCTTCAGCATTTTCAACCGCCTTGCGAATAGCTTTATCACCACCAGCAATAATTCCAATAACTAATCCTTGTGGAATACCATAAGTAGGAGGGCATTCAGAAGCATCTAAAATACCTAACCTTCCACTTGTGCCGGCACCCATATAAAATAAGCGGCCACCATTTTTCATTTGTTTCACAATAACATTCACTAATTTATTAATCATAGGAATTGCTTTTTGCACCGCAAGAGGCACTGAAATATCTTCCTTATTTATATTAGCCAACAATTCATTCACACTCATATTTTCAAGTGAGTTATATTTTGAATCCGATTCAGTTATTTTTTTCATTTTACTCAAATGTCGTTAAATAAAATATCAATAATTTATAGTTTTGTGGGGCAATATAAAATATTCAGAAAAAAACGGGGATTTCTGTTTATTAATCCTCTGATTTATCTCCCCATCGGAAAGTAGCTTGATTTATTCCACATAAGTCGAGTGCTCTGTCGATAACAGTAGCAGCGAGTGCATCAAAATCCTTTGGCTTGCTGTAAAAAGATGGACTAGCCGGGCAAATGATACCGCCTGCTTCAGTTACTGTTTTCAAATTGTTTATATGAATCAAACTAAGAGGAGTATCCCTTGTTATTAAAATTAATTTTCTTCTTTCTTTAAGCATTACATCGGCAGCGCGCGTTGTTAAATCGTTGGAAATACCACTTGCTATCCTAGCTAAAGTTCCCATAGAACAAGGACAAACAATCATGCAATTATATTTTGCAGAACCAGAAGCGAAGGGAGCAAAAAAATCGGATTTTTTATAAATAGTAAATGGGAAATGTTCATAATCGGTATTCCCCAGTTCGAATTTCCAAACATCTTTTGCATTATCAGACATAATGATACCAACGGTTTCAATTTGTTGGTGGAGCAGCTGAAGTTTCTTTAACAATACTTGAGCATAAATAGCACCGCTGGCGCCAGTAATGGCGACCACTATTTTAAAATTATTCTGTTTTTCCATTCCCGAATAAGTAAGTTAAGGTAAAAGAAAGTAAATTATTTGTTTGTCCGGGATTATACCACCTGCTTGCTCCTGAAGCATGCTGCCTTATTGATGATAAGGAATTTGTATAACGCCAATTAACCCCTAAATTATCAAAAATAATAAAATTTATGCCCATGTTAAAGCTTATTTCATTTTTATTAAATGGGCGTATCCCAGTCAAATCCTGGAAATTAAGATATTCTCTCTCCTTCATCAAAAAGCTAAAGCCAGGGCCTATTTCGTAGGTAAATTTTTTTAGATGGTATTGGAATAAAACCGGCACTTCCAAATAATCTAAACCCAAAAAGTAATAATTAAAATCTCCTTTTTCATTATCTCCATTATGCTTACTACCCTTTTGAGAGAATATAATTTCAAATTGTCCTTTCCATTTTTCATTTAATTTACCTCTTACAAAAATGCCACCAACAAAACCTACTTTATCGTAACCACTATAGTTATCTCCCGCCACCTGAGAAGTATTTATACCTGCTTTAACACCCACATTGAAACGTTGCTGAGCTTTCACTTCAAAAGAAATAGAGAGAGAAAAAAAAGATAAAAATAAAATTATATAATGCTTTATACACATATATTTATTTTAATGAAATTTTAAAAAAATAAATAATTTATTTAAATACTAAATAAACAAAAATTAAAATAAATATACAACCAATACATAAATATTTATGGGGTAACTTTACAAATTTCAGACTGTATTATTTCGTAATTTGCAGTATTATAAATATAGGCAATTAAATAACAATTATTTACATCGCATGCTATACCCTTATAACTAGCAGGGATAGTATATGCGAAAAGATTTGTAGATTTTGCACCCGTATTTACTGAATCGGAAGTTATGGTTTCTCCCCAGGCGCCAGAAGGGGTTATAGCATCGCGCAAAACATGACGGTGAATATAATCAGACTTATTAACACCAATATAATCCTGCCAATCAACAATGCTGTCTTGGGTTAAAAGCACCACTAATTTGAAGGAGCCAGGAAGCGCTGTTAAAAAAGAATCGCGAACGGACACACATATTTTTCGGGTAGTTATAGAAAAATCAGAAATAATTTGAAGATCCATCACCGCAGGCTCTGCAATAATACTGGATACGAATGTTTTCCAATTTGGATAAAACTGAAGGTGGGTTATATTTATATCATCATATAATTTACGGTTAAACATGCCTTGCGGCAAACCAAATGCACTTACTCCAAATGCTTCGTCGTATAGCTCGCCTGCTGCAGTTCTGTAATCGGCCGTATATGCTGTAGCAGGAGACCCATTATACCCTGGAGCGGGATTGGCGTAACCACCCACATGAATTCCTATACCAATAATTTTGTCAGAATAAATGGAATCGATTTCATGTAAGATTTTAGCAGCTTTAGGGCAATTACCGCAGGTATGACCAGTAAAGTCTTCTATTAATATTTTTTTTATATGGCTAGTAACAGCAGGAAATATAGCAGGAGTGCAGGAGGAGGTATCACTTACATTTTTATTAGCTTCGGGGTAAGGATTTTCAATATAATCGCAAGAAACTATTGAACACAATAAGACTATTAAAAAAAAACAAGATACTTTTTTAGAGATTAAATACATTTTTTTGTTTTTCATAATTTAATAATTTACAGTTTATTACAACATGGCTAAATAAAATAATGCTATTTATCACTATTCAATTTATTATATTTTTATTCATTAACAAAGCAACAAATGTAGCAATTTATAATCCTAATAAAAATATAAACGCAGCATTTACAAAATTGGATTTACGTTTTCGTATAAGCTTTATAAATTATTGTGTTTGTAAACAAATTATATTAAATTTGATAAAAAATAGAAACAAAATATAATATAATGTATTTGTTTTTAAAAATTAAAATCTTTAAAAAATAATAAATTATACCCCTAAAAAAACAATAAAAAAATGAAAAAAAATTAAGTTCTATTACAGCCGTATTGCTCACATTTTTTGCAACTAACAGCGCAGCGCAACTGGCAGATGGTTCTATTGCCTCCGATTTCACATTTACTGATATAGCAGGTAATACGGAACATTGAGTTTGATCTGATGGGTCAACAGAATATATGGTGCGAACGACTTTTATGGTATCTGCAATTGATCCGGCATTTTTTACCAATATTTCATTCAAAGTATTTGTGGTGGAATCAACGAAAATATAAACAGTAGTATTTGATATTACATTATGATTATCATCCATTAATACAATATTTTGGCTGTAACCAAGAATTACTGATAATATTAAACATAAAGTAGTAGCTGTTTTTTTTATACATTTTAATTTTTCGAGAACTGTTATTACTCCATTTTTTCAAAGTTAAATTTAATAATTTCAATCAAAATTTATCAGGTAATTCAATGTTTATAACTTGTTTTACTAAGAATAATCGTAAAAGTAGTTACAAAAATATATAAACATTGTTTGTGTATAATAAAACAATATGTTAAATTCGCCAAACTAAATCATAAATTAAACTAATATAAAAAACATAAATGAAAAAAATTTTACAAATCACAACCGCATTGGTATTTTCGTTTGCAGTGTCGCAAAGTAAGGCACAAGTGGTAACCGGCAACCTTTCTGCCGATTGGACGCTTACTGATCTTAACGGAGTAAGCCACAACTTATACACCTATCTTAATGCCGGGAAAACTGTTTTTATTGACATTTCAGCGACCTGGTGTTCTCCATGCTGGGGATATCATAATACACATGCCTTTGATGATATTTGGACAAATCATGGACCTGCAGGTGCTCCGGGAGTGAGCGGAACAACAACTGATGATTGCATAGTTATCTTTGTTGAAGGAGACGGCTCTACAAGTGAAACCTGCTTATATGGCAGTACAGGTTGTATTGATCCAAACCATGCCAATACTTCTCAAGGTGACTGGGTTACCGGTGTAGATCATCCTATTATCAATCCTACTAGCACTACTACACCAACAGTGAACGATTTTAAAAATATTTATAATGTTAGCTATTTCCCTACCTGTGTTATGATCTGTCCTAACCGTTCAATGACGGAAGTTGATCAATTTACAGCTGCGGAACTTTATGCCGCAAAATCAGATTGTTCAGCTGCAACGGTTGCTGTGGATGGAGAAATGATCACTTCACTTGCATATAACACCACACTTGCTTCATGCGATAGCGTTACACCTACTTTCCGTCTTGGAAATATTGGAACCGATACCTTAACCTCTGCAACTGTTACTCTTCAGGTAGACGGAGTTATACAAAAAACAATTTATTGGACTGGTAATCTTGGTACGTATGAAAGCGCTACAATTACAGGTGTAAAAGTAGGATCATTAGTTGCCGGCACAAGAACCATCACTGCGATTATTTCTAATCCGAATGGAGTTGTTGATCCTACATCTACAAACAATTCAACCACTGCTTCTTTTGTGATCTATCCAACTGTTGGAGTTTCTTATATTACAGAATCATTTGAAAGTGCAGGAATTCCTTCTGCCTGGACTATCACAGCCGGTGGAAATTTTACATGGGAAGATGCCCCTAATGCAGGTTTTAACTCTTCCTCAAGTGCTACTTTGGACTTTTACAACATCTTTCCCGGACAGATTGATATAATGACTTTACCTCCAATGTCATTTACGGGGACTTCGGCTTATTTAACTTTTGATGTAGCATATGCTCAATATTCTTCATCTAATGCGGATAAATTACAAGTTGAAGTATCCACTAACTGTGGTAGCACATGGACTTCTAAGTACAGTAAAGCAGGAGCTACATTAAAAACGTCACCTCCGGTTGGCAACTCAGTGCAATTTGTTCCTACAGCGAGCCAATGGAGACATGAAACTGTAAATTTAAGTACTTACGCTGGTCAGACAAATGTTTTAGTTCGTTTGATTGGAACATCTGATTATGGCAACAGCCTTTATGTTGATAATATAAACTTTGTTAATTCAGTTGTAGGTATCGAAGAAAATGAAATGTTAAATAACCTAAATGTATATCCAAACCCTATAAGTAATTTTGCCAAAATAGATTTTAATTTGGTTGAAGGGAATGAAGTATCTATAGAACTTGTAAATAATCTTGGACAAATTTTATTAGTAGAAAATCTTGGTAAACTAAATGCAGGGTATCAGAATTATTCATTAAATGCCTCCTTATTAAAAGATGGTTTTTATATTTTAAATATAAAGGTAGGGGCCAATGTTATCAGCAAAAAAGTAGCAATTAATAAAAAGTAATAATCAAAAAAAATTAGCAGAAGGCTGTAATATCTATTTTTTATAGGCCCTCTGCTAATTTTTTAATATTAATAAATTTTAAAAAATATGAGGAAAATAATTTGTATACTGTTTTTTTTAAATTTAATTTCCACTATTTCATTGGCGCAAAATAATGGAGGAAGGGCATTACCTGCTGCAGATTTAAAGACAACAGATGGAAAAACAGTGAGTTCCTCAAAATTTAATAATAACGGAAAACCAATAATAATAAGTTTTTGGGCTACCTGGTGCAAACCCTGCAAAAAAGAGTTGGACGCTATTTCAGAAAATTATGAGGAATGGCAAAAAGAAACTGGCGTAAAACTTATAGCAATTTCAATTGACGATTCGCGCAGTTCGGGAAAAGTAGTTACCGATTCAAAAAGTCATGGCTGGGATTTTGAAATATACTTAGATCAAAACCAAGATTTTAAGCGAGCAATGAATGTTAATAACGTTCCTCACACATTTATTGTTAATGGAAAAGGAGAAATTGTGTGGCAGCATAATTCATATGCCGATGGGGATGAAGACCACCTATACGAGGAATTAAAAAAAATCACTACAAACTAAGAATACTTGTTTTGCTTAGCAAAGCTTTCAAAATAATTTCGACAAAACAGCTATATTATTAAAAACAGAGGCTTTTATTTTTTTGCAAAAAACATCCTTTTTAAAACGCGTGTGAGGAAGGTACAAACGCGATGCAGGGTTGCAGGTGGGGAGGAATTGTTTGTTCTTGATTTTTTGTTTCTGGAGCCTGCCCTGAGCTTTTGCCGAAGGGTATTAAGACAAAAGAAAAACACACAGTTTTTGAACCATTTAATTTGCGGATTTATTTCGAAAACTTCACTTAGCTGTATTTGGTATTACTTTATGGTAATATTATAATAATTATTAAGCCTATAGCAAAGGCTAGGACTTTTTGCAAAAAAAATAAAAAAAAATAAAAAAAAATTTATATTAAAATGTTGCCTTGTTAACATATGAATTCAATTGGTATTCAAAATTTTAAATTCTTTAAAATTGATATTAGTTTATTACTACTCCTCTTCTTTGTTTGTAATTTTTCATACGCACAATTAGACTTAAATAATCTTAACAATACAAATACTGGAGAGATCCATGGCAACTTCCAATCCGATGCACAATATTATATTGCTGATACTACCATAGGTGCTGCTCCAGCGCCAGAAAAATTACTTTTAAATGGGTTTGCTAACATCAATTACAGTAAAGGAAAATTCTCCGCTGGTATCCGGTATGAAAGTTATTTAAATGCTCGCCAGGGTTTTGATGCAAGGTATCAGGGAAATGGAATACCATACCGTTTTGCTACTTATAAATCGGATGAACTAGATGTAACGATAGGTAATTTTTACCAACAATTTGGCAATGGCTTTATATTAAGAAGTTATGAAGACAGAGGACTTGGATTTGATAATGCATTGGATGGTATCCGTTTAAAATATGAACCTATAAAAGGGGTTTATTTAACTGGTCTTGCAGGTAAGCAGCGTTCCTTTATGACACAAGGGCCCGGAATTGTTCGTGGCTGCGATGGAGAAATTCAAATTAACGAAGTTTTTAAAAAATTAGCAGATAAAAAATTGATATTAACATTGGGTGGAAGCTTTGTAAGTCGCTATCAAAAGGACGAAGACATTACCTTAATATTACCTGAAAATACAGGAGCCTCTGCTTTTCGATTTAAACTAAACCATAACAATATTGTAGTAAATGGGGAATACTCCTATAAAATAAATGATCCTAATGCATCCAACAAATATATTTATAAAGCAGGCAACGCAATACTTATTGCGGCAAACTATTCAAAGAAAGGCTTTGCTATAAGCACCAGCGCAAGCCGAACAGACAACATGAATTTCCGTTCCGACAGGACAGCATCAGTAAATAATTTACTCCTAAATTATACACCCGCCCTGAATAAGCAGCATACTTATAGCTTATTAAGTTTTTACCCATATGCATCCCAGCCAAATGGCGAATTTCAGTTTTCAAATGAGTTGAATTGGAAAATTATTAAAAAAAGCAATTATAAATTAGATATAACAGTTAATTATTCTGGGGCAAATGATTTGGATACAATGCAACTCGACCCAAGCAACGATAGTACTTTAAGAGGATATACATCAAAATCCTATTTTATTGGACAAAAAACACTATACCGAGATTGGTACATGGAGCTAAACCAAAAAATCGGAAAAAAAATAAAAATGTCAATTATATATTCCTATCAGGAATACAATAATAAGTTTTTAAAAGGAGCTTCAGATGCTGGTAGTGTAAAAATTTATTCAGACATCGTAGTATGTGATGTTTCATACAAATTGAAAGGGAGCAAATCAATAAGAATAGAGTTACAGCACCTTGCCACTAATGAAGATAAACAAAACTGGGCTTTCGCACTAGCAGAATATAATATCAATGAAAATTGGTTTGTAGCTATTTTAGATCAATATAACTATGGAAATAAGCATGTTGATAAAAACGGGGATTTTGATAAACGCAGTCATTACTATAATTTTTCGGCAGGATTCAATAAGAATGCAAACCGCATCACTGTGAGCTATGGCAAACAGCGCGCAGGTATATTTTGTGTGGGAGGTATTTGCAGACAGGTGCCAGCATCCAATGGATTAACATTAAGCGTTACCAGTAGTTTTTAAAAAAAGGGAGAGCTAAATTAATTTAAATTATATTTGGCTCTACTTTGAAATAAAAATGGATTAGGCGTAACGAAACGAATAAAAATTTCGGGACCACCACGTTTAGCAGTAGCATAAGAAAGTTTTGAGATATTTAAATCATAGCTGAATCCAACAGCAAAATGGCCCGATTCCACCAATGAAGAAATAATTAAAGCATCTTTATTTCTATAGGCAGCACCCAGCCCAAAAGTAGTTCTTTTAATAAAACCAGTATATTTAGAATCCTCCTGAAAATAATATTTTACTAGCATACCAGATATAATTTCTTGCGAAGGACCTTGAAACTGTAAAAGGCAACTAGGGGCAATGGCTACATTGGTGCCTTTAAGGAAGATTAAAAAATCGGCATGCAAAACATATTTCCTATTTAATTTTTCCTCAGACCCTGATAAATACTTTTGCTTAGGCGCATTAACATGATAAATAGAAGCGCCTAGATTTGCTTTAAAAGGGTTGCTTGCAACTACTGCAGCTTTTTCACTATAACCATAACTCCAATTAAATCCAGCAGCAAAATCGGGATAGATAAAATTTTGAGAAGCTATATTTTCTCCATTATTAACATTAGGGTCATATACTGAACCAGTATATTGATCGGGAAAAATAAGTTTTGAGAAATCTAATGTACGCTGCACCACACTGCCCTGCAATCCAAAAGAAAGGGAGTTTTTCTTAGTAATTGGAACAAAAGAAGCGAAGGAAAGGTTAACTTGAGAAGTACCCATATTACCATCCCCCGCTTTATCGCTAAAAAATGAAATGCCAGCTGCCATTCTACTATAAAACTGCTTAAAAGCACCGTCATTAGTAGCAGGCAACTTATCCCAATTGCCAGGTTTGATTTTTGACTCGAAAGTAGCACCATATGTTTTATAAGGAACTGTTAGGTTCATCCATTGATTCTTATAAATAATAGTAGCTCGTAAATTATTAAATGCAGCTGTAAGAGCGGGATTTACTAATGCCGGGGTATTGGTATACTGAGAAAAATGAATGTCTTGGGAGATAGCCTTAACACCGGATAAAATAGAAAATAGAATTAAAAAAAAAGAAAATAATTCTAACTTAAAATTATATGATTTTAACATATTTTAAATCGATATTAAAACAAAGAAAAATAGAAACGCATAAACGAATATAAGAAATAAATATAAATATTCAAAATTTAATTCTAAAATGACATTTTAAAAGCCAATCTAAACTAATTATTTTAAAAGCTTTACGAAGCTTAATGATTCTGAAAATTAAACATCATTTTTTACTTGACTTCAAAAACATGCTATTTTTTGGTGAAGTATTATTATTATTGAGTAAAGCTAAAATATCATCGATATGATAAATATTAGGATTAAATTTATTAGATAATATAATTACGGTAGTGTGATCGCTCAATCTTCGGAAGAATAGACTGCTGTAACCATGCCACCATCCATTGTGATAAACAATTTTATTGCCTTTGCCATCATCCACCAATCGCCATCCATAACCATAATTACGTTTGCCTTTGTGTTCATTACTATAGCCTTTAAATGACTGTTCGAGACTTGTTTTTTTCAATAAAACCTCAGAATATAATCCTTCATCCCATTTGAACAAATCATCTACAGTAGAATAAATACCCTTATCGCCAACAACAGCATCCGCATACTTATCCAGTTCAATAAATCCAGAAGCGTTGTGCCCAACAGTATTATTTTTACATAATGAATCATTAATAGGGTTATAAACCCAAGTATCATTCATTTTTAAAGGCTTAAAGATATTTTCAGACATAAATTCTGCATAGGTAAGCCCCGAAACTTTTTCAATAATTGAAGCGAGAAGAGCATAATTGGTATTACAGTATCCAAATTTTTTATTAGGAGGAGCGTAAGGCTGTATCTTTTTGTTCATCATAATAGAAATTACCGAACTGTTATCGAATATTTTCCCATTATAACAATTATTAGCATCACAAAAAGGTTCACCAAAATAAACATAATTACTCAAACCAGAACGATGATTTAGCAACATTTGAATGGTTATTTTACCAAAGGGAAATCCGGGGAAAAATTTCTGAATATTATCATTTAAATTCAATTGCGCTCTTTCACTTAACAATAGTATTGCCGCAGCCGTAAAAGGTTTTGAGGTGGAGGCTAACTGAAAAGCTTAATTAATTTTTAATGAATCTTTTGTTTTTAAGTTAGAAAAACCAAAAACATTTTTATAAATTATTTGTCCTTTCTGCGCAATTAAAACGCAACCATTAAAACCAAAAGTTTTAACTTTATTTTTGAAAAGTGTATTTAGCAATTTACCTTTTTCGGAATTATAAATAACAGTTTGAATTGGAGGAGGGGCGACGCTATCTTTTTTTATTTGTAAAGGATTATTTTTTATGGATACAGCATCGCTTCCACCGCATGAATAGAAAAAAAGAACTGCGGCAACGCAAAAAAATATGCCAAAAATAGGCTTACAAAAATGAAAATTAGTATTTGAAGAATTTTGCTTGGGCATATTTGTTATTTTGCTTTTTTAATTTCAGCCTCTTGAACAATTAACTCAAGGCTTCTTACTTTTAAGCCATTGAGGGCATCAATGGCTTTTTGTGCATCTTCTTTTTTAGCCATTTCTAGAAAAGCGTATCCTTTTGATTCCCATGTAATTGTATCATATACAATTTTAGTGGATATAACCTCACCAAATTGTCCAAAAAGCTTTTCCAATTGCATTTCGTTTATATCACCATCGATATTTTTAATAAATAGTTTCATGACCTGAGTAATATTAAATGTTAAAAAATATGGATTTTTAAAAAATATGAAAAATGTAATTAAAAAAAATTATTAAAAATAAAAAATCAGATTATCCAGTTAAGATTGAAAATATAAAATTTATATTTTTATGGTGTAATGGACAAAAGTAATGGTATTTTTTAGATGTTTTGTTCAAGTGGACAAAAGTAATGGTGTTTATTTTCTGTAAAAGTTCCTTCATAAAAAACCTTTCCTCATCTTTGCATTGTC
>Ga0114966_10000218_pt1 | contig 54288 bp, 45 predicted proteins | sample M_130207_XF_Meta_FD_87029 | JGI IMG/M metagenome (GOLD analysis project Ga0114966, IMG submission 87029) | Freshwater microbial communities from Lake Montjoie, Canada to study carbon cycling - M_130207_XF_MetaG | ecosystem: Environmental > Aquatic > Freshwater > Lake | place: Lake Montjoie... | reverse complement strand
CTTCTTAGAAGAACAGCGGCTTCTTAGAAGAACAGCGGGGTCTGATCGGTGTGGAGGAACCAGCGGTCGAGGAGGACTCGGCGTGCGAACCAGCGGGAGGTCATCAGCCAGCGGGCCGCGAACAGGCGGAGTGGAGAGGGCATCCATTTGGTGAGTGACATCGAACCGGGGTTGTCGAATCGGGCGTGGAGTTTGCGGGTATAGTCGGTTCCCAATTCCGAGCGGTTCTGTGCGGTCGATGCGAGGATGCAGGAGGCGGCCAGCAGGCCGGACTCGATGGCCGGGCGAATCCCTTCACCACTCTGTCGCTCGGCGAGACCCGCCGCGTCGCCGACGAGCAGGATGCCGTCTTCGGTCGGCAGGCGTGGCAAGGTGGTTCGCAGGTGATACGCGTGGCCATGAAAACGGTCGGCGATCTCGAAGGCGATCTTGCCGCGCGCGGCAAGCGACTGCACGAACGCAGCCACATGGTTCGAGAGGTGGGCTTCGCCTTCCCGGCCAAGGCCGATGTTGACGAAGTTTCCCTTGCGAAAGACCCAGCCGTAGCCCTTCAGGTCGGGACAGAAGAATAACTCGGGCCGATCGGGTTGAACCGAGCATCGCCGCTGCTGAGCGTCGGTCATCTCGAACTCGACCTCTTGTGCGACGACGGTCGGTTGCTGCGTCGAAGCGACGGTTTCCAGTTCGGGCGCAGCGTTGTGCGTACTGCTGAATTGGCGAGCCACTGGGCAGAAGTGGCCCCCCGCGCCGATGACGATCGGGGCACGAATCTCTTCGTTCACGATCCAGTCGGCTTCGTCACGCCGCAGTGAACGGAAGGGTTCTCCCAACCGCAGCCGCGCGTGGGGGCGACGCAACAGATAATCGTCGAACTCGCATCGTCGAAGCCGGGAGCCATCACCCACGTTCACGCATGCTGTCGATGCCGCTTGGCGGACTTTTCGATCAGCGCTCGCGCACGATCCTCGTCTTCACGCCAGACGATGACTTCGGAAGTCGCGATCGGCAGTCCGGCGAACGGTTCATTGACCTCCGTGGCGGTAGCGTGAATGCCCTCCGCAACCAACATGCTCGTGACGATCTGAGTGTCCGCGACACTGGGTGACGAGTAGACGACGACCGCAGAACGGCTGATGGTTTCTGTCATGATTCGACTTTCTTGGGATGAGGAGTTCGATGTCGTTCAGCAAATCAAATTGTGCAGGTGAGCCGGGTGGCGTCAGCCCCCGAACCTTTTCAACCATAGAGTCCGGGGGCTGACGCCCAATGGCACTCACTTTGTAATTCACTCATTTTGAGCGGCACGGCGCTAGCCGCCGGTTCTTTGCTTGGAAACACAACTCCGTTTACCGGCGGCTAGCGCCGTGCCGCTCAAAGTGAGTGTCATTGGGCTGACGCCGCCCGGCTCACCGGTCGAGATTCCATTGCGGGTCTGATTGGGTCGTTAGTCACTGCGGTCGATTACGTGGGGGCGGACGCGGGACGACGGGTGGTGTCGTCGATCACGAACTGATGTCCCTGCGGGTGAACGGACAGCACGGGGCATGTGGCCAGTCGTACGAGCTTTTCGGCAACCGAGCCAAGCAGCAGATGAGACAACCCGGTTCGGCCGTGAGTGCCGATGACAATCAGGTCGATCTGGTGCTGCGTCGCGTACTTCATGATCTCTTCGACGGCGATGCCAATCACGGCCGCCCGCACCGTGCGATGCGACTGGCTCCAGTCCGGCTCCAGCACCTGAAGCAAATACTTCTCGGCGGCCTCCACCTGCCACTGCTGGTCGGTTGTGGCCAGCGTCCACGAGGAGGCGTTATCGGGGAACGGCATCGGGTTTTCCGGAACGACATGCAGGAGATGCAGCTCAGCCCCGAACCGGTCGGCGAAGGCCATCGCATACTTCTGCGCGTGCTTCGCCGGTTCACTGAAGTCGGTCGGAAACAGGATGCGATGAATCGAATTGGACATGATCGGCTCCTTCTGGGGATCCCGCAGCGGCGAACACCGGTTCGACGAATTCCACTGCTGAGTTTTGTCGGTCTCGTGACTTCTGTGATTCCATCGTCACCACGCGCAGCCACATTGCGGTTCGCGGAGTGTGATGGAAGCGGGCGACTTCGCAGGGTGCAGCGTCGGCTGTCGCAGACAGAGTACGGGACAATGTGCCTGTCGCAGCACGCCTTCGGCCACGCTGCCGTGCAGTTGAAACTGAATCGGGGTGTGTTGGTGTGAGGCAATCACGATCAGATCGGCTTGCTCCTGCCGAGCCACATTCAGAATCGTCCCCACCGCGTAACCCAAGGCGATGCGAAACGACAGCGGGATGTCACAGGCCAGCGCTCTCAGTCGTTGAAATTGCTCGCGGCAATGCTGAACAGCCGGACGATCTTCCGCCAGCAAGTCCTCATCCGCTTCGCAGCCAGGACAACTGGACGGAGCCAGCACATGGACCACGACCAGTTCGGCAAACTGATCGCGAGCAATGCTGCACGCGAGCTGGAACGACTGGTCGGAGTCCGGAGAGAAGTCCGTGGGATTTAGAATGACATCGAACATGTTCATGGGAGTTCCCTGTAAGTCATCAATTGTGACGAAGCGAATTCAAGAGTCCCTCGCGCGTTCGCCGGAACAGGTCCACCAACGTGTCGCGGATCGAGCCGCAGTCCTCACACCGTGGGAGATGCCATTCCACTTCGGTGAACACGCACGATGTGTGCCAATGAGTTCTGAATCACACCGGGTGATGCAGTCGGTGGCGATTCTCGACTCGGCGGTTCCGAACGCTCGTTCCACCGAGTCATTCGGTGGCGATACTTTTCCAGCTGACTGAAAGCAGGCCAACTTCTGTCGGGAACGTCGAATCCTTCGACGATCTCGATGCCTCCTTGTTGAGCGTCCGTAAGTCGGATGCGTGCTTCGCCTGAAACCGACCGCTAATTGGGTAAGTCTCGCCCTGTTGTTGGAGAGGCACTTCGCGGTTGCCAGCGAAGCTGCCACTCTTTGATCAGGCAGTACAGGCACGGGATGACGAACAGCGTGATCAGGGCGACGCTCATGCCGCCGACGCTGGGGATGGCCATCGGCTGCATCACGTCGGAGCCGCGACCGGGATGGAGAAAGATCGGGGCTAGGCCGAGGATTGTTGTGACGGAAGTCATCAGGCAAGGGCGGATGCGTTTCAGGCCGGCTTCGACGACGAGGTTGCGAACGTCATCGACACTCTGCGGCGGTTTCTCGCGGAAGAGGTCTTCGAGGTAGGTCAGCATTACGACGCTGTCGTCGTCCGACACGCCGATCAAAGCGATGAAGCCGACCCACACGGCGACGCTCAGATTTGCGCCGAAGAAATAGAGGCCGATGAAACCGCCGGAGACTGAGACCACGATGTCGATGAAGACCAGAAACACCAGCCACCATTTCCCGAAGTTGAAGTACAGCGAGAAGACCATCGACAGCAGCACCAGCGGCATGAGCAGCGAGAGACGCGCCATCGCGCGCTGCTGGTTCTCGAATTGACCGGACCACGTCCAGTAGTAGCCGGACGGCACGATCAGACTCGCCTCGGCGTGTTTGCCGGTGGCGACGAGTTCGTCGCTCAGTTTGCGTTCGGATTGCAGCAGGCGTTCGGCGTCTTCGACGACGCTGATTTCGTCGCGGTCGCGGGTGTTGAGCGTGACGTAACCCACGAGCAAACCGTTTTCGCTTTTGATTTCTTGCGGGCCAATGCTGAACGTGAGTTTGGCGACTTGCGCAATCGGAATGTGAGCGCCGGTCGATGTCGGGACGAGGATGTGTTCCAAGTCATCGAAACGTTCGCGCAGCTCGCGCGGATAGCGGACGCGGATGGGGTAGCGTTCCCGGCCTTCGACGGTGGTTGTCAGACGCTCGCCGCCGATCGCGATTTCAATGACGTCTTGAATGTCGCGGATGCTAACTCCGTACCGTGCGGCGGCTTCGCGGTCGATCTCGTATTCGAGGTACGGCTTGCCGACGAGCCGATCGGCGACGACATCCACCGCGCCGGGCACCTTCTTGAGAATCTGCTCCATTTGCAGGGCGATTTGTTCGATCTCTTTCAGATCCGCACCGTAAATTTTGACTCCCATCATTGCGCGGAAGCCAGTTTGCAACATCACCAGCCGCGTCTGGATCGGCTGCAACCACGTCGGCAGCACGCCGGGGATCGCGGCTTTCTGGTTCAGCTCTTCGAGGATTTCGGCCTTGGTGATACGCCGCTCTTCCGGCCAGACATAGCGCAGCGCGGGACGACACCAATTGAGCCACGCTTGCTCGCTGTGCCAGCGCGGTTGCGACAGCATGCGCCAGTCGTCTTCCGGTATCAGCGTGACGATGGTCTCGATCATGCTGATCGGAGCGGGGTCCAGCGATGATTCGGCGCGGCCGACCTTGCCGACGACGTCGCGGACTTCCGGGACCGTGCGGATGGCGAGGTCTTGCTGTTTGATGACCTCTTCCGCGAGGGTGAGCGAGGCCGAGGGTAAGATCGACGGCATGTAAAGGAGCGAGCCTTCGTCCAGCGGCGGCATGAACTCACGGCCGATGCCGGGGAAGGTCTGTTCGAGGCGCTGCCAACCGTTGGTCTCCGTGATGTCGAAGCCGACGACTCGGCACGTCGCCGAGATCGGAATGCCGACGAAGTCAAAGCCCAGCCATACGGTGCCCCCCAACGCCATCAAGCACACCGGGATCGTCAGAAACGTTCCCTTGTGGGCCAGCACCCAGCACAGTGCCGGACGATAGACCTTGAAGATGGCTTGCGAGACGCAGTTCTCTTCCAGCGGGATGAGTTGTTCGCGTCCCATCCGGTAGACCAACGCGCCGACGAGTAAGCCGACTCCCAGCGCCGTCGGCCAGCCGGTCCAGGTTGTGCCGAGATCGAGACCCCACACGAGCGCCAACCGCAACGCAATCATCGCGGCCACGCCAGCTAGGCCACCGATCAACAGCGAACGGCGACGCGACCACGTCACCGGCTTCAACAAGTAGTAGCTCAGCACGGGAACGACGGTGATGGCGAGGATGACGGACGCGGCGATGGCGAACGTCTTCGTGTACGCTAACGGCCGAAACATTTTTCCTTCCGGCCCGGTCAACGCGAACACGGGAATGAACGATATGACCGTGTTGACGACCGCCGTGACGATGGCACCACCGACTTCGGTTGAGGCTTCGCACACGACATCGAAGTACGTCTTGTCTTGGCGGACGCCGCCAGTGTCGGTCGATCCGGACGCTGGCAGCGTCCGCCAAGAATCGGTCGTCAGCCGCCGATAGATGTTCTCGGTCATGATGATGCCCATGTCGCTGACATCGCCGATGGCGATCGCCAGTCCGGCCAGCGACATGATGTTGCTGTCCACTCCCATCCAGTACATCACGCCGAAGCTCATCGCGAGTGCCAGCGGCAGCGTCGGCAGCACGGCCAGCGAACTCCGCAGGTGCAGCAGAAACAGGATGACGATCAGACCGACGACGATCGACTCTTCGATCAGGTTGGCTTTCAGCGTGGCCATCGTCTCGTAGATGATGTCCACGCGGTCGTAGTACGGCACCAGTTTCACTGGGGCGACTTTGCCGGAGGCGAGCAACACTTGCAGACCCGGCGCGATCTCGGCGATGCGGGCCTTCAAGCGGCGGAGGACATCGCGCAGATTCTCGCCGGGCCGCGGTGCTAACGCGGTTCTTCTTCACAGGTGGTCAGGGTTCAACTCCCGCTCCTTCCGCTCTCGGATGGTGAAACGGAAATCACGCCCCGGTCCTAACGGGACTGTGTTGAGTTTTGGGGCCGGGTTCGAGTCCTGGTCCGGGAGCGACTGCGATCCGAAACACTTTTCCTCTTCTCGTTTCTACCTACGGCAACTATCGGCTAACTGTTGGCAGAGCCTCATGTGTACGGGCGTATCAATTGCAGGGCCACTTTCCGGCTTTCATTGGGATTGCGAGCATTTCCTGAACCAAGCCTAGCTAGTCATCGCGGCCTCCTCCGTCCTCGACCTCACCAAGTGGGATCACAGTGTTCAGGAAGGGCAGCTTCGTTTGTCCCTTGGTACGGTCAAAGTTTTGGAATAAGCCTACCGAAAAAATTCCAACCACCGCGACGAAGACCATCGCCGCAATTGGTCGACTCGAAGGAATCGCATCGGCAAGCTCGCCGGCCTTGGTTCCGGTGATCATGCTCAGTGTGATGTTTTCCTGATGTCGGACGGAGTACCAGGCCACGCCGATGAGGTGAACTGCCACGACCGCGAGCAAGGCGTAGGACGAGGCCGCATGCAACTCCTCGGCCGCTTCATTCCCGCCCGACATCATCAGGCCCGTCACCACGGCCATGCCGAGCAGAATCAGCATCGCGAAGATGCCATAGCTGGAACCCGGATTGTGGCCCACGTATTGACGCTCCTGTCCGGTGAATGCCCCCCGGATGTAGCTCAACACCTTCGCCGGGCTAAACAGAAAGGAATCGAAACGTGCATATCGGCTTCCGAAGAAGCCCCAGACCACCCGCATCGCGACCATCAAACCCAGCACGATTCCCAGAATCATGTGGATCATAAACCCCGGACTGTGTTCACCGGAAAACTCGGCGAAAGCGAAGCAGGCGACCAATCCGACGGTGACGAACCAATGAAACAATCGGGTCGGTAGATCCCAAACCAAAATTCGAGACGTGGACATGTTCAATGACTCCTTTTGAGAGGGCGCTCTGTTGCAAAGGGACTTTCGTGACTCAAAATGCGGTTTGTCGCCTCCAGTCGCGACACAACCGATAACCGATTCAGTTGCCGTGTGAGATGGCACATGGGGGAAGTCCACTTGCAGGGGCTTTCAGGTCGACTTGGGCGTTTTCTCCCAGAGCAAACGCAACCCGTTGAATACGACCACGACGGTACTGCCTTCATGCCCCAGCACTCCGAGCCAGAGAGGCAGATCGAAGAATGTCGCAATGACGAGCACGCTGATCATCGCGAAGGCGAAGACCATGTTCTGGCGAACTCGTTTTCGCGCTAATCGGCTGATCCAAACAGCCAACGGAAGCGAACGAAGATCGTCTCGCATCAACACCACATCGGCGACTTCGAGAGCCACATCGGTTCCCGCCCCTCCCATCGCGATACCCACGCGAGCGGCGGCCAAGGCCGGCGCGTCGTTGACGCCGTCTCCGACCATCGCCACCAGCCCGCCGTTCTCAGACAGGCGTCGTAGCTCGACCACCTTTTGATCGGGCAAGAGGCCAGCGCGTACCTCGTCGGCATGCAGCGACTTCGCGATGGCCAGCGCGACGCGCTCATGATCGCCCGTGAGGATCACAATTTTTCGAATGCCCAGACGTTTCAGGGCGTCCATTGTCGCCGTGGCTTCCGGACGAATCTGGTCGGCCACGCCGATGACGCCGTACAGCGATTCCTCCACCGTCAGCACCAGCAGAGCGGTCTGACCGCGTTCTCGGATACGCTGCGCCTGTTCGATGAGTTCAGCCGGGATCACCATGTCATGCGTCTCGAACAACCCTTCACGACCGACGCCCACCCAAACGCCGTCGACGCGTGCGTGAACACCATGTCCCGTGTGACTGTGAAACTCACTTAATGACGCTTCAGATAACGCAATGCCCCGACGGCGGACTTCGGCGACCACCGGCACTCCCAACGGGTGCTCGCTGCGCTGTTCGACCGTCGCAGCCAAGCTCAGGAGCCGCGCTTGATCGACACCCGTGGGCGTCCAGACTTCGGTCACGCCAGGCTTGCCGAGCGTTACGGTCCCAGTCTTGTCGAAGGCGATGACATCCACCGTGCCCAGGGATTCGAGGTGGACCCCGCCTTTAAAGAGGATGCCGTGGCGGCCAGCGCGGGCGATGGCCGAAAGCAGAACTGCGGGAGCACTGACGACGACCGCACATGGAGAGGCCGCGACGAGCATCACCATTGCATGGTAGAAGGCGTCATACCAACTGGCCGTATGTACGACACGGGCTCCTAGAAATACTAGAAATGCCGCCGCAATCACTCCCATCACGTAGGGTTGCTGCCAGGATTCGACGAACCGCTGGGTCGGAGTTTTCTGGGCTTGTGCCTCCTGCACCATGTGGACGATTCGCTCCAGAGTCGTATCGGCAACCGCCCTCGTCATTCGGACCAGTACGCTCCCTTGACCATTGATCGTGCCGGAAAAGACCATTGCCCCCAGCGGCTTGTGAATCGGTTCACTCTCGCCTGTCAGGGTCGCTTCATCGGCCCAAGTTTCACCATCGCACACCAATCCATCCACCGCGAAGCGTTCTCCGGGCTTAACTCGCACCACGTCCCCGATCTGCAATGACTCAACCGGCACCCGCTGATCCTCAGCAACCCCCTCGCGAACCAACAAGGCCTCGCGAGGACGCAATTGAATCAACGACTCGATGGAGCGCGTCGTGCGGTACATCGCGAATGCCTCCAGCGTGCCACTGAGTGAAAATAAGAAGAGCAGCACGACGCCCTCGATCCAGTCGCCAATCGCTGCGGCTCCAATCGCCGCCAGGATCATCAACAAGTCAACATTGAGTTGACCTTTCCTGAGTGAGGACACCGCATTTGCTGTTGGCCCAATTCCTCCTGCTAGATAGGCCCCGACGCAGGCGGCGATTGATAGCGTCTGGGCGGCAGTGATTTCTGTCGAATGGAAAACCGCCCCGACGATTCCCAGCACGGCACACACGGTACTCGCGATGGCTCCGGCGATCGGTGGTGCTGCTTTCGCCGCTGATGGCGTTCGCTGGGGACTTGCAACTGCATCAGCGGCGGTTTGCGCAACCTTGGAATCCGATAATTTTACTGGAGCGACATTTTGGTGAGACATCTTAGTTCCTCAACTCTTTAACTGGGCGATCGCCGATCCGGGAGCGGCACCTGTGGTCGGCAATCAGCTACGCGATGCCTTTTGTGCAACACTGGCTGGGAGGATTCTCTTTTTCGCAACGCTGCCCGCAAAAGTTTGCCGACTTCGATGATCGTGACTGGCGTCAGAGCCAGCAGGAAGACCAGCAGCCACTCCCACGAGAGATGAGTGGCAACCTCGAATACCGGCTGTGCGAACGGCAGTGTCACAACACACAGTTGGAGCAAGCCGGAGATGACGATCGCCCCGAGCAGGTGCGGGTTCGAGAACAGTCCCAGTTCGGGCATGGTGTAGCGTTGGCTACGGCAGCCGATGGCGAAGAAGAGTTGAGCAAACGCGGTGATGCAAAAGGTCACAGTCCGGGCACGGGCCAGATGTGCTTCGTCTCTCTGATAGATGATCCAGAAGCCCAAGGCCGCGACGGTCGCGACCAGCGTGCCGTGAAACAGAATGAGCAGACCGCGTTCTCGCGTGATGACGGCCTCGTGCGGCGGACGCGGTTGGCGAGTCATGATGTCGCGCTCGGGCGGCTCCATGCCGAGAGCCAGCGCCGGCAGCCCGTCCGTCACGAGGTTAATCCACAGGATTTGAATGGCCGCCAGCGGGACTGGCCAACCAATCAGAGCGGCGAAGAACATCAGCAGCACTTCGCCGGCGTTACACGACAACAGGTAATGCACAAACTTCTGAATGTTGTCGAAGATGCCGCGGCCTTCCTCAACGGCGTTGACGATCGACGCAAAATTGTCGTCCGTGAGGACCATGCCGGACGCCTCCTTGGTCACGTCGGTGCCAGTCACGCCCATCGCGATGCCAATGTCGGCGGCCTTCACAGCGGGCGCATCATTCACGCCGTCTCCGGTCATCGCCACGATCTGACCGCGCTGCTTCCAAGCGTTGACGACTCGCAGTTTGTGCTCGGCGGAAACACGGGCATAGACGGAGATCTGATCCACTTGGACCGTCAGCTCTGCGTCGGAAAGGTCGTTGAGTTGCCGCCCGGTGACGACGCGACCATCCGCCGCCGCGATGTGCAGTTCGCGGGCGATGGCCAGCGCCGTCGCCGGATGATCGCCCGTGATCATGACGGGGCGAATGCCAGCTGCGCGGCACTTCTCGACCGCCGCTTTGGCCTCCTCGCGCGGCGGATCGATCATGCCGACCAACCCGGCGAAGATCAGCTTGGATTCGTCGTAGTCGTTCCCGTGTGTCTCCGGATGTTCGCGATACGCCAGCGCCAGCACACGGAGCGCGCGGGACGCCATTTCCGAGTTGTGATTTATGATCAGGTCTCGACGAGCCTTGGTGAGCGGTTCTGCCCGGCCGTTGTGCAGCTCGGCCGTGCATTTCGCGAGGATCATCTCCGGCGCACCCTTGGTGTGCATGACGGGTGTCCCCGTCGCCCCGCGCACGACGACCGACATCGCCTTGCGTTCCGAATCGAACGGGATTTCGTAGAGGACGTGATGCGCGCGGTCATGCGCTTCGATGCCCGCCTTAAGCGCGGCGACGATCAGCGCCCCTTCGGTCGGATCGCCGATCACCTGCCACGAGTCGGCACCGTCACCGCGCGGACTGACCGTTGCATTGTTGCACCGCGCGGCCGTGGTCAGAGCTTGGATGAGATCGACCTCATCACGCGGGTTGATTGCTGCGAACCGGGAGGGCGAGGCTCCCGCCGAGCCGTTGTTTTCGGCGGTAACTGCACCCTGCGGCTCGGCGGGAGCCTCGCCCTCCCATTTGAGGAACTGCCCATGCGGGGCATAGCCCGCTCCCGTCACTTGGAATCGCTCGCCTCCGGTGACAATCTCACGCACGGTCATCTCATTGCGAGTCAGCGTCCCGGTCTTGTCCGAGCAGATGACTGTCACAGAACCCAGCGTTTCGACGCTCGGCAATTTGCGGACGAGGGCATTCCGTTTGACCATGCGTTGCAGGCCCAAGGCGAGCGTCAACGTCACCACGGCGGGCAATCCTTCTGGGACGGCGGCTACCGCGAGGCTGACGGATGTCAACAACGTCTCCAGCAAGTTGCCGCCTCGAGCTAGTTGCAATACGAAAATGAAAGCCACGATGACTAGGCACACGACGACCAGCACCCGGCCCAGTTCCGCGAGCCGCCGTTGGAGCGGCGTCGGCTGCGGCTCGGAACGTTCCAGCAACCCGGCGATGTGCCCCAGTTCGGTGTCCATGCCGGTCGCGACCACCATGGCACTGGCCTTGCCGGCCGCTGTCACGGTCCCCATGTAGACCATGTTGCGGCGGTCGCCCAGCGGCGCGTTGTCGTTCAGCAAACAGTTTGCGTCCTTGTCCACGGGAACCGATTCGCCGGTCAACGCGGCTTCCTGAACGCGGACGCTGAACGCCGTCAGCAGCCGGGCGTCGGCTGGGATATTGTCGCCCGCTTCCAACTCAATACGGTCTCCCGGCACCAATTCGCGCGCGGGGACCGATTGCAGGACGCCCTCGCGAACGACCTTGGCCATCGGCGAAGATAACCGCTGCAACGCCGCCAAGGCGCGACCGGCCTTCTCTTCCTGAAGGAAGCCGATGATGCCGTTCACCAGGACAATCGCGAGGATCGCCGCCGTATCGGCCCACTCCCCCATTGCGCCGGCGATGATCGCGGCGACGATCAGAATCCAGATCACCAGATCTTGAAACTGACCGAGCAGCCTCTTCCAAATCGGCACCGGAGGCGCTTCCGCGAGCACATTCCAGCCGTAACGCCCGCGCCGCTGAACCACCTCTTGAACAGACAACCCCTGAGTCAGGTCGGCCGCCAACTCCCGCGTCACGTCGATCATGGACAGGGAGAACCACACTTGAGGTTTGCACGTCTGGATCGCGTCGATGGTGGGGCCGTTGCCAGAATCCATGGGTCTCACTCCCAATTGCTCATGCTGGGTGAGCTGGGTGGCGGAAAGACGATCCCAGCCACGGTGTCCGTTCAGCAACCGCCGCGTGAGGTGTCAAAGAGGTGATGCAATCATGACCCTTGGCAACTCCAATGCCGAGGACTGATGACAGCCAAGAAGAAGACGCTGATGGGACAAACAGCCGTTGCCGACGGCCTACGGCGAAGAAGTCTTGTTGCTCGAGATCATGCGTGCATCCAGGGCCACGACGTTATCAGCCGTGGCTAGCAGCGGGTTGATCTCGGCTGTCGCCAGTTCTGGAAAGTCTTGAACCAGTTGGGCAAATCTCGCCACGACATCGCGAACTAAATCGAGGTTAACTCCCGGCCGTCCGCGATAGCCTTCCAACAGGGGGAAGAGCCGCAGCGACCGCAGCATGCGGTCCACGGCGTGATCGTCGAACGGTGGCAATTCCAGCACCGAGTCTTTCTGCTATTCCGCCGTGACTCCTCCCGCACCCAGCAGCAAGACGGGGCCGAATAGCGGGTCGCGCGTCATGCCCAGCAGCAGTTCCACGCCGCGCGTCGCTGAAATCATGCGTTGAATGGCAACTCCCTCAATCCTGGCGTGAGGACTGCGCTGCGAGACCCGTTCCAGCATCGTGGCGTAGCTCGCGCGGACGCCGTCCGCGTTGGCAACGTTCAGCACGACACCGCCGACATCCGTCTTGTGCGAGATGTCCGGCGACAGGATCTTCAGCACGACGGGGTATCCCAGTTGCTCCGCCAACGCCGCCGCCTCATCCACCGCATGCGCCACACGAGTCGGCACGATCGGAATGCCGTAGTCCGCCAGCAGCGACTTGGAACGGACTTCTCCCAGCAGACCGTTCGTATCCGCCAACTCGGCCCGCCACGAGGCCAGACGGTCGGGTGTGATGAGCGGTGTTGTGACGGCTCGGCTTCCTTCGGCCGTCTGCGGCGAAGTCATTCGGTTCGACATCGCCGCCCGTCGCATGCGGGCCGAGGAAACCAAATGGTTCAAGGCGGACACGGCTTCCTCGGGGAAGTCGTACACCGGGACGGCGGCGTCTCGCAGCAGAGCTCGTCCGGACTGCACGGCCGGACCACCGATCCACGAGGCGACGACGGACTTCTGTGTCCGCTGCCGAGCGGCCACGACCGCCTCGGCGATCCGCGCCGGTTCGGTCATCGTCTGCGGCGTGAGTATGACCAGCAGCGCATCGACGTTCGGATCTTTCAGCACGAGGTCGATGGCCTTTTGAAATCGCTCGACCGTCGCATCGCCCAGCACATCGACCGGGTTTCCGTGAGACCAGCTCGGCGGCAGGGCATCACCGAGTGACGCAATGGTTTCGCCGGTCAGCTTCGCCAGTGGACCGCCCAGCGCCAGCCAGGCATCACTCGCCATGACGCCCGGACCTCCGGCATTCGTCACGATGGCGAGGCGGTCTCCCGGTGCATGGGTTTGTCCGACGAGCAACCGTGCGCAGTCGAAGAGTTCCTCAATCGAGTTCACCCGCTCTACGCCCGCATGGCGGAAGGCGACATTGTAGACGGCATCGACGCTGGCGATCGCTCCCGTGTGGGAAGCGGCGGCGAGAGACGATTCTGCGAACCGTCCGGCCTTGTACGCGATGACCGGTTTCCGTTGTGAACAGGCTTTCGCGGCGGACAGGAAGTGCTCGGCATCATCCAGCCCCTCGATGTAGAGCAACAACGCCTCGGTCTGATCGTCGTCGGCGAAGTAGTCGATCAAGTCCCCCATGCCGACATCGGCCATGTTGCCGACCGAGACGCACGTGGCGAAGCCGATCTCGCGTTCGATTGACCAGTCGAGAATGGCCGTACACAACGCTCCCGACTGCGACAGAAACGTCAGTCGTCCGGGCCGGGGCATGACCGGCGAGAAGCTGGCGTTCAGCCGACTTGCCGGGCGCAGCACGCCCAGACAATTCGGGCCGATGACACGCATACGAGGGAACTCACGACGAGCGGCCAGCAACTCCGCGTCCAGTTCCCGCCCGACCGCACCCGCTTCCCGAAAGCCCGCCGAAATCACGATGATTCCGCCTACCCCGCGTTCGCCACAGTCGCGAATGAGTGTCGGAACGGTCGCGGCGGGCGTGCAGACGACGACCAGATCAGGCGTCTCGGGAAGATCGGCCAGCGAACCGAAAGCGGCCTCACCCCGAACCGTTCCGCGTTTGCGATTCACCGCCGACAGACGGCCCGAGAAACCGGCGGCACGCAAGTTCGCGAAGACGGCCCCGCCCACCGAACCCGGCTGATCGCTGGCTCCCACCACGGCGATGGATGACGGAGCGAAGAGGGAATCGAGTCCGGAGTGAGTCTGAAGACGGCCGTGGTTCATCCCGCAGTCCCTTCGGGGTTTGGCGGACGGACGGTGAACACCGGGCAGTGCGCCTTGCGAACCACGTTTTCCGCGACGCTTCCCAGCAGCAGATGCGACAGGCCGGTTCGACCCACGGTTCCCAAGACGATCAGATCGATCTCGTTTTCGTCCGCGTATCGGATGATCTCGAAGACGGTCATTCCCACTCGGACCGCCGTCACGACGCGATGGTTGGCCTGCCATTGGCTGTCGAGCAGACCTGCCAGTCCACGCAGCGTGGTTTGCTCCAACTCGGCGATGATGGGCGGGCTTTCGACATAGCCGAACGTGGGCGTTCCCATCGCCGGCACGATGACCGGGACGTGGACATGCAACAGATGCAATTCCGCCTGAAGCTTGTCGGCGAGTTCGCAGGCATACTGCTGCGCATGCTCGGCCGGTTCACTGAAGTCGGTTGCAAACAGGATGCGTTGGATTTTCGGCACGGCAGACATGGTGGGTTACTCTCTCAGACTGGAAGTGGTGTTAAGTTCGTGCGGGAGTATCCGTCTTGGGCTTTCGCGCAGCTTTCGCAAGCGACCGGATGTGGAGGGCTGATCGAAGTCATGCCCGCGCATTCTTCGAGGCTGGTGATCCCGAGAGCCGCCAGTTTGAGTGCTTCTATCTCCAAGGTCGAAACGCCGTGCGAACGAATCGCGACTCGCAGTTCGTCTTCTGGTTCTCCCCGCTCGATGGCTTGAACGATCTCATGCTCGGGGGCGACGACTTCAAACACACCGATGCGATCGTAGTAGCCGTTTCCACGACAATGCGGGCAGCCGACCGGATGTCGAACCTCAGTGGGCGGTTCCAATCCACACGCGCGGAACGTGGCCTGCTCGTATTCCGTGGTGGCCGCCGAGCGACTGCATTCGGGACAGAGCCGTCTCACGAGCCGCTGCGAGACGATTCCGACGAGGTTGCCAGCCAACGACCGATTGTCGATATGCAGATCGCGGAGAGCTGTCACCGTTGAGGCCACGTCGCGCGTGTGGAGACTGCTGAAGACATACTTGCCGGAACTCGCGGCGCGCATCGCGGTCTCGGCCGCTTCGGCATCTCGGATTTCGCCGACGAGCACGACGTCGGGGTCGAGTCGCAACAGAGTTCGCAGTCCACTCGTCATCGTCGTGCCGTGGCGCGCATCAACGGGCATTTGGCGGAAGGTCGGGATGTTGTACTCGACCGGGTCTTCGATCGAGACGATGTTCCGCGATCCGTCATCCAGCGAGTGCAGCATGGAATACAACGTGGTCGTCTTTCCGGACCCGGTTGGGCCGGTGACGAGGACCAGCCCTTCGCCCCGCTTCAGAATCTGTCCGATCTTCGACTGGCTTTCCGGCGATAGTCCCAGTTCTTCCATCGGCCTCATCAGGCGGTGACGGCTGAGAACGCGCAACGAGATCGCCTCACCATCCAGCACCCGCGCCGTGGTGATGCGCACCTCAAAGCCACTGAGCGACTCGGGCAACTGCAGCCGGCCCTCCTGCGAGTGGAACGGGTCGGCAATGTTGAGATTCGCCGTGACTTTGAGTTGCGTCATCAGGACATGACCGACCTCGTGACTTAACCGACAATAATTGGACAACTGTCCGTCAATGCGGAACCGCACACTGAAATCTTGGCCCATGGGATCGATGTGAACATCGGACGCCCGCGCGGCGATGGCGCGCGAGATCAGCGCGAGTGTCGGGTTGCTACTCGACTCCGGAGCGGTGACCGCCGTGGCCGAGGCCGGGATCACCGGCGGTTGCTCCAGTGTCGTCCAGCGCTCCCATTCGGCGTCCGCCGAGTGACCGTTTCGTCCGTTGGACGAGGCTCGCAGCGTGAGCACGGGGCACGATGCCCGACGGACAACTTCCTCGGCGACGCTTCCCATCAACAGCCTCTTCAAGCCGGTGCGGCCCGTGGTCCCCATCACGATCAAATCAACGTGTTCTTCCTCCGCCAGCGAGAGGATCGTGGGGGCCGGAGCGCCTTCCACTCGTCGCTCTTCATACGACAGCGGCGGCTGGCTCCGCTTCATCGTTTCGAGAAGTACTGCCACATCGTGTTCGAGTGGGTTCGGCTCCTTGATGACCGGTGGCTCGATGTACAGCGACTGCGGGAAATCGACATGGACGATCAGCAACGCACCTTCCGCTTGGCAGGCAAGGGCCGCCGCATGTTTCAGCGCCGCGATGCTGCACTCCGAGTAATCAGTGGGGACGAGGATTTTGATCATGGGAAACTCCACGGCTCATGAGTGAATGACACAACACATCGCGGGTGACACTCCTTCGGCACGGTTCATGACCAGTGCCGATCCGCGTCGCACAGCCCCGCCTCTTCCCGCTCGACTTGCTGCTGATGTTGATTTTCGGCTTGGTTCACCAGTAACCGTGCGCGAGCTTCGTCCTCGCTCCAGACGAGGACTTCCGAGGGAGCCGACGACGATGGGAGAAGCGGCCCCTCGGCCGCAGCAACGGCGGCTCGAATCCCCTCCGTCTCAAGCAGGCCTTGCACGATGAGGGCGTCCTCCACGGCGGGCGATGTGTAAACCACCACCAGTGAACATTCGTTGGTCTCGGTCATGATGAAAGTGTCCGACTGAGGGGAATGGTGATGAGGTGCCATGACGGTTTCACATCCGTGACGGGATCGTTTGCTGTTGGGACGCGCGCCGTTTGTCCTCGCCATTGGGCACGGAACGGTGCTCGTCCGGATGGACCGTGAGGACCGGGCAGGTTGCCAAACGGACGAGCTTCTCGGCGACGGAACCGAGCAACAGTCGGGACAGCCCGGTCATGCCGTGCGTCCCGATCACGATCAGGTCGATCTCGTGCTCGTTCGAGTAGTTCATGATTTCTTCGGCGGTGTGGCCGACTTTCACTGCACAGACCGTCCGGTACTCCTTGGACCATTGCACGCCGACTTCTTCCGGAAGCCGCCGGATGGCGTGCTTGATGCGCAGTTGTTGTTCGGCATCGGTCATGGACCACAACGAGTCTGCCAGTGGCATCGTGAGTTCCGAGACGACGTGCAGCAAATGCAGTTCGGCACCAAACTGCTCGGCCAGCAACTTCGCATACTGTTGCGCGGAGTGAGCCGAATCGCTGAAATCGGTCGGGAACAGAATGCGACGAACATCGACAGCCATGATTTGCCTTTCGCGAACTTGGGAAAATTCGCAAGCTCGAACGAGCCATTCCGTAACGCCGCTGTCAGGGAACGGTCCTCAGTTGATTCACCTGTTGAATCCCGTCCGAAGTTCCCTCGAACTCGATGTCCCCTGCTTCATCTTTCCGAAAAAGGACGGCAGCGGGACGGTCACTCTTGATTGTCGTTTGTCGTGAATTGACGGGCCGGGGTTCCCGTCCTACGGAGCCCAAGTCCGACGACCTTGTCCGAGTACGGTATGGCCACAGCCGTGACTGGATGGACCTTAATACGGGGTCGCCAACGGGGCCTCGCGCAGATAGGTGTGCGCGGGTTTCGGCTCTTTGATGGCGACACTCGGGACGACGAGAGTGGGGTGTTCGGTGCGGTGGAGAACGGCTTCAGTGACGGTTCCGACGACAACTTCGTAGAGCATGCCGTGGCCGTGTGAACCCATGATGATCAGGTCGGCTTGATGATCGTCGGCGGCGGAGAGGATTTGCTCTGTGGGGAGACCCGACACGAACAACAACTCTGCGTCGATCCCGTTGTCTCGGAGATTCGAGGTCAGCTTTGCCAGTTGCCGATACTCGTCGGGATATCTGCCCGGCAATGCCAAACCCGATGATGGAAGAAAGACGGGGATTTCGCCCATCGCAGAGAGCGCGGGGTACTCACTGATGCAGTGGAGCAGCCAGACCTTTGCTCCGAATGCCGTCGCCTGTTTTTCGGCAGTGGCGACGAGGCGGTCGCTGACATCGGAAAAGTCGATGGGGACGAGCAGATTCTTCACGGGACACCTCACGGGGCTGGGGCCGCGTCCGAAATGGAAGTCCGGTGCGGTCAGGAGTGAGCGGGCAGGAAGATCGCTCTGTCGTGTGAAGAGTCCCCCTGTCGTTAGGTGACCGTGAGTGAGGCAATCCGAATGCCGGTGACGTGAAAAAGTTGAGGCGGCTGTGGTTCGAGGCGGTGTTCGGTGCGACAGCGGTAGTATTCAGACGCCGCTTGTTTTGGAAACGACTCTCAGTGGTGGCCAGTTTTTAACCACATGGCAAAGCAACCGCCAGTCAGACTGTGCGAGTCGGCCGATCATTCCGTCATGCGAACCAAACGCTCGAGATTGATGCCTACCGTGGTGAGCTTCGCACGCAGGGTCGAGCGGGAGATGCCCAAGATGGCTGCCGCACGGCTGATGTTGCCTTCGACCTGCTGTAACAATTCCGTCAACATGACCCGCTCGACGCGATGGATGACATCGTCGTAGAGCGTTTCGGTCCCGGCGCGAATCCGTTGGTGGATGAAGTCGATCAGTCCATCATTGGTTCCCAGATCGGATGTCGTTCTCGGGCTTGCGCCGGGAGGCAGTTCGGGGGCGTTCGCTGCGGATGGCGTCGAAAATCGGACGACCCCTGGAAGGAACTCGGACAAGATCACGGGGCCGGTCGCTTCGACGACCGCGTGCTTCAGGACGCTCTGCAGTTCGCGAAGATTGCCCGGCCACGGATAGTCGGTGAGCAGGTCCATCGCTTCGGGCGAGAGGCTTCGCACATCCTTGCCCAACTCGCGGCTGAACCGTTTCAGAAAGTGATTGACGAGCAGCGGCAGATCGCCCTCACGCTCGCGCAGCGGCGGCAGGTGGATCGTGTAGACGTTCAGGCGGTAGTACAGATCGCTGCGAAATGTGCCGTGCTCCATCATCTCGGTGAGATGGCGGTTCGTCGCGGCGATCAGCCGGACGTTGGTGCGGACCATCTCCTGTCCGCCGACTCGTTCAAACTGCTGGTCCTGCAAGACGCGCAGCACCTTCGTCTGCGTGAGCGGCGTCATGTCGCCGATCTCGTCCAAGAACAGCGTGCCGCCGTCGCACTGCTCGAACTTGCCGATGCGTTTGCGCTCGGCCCCCGTGAACGAGCCTTTCTCGTGCCCGAACAGTTCGCTCTCAAGCAGGTTCTCGGGAATGGCCGCACAGTTGATGGCGAGGAACGTTTTGTCCGCCCGCTTGCTGTACTGATAGATCGCCCGGGCCACGACCTCCTTCCCCGTGCCGCTTTCGCCGAGGATCAGCACCGTCACGTCCTGTCCCGCGACGCGGCCGATCTGGCGATAAACTTCCTGCATGGCTGGACATTGACCAACGAGCAGGTCGTCCACCCCCTGATCGGGTTCGGTGTCGCGGGCGATCTTGACGAGAGTTCGGGTCATGCGCGAGGTCTCCAGCGCGCGATCAACGACCGACTGTAATGCGTCAAGGTCCAGCGGCTTCAGGAGATACTCGAACGCTCCCCGCCGCATGGCCTCAATGGCCGTGTTGGCCGTGCCGTGACCGGTCATCAGGATCACCGGCACCTTGCCGTCCAACGTCTGCAAATCTTGGAGCAATTGCAGACCAGATGAATCCGGCAGCCGCACATCCGTGATGACGGCATCGAACGACTGCTCGCGAAATAGCGCCAGGGCCGCAGCGGCAGTGGCCGCCGTTTCCAGCGAAAGCTGCTCGGGAGGGAAGGCGTAACGGAAGCAATCTAGGATGAGTGTGTCATCATCCACGACCAGCAGTTTCGGCATGATGCTTTGTTCTTTCGGAGTGTTTTGATGTCCCTCGCAGCGACAGCCCATTGCCGACGACGGCGTATCAGTGGTGTAGGAGACTGCAACCCACCGACAGAATCAACACCACTCAATCGCAAGCGACCGGGTTCTCCAACATCGAGCCAATAACGTGACTGACAGGCTATGCAAAGCCTCTGTCGCGATGGACCGAGACCATCACGTTGTTGAATCCGAATAACGAGAGCCACAGTCACGGAGTCCGCGACGTGGCTGTGTGAATGGGAAGCGGGGGTCAGGTTCGCCGTGAGATCCACGGGAGCCAATGCCGGAAGAACTCGACCGCCTGCGGGTCTCGTTGAGTCGCGCTGATGAGGTACGCACCGACGGCCTTGCCTCCCGCTGCGTAGTAGCCGACGGCCACTCCCCCCGCTGCGGCCAACCCAATGGCGACACCCCCGAAGGCCACGCCGCCCACCGCGACTCCGCCCAGCACGATGCCGCCGAGGGCGACGCCGCCAATCGTGACCACGCCGCACGAGAGGCCGCCGATCGAGATCACTCCCGCCGTCAGACCTCCGATGGCGACCACGCCGACCGCAATGTCGCCAATGGCGATGATGCCTCGCGCGATTCCACGGTCCTCATCGTGAGCAGCATCGGGTCCGCAGGCCACCACGAGCAACGGGCAACCCCAGAGCATTCGCGTCGAGTGGTATCGAATCGTTCGCTTGGCACGCTTGGTTCGCATCCGGAACACCCGGTCTTTCTGAAAAAGGTTGGCTGGAGATCAAAGCGTTTGCGCCATCGACCGTCGCGAGAATCGCGGTCAGGTCTCTCGGCATCTTGTGTGCCGTCACGCAGACGCGGCCAACCGCGTCTCACTCCGGCGCGGCAGTTGCGTGAGGGCGACGTGACTTAACAGCCCGTTAAAAACGTAGGGTAAGCGTCTCACCTTGGGCTGCAAGTGGTGTGATTCCGAGACCAGCCGTCGCTGGCAAAACATCAACCAGTTGGCAGATTCTCAGCCACGTTCAGGAAAGGACGGTCATCATGAGCACCACGGGACTGCGTGTCTTCGACAGCACGATTCAGAAATCCAACATCTGGCTCGACGACATCATGGACGAACTCGACTGGGATGATCGTAAGCGCGCCTATCGAGCCTTGGGGGCGGTCCTGCATGCGCTGCGAGACCGCCTGCCACTCACCGAATCCGCACAACTGGCGGCACAGTTGCCGCAGATGATTCGCGGGTTGTACTTCGAGGGCTGGGTTCCCTCCGCTCCGTCGCTCAAGGAGCGTCACTGGAATCAGTTCCTCGCTCACATCGTGATGTCGCTCGACCCCGATGCGGAACCCGAGGCCATCACGCACGCGGTATTGAAGACGCTCGCCAAGCACGTTTCTGCTGGCGAGATCACCGATGTGAAGCGTTGCCTTCCCGAAGAGATCCGCCTGCACTGGCGATGAGAGAGACCTTGCTCGCCGAGAATCGGCTTTGCGGTGAGGTCGCCGACATTCAGTCCTGTCGTTCCACCACATGAAGCGTGCAATGGGTTCCAAACAAAAGGTCGCTTCTGCCGTCGAACAATTGGCTCGCCAAGCGATCCGGGACTCGCTACGAGAGGTTCTTCGTCTGCTGGCTAAGGCCACTCGGCGTAAGCCCGATAATGCCGAGCAGACACATCAACTGCGGACTGCGACGCGCCGGGCCGATGCGGCGCTGCTGCTGTTTGTCGATTGGCTACCGCGACGACGAGGGCGGCCGATGCGGAAGCAGGTGAGCGAGATTCGCAAAAAGGCGGGAGCCGTCCGCGACTTGGATGTCCTGATCCGACGTTTGTCCCGGCAGGCAGATCCACTTCCGCCGAACACCTTGAACTGGCTCCAAAAGCGCTCCGCATCCTGCCGCCAAACATCCGCCAGTTCTCTGCGGCACTTCGGCCACAGTCGGCCAATGAAAACTCTCCCAGAGCAACTGCGAGCATTACGACACCGGATTCATTGGCGCGGCGAAGCTGAGCCGCCGACACTCGTTGAACTCGGCACTGAAGCGCTGGGACGACTTGCCGAAAAGTACTCCTTGGCAATCCAAGCCATCGGCGGCGATGTCGAGCCGAGTCAACAATTGAATCGGTGTCATCAGGTTCGAATCGTGGGCCGATGTCTGCGTTACACATTGGAACTTCTGCAAGGCGTGCTTTCCGAGAAACTGTCGGAACCAGTCTGCGAACGACTGTCGCAGCTTCAGGACACACTGGGCGAACTCAACGATCAGACCATGGCACTGCGATGTTTTCGCGAGTGGCAAGCCGACTGTGGCGTCGAAGAGTGCCGTACTTCGCTCGGCATACTGGCCGACCGGGAATCAGCCTCCATCGCTCAGCGAGTCGCCGCGATCATTGCGGAACTTCCTCAGGCAACCGAACAGGTACTTAACCTGCTGCGAGAGTTCATCCGCCAGTTGCCAGTGTTGAAACTCGTGGGAGCTCCGAGTTGAAGTCTGCGTAGTCGCCGTGTTCGCCCATAACTTGGGATGAGCAGGATTTTGAGAATTGACGTGACCGACAGAAGTGGTGAGCCGGGCGGCGTCAGCCCCCGGACTCTTGCGATTGCCGCTAAGAATCCGGGGGGGGCTGACGCCGCCCGGCTCACCTGTTTCGGACTTTTGTCGGTCACGTCAGAATTATTTTCTGGTTCTCGCAGATCGAATCGTGAAGGGTTTCATCGCGTGGGGCGTTTCAACAGTGCATCGAGGGTCTGCAACAACTGATCGTCGGAGTACGGCTTGGGGAGGAACGCCTTCGCGCCGTGGTCGAACACTTCGGCTTCACGTTGTGTGGTGCTCAGGCCACTGCACGCGACGACCGTGACGTGCGGGTCGATTTTTCGCAGCTCATCGAGGGTCTGCAAGCCCGTGACGCCGGGCATCATGATGTCGAGCAGCACGGCAGAAATTTCATCGCGGTGTTGTCGGAACAGAGCGAGCGCGGCGGAGCCATCTTGCGCCGTGAGGACTCGATAGCCAACAGATTCCAAGACCACCGAGACCATCTGTCGAACGAAGGCTTCGTCATCGGCGATCAACACGGTTCGCCCGTGGCCCGATTCGGGGGTGGTGCCAGACGGAGCCTCGCCCGCCACTGCCGAGACGAGGGTCGCGGGGAGAAAGATCGAGAACTTCGAGCCGTTGCCCGATTCGCTGTAGACGATGATGAAACCGCCGTGACTCTTCACGATTCCTTGCGACGTGGCCAAGCCGAGGCCCGTTCCCTTGCCGAGTTCCTTCGTCGTGAAGAACGGGTCGAAAATGCGGTCGAGGACATCGGGACTCATCCCCGTGCCGGTGTCCGTCACTTTGACGAGCACATACAACCCCGGGTGCGCATCGGGGTGCATCCCGCTCGCGTTGCCGTTGAGCTGGATCGATGTCGCCTCGATCCCCAGCGTGCCGCCGTTCGGCATGGCGTCGCGGGCATTGATGCAGAGGTTCATCAGCACTTGCGATAACTCGGTGGCATCGCCGATCACGAGCGGGCCGCGGGGATCGACCGTGGTCTGAATCTGAATCGACTTGGGGAGGGTGTGTTCCAGTAACCCACAGGCTTCGGCGATGAGCAGGTCCATTCGCACGGGACCGCGTTCGCCTTGAATGCCTCCCGCAAAGGCGAGCAACTGTTTGATCAGGTTGGCCCCGCGACCGGCACTCGCCACCATCGTTTCGAACAGGCCCTGCGGGTTGGCCAGCGCGCGGCCCGAGGCGAGCAACTTGGATCCCATCAGCAACGGCGTCAGGACGTTGTTGAGGTCGTGCGCGATGCCACCCGCCAGCGTCCCGATGCTCTCCAGTCGCTGGCTGCGATGAGCCACTCGTTCCCGTTTCTTGCGATCTGTGATGTCGATGTCGATGCACAGATATCCGGTCACGACCTCGTTCGAGTCGCGCAGGACGGTGCGACGATGTTCCACGATCACCGTCTCTCCTGAACGGTTGGCCTTCGTCAATTCGCCCGCCCACGAACGACCGGCGGCGGTCTCACGCTGCAGAAGTGACAGCACCTCAGGATCTCCGTGATAGAGCAGGTCAAACGAGTGCTTCCCGAGGACCTCCGTCGCGGACCAACCGAACAGGCGGTGAGCGGCCTCGTTCCAAAACGTGATTCGCTCTTGCAGGTCCAACACGTTCACTGAGTCCGAGACTTGGTCGAGCATCTGCGCCTGCTGTTCGATCTGTTGCCGAGACAGCACTGCCTCGGTGACATCGCGCAGGATCGCCGTGTAGACCGTTTCACCGGCGGCCTGCGTCCGCGAGATGGACGCCTCGATCGGAAACTCCTCGCCCGACGCGCGCAAGGCCAATACGGTTCGCTGCCCCGCCCCCATTCTCCGAGACGGAATCACACCCCGACCAAACTCCTCCACCAGAGCACGGTGTGGAGGTCGAAACCGATTGGGAATCAGCATCTCGATTGAGCGACCGAGCACTTGATCGGCCCGCCATCCAAAGATCGCCTCAGCGGCGGCGTTGAACAGGATGACATTCTGCTGCGCATCCATCGAGATGATGCCGTCCATCGCGGTGTCGAGAATGTTCCGTACCAGAGTCTCGGAACTCAGCAGACGCTCACGATCACGATCAGAGCTGTTCGTCGTATCGACCATCGGTTGACCACCTGAAGCTGACCACTTGGAAAAAATACGCCATCGCGAACGGGGGCTACCGAGAGTCAGGCCGCGTCAGCAACCACCAAACAACCAATCTATAGCTCTATCGCGCACATCCCACCATCTGAAGGAACCCGGAGTTTGTGGCATAGATCGTGCAATCGGTGCTTCCCGCCGGTCGAACAGCACTCTTCAGACTCAGACGCAGGAGCAACAACGATGATCACACTCAACATCCCACCGCAGGCTCTGCACAACGCATTCCGCGTGGAGAACGCCGTCGATCTGAAAGACCTGTCGCTCTGTGGCACCGGGACCGAGGTCATGTGGCTGCTCGTTCCGGTCTACCCCAGCGGACAGAAGGTGCCCGCGAAGCCGCTGGCCGACGAAGCTCCGACGCGGATTGAGTTCGCGCCCAAGTAGCCTTCATCGCTCCGCGTGAAGAGAGCCGGATGCGAACCGACATGGATTGCTAGACCTCGCGCGGTCAGTAATGAGACATCTGAGCGGGCCGGCGTAAGCCCCCCGGTTCTTGGGCGTAAGCCCTCTTCTCAGAAACCTCTCACTTTGTGCCGCGAGAGGTATCGATCAGTACCGAAATCGCGCGCGACTGTCTTCACGCGGAGCAATGAAGGCGACCTTGAAATGGATGAAACACTGATGACGACGAAGACGATGGTCAGCACCGCCCCACGACACGAGGTGAGCCATGACACCGACGGCAACCTGCTCTTGAGGGAACACGGCCCGTTTGTCGTCGCACGAACGACGAACGACAGTTCGCGCCGCACGGCTTCCGAAGTGGTGAGCGACCGGATTGACGAGTCCGAGATTCCCGGCTGGGTCAACCGCCGGTTCTCGTCGTTGGCCACAGTGCCGCCTGTCCTCCCAGTCCGACGAGGACTCTCGCCAAGAACAACCTTGCGAGTTCCTCTGACCTCGGCCGGTGAGCCGTGCGTCAGCGATCAGGTCTACCTCGCCTTGGCTCGATCTGGCTATCCGCTCCAACGCGTTCGTTGCTGGTGCGACGATCAGACGCTCACGCTGTCGGGCTACGTCACACGCTACTACTACATGCAGGTGGCCGTTGAGGTCGCCATGGCGCTGGCCAATGGTCGGCGGATCGGAGTGTCGATCGAAGTTGTCCCCGCACCGCTACCGAATCTGACCGCAGATTGATGCTGCCTTGAAAACCTGTTTGTGGGCGCGTCCGTTTGGAGTGAGCAAAACAGAGTGCTTCCAGCCGCATCGCTCGGCGACATTCCGACCGCGCATCCCATTCGGCACAAGAAGGAGATCCCGATGAGCGTCTCGATTCACCGCATCTTATGTGCGACCGACTTCAGTTCGCCGGCCCAGCAGGCACTGAACTATGCGAGCACGCTCGCTGAAAAACTCCAGGCCGAACTACACGTGCTGCACGTCGTCGTGGAACCGTTGCCGCTGCCCGGGCCGAAAGGCTCGTGGATTCTGCCGGACGCCGTCCTGCCGAGCCTGATTCAGAAGGCCGAGTTGGAGTTGGCTGCCCACACGGAAGCCATCTCGTTGACCACTGGCAGCCGCCCGGTTTGTACCGTCCAGGTCGGTTATCCGATCGAGCAAATCCTGAAGTATGTCCAAGACAACGAGATCGATCTGATTGCGGTCGGCTCGCAGGGACATACCGGGTTGTCGCGTCTGCTGCTCGGAAGCGTAGCCGAGAAGATCGTTCGTATGGCGACCTGTCCCGTTCTCACCGTACACCCACAGAGCGACAGGTGAATCAGGGATGCACCCACTCCGAGTTGGGGATGCCACAGGACGGCAACAGTCAACCCGGTTTTGTTTTGAAACCGCCTTCGCCCTCGTTCACACTTCGGGTTGGTGTGGGTCAGACAAGTCTTGCCGGTCGCCTAACGGCGGCGGAGCGGGCGTAGTTTGATTGCATCCTGGCACAAGGCACTCCTGCGCCACTTGCGGGACGGAAGAACGGGGACGGGGATGACTCTTGGCAAGTCTCCCCGTCCCCTGATTCAAGAAGCCAATGGCTCTACATGTTGATTTCGAACCCCTTGCGGTTTTCACGCGAGAGGAACGAGTTCGCCTGAGCGTCGCCAATGATTTCTCGCTTGATGGGGTCCCACTTGAGTTCGCGGCCTAGACGCATCGCGATGTTCGAGAGGTGACAGATTTCGAGCATGCGGTTGTGCGACCAGACATCGGAGATCGGTTGTTTCCGCGCCTTCATCCCTTCGATGAAGTTGGCGGTGTGATTCTCGCTGACCTTCCCGCCGTAGACCTTTTCGACCGCTCCTTCCGGCAGCGGTTTGTCCTTGAGGTCTTCGACGGGCTTGCCGGTGAGCTTGCCGCGGTTGACGAAGATTCGACCTTCCGTCCCCTCGAATAGAATGCCGTTGTCGCCCTCACTGGTGACGATGAGTTCCACATTGTTGGGCATGTCAGCGCGGATGGTGAATTGGGTCGCTGCGTTGTACTGATCGGCGACTGTGGGGTTCCCATCCCTGTACTCGACCGGCAACTTGTACTCGACGGGCGTGATTTTGCTCGGCCCCGTCTCGGTGGCACCGAGCGCCCAGCACGCGATGTCCACGTGATGGGCACCCCAGTCGGTGAGCTTTCCACCGGAGTACTCATGCCAGTTGCGGAACGAATAGTGGCAATTGCTGTAGAGCGGCACGCCGCCGCCGTACCCTTTTCGCATCTCCGGCAAAGCCCGATACGGAACTTTGGGTGCCGGGCCGAGCCAGAAGTCCCAATCAATCTGCTCGGGAACAGCCAACTCCGGAATGACCGGCGAAGCCTCCATGCGGTCGATGCTGCACGTCACCTTTTTCACCGTGCCGATGCGACCGTCCTTGATGAGGGCGATCGCCTTCAGGAAACGCTGGTCGATCTCCGTGCGCTGCATCGTGCCGACCTGAAAAATCCGTCCGGTCTGCTTGACGATCTTCTCAATCAGCTTCCCTTCGTCGATCGTCAACGTCAGAGGCTTTTCGCAGTAGACATCCTTGCCCGCGAGCATCGCTTCGACGGCGATCTTCGTGTGCCAATGATCGGGAGTCGCGATCATCACCGCGTCGATATCCTTCCGATCCAATATCTTGCGGTAGTCCTTGTAAGCATCGGGTTTCTTACCCTGACTCTTCTCTACCTTGGAGACGTTTTCTGCCAGCACGTTGGCATCGACATCAGCCAAAGCGGCGAAGTCAGCGTGTCCGAACGACTTGCTCGTGATCGACCAGCCTTGATTGCGCAGGCCGATCGTCGCAAAAACCGGACGCTCACTCGGCGACTGATAGCCGAAAGCCCAGTTCGACGACGGGAGCAGAATGCTGGCGGTTCCCGCAGCGACGATGCCTTGTAGAAACTGACGACGCGATGACGGTTGAGACATTGGCATTGGTCTGATTCCTTCTGAAAAAAACAAATGAGTTTGATGGCAGGCCAGTTACTTGATTTGGACTGCGGCAGCTTGCTGTCGCTTTGCCCTCAGCAGCCTGCCACTGAGGGACTGGAATACCAAATAAGACCCATCCAACAGCAGGCTGTTGGACGGAAAGCAGTCGCAGGCTACCGCAGTCCAAAACAAGGTTCCACGGGAGCACAGGATTCACGGTGTCGGAACCGACATCTCCACCAAGAACAGGATTCAGCGTCTGCTGCCGTTCACCTTGGTCCACGGCGTAAACGCCCCCATTGAGTGGTGCTGTACTTTGCGCTTCCAGATCTTGTTGCCGCAGAAAGCGAACAGTGTGTCTCCGTCCTTGCCTCCAAGACAGACACCGATCACGCGGCTGCCGTCGGGGACCGGGAGAATGACCTGTGTGGGGCCATCATCGGCAGTGATTTGAATGCCACTGCGGGTGGCAATGAATTGCCGGCCTTCGACGGAGTAGCACACCGACTCGGCTCCGGCGTCGTCATCCCCGTCGGCGACGTGCAGGTGAAAGAAGCGTTCCTTGTTGGTGAGCGTGCCGTCGTCATTGATCTGGTAGCTGTAAACCCATTTTGAATGTCCTTCAGCGACAGACAGCAACCATTGATCGGGGCGGTACGTCATGCCTGTCGCGAACTTGATGCCCGAGTCCACCAGCGTCTTCTTCCCGTCTCGGATCAACCAGACGCTGCCCGGACCGTGCGGCTTGTCGCCATTCGTCGTCACGTAGAGGCTGCCATCGGGACGAGTGAGAATGGAATGGCCGAGGATCTCGTCCATGACGACGCTGCTCTTGCCCGTCACATCGTAGCGCATCAGCTTGCCCGACTTTTCGGAGATGGTGAAGACGGTGCCATCCGGACCGACCGCGACGCAGTGTGCCTGACCGGCGTCGGCGGCGAACTCACTGACGGTCCCGTCGAGACCGATACGATGAATCTTGTTGTTCGAGGTGTCGGCGAAGAACACCTCGCCTGTTGCGTTGCACGCCGGTCCTCGCGTGCTCTTGAAGCCCTCGGCGACAAACTGCCAATCTTCGCCTGGAATCAGAATCTCCTGCGCACGCGGGGCACTCGGGCCGGCTTTGACTCGTTCGGGCCAACCGCGACGCGACGCCGGAGCCGCGCAACCGCTTCCCGCCGCCCCCGGCCCGGCCACGTTCGATGCCGTCGCGCAGAGTCTGACTGTCTCGGCCCTGCCCGATCATGCGACGACCCTGCGAGCCTTCCGCCGCCCCGCCGGAGGGACCGCCGAACTGACCGGCACCTCGGCCACCACCACCGTCTCACTCACCGAACTCGGCCCGCTGACCACCGGCGTCACCTACGAGTTCTGGCTCGTCGGCCACAACTCCCAAGGCGACGGCCCGCAGAGCAACCACGTCTCGCATGTCGCGACTTGATTGATCGAGACTGCAAACGTGCGGTATCTCAGAGTTGTCGCGCCTCTTTCGCCGATCTCGGAGTAAAGGTCACGAACGCACCTGCGGAGGATCGGCATGTCCTCGTGCCAGCATCGGAGACTCGCGATCATCGTGTTTGCCATCAATCGCACAATCCGCGAAGTGTTCCGGTGCTGCTGGCGAATTTTTCGGATTCGATGCCCAGCCGTTGCAGCATCGAGACGAAGAGGTTGGGCAGCGGGGCATTGTTCTTCGTGTCGAACGCGAGGTGCTGGCCGTGCTGGAAGCCGCCGCCGGCGAGTAGGACGGGCAGGTTCACGTTGCTGTGCGTGTTGGCGTCGCCCATCGGGGTGCCGTAAAGAACCATCGTGCGGTCGAGCAGTGGGATGCCGTCTTCTTTTGCGGTTTGCAATCCATCAAGCAGCCCGCACAGCTTTTCGAAGCCGGCACGTTCGATGATTTCAAGCTGTTTCAACGCATCTGCACTGCCACCGTGATGTGTGAGATTGTGCGTATCGACTGTGACACCGGGCAGCTTCAGCGGTGGAGTGGTGAAACTGACGAATACGGAGATCAGCCGCGTGCTGTCGGACTCGATGGCCAGACGCAGCACGTCGTACATCTGCTGAATCTTGTCGAGCAGGACCGAGTGGTCGTTGCGGTCCTTGTCCTGCGGTTCCGGTGTGGTGGTCTTGGCTTTGGGAGTTTGTTCCCACGCGGCCGATTCCTGAAATTGCCGTTCGAGGCCACGCACCGCGGTGAAGTACTGATCGACTCGCTGGCGATCGGATGCGCCGAGCTGTTGCTGCATATTCTTGGCTCGGTCGCTCACGAAGTCGAGCAGGCTGCGGCCACGACGGAGATCCTCCAACCGCGCGGCAACTTCCTGTGGATTTCCCTGCACGAACATTCGGCGGTAGATCGCGGACGGGCTCGTTTCCGGCGGAATCATGACTCCGTTGCGCGTGTACGACAGACCGCGACTCCCGGGGCCGATCAGCACGCTGAGCGAGGGGAAACGAGTTCGAGTGCCGATTTGTTCGGCCGCGAATTGGTCGAGCGAAATCGTATTGCGAAAGCTTCCCGACAGAGGATGTGGAGCACCCGAAAGGAAACAGATCTCGGCTTCATGACCGCCATCGACTTCGGGATGCGACACGCCGGAAATGACGGTGAAGTTCTCGCGATGCTGTTTGAGGATCGACAGGTAGGGCGACATTTCGTAGCCGCGTCCCGGCTGCTGGGGAAAGAAGTTGCGCGGCAGGATGCCTTGATTGGTTTCGATCGCCAACAAACGGCGCGGCACAGTCGAGTCTGCAGCAGCCGCTCGCGCGGCGTTTCCAAAGACCGGCCGCATGGCGTCGAGCATCGGCAGCGCCAGCGCGACGCCAGCCCCACGCAGAAATGTTCGGCGCAAAATTGGTGTGCAGGCGATGTGAGTTGATGGTGTCATCATTGTTTGGCTCTGTGGGTAATGAATTACGCTGGGCTGATTGTCGCCGTTCACTCCGCGAAAGGACGTTCTTTCGCGGAGCGACAGACGACATTCACTACTTGCTCAAAAACAGTTCGCTCTGCACGACTGCATGAATGATCGAACGCAGGCCATAGTGAGTTGGTTTCACATCATCGAGAATGCGTTCAACGACCTCGCGATCCGCGAACGACACTGGGGTACCGGTTGCATAGACGACCAACTGCTCAACGAAGTTGCGGGCGATCTGACGCTCGTCTTTGAGAAGCAGTTGTTTGAACTCGCGGATGTCGCCGAAGGTTCGGCCGTCCGCGAACTCTCCTGATGGATCAACTGGTAAACCGAGTACGAATTCATGACGACCGGCCAGTACCGGCGGCCGTGTTGTACGGTCACCTTTTTCCAAAGATCGATAGCGCGGTCGAAATCCACCGATCGCGTCGTAGCTCTCCAGCGCGAACCCCGGCGGGTCGATCGTGCGGTGACAGGCGGCACAAGCAGCGTCGGCTCGGTGCTTGTCCAGTAGTTCGCGAATGGTCGTCGCACCGCGCGTATCTGGTTCGACCGCGGGCACGTTGGGGGGCGGAGGTTCCGGAGGGCGGCCAACGATCTTTCGCTGAACCCACGTGCCGCGCCGCACCGGCGAGGTCGTCGTACCGTTCGCCGTCACCTTGAGAACGGCGGCTTGTGTGAGAAAACCGCCGCGCTGCGAATCGGCCGACAACGATACCTCGCGAAACTCATAGCCCGCGACGTGCGCGTTCGCCGCGACCGGTTGCGGCAGCGTGTCGCGAGGCTGTTTCGGTCGCGGGATCTCCTGCGGGATCGTGAAGTCTTCGAGATCGACAAGGCCGAACCCCGCATAGAACTCGGCCAACGGCTGATTGAGTGTGGCGAAATCGGAATGCACGATGTTCGAGGCTGGCAGGTCGCGGCGGATGAGTTCACCGAAAAACGCTCGGGTCTCATCGACCATCGAATCCCGGAGCAACTTGCTGAAGTCGGGGTAGAGTTTCGGGTGCGGCGAGTTCTCGTCGATCAATCGCAGGTCGAGCCACTGATCGGTGAAGTCGGCGATGAACCGCGTGCCTTTCGGGTCGGCGAGCATGCGTTCGGCCTGAGTTCGCAGGCCCATGCGGTCGCGCAGTTTCTTTTGCCCGGCGAACCGCAGCAGTTCCTCGTCGGGCGTCGAATTCCACAGGAAGTACGACAGCCGACTGGCCAGCGCGAAATCATCGAGTCCTCCCCACGGTTCATTCAGGAGCAAGAACTCGGGCGAGCACAACGCCGTTTGATATGCAGTGAGCAAGGCTTCTTCGAATCGCGATTTCTCGTCGAGACGCTGCTTTACGATTGCGATGTATGGTCGCAGTTCACTGGCGTTTACCGGACGGCGAAACGCGAGCGGTAGAAACTTCGCGAGCAGCTTTTCCGCGTCCGCGAGTGGTTCCGTGGAAGAAACCGTCCAGAAGTCATTCTGTCGCGGAGCGGTGAAGGGCTGCGGACCGCCGCGAAACTGACCCATCGTTCTGCGACGCGGCCGCAGTTCAGACGCCAAATTATCCAAACGCACGAGTGGTAAGTCTCCAAACATTCGCCGATGCCCGATGCCGGGCCAGTCGGTTTTGAGCGGCCCTTCGAGTTCAACCCAGTCGATGGCCACGCCATCGCCGGTGTACCCGGCCAGCTTGCCATACGGAATTCCCTGCCAGTCATGCAGCACCGAGGCCGGTTGAAACAACAACGTCTCGCCAGGATTGAGCCAGATGACCGCTTCGCTTTCGGTTGGCTTCAGCGATGGTGCGTCGAAATAGCAGGCGGAGTTGTTCGTTGTCGCGGAGTGCTTCGTTTCGACGAAAAATCGTCCGATGTGCGGCGTCGTTGGTTTCACCTCGCCCTTCTCCCAGCGAAAGCTCCAGAGCGAAGCACGAACGCGATAGTAGCCCGGCAGCGCCGGAGCGAGCAGCGAAAAGTCGGGTTTGTAATCATCGCCATTGCGCATGAATCCGACGGAACCGCGATACGGAATCTTCCCGTCCTTCTTGAGCTGGTCGAAGTAGCCGTAGCCGCTGCCACCCGGCACATTGCCGCTCGGCACGGAGAGCGGGAAGAGGTTGTCGTCGAACCGAAAATCCTTCAGGCAGACACCGCACCCATTGATGATGCCGTCCATGATGGCCCCTTCGTCGCCGGGATACATGCGGGCCTTCTGAACTTCATCGCGTTCCAGATACGGAGTGATGGCGAGCGGCAGAACCTTGCTTGCCACCTCGATATACTTGTCGATCTGAACCGTCGAGAACTCGAGCGCTGGTCCCGATTTGTCGTAGCCAAAGACGCGACCGTCCTCCGGGAGCAAGTCTCGGACTTCCAATGCCGGAAGCCCGAGCAGATCGCGCAGTGTGTTCTGATACTCAGTCCGATTGAGCCGCCGCAGTGTGCTCCGCCCCGTAGCTTGACGCGAAGTGTTCTCCGCTTCGACGAGCGCGTCGCGAATCTGCCTGAGCAATTCAGATCGCTCGCCGTCTGCCAGTTGTTCTTTGGGCGGCATCTCACCGTCCCGAACGCGGTCGTGAATGCGGACCCATTTCTTGAATGTCGCCGGATCGGACGAATCGGCTGGCAGCCCGGCTGCGGTCAAGGCTTCCAAATCAAAGCCACCCGTCTTCGTCCCGCTATCGTGACATTCCAGGCAGTGACTTTCGAGAACCGTACGAACCGCCATCGGCAACTCCGCGGCGGTCCCCACAACCGCGTCCAGCGCAGACCACACGACGAGGCAGCCAGCGAGCCAGCGGTTCAATTCATTCCACATAGTCATTCAATTCTCCGAAGCACAGGTGGAGAAAGAGCACTGTCATGAGCGCATTTGCAAATCGAGATGAGCATCTCCATACCCCAATGATTGCTGCTCATGCTGCCGTTGGCCAGCACGAAGCCCGCGAAGCCGCTCGGCGGCAAAACAAACTTCCACCGCACGACCTCGTCGCTGCGGTGCCAGTCCGAATCGCTGAACGGCGGATTGGCCAGTACGTCATCGGCCCTGAGGTCTTTGTTCAGATCGAGGCGGAACGTGTTGGCATACACGGGGCCGAGGTCGCCTTCGATGCCGCGAAGGCCAAGTTCATCATCGCCAGCCTGCTCCCAGCGGCGGAACGGTCAAAATGACGTAAACCCAAGCTGGTTGGCATGAACCTTGGGTCCGGACGAGCGCCAACCGAGTCGTTTGCCTCCCCGGAAGGGTCCGGATGGATGAAAACCGGCGCGTTTGCCTCTCCAGACCCTCCGGCAGAGCCAAACGGAATAGTGGCCGTCAATCCGTTAGGGTCCAGACAGGCAAACGGATAAGTGTCCATGAGTCCGACAGGGTCCGCAGAGGCAAACGGGTAAGTGGTCATCAATCCGTTCGGGTCCGGGATGGCAAACACCGAGGGGTTTGCTCGGACTTACGACGATTCCAAGCCGCCGACTTCCTCGTTCGCTCGTCGCCACCTGCGCGCCAAGACCAATCGACCGGTCGCCATCATTCCAGACCCCAGCCGGATGGCAAACCGCTCGGTCGGCAGCTCTCCGCACCCCATCGGCTTGGCAAGCGGCCATCGAATCGGCTGTCCGGACCCTGACCGCGTCACGCCGGCTATCGGTCGCGGGCCGTTCGCGAACAAGACTTTCGAAGTATCACAAGACTTCGGAAGTTTATGGCCAATCCCACGACATCCAGCCAGCCGTCATCGACAAGGCCACGGTCCCGATCGACTACGAAAGCCGCATCGCCAAGCTGAGCCTAAACGAAGCCGAACTCCCCAAGGTTGATTCTGAGTTCGAGGAAATCACCGAAGTAGAAACTCAAGATCAAGTGGGCCGCGCTGGAAGCACTCTTCGGCAGCTAGAAACGGATTCAACTGATCGCCGAAGACTTGGTCCAACACTTCGAGCGGCGGCTGGAAGCGATGGACGGCCAGGCGATGGGCGTCTGCATGAGCCGCCGGATTTGCGTGGACCTCGACAACGAACTCCTCAAGCTCCGTCCCGACTGGGCCAGCGCCCCTGACTGACACCGGACTCGCTCCCCGCATCCGACATCGTCGCCACCGAGATCGCCGACGAATTGGAATCCGCCTTCGGCCGCTTCACCAAAATCGCTGAGAAGCGTCCCAAGTCCACGGCCTAGCAGCCTGTTAAAAAAACGTAGCACCGGCGGCTCGCCTGCGTTTTTCAACGAGAGATGCGAGCAGCCGAGCAGCCTACCCTACGTTTTTCAACAGGCAGTCATTCACCGGGCGGCAGAGGTTCATCGTGCGTCACAATCTGTTGCGGATGCTTGGAGCGATACCAAACGATGATCGGGTAGAGCAGGGGGCCGGTCGCCATCATGCACAGGGGGATGCCGAGGACTTTCCAGAAGTCGCCGTCCATGATTTGGAATGTCAGATTGGTGGCGATGCACGCCAGCGGCAAGCAGGCGAAGAGGATTGCCACGGGCCAGCCACCGGGGACGCGGAACGGTCGATGGAGTTCAGGTTCTCTCCACCGCAGGACCAGAAACGAGATCATCTCCATCGAGACCTTGCCGGTGTAGAGCGTCACGTCGGCTTTGGCGACCTCTTCAAAGTCGTTGAAGATCATCACAATGATCGAATAGATCACGCCGCAGACCAGCAGTGAAATGGTCGGCGCGCCGTACTTGTTCTCGTACATCATCGCCTGCGGCAGGAAGCCATCGCGGGCCATGACGAACGGGACGCGGCTGTAGACCAGAACCAGTCCTGAATAGAGTCCGATCCCCGCGACCATGCCCATCGCGCTCAAGGCGTATCCCAAATTTCGGCCGACCAATTTCTCGGCCACGATGCTCCATGCGCCGGTGGTCCAGTCGATCCCTTGGCTACCGAAGTACAGCAGACCGATCAACGCGGGCAGAGCATAAGCGCCCGTAATCAAGACGATGGACGCCATCAGTGCTCGCGGGTAATCGCGGCGAGGATTGTCCATCTCACCGGCACACGTCGAAACCGCGTCCCAGCCCTGATAGTTCCAGAGGATGACCGGAATCGCCAGCGCCAGCGCCGAGACGAGCGATGTGTCAGGATTCAAGAACGGGGTGACGGCGCTGTGAGGGAATCCCTGCGTGAACCCTCGGTACAGACCCCAGCCGATCAAGATGATGAAGGGTGAGAGGATCATCAGAGCCATCCCCTTGGCGAAGTTCCCAACCGTTCTGGCTCCGCGCAAATTCAGCAGCACGAAGACCCAGATCATGGTCAACATGATCCCCTTCCTCGCCCAGAAGCTGCCTGTTTCTTTATCGAAGACCTTGAAGAAGAACGACAGGTAGTCGCAGAAGAGCGCGGGGCAGATACCGACATCGACGAACGTGAACATCCACGCCCACCAGCCCTGACAGAACGCCGGGAACTTGCCGAGCGCCCGCTTCGACCAGACGTAATAGCCACCCTCCTCCGGGATCGCCGTCCCCAATTCCGCAGCGATGAACGCCACGGGAGCGCTGTACAGCAGCGGTGTGATCAGGATCAGCAGCATCGCCAATCCAGGTCCATCCTTGAGGACCGACTCCAACCCATACGGCCCGCCAGACACATTGAAGAAGATGATGCTGACGATGGCCGTGAGGGTCAGGGAGCGTTTCACGAGAGTGTGTTCCTGAGGGGCAGCGTTCCTGCGGGATCAACGCCGGGACGAGAACGGGCGAACAGATTCAGGCGGGCATTCTAGGTTGCGAAAATGTCATCGCAACCGAGTGGCAGGCAGGGCAATCGCCTTGTTCAATCTACGATGCTGGGTGCCACGGTCACGGAGCTGCGACGTGGCCGTGTGATTTTAAAACCGCCTTCACCTCATTTACACGGCCACGTCGCAGCTCCGTGACCGTGGCACCCCAGAATGAAAAAGGCATCGGCCCTGAGTGACTGGTAGCCAAGACATGACACAACGCTGTCAATGACAGGGAAGCGATCACGACTCTTCATATTGACGGTCACGCTGCCAGAATTAAGTGCGGCTGGCGTCATTTCGTTCCGGTCAGGACGCCGCAGTGGACGAGCGTAGGGACGACTTCGCTGCTGGTCAGGCCCGCTGTAGTGAGCCATTCGCGGTACTCGCGGGCGCTGTAGGCGCGGCCTTCTGTCAGTGAGAACAGGGCGGCGGAATACAGTGCCACCGGCAAGGGGCCGTCGAGGTCATCATTCAGAAAGACATCGTGAATGAGCAGCCTGCCTCCGACGGGAAGCACGGCCGCGCAGCGTTGGATGAGCGTGGCACATTCGGGGCGATCCCAGTCGTGCAGAATGTTGGACAACAGGATCGTGTCGGCGGCAGGAAACTCGTCGGCAAACATGTCGCCAGCATGGAGCGTGAGACGGTCCGCCACTCCGTAGGCCACCGCGAATTCGGCGGCGACCTTCAAGACTTCGGGACGATCAAACACGATGGCTCGCAGCGCAGGATGACGCCGCAAGCAGGCGACCGCGTAGATGCCAGTGCCGCCACCGAGATCAAGGAGCGTGCCGCCGTCGAACGTCAGTCGTTCAGCCAAAACGGGCGCGACGTTTTTGGCTCGTCCCGCCAAAGCCAGCGTCAGCCGGCGGGCGGAGTTTTCCTGCTCCATCGCGGAATCGAGGCCCTCGCGATAGATGAAGGCCGCGCCCGCATCGGTGGCTTCGGCGAGGTCCAATCGGTTCGACTTCAATCGCGCGGCCATCTCCAGCACGCCGGGACTGTTGGCGGCCAAACCGATGTAATCGCCAACGAAGAATTCGCCCCCCGGCAACAGGTGTTCGCGTGCGGCATCACTCACACGGAGTCGCCCCGATGAATCGGCCTCGATCAACTTCATGGCGCGCAGCGCGGTGAGCAACACGACCGCCGGTCGATGATCGAGACTCATTCGTGCGCGCAGCTCTTCCAGCGACAGCGGGCGTTCAGCCAGCAGTGGAAACAGATCGAAGTGAGCGACCGCCACAGTGAGCAATTCTGTCCCGTGATTGCCTCGAAAATGCTCGAAGAGAAAAGTCGGATCGGTCGCGGGGGGAGACAGCGGAAACATGAGGTCGCCTTGAACGGGAGGCATGGGATTCGGAACGGGTGCCGTTTGTCTCACCGTATTCGGCAGCCCGAACAAAATCGACTGTGGGCAACAGAACGGGGTTTCACTTGGAAGATTGGCTTTGCCAAAAGCCGGACTTCTCATTCGTTGTTGATTTGGCTCATTCGGGTCAAACCAGTTCACCGCCCGTTGAAAAACGTTGGGTAAGCCTCTGGCGTGCCACTTTTTCAACTGCTTTCACGGGCAAGCGAAACGCTTACACTACGTGTTTTCAACACGCTGTCAGGAAACGAAAACGGGTATCGCGATTGACCGCGATACCCGCCCCAAGCCCGTCTGTCTGTCTGCCTGTCGTTGTGGGCTGCGGCCTCGAGAGGAATCTCGCGGGAGAGCAGTCCTAATCGTTCACCTCACCGGAACACACCCACCCAATACGGGTAGCCGCCGCGAAGTTGATATCCGAAGCCGACCCGCGTGCCGCTCAGCAGGTGAGCGTGATGTGCGGGCGAGGCGATCCAGCCCTGGACGGCCGCTTCCGGAGTGGGGACTCCGTGGAAGATGACCTCCAAGTACGGCAGCGAACTGTGCTGAAAGGCTCCCGTGGCGGCCATCCAATTGGCGTGCTGCTGGGCGTCGAGACACATCATGGTGTCGAGTTCTAGCGGGGCCAACCCCATCTGGGCGCGGTGCTGGTTCGCCTGGGTGACGAGTCGCACGATGTTCTCGTTCTTGATGAGCCAGTCGTGCGGCCCCGGCTTTTCCTCGAGAATGATCTTCTCGGCCCGGACCGTTTCAATGGGACCATTCACCGGCAGCAAAGCATCGGCAGGCTGGTCGTCGCCCCTACAAGTGAGTCCCATCGACAGGCAGACCGCCGCGACCAGAAATCGGGTCGTCAACGTCAGTCGCCTAGCTAGGGGTAGCAGTGTCGTTCTAAGCATTCCGTCTCTCCGTAAACAAAACTCTTGAGTCTTCCGTGTTGCTCAGCCCGCAGACCCACTTGCGGACGCTCAGGAATGGTTGTTGCCCGGTCACACCGACCGGACGCTGGAGAGACAGCTAAACAAAGTCGACTCTGCCGATCAATCAACGGACGCAGATTGGGGAACTTTTAATGCGTCGGGTGACACAAGCGGTCCTGTCCGGAATGAAATCGAGGCAGAGATCGAGCCGAGCAGCGATAGTGAAACTGCGGCAGACCGTCTGACGGAACTCGTTTGCCAGAAAGAGGAACGAGCGTGACTCCAAGGAGGCCGCTTCAACGCGTGGGCAACACCGCCCGGTCGATGCAGGGCCCGCTCACACCAGACGAGGCGCTATCCACGCGACGAACAGCTTGTCGAAAAACTGTAGGATCGACGCCTCGTCCGTCCGTTTCCGACTGAGTATCTCTCGGACGAGGTCGCCCAAGCGACGTTTTTCAACGGGCAGCGCCCCTCCGTCTGAAAACGAGGGACGACAGGACAGTCAGAGAGAAGTCTGCCCAGCTACCGACTCAGCGGTCGAAGACTCGGCAACCACTCGGGGCACCGCTCTTCTCGCTCGCGTCGTTGTTCGCTCGGTCCACTTCCAACTGGTAGAGGTGCGTTCCAGCAGGAGTCGGGTACTTGGCGTCGAGGCACGCCTGACAGATCGACGACCCCGGCAGGTCAATGCTGCGGGCGATCGCGTCAAACGAAAGATACCGCAGGCTGTCGGCTCCGATCGCGGCGGCCATGCGGGTTTCGATTTCGGGCGTCAGTTCGTCGCCGGGTTTCAAGAATTTGGGGCCGAAGAGCTGGCCGATCGTCGTCATGTCGATGCCGTAGAAGCAGGGAGACAAGATCGGCGGGCAGGCGACTCGTACATGGACCTCTTTCGCCAGTCCACGTTCCTTCAGTTGCGAGATCAATACTTTCATCGTCGTCGAGCGGACGATGGTGTCTTCGACGAGGATGACTCGCTTCCCCTCAAGGACTTCGCGGAGCGGCGTGTACTTCATGCGCGCCTTGTCTTCGCGGTTGGTCCCCTCAATGAACGTGCGTCCCATGTACCGATTGCGCATCAGCCCCTCGACCGACGGCACCTTCAGGGTGAACGCCATGCTGTCAGCAGCGGCCTTCGCCGTGTCCGGAACGGGCACGACGATCGTGTTCGAGTCGATCTGCAACCGTTCCTGTTTGGCCAGTTCCTCGCCGAGTCGTTTGCGGGTGAGGTAGACGCTGCGATCGTCGAGCGTGCTGGCCACGTTGGCGAAGTAGATCCACTCGAAGAAGCAGTGGGCGCGACGCGGGCTGGGCGCGAACTGGTGAACTTCGAGCTTTCCGTTTTGAATCAACACCGCGTGACCCGGCGGCACGTTGTGGATGTCTTCTTGTTTGAAGCCGAGATTGGCCAGCGCGACGCTCTCACTGGCCGCCGCGAACAAGGCACCATCGAAGGCATAGCACAGCGGGCGGATGCCGAGCGGATCGCGCGCGACCGCCATTTCGCCCTGAGCATTGAGGAACACCAGATTCCACGCACCGTCAAGCCGCTGGCTGAGAACGGAGAGGACTTCCACGAGACTCGGCAGGCGGTCTCCTGACAACTGCTGCGAGATCAAATGGAGCAGGACTTCGGTGTCGATGTCGCGCGCCAGATGGAAGTTGGGCTGGGAGAGAATCTCCTGCCGCAACTCCTTGAAATTGGCGAGTTGTCCGTTGAAGCCGAATGCGAACCACTTGTGCTTCTCGATGTGGTGCCGCTCGAACGGCTGAGCGTTTCCGCGATCATCGCCGCCACATGTGGCGTACCTCACGTGACCAATGGCCGCCACACCGGCGTACTTGTCCATCAAGGCCGTTGCTTGTTCCTGATGGTTGAGGTGAAAGACCTCGGTAACGGTGCCGACATTCTTGTACGTATCGATCAACTGCGGATGACACGGTCGGTAGACGCTCATTCCCGCGGCTAACTGTCCGCGGTTTTGAATGTCCAACAACAGCCGGGGGATGAGCCGCGAGACCTGTGACGGATCGCCCTTCGGTGCAATCCGATGAGTCGCCCCGGGCAGATGATAGATCGCAGCAATCCCACACTCATGATGCAAATCGGCCACGGGGCGGTTCTCCGTCGGTCAGGTTCGTCGCAGAGGCAGGGAACAGTGGCCCACATTCGTTTATGCGAGCCACCCGCCGCGCTGGAACAAGCCGCGCGTTGGGTTGAGCGAAGCGTCGCCTCACATGGAAAGCGAGCGAGCGGGGGGGGATCATACAGACAGAGTCAGCTGCGACCAACCGACTCCATGATGTACGCGACACGACGTTCGATGAGGACCGCGCACGATCTGCCGGTTCTCCGCCATTTGTGCTGAATGCTTGGGAGCGGGGCCGCAACAAATTCCCGAACTCAAACTTGTGTGGCTGGGGTCTGCGCTTCGCCGCCCCCAGATTGGGGGTGAATCCCGCTTCGCTGCGGGCCGCGAAGCGCCGACCCCAGCCACACTCGGGAAGTGATTGCGGCCCCGTTCCTTGGTGCTTTGTCATCCAGGCGGAGGCGACTTCACCGAAACGGCTTGACGCGAGGAAAGAGCTTCGGTTGCGGCAGCGAGCACGGCCAGTCCATTGAGAGCTTCACTCAAGCTGGGAATGGGAACGAGGCCACCGGCGGCGCGGCGACAGAACTGGTCGAGGATGATCTCGAACGGAGACCTTTCGTGCGTGAGGGACTCGGAGGCGTGATCGGCCTCAGTTTGCCAGAGGACGTGGTTGGGATTGTCACTCGTGGCAACACCACGTTCACATTCGAGGCGACGGCGGTGGAGTGGAGATTCGGTTTCGGAGGGGCATGAGAAACGGAGCGAGGCCGTCGGCGCTGCCGTGTTCGATGCGTCCGTGGCAGATGTAAAGCTGAGTCGCAGTTCCGGGCGGCTTTCCTCCAAGCTCCAGTCCACTTCAGCGACGGGTCTGCCGATGAGGCACGCGCACCAATCGAGTAGGCCGAGCGAGAAAGCTCGACCAGCGGACAGCCAGCGAACGAGATCTACCTCGCCACACGAGGGGACCGGAACATCGATTTCGATTCGCTGCACTCGACCGAGTTTGGTGGCGAGCAACTCGCGGAGCCTGATGGTGGCGGGGGCAAAGCGGTTCGGAAACTCGGCGACCAACGATTCACTGCGGTTGATCGACTGAGTGAACAGAGACGCGAGCTGCTGTGGATCATGGGTGAAGCAGTTGGCGAAAAGGATGGGCTGGTCGCGGCGCACGGCGAGTTCCGCCGGGTATGTACCGAACCAACCGGGATCGCAGATCAACCACGCCTGGATGTCGCGCCGTTGAGCGAGTTTCCACGGACTGGAATACGTGGCCGCGCGGAACTCATCGGCGACCGAAGCGGCTCGCACATGCACGGGATCGCAGACGGCCCGCAAAGCCAACTTTGACAGAAGTCGTTGCACAGCCTCGCGATAATGTGTCTCCCACGCGCGGCCCACGCCGACCAGTGCGATACCAAGCAATGATCGATTCAACTTTTCTCGCATTCGTTCAGATCCAGAGATCTTCTGCGGGGGACGTAACTCATCTCGCCGACCTATCGCTCGGGTTGTTGTCCGAGTGACACCATGCGGCAATGTTCGACACCACAATTGGGGCGGCATCCTAGCGGAAGACCGCTAGAATCGGCAGGCGATTTCAAGGAGTCTGATCGCAACACACACGATCAACACTAGAGGAGCATCGACCATGAGTCTCACCGACGAACAGGGGTCAGTCACGCCATCGCAAGCGGCGTTTCATGAGGATGTCGAACTGTCCGGGCACATCATCGACAGCCTGTTATTGCCGAAGGTGCTCGATGAAATCACCAGCCTTGGTGGCGAGTACCAAAGTCACGAGATTCGCATCGGACACAATCGCCACGACCCGAGCTATGTCCGGCTGACTGTCTCGGCCCCTACAGAACCGTGCCTCGAAATAATTCTGAGGACGATCGGTCAGCACGGGGCGGTTCCCGTGCAGCACCACGACTGCCGACTCGAACCGGCCGACATGAATGGTGCGTTTCCCGAGGGCTTCTACGCCACAACGAATGAGCCGACCGAAGTCCGCCTCGCGGGACATTGGATCGGTGTCGATCGGCAGGAAATGGACTGTGGCATCGCGGTGGATTCCGCAACGAAACGAGCACGCTGCGTCGCGATGGTCGATGTGCAGCGCGGCGACTTGATCGTCGTCGGGCGACTCGGAATGAGAGTCTCACCGGTGGGTCGCGATCTCGATCGCAAGCATTCGTTCGGCTTCATGAACAGCACGGTCTCGAGTGAGAAACCGAAGAACGTCACGGTGAGAGAGATCGCCGAATTGATGCGTCGCGCGGCACAGGGGAGCGAAAAGATTCTCGTCGTCGCCGGTCCGGCAGTGATTCACACGGGGAGCCGCGAGCTGCTGAGCTGGCTCATTCGCAACAACTTCGTGCATGTGTTGTTCGCGGGAAACGCGCTCGCGACGCACGACATCGAGCAGTCGTTTTTCGGCACCAGCTTGGGAATCTCGATACAGCACGGCGACACAACGGAGGAAGGGCACGAACACCATCTGAGATCGATCAATCGCGTGCGGCGACTCGGCGGGATCAGGCAGGCGGTGGAACAAGGGCTGCTAACAAGCGGCATCATGTACGAATGCCTGCAACACAACGTCCCGTTCGTCCTCGCAGGAAGCATTCGCGACGATGGTCCGCTCCCGGATGTCATCACCGACTCGCTAGTCGCTCAAACGCAGATGCGTGAGTTGGTTCAGGGCGTCACGTTTTGTTTGATGATCGCGACGACATTGCACAGCATCGCGGTCGGTAACTTGCTTCCCGCGTGGGTAAAAACGGTCTGCGTGGACATCAACCCCGCGACGGTGACCAAGCTCAGCGACCGAGGGAGCTTTCAAACGATCGGCCTCGTCACGGATGTCGAACCGTTTTTGAGAATCCTCGTACAGGAACTCGGCGGTCTGACCTGAGTAAACGTTTCGTCATTGCAACTCGGGAACGGGCACGAGGCGGACTGAACTGATAGGTCACCGACAAGGAAACAGGAGCGGAACATGGACCTATCGTTGGTGATTCACAGGCTCCGCTCTTCGCGATTCTGAACGACCTGATCGGCAATTCACGCCGAACTTCGCGGTAAGCCTCAGCCATGCAGACCATTTCCCCCTCGCCATCGTGACAAACCGCGAAATTCACCAAAGCGCCACTGCTTGACTAGCCGATGAAATCAGTGCGATGGTTACAACCCAACCAAACGACTCAGACCACACAGTCCACGAGATAACGGTTGATCGAGCGTCGTGGCCGCTCACGAGTGTCGCGACAAGTTGCGTCACGGCGACAGGTTGCTCAGCGGAAAGTTACGGCCGATCCATATTCGACAATCTCTTGCTGAGTAACATTTTCTGCTTGACCGTTTTTTCAAACGACAATAGGATCGCGACCGTTGATTCGACAGTAACTCAGTTTTGAAGTTCACGCTCCTTGTTGGAGTGTCGCACTTTTGAGTTGTCTCTCTTACCGGGTGCCAAAGAGAGACGACAGTTTCAACGCAGGTGCCCAAGTTCTTCCCCAAAGGAGCCACGGATATGGCCGCTGCAAAGAAGCCCGCTGCAAAGAAGACCGAAGTCAAGAAGGCCGCCCCAGCCGCTAAGTCGGCGAAGGCCAAGACCGCCAAGAAGTAACGAATACCGACCTAACCGTTGGTAACAACAGGCCGGGCTTAATAGTCCGGCCTGTTGTGTTCTTTGAACCTGTCCAAGAACAACTCCGCCGTTTGTGGCCTTTCGCTCCGCGAGAGAGCGTTCTTTCGCGGAGAGGCTGTGACTCTTTCGCAGGGTAGGCGGCTCGCCTGCCTTTTTCTTCGAAAAAAAGGACAGGCGAGCCGCCCGTTCTACGAAAAACTCGCGGCCTTGGAGCGTTCCCAGCACGTCAGATCAGCTCAAAGAGCGACTGTGTCTTCACGACGGCCAGGTGCTCTGGAAACGTGTGGAAGGCGTGAACCAGCAGACTGTCGCGAGTTGCCTCGATTCTGAGCAGGCTCACCGCACCGGGGCTGAAGCGATTCTCGCTCTCAAAGCAGACGGACAAGTTCGCCGCGAAACAGTCTCCGATCAGCTCTTCGTTGTGCCGTAAAAACGTGGCGTGCGTGAGTTGTTCGATCGACGCGCTGACGCTGTACCGCAGACCGGAACTCAGTTCGGCCATCGCATCGTGACAACCGCGCAGCCGGTGCTGGAACAGGCGGCTGTGTCGAGGCAACGGTTCGCGACGATCCGAAAGCACTTCGGTCATCGCCCAAGAACCGACTCGCACCACGAGTACGTGTCCCGCCGAATGAAGTCGCGCATCGAGCACCATCGCGCCGTTACTCAACGCCATGGAACGCCAATGCACGAAGAGTTCCGGATGCAGCGGTCGCTCAAAAGCGCACAGCACTAAGTCAGAGACATCGGGACGGGCAGCGTGCATCGTCATGAAGAGCACTCAACTTAGGCGACTGTTCTGGGCAGGTCGATAACGGATTATAGAAGCCGTCCACAACGGACCACCATCGTCGAAATCGGCGAATGACGAGCCCCTGTGAATATCAGTTCATCGCCATCCGTGCCGTAAAGTGATATCCAGCCGACTCGCTTAGCTTTTTGCGAGTGTCTCCTTAGAATCCCCCGCGACTGAGACTGGGGCGCGATCGTGTACTTCGTCTCGACCACCTCTCGTCTGACTTCATCGCCTCGTGTAAATCGCACTTTGATCGTTTGTCGAGGATTCATGACTGCCCATCGCCCACTCTCCGCACCGCTGGACCGACCGATTCGATTGGCGGTCTTGATCTCCGGCGGGGGCACTACGCTGACAAACCTCGTGGCGAGAATAACTGCGGGGACTCTGTCGGCCGCAATCCCACTTGTCATCGCTAGCCGACCTGACTGCGGTGGTATCGCCCGCGCGAAGGAAGTCGGCCTGAGATGCGAGGTCATTGAACGGAAGGGCTTCGCCAACGTGAACGAGTTCAGCGAAGCGATCTTTGGGCTGTGTCGCGAAGCGGCCGTGGACCTCGTGGTCTGCGGCGGGTTCCTCTCGCTACTCACGGTCCCCGCGGACTATTCCGGTCGCGTCATGAACATTCATCCGTCGCTGATTCCGGCCTTCAGCGGGAAAGGCTTTCACGGACATCACGTTCACGAAGCGGTCTTGGCTCGCGGAGCAAAGGTCAGCGGATGCACGGTTCACTTTGTCGATGACGAATACGATCACGGCCCGATCATTGCCCAACGCGTGGTTCCTGTCGCCGACAGCGACACCGCCGACCTACTCGCCGCCCGCGTGTTTGCCGCTGAATGCGAAGCCCTTCCCGCCGCCATCCGACTCTTCGCGTCTGGTCGCTTGGAAATCGAAGACGGCCGAGTTCGCTCCGTTCGCGCTTAGTTGCCGCCCGCCACGAGGATGTCAGTGAGCAGTCTCGCTGGCAGCGATGTACCGGCTGAGAGCCTTCAGGTTTTTCATGAAGCGTTCGCTGGTGATGACTCGACGGGTGTCATCCTGCTTGCCGTGGTACTTCAGTTTGCCGTCCTCGACCCACGCGCCGCGCGTGTCGAGCGATTCGATGGCCTGGCGAGTCTCCTCGGTCAGTGACGAGCTGGGTTTGCCCGGTTTCTTCGGCTTCGGGTGGCGGAGGGCACCGAGTTCACTGGAGCTGAGTGTGGTAAGCCGCTCAAACTCGCGAGACAGCCCGTCCAAGTTCGCTTCCACCTTGAATCCGTAGTGCGTGGGATGATCGCTGTCGTCGTGAGTCAGCACGTAGTCCTTCGTGACGTAGAGCGGCTGGTTCGTTTGGAGTTCGTAGAACCGCGCGAGTTGCCCGTCAGGTAAACGCGATCGTTTGAGGTATTCGAGGGCGGGCGGAATCGACTTCACAAACTTGCGGTCTCCCGTGGTGACGTAGAGTTGCAGGAGAGCGCGGATCGCGCCTTGAGACTCCAATCCACTGATGGCTGGCGGTTCAAACTTTCGTGCCCAGCACGGGTGCATCTCGAAGTCGTACTGCTGCGCCCACGCAGGCTGCGGTTCGGGTAACTGCGCGAGGACCAGGAAGTCGCCAGCACGTTCGGCCGCCCGGCGGCACTTCGCGGCCAGCTCCTGATTCGTGTCGCCATAGACTTCATTGGCGAGCAGCAGCACGCCAATCACATCGGCCAGCGCGTTGTCGTTGAGCGTGTAGAACTGGTGGTAATACTTCGCCGTCATCGTGCGCGACCACGTTTCCGGGAAGCTCGCCTTCTTGACAGGATACTTCTTGAGATCGGGGAACTCGGCGTAACCCTGCGGCCACGCGCCGTTCGGGTACTGCGCCTTCAAGGTCGATTCGAGGGCAAACGTGATCGACTCGTGGAGCCGCTCGTCCTCGAAGCCTTTGACCTTGTCGAACCGCATCAAAAACCGCATCGCCGACTGCGACTTGTCGTCATCGAACGTGGTGACGTTCAAGGGCATGGTCTTCGACTTGGTGCGTTCCGCGTCTACTCGGTACGCCAGCTTCTTCCGTGCATCGGGCGCGAACTCGATCGAGGCGTTCCAGCCGCCGCTGCGCAGTTGCCCGCGCATCAGACAGTCCGCCGCCGCGTTGGCCGCTGCCAGCAGAGACGGCTCGCGCGTCAGTTCGTATGCCCCGGGAACGCCATCCCGACGGAGGGCGTTCCCGGGGGCTGCACCCAGACCGTGTCGAGGCCCGTCTTTCCCTCACCCTCGCGCTTCGCCAGATCGTCGCTGTAGCGGTAGACATAGCCGCCGTGCGTGGCGACCTTCGTCGAATAGAACTCGACCGCCCGTTGCATGGCGTGACGAGCGTCGTCGTGCAGGTCTTCGGCGATGCACGGCTGTGCCAGCAACAACGAAATGAACACCGCCAGCCAGAACGTTTAGCGAGTCGCATCATCGTCGCCCCTTTACGTTGGCCGTCTGAGCGGGGAGGCGTCAGCCCCCTGGCACTTGGCTCTTGGGCGTCAGCTCGTTCTGCGCGTTGAAGAACCGGAGGGCTGACGCTGCCCCGCTCAGAGGAACTCGAAGAAGAGGAGCTGACGCTCACGTCGTTTGCTCAGCGTCGTTGCACGCGCCCCGCATGACCCGCCGCCTTGAACGCAGCCACGGTTCGATCGAACTCCGCATCCTTGGCTCCGATGAGTGTGAGTTGCTTCGGGGCGAGCAGGCCGAGCGCGTCGGGGATGTCGAGGACTTTCATGACTCCCAAAAAGTGAGGGCCTTCGCGGTGCGAGACCGGAGGTTCGACAGCGATGACTTGGGAGATGCTGAGTTCGTTTAAGGCCGCGTACGCGCCGAGGACTCCCGCGCGGCCCTTGCCGACGACGGCGATTGTTCGCTCGGCGGAATCGGTCTCATGCAGCGTGCGCGCGACCGCTTGGATGTCCCACACGCGGCCCGCATCGACCGTGCGGCCGAGCAGGGCGTGAGCGCGCTCGACATAGTTCGGCGGATTCTTTTGAGTCCACTTCAACGTCGCACCGCAGCCGCGCGCAGACAGCAACGCCACCGACGTGCCTTGCGGGACGACTTCCTTCGTCCAGTCGGGCAACACTCCTTCCGGATCGTCGGCGTTGAGGACCACCAACCAAATCCGGGCCGATTGATTTTCGGCGGCCTTCGGACCTTGAGTCGTCTCGTGCCGCTTGAGCATCACCAAGACTTCGTCTTCCGTTCGCAACAATCTCGGCTTGGCAACCGGCTTCGCGGAGTCTCCGTCCGCTCCTGCCGGGTCATCGACAAACGACGCGGCGGGAATCTGATCGGGCCATTCACGGAAGACTCGCTCGAACAAGCCGTCACGCAGCGACTTTGACCACGCGGCGAACTCCGCCTTGTTGGTCGGAGTCGATGGTTTCGCGAGAGCCACGAACGACTCGTCGATCTTCGCGTTGAGGCTGTCCTGCGGTAGATCAGCCTCCTCGAGGAAGACACGCAGTTCCTTGCCGTCGATCTTCGAAAGAGGCGGCTCGGCAACTTCGGCGTTGTCGTTTTTGAGATGCTTGTTGATCCAGCGATAGGCCATCAGCCGCAACTCGACGTTGTCGCTGTGGCCGCCCGGCGTGACGCCGATGTCGAACAGGTCGCCCGGCTTTTTCTCGTACCAGCGGTAGAGGTGCGACAGACGGGCGCGAATCCGATCGTTGGCGGGCATTGGGAAGATCGGGTCGTAGCCCGAGTTCTCAAACAGCATCGCTCGCGGTGCGATCAGCGCGGCGATGGTTGACCATTCCCAACGGTAGTTGTTGTAGAGAAACATGCAGTCGCAGTGGCCGTTGCAGACCTTGTCAGTCACGTAGCTTTCGAGGTCGGCCATCCCGCTGACCGGGACGGCCACCTTCACCCGTTCGTCGGCTGCTGCGATCCAGAAGGTCGCCGCGCCGCCGCCACTGATCCCCGTGACGGCGATCTTGTCGGGATCGACCTCAGGGCGCGAGACGAGGTAATCAATCGCCCGCACGCCGTTCCAGCACTCGACCCCTGCCGACGTGTAGCCGTGCGAGTGCCACCACCAGCGATCGCGGTTGTATGTCCCGTGATGAATCCCGGCGACTTCGCCCAGTTGCAGCGTGTCGATGATCAGGCACGCATAGCCGTGCGTCGCGAACCACATCCCGTGATGCTGAAACGCAGTCTTGTTGCCATCGCGTCCCTTGCCTGAATGCCCGCAGACATAGAGCACGGTCGGCAACTTGCCTTCGATCTTCGTCGGCAGGTAGAGATTGCCCGTCACGTACAGCCCGGGCTTACTCTGAAAGTGGACCTTCTCGACGCGAAACGCATCCCGCTCAATCGTCCCCGTCACCTTCGCCTTCAGCGGCGTCCGCTCCGGCAGCGGCCACAGCCCGAGCATGTCGAAGAACTGTTGTTTGAGATCGCTTCGTTTGGCTTCCCACTCCTCTTTCGAGTTCGCTCCCTCGTGAACCCGCTCGCCAAGCCGGGCGGCTTCCAGCGTGAGGTGGCGCTCGATGACTGCGTCGCCGAAAGTCGAATCGCTGGGCTTCGACTGAGCCATCGCCGCGACGGGAGTGAGCAACACAAGGACGATCAGCAATCGCATGGTGAGCATGGCAAATCTCCAGAAGTCGCGAACGGCGAATAGGAAGACACGTTGAAGCGGGCTGTACCGCCGGGAATCATCTCATGGAGGTGGACCGGCGGAGCTTTGCGACAAGGACTTTTGCTGCGTCTTGCGGTGTTGCCACACTTCCCACATCGGCGGAATAAGGGAGAGGAAGACGATGGCCACCATCACGAGCTCAAAGTTTTTTTGCACGAATTCCAGTTTGCCGAAGCCGTATCCCAGCAAGGTGAACAGCAACACCCAGATGACTCCACCGGTCACGTTGTAGAGGGCGAATCTCCGATAATCCATGGCCCCAATTCCGGCCATGAAGGGAGCGAAGGTTCTCACGATCGGGACGAATCGAGCCACGATGATCGTCCGGCTGCCATACTTGTCGAAGTACTTCTGCGTGTACTCGAAGTGCCACTGTTTGAGGAACGGGACCGCGCCGCTGAAGGCTCGTTTGCCGATCCAGCGGCCGAGTGCGTAGTTCACCGCGTCACCCAGCACTGCCGCCAGACACAACATCGGCAGCAGCCACTCCAACTTCAGTGTCCCATCCGCTGCGAACGCTCCGGCGGCGAAGAGGAGCGAGTCACCGGGAAGGAACGGCGTCACGACGAGGCCCGTCTCGCAAAAGATGACCGCAAACAGAATCCAATGCGTCCAAGCCCCGTACGTCGCGACGATCTTCTTGAGTTCGTCATCGAGTTTAAACAGCAGTTCGAAGCTCCACCAAAACAGTTCGACGAGCGTGTGCATCCACTGACTGAGCATTTCCATCGCGATCATCATCCTTGATTACGTGAGGCCGGAACGGATTCATTTAACCGCGTGGGCAATCAACGCGACTGTGCGGCGGGCACCACGACGGCGGGGGGGCTCGACAGTCCCAGTTGCTTTTTCAACTTCGGAACCTCGGCAATCGCGGTCGCGATGGCGGCCACCGAAAAGAACAGGCCCGCCAGGGACAGTCCAAAACAGCGGAGCAGACTCGGTTGGATTTCGCGTGGCAGGAGCGTTCGGTTGACGGCCACTACGTGCCAGCAACTGAAGCCGAGCGCGAAGTTGTAGAGCATCCCCGAAAACGTCAGCAGCGCATCCGCCTTGACGAAGTTCAACATCACTAGACCGCAGGCCGCGTAGACGCACAGCACACCGAAGTAGAGTTTGCCGATGTGCTTCGTGTCCCATTTTCGCAGTGAGGGGAGGGCCGTCCAGCAGACATCCACCCAACGTCGTAACACGCCATCGGCAGTGGAGGCCATGCTCGTCGCCAGCACGAGAAGTCCGCAGAACATCGTCATGAACCAGAAGATCGGCCCGAAGAATGGCCCGGCCGCTTCTTGAACGCCGCCCGCAGTCATGGCCGCCGCGAGGTTCTTGTCGGCGAGAACCGTGCCTCGTTCGAGGAACTGCACTGACAACATGCTCGGCAGGGCGATCCCAATGAAGCAGGCGGGCATCCAAATCCAAAGCTGCTCGCGCTGAACGTGGCCGAGCCACCCCTTCCATCGCACCAAAGATTCCTGCGTCACTTTGAAGACCATGCCGACGTGAGACAGTTCAATCGCGTGGCCACCCACGACACTGGGAATCGCGCCGACGTGCTTGCCCATTCCCCAACCTTGCTCGCGCGTGAAGTTGCTGATCGGCGTGTTGGTCAATCCGCCATTGCCCGAGATCGCCACCATCGAACCGATCAATCCGATCACCGTCATGTCGATGATCGGCCAGCCACGTCCGCTAAATAGTGACAAGAAGATGTTGTCGGTGTTCGGCCCCAACTCCGGTTCGCCCGCATCGCGAATGCCGTTTTTATTGGCATCGCCTTCCCGCTGGATCGGAACGGTTCCGACTTGAAAGAAGCCGCCGCCGATCTCGGTCCACGTTGCGGGCTTGGAGTAGAAGACGGCCAACATCATGAGGAAGCCGAGCACGACGACCAGCTTGAAAGTCATGATCGCTTTGAGCGAGTTGTAGACCTTGCCTCCCACCAGCAGCGGCAGCAAGACCGCCAGAAAAATGAAGCAGCCCAAGATGGTCTGTAGCGTCGCGTCGGAAACGCTCGTCCCCGCGATTTTGAGGAACGATTCGGGCGGAGCCGTGGCGGACAGGTCGGGCATCCGCTGCAAGATCATTCCGGCTAGCGGGATGGCAGCACTCGACGCGAGATAGGGCAGGAACGATCCGCAATCGAGAACCAGGTAAATACACAGCCAGAACATCGGCCCCGGCAGCGTGCGGAACTTGCCGGTGAAAATTGGCTCGCCGGTGTAGAGGGCGTAGCGGCTGATCTCAATGTTGTAGATCACTTGCCCAAAAATGCTGAACGCGGAGAGCCACAACAGCGCCGGACCGAAGCGCGCCGTGACCTGCGGCCCGGTCAGCCACTCACCCCCACCGATCGCGGCCGCCGCCATGACGACGCTCGGGCCAATGATCGCCGTCCAGTTCCGCCAACGAAACACGGGGGACTCAGGTAGCTCGCCGCCATCCCAGCGAGGCATCTGTTGAGTCCCCGGATGTGGCGGGAACTCTTGCAGCGAATCAACGGCCGATACGGGCGAGTCATTCATGGTGGGCAATCACAACAGTGGCGGGCGTGGGGAAGAGAGTCCGACCTCAAAATAGGCCGTGAACGAGCAGGGGATGGTATCCGCTGATCCGTCACGAAGCGAGCAAACTCGATGGATGGCCGGGGCCATCGCCTTTTTGAATTTGGAAGATGGGGCTCCACGGTCACGGAGCTTCGACGTGGCCGTGAGAATGAAGAACAGCCTTCACTTTCAGACACGGCCACGTCGAAGCTCCGTGACCGTGGCACCCTCAATTGAGATGCGCGACGGCCCTGATCGATGGCCAGCACTCTCACACCAACCCGCAGCGTGAGCGAGGAGTACGAGAGGGGGGATGTGGACGGGGCCTCCTCGCTCACGCTGCGGGTTGGTGTGCTACGATCTTTATCCAAGCAATGCCGTGCGGGTCGCGAGCAACAACGCAATCTGTCTCGCGTTGACGGGAATCGCAGTTCCCAGAGGCGGCACGCGCGGGATGAGTCGCTCGACAAGTACACGCTGCAATTCGTGGATGCCTTCGCCGGTCGCGGAAGACACGCGTACGACCCGATGAGGCAACTGCTCACTCCATTGATCAGGCCACCGCTCGGGTAGGTCCACTTTGTGAGCGACCACAATTGAATCGGGCCACTCGGCGAGTAGTCGTTCGTCTTCTGTGGACGGTGCTTCGCTCACATCGATCAACACGATGCGCAGGTCGGCGGTTGCCAGCCGCTGTCGGGCGAGCGCGATCCCGGCCACTTCGAGTTCCTCGGTGGTGTCGCGCAGACCTGCCGTGTCAACCAGCCTAATAGGCCAGCCTTCCAATGCGGTGTCGGCCGTCACGGCATCGCGCGTCGTTCCCGGCTGATCGAACACGATGGCCCGCTCGTACCCCAACAAGCGATTGATGAGGCTCGACTTCCCCACGTTAGGTCGCCCTGTCAGCACGACGTTCCAAGGCTGAGTCAAATGCAGGCCAAAGTCCGCCCACGACAACAGGTCGTCAATCTGGACGAGCAGTTCTTGACGTGACGTTGCATCCTGCGCTGGCATCGCGGCAGCGACTCGCGCCGAACCGGCAGCGGGCGTGCTGAAGACCATTCGCTCGAAGGCCCGGCGCAGCAAGCCCGTCGATTGTTCCAACAGAATTTCGGCAGTCCGCTCCGTGGTGGCACGGCTCAACGCGTCGAGGCATTCCGCGTCGAACTGCCCGACACCGGAAGAACACTGCTGCTGCCAACTCACAACGGTGCAGCCAGTCTGCTGTTGCAAGTCGTCGAGAATTCGTCGCACGGCGGCGTCGCCACCATGGCAATGAATCTCCAGCGTGTCGTCGGCGAGTCGACTCACAACGATGTCCTCGGTCGCGCCCCGCCCCCACTGGCCAAATGCGATCCGACGCGGCACCTGAGCCATTAACGACCGACCATTCGCAGCTAGGAATAGTGGTGCCATTAGATCGAGCTGCGCGAGATCTCCCGCCACACGAATCGTCGCCACCGCACCGCGTCCCGTCGGAGTGAGTACTGCTGCCGTGAGTCGATTCATCAATGTTTGTTCCTCGGATTTACACATCACATTAGAGCCATCGCCTGTGTCAACGTAGGGTGGGACTGGCCTGCGCAAAAGTTGGGGTTGGTTGTGGGTTGTGGTTATCCGGGAAGTGTTCCGAATGGAGTGTTGCCGAGGGCGCGTTGTCGTTGGGCGGGGAGGCTGAGGCCGAGG